>Ga0207814_100161_pt1 | contig 62661 bp, 41 predicted proteins | sample TtaePargueraPR_7_FD_187755 | JGI IMG/M metagenome (GOLD analysis project Ga0207814, IMG submission 187755) | Aerobic enrichment media microbial communities from Bioluminiscent Bay, La Parguera, Puerto Rico - Tt and P1 (2) (SPAdes) | ecosystem: Environmental > Aquatic > Marine > Unclassified ... | reverse complement strand
CATCCTGCACAAGTACGCAGGCCTGACCCTGGGCCTGCTGCTTTCCCTGATCGGACTCACCGGCAGCCTGCTGGTGTTCGATCACGCGCTGGATGAAAAACTCGCGCCGGAAACCGTAACCTTCAACCCGTCCGAGCAGCCCGCCAGTTTCGCGGAGATTTTCGCAGCGGCGCAGGCGGCGGTGCCCGGCAACCCGCAACCCACCCGCCTGATGACACCGCGCCAACCCGGCAGTCCGTTCGTGGTGCGCCTGCCCAAGCCGGAGGGCGCACCGGGTCCGATCGAGGTGGCGGTTTCTCCCACCGACGCGGAAGTACTCGCGGTGCGCGGCTGGGGTACCTCCGGTTACGCGATGACGTGGGTTTACCGCCTGCACTACACCCTGTTGAGCGGCAACAATGGCAAAACCATCGTCGGGTTTATGGGGCTGCTGCTGATGGTGTTCTGCATCACCGGCGCAGTACTCTGGTGGCCGAAAAAGAGTCGTCGCAACGGTAGAAATTGGAAGCGCGCCTTCAGCATTTCCCGTAGCGGCAATCGCTTCCGCTTTTACTTTGATATACACCAGGTATTCGGCATCTACTTCCTGCCGCTGTTGCTGGTAATCAGTTTCTCCGGGGTCACCCTGGTGTTTCCCCAGCAGGTACGGGCGGTAGTGGGCACGCTGTTTACCACCGAGCCACTGGCAGCGTTACCGGAATCCGCCGCCAGCAACGGCGCGCCGATATCGCCCGACACCGCGGCAGCCATCGGCCAGCAGGTTTTCCCCGACGGCGAGTTGAAGCGGATTTACCTGCCCCGCAACGAGCGCGACAGCTTTGGCCTTTCCTACCGCGCCGCGGGCGAGGTCTGGGACAACTACGGGGCAAGCTTCGTGCGCCTGGATCAATACACCGGGGAAGTGTTGATGGTGGAAAATGTCAGCGAGATCCCCCTCGGCAACAAGATCCTGCGCTGGCAGTTCCCGCTGCACAACGGCGATGCCCTGGGGCTTCTGGGGCGCTGGCTGGTGCTGCTGGCGGGGCTGACACCCGCGTTGCTGTTCGGCACCGGCTGCTATCTCTGGTGGCAGAAGCGCCGACTGAAGCAGGCTGCCACCAGCGCCACCCCCGCCACGGCAGGGGCACAAGCTTCCCCCGCCAGTCTGTAGCCACCCGCCCCCGTTGCGATATCCGTTTCTATTCTTGTCTAAATAGCCGCAGCGGCTTTATATCCGTAATATCCCTGGCGGTTGTGCGTCTGCCGCGCCCGAGCTGGCGCGAAAATTGAAAGTCGTATTATTCAACCAAGAAGGTTATTCCCCCTCTATACACTGGAAAGGAGTTCCGAGTGAAAGCTGTTGGCCTGCATCAATACCTGCCCATCGACAATGAAGACGCCCTGGTAGATTTCCAGATCGACCGCCCCGAGCCCGGCCCGCGGGACCTGCTGGTGGCGGTAAAATCCATCGCGGTAAACCCGGTGGATACCAAGGTACGCGCGCCGAAAGAAACGCCGGTAACGGAAACCACACCGAAAATCCTGGGCTGGGATGCCGCCGGCGAAGTCGTCGCCGTGGGTAGCGCGGTGGCGCATTACCAGGTCGGGGACCAGGTGTTTTACGCCGGGGATATCACCCGCCCCGGCTGCAATAGCGAATTCCAACTGGTGGACGAGCGTATCGTTGGCCGTATGCCCCGCACCCAGGACTACGCCGCTGCCGCCGCCCTGCCCCTGACCAGCCTGACCGCGTGGGAGGCGCTGTTCGAGCGGCTGGGCATTTCCGCCAGCGGCGACGATGCGGGCAAGTCCCTCCTGATTATTGGCGGTGCCGGCGGCGTGGGTTCCATTGCCATCCAGCTGGCGTGCACCCTCGCCAGACTCAAGGTCATCGCCACCGCCTCGCGCACCAAGTCCAGCATGTGGATCAAGCAGATGGGGGCACAGCATGTGGTCAATCACCGCAACCCGGTGGATGAAGAACTGCAGGATATCGGTATAGACGCGGTGGATTACATCCTGTGCCTGAACAATACCGACCAGCACTTTCCGGCCATGGCCAATGCAATCAAGCCCCAGGGTAAAATCTGCACCATCGTGGAAAACAGTGGCCCCCTGGAAGTCGGCCTGCTGAAATCCAAGAGTGCGACCTTCGTGTGGGAGTTTATGTTCACCCGCAGCATGTTCCAGACCGAGGACATGATTCGCCAGCAGGAAATTCTCAACCGGATAGCACAACTGATTGACAGTGAGGAACTGGTAACCACGGTCGGAGATACCATCGAACCGATCAACGCGGCCAACTTGCGACTGGCGCACAAGCAGATCGAGAGTGGCCGGACCATTGGCAAGCTGGTATTGAGTGGCTGGGATTAAATTCAGGGAAAGGGCTTTCTATTCTTCCAGCATTGCCCCGGAAGCTTTTACCGTACCGGGCCGAGGGGACATTGCTCTGTGAATGTCCTCGGCCCTGTCGATATCCAGCAAGATACCCTCGTCCTCCACATCCACAACAATTAGTGCCTGCGAATGGGCAGCGATCACCTGTCTGGCGCCGTCTTCCCCGGAAATACCCCGTAAATCTGACCACAGGTCACGACCAAACAGGACAGGGTGCCCGAGCCGCCCGCGGTAGCGGGGGCGAACGATGCTAGCGGCGCTGCTGTACCGCAATAGATTTGCGGCGGTGTCCGCGCGAATGGCGGGCATGTCCCCCAACAGGATGGCAACACTGTGGATAGGCTTTAGCCGCGGGTTTTCCTGCACCGCCCGGATGGCGTCGGCGATGCTGGCGCCGAGGCCCTGCACCGCGTTGGGCGCGCGCAAGACCATGCACTCATCCGGTATACCCAGTGCAGAGGGACTTTCCTGCGGGCGTATCACCGCCGCCAGCAGGCAGCGCCCTCGGCAGTCGGTAAATGCCGGTTTAATTGCAGCCAGGGTAGTACCCAACAGGGTACCGCCGCCCGCCAACTGCACAGTGCGCTTGTCGTCGCAACCAAAGCGCCGGGAAAACCCCGCCGCCATTACCACCCCCAGGGTGTTACCCAGTGCCTGCTGCCGCCGGGGTTCAACGGGAATTTCGGGGTTGTGATCGCAAGGGTCGCGATTGCGAGGATCAGAGTGCATCGCGCTCGATGCCCCGCTGCACGCGCAGAATATCCGCCATCACCGCCAGCGCAATTTCCGCAGGCGTTTTGCTGCCCAGGGCGAGGCCGATGGGCATATGGATTTTTTCCACTTCCTCCGCGGTCAATCCGCCGGCGGATAACAGGCGCGCGGCGCGCTTGTCGGAGGTGCGTCGGGAGCCCATCACGCCGATATAAAACGCCTCGGTTTTGACCGCTTCCATCATCGCCAGGTCATCGATGCGCGGGTCGTGGGTCATGGCCACCACCGCGGTCTGCTGGTGGCAGTTACCGGACCCGGCAATAAACAGCGCGGGGAACGCCTTTTCCAGCCGCACGCCCGGCATGTTGAAACCCCGATATTCGGCCTCCCGCGGCTCACACACGATGACCTCATAGCCCAGGGGGACGGCAAATTCCGCACAGGCCCGGGTAACACTGGAGAGCCCGGCAATAATCAGGCGCAACGCGGGCCCCACACGGATGTGTACATCTTCCTCGGTAACCTCTACGCGGTCGCCCCCGCAGCTGCCCGCGGGCAGTAACTCGCTATGGCCTTCACCCAGGGAAACCCGGCGTATTTTCTGCGCCTGGCCACGCAATACTGCCAGCAGTTCCGCCAGGTGCTGCCGATTGCAGTCGCCGGGTTCGAGGCGCTCGATCAGTACCTGCAGTATTCCGCCGCAGGGCAGATGCACCCGGGAACGGTTGCCGTCACCCGGTTCCTGGCTCTGTTCCCCGTAGCGTTCGACGCACACCCGCTGGCTGAATTCGCCGCACCCCAGGCGCGCGAGAAAATCCTCTTCGACACAACCACCGGATAGCGAGCCCAGGTGGCGGCCATCGGCCCGCGCAACCATGATGGATCCCGGTGCGCGCGGCGAGGAACCAAAGGTGGCGAGCACGGTGCACAGCCAGACCGTCTCGCCGGAATCCAGCCATGCCAGCGCCTGTTCCAGCACCCGTGCATCGAGATGCTGCATACCGCTCCCCACTCAGCTTTTCAGTTGATCCGCCACCGGCAGGCTGCGTATGCGTTTACCGGTAGCGGCAAAAATCGCATTACACAGGGCCGGCGCAACCGGTGGCAGGCCCGGCTCGCCGACACCGCCAATGGGAATATCCAGGCTGTTGTTGACCGCGTACGTGTGAATTTCCCTGGGCGCCTCGTTGATGCGCGGCACCAGGTACTGGTGGAAATTATCCTGCTGGATGCGGCCGTCTTTGGCGGTGATCTCGGTCATCAGCGCAATGCCCACGCCCATAACACAGGCGCCTTCGAGCTGCGCGGCAACGCGATCGGGATTGACCTGCGGGCCGCAGTCGAAAGCAATATCCGCCCGGTGCACCACAACCTCACCACCTTCGGTCACTTCGACATCCATCACGATTGCGCAGTAAGACACGAAACTGTTGTGCACCGCCAGACCGAGGCCGCGGTTGGGCGGCATTTTCTTGCCCCAGCCCGCTTCTTTCGTCGCCCGCTCGATCACGCCGCGGTAGCGGGCGGTATCGATGGGGTAGCGCGCCGGGTCTTCGCCGTAGTTGAAAATATCCTTCTTGCCGGGGTTGATTTGCCGGTCTGGGCCCAGCAGCTCCAACAGGAACTCACGGTGATCCTGCCCCGCCAGATGCGCCAGCTCGGCGGCAAAACTCTGTATCGCAAACGCGTGCGGCACGTTGTACACCGAGCGAAACCAGCCGATACGGATATGCCCTTCCGCCTCGCCATTCTCCTGCTGTATCGCCGGGATATCGAACGGCATATTGCGAATACCCATGCCCAGTTCCGAGTTGGACTGGTGATCGGCATCGGCCACAAACAGGGAGGAGATACTGGGCGCCAGGGAGCGGTGCAACCAGCCGGAAACCCGGTTGTTGTCGTCCAGGTAACCCTCCAGATGCTCCACCGCCACGGTGTGGAAAAATCCGTTGTGCAGGTCGTCTTCACGGGTCCACTGCACCCGTACCGGCCGCCCGTCCATCGCCCGGGACAGGTCCGCCGCCTCGAATACGTAATCCGGCTTGGCCTTGCGTCCGAAACCACCACCCATCAGGCCGCACTGGACGGTGACATTCTGCGGCTTCAGTTTGAGTCGCTTGGCAACCCCGTCGCGGGCAGCCTGGGGGTTCTGTACCGAGGTCCACACATCCGCCTTGTCGCCATCGATACGCACCATGGCCGCCATCGGCTCCATCGGTGCCTGGGCCATGTGCGGCGCGTAATAATCCACGCTCAGGGATTTGGCCGCAGCCTCGCGCGCGGATTGGATATCCCCCTGCTGGCCGGCAATCTCGCCGGGCTGTTGCGCGCGCTTTTCCAGCTCGGCGCGGAAGGCGACGGAGTCGTAGGTTGCATTGGCACCGGCGGGTTTATCGTCCCACTCGATCGCCAGCGCATTGCGCCCCTGAATCGCCGCCCAGGTGGATTCCGCCAGCACCGCGACACCGCCCATGGGTTCATAACCGGAGGGCTGGGTGGCGGTCGGCATCTGGATGACCTTGACCACCCCGGGCACCGCCAACGCTTTCTTGTCGTCAACGGACTTCACCGCCGAACCGTAGGAAGGTGGGCGCGCAATTACCGCATACAGCATGTTGTCCCAGCTGACATCGGCGGCAAACAACGCTTTGCCGTTGAGCATTTCCATGCCGTCCACCGCCAGTGGCTGGGCATCATTTTCCCGGGGAAAATCCTTCGGCTCGCGCATGATATAGCGCCACTGCTTCTGGCTTTTCAGCTTCAGGGATTTGCGCTCGGGTACCGGCAGCTCGGCGGCGGTAGCGGCCAGTTTTCCGAAAGAAAGTTCGCGCCTGCTCGGCCCGTGGATTACCCGGTGCACTTCGACCCGGCACTCCGACACCGGCACGCCCCACTGTTTGGCGGCGGCCTGCTCCAGCATGGTCCGGGCGGCGGCGCCGGCACGGCGCAGCGGGTCGAACCAGTGGCGCATGGAGCGGGAGCCATCGGTGTTCTGGTTACCGTACTTTTCCTCATTGGCAATTGCCTGTTCCACACGCACCCGCTGCCAGTCCGCACCCATCTCGTCGGCCATCACCATCACCACACTGGTGCGGATCCCCTGCCCCATCTCGCCGCGGTGATTGATGATCGTGACGGTGTCATCCGGCGCAATGCTGATAAATACATCGGGATTGTCTACCCAGCCGTGGGCCATGGCGTCTGCGCCATACTTGGCCTTGTCGTCGGGTTCCTCACTCTGGGCCAGTGCTGACGGTGTCCAGCGCGCGGCGATCACCAGTGCACCCGTTGCGGTGAGGCCTTTCAGAAAACGGCGCCGGCTGACATTGGCGATTTTTAATTCGTCTTCGCTGACCTGCCCGGAGCGCTGCTCGAGTGTCGTGTCGCTCATGCCTTCACCTCCGTAAACAGGGATTCGTCCACACTGACGCTGCCACTTTCAGCGGCGCGGTGAATCGCTTTGCGGATACGGGGGTAGGTGCCACAGCGACAGATATTGCCGCTCATCTGGCGGTCGATCTGTGCATCGTCGGGGTTCGGGTTGTTTTTCAACAAGGCAACGGCGCTCATGACCTGCCCGGCCTGACAGAAGCCGCACTGGGCAACCGCTTCGTCCATCCAGGCCCGCTGCACGCGCTGCCCCATGGGATCTTTTTCCATCGCCTCGATGGTGGTGATGTGCTTGCCCTCGGCCATGGAAATGGGGGTTACACAGGAGCGGATCGGGTTGCCATCCAAATGCACGGTACAGGCACCGCAAACCGCCACGCCACAACTGAAGCGTGTACCGGTCAGCTTGAGGGTATCCCGCAGCACCCAGAGGATTGGGGTGTCCGCTGGCACGTCCAGCGACCGGGATTCGCCGTTGACGGTGAGTTTTATCATTGTTCGATTCCTCCGCGCCCTCACGCGCACACAATTACTCACGTACCAAAGTAGAGCAACCGCGGGGAGGATTCAACGCACAATCCTGGCGATTGATTGCCTGTTCCTTTTACTGGGGAATAAATTGAAGGGCAGTGGAATATCACCGGAAGCCTGAAAATCCGGCGGGCATATTGCGGGAGATCAACAGCGGGTAGCAGTCACTGCCATTTTTCCAGCGCCTGCCGATCGCTGTCCCTGGCTGCCACCCAGGTGTCGCCGGCGTCACCGGATTCCAGTTTCCAGAACGGCGCCTCGGTCTTGAGGCGATCCATGATGTAGTGGCAGGCGGCAAATGCCGACTGGCGGTGGCTGCTGGTCACCCCTACGAACACGATATCCTCTTCCACCGCCATGGGACCCACCCGGTGCAGCAGGCGCACCCGGCCCAACTCCCAGCGGCTGCGTGCATCCGCGACGATGCGCTGCAGATTTTTTTGTGTCATCCCCGGGTAGTGTTCCAGGGCCAGCCCCGAGACGCCGGCACCGGCATTAAAATCGCGCACCGACCCCACAAACATTGCACAGGCGCCGTCGCTGCGGTTGTGCGCGCGCAGTGCAGCAAACTCCTCGGCGACGGCAATGGCCTCCGCGCGTACTTCAATAAAATCCACCGCCGCTCAACCTCCGGTGACTGGAGGAAAGAATGCGACTTCGTCGCCATCCGCAACCGACGTGGTCGCACTGGCCATTTCCCGGTTCACCGCCGCCTGGATATCCGCGGCCATCAGCGGCGCCTGCCATTTCGGATTCTGCTCGCCCAGGTGTGCGCGCAGCTCGTCCACGCTGCCGGAAAAATTTTGCAGGCGGTATTCCGCGGTGCCCAGGCGTGCCCGCAGGCTGGCAAAAAACAAAACCTTAATCATGCTGCACCTCTTGTTGCCCGAACGTTTTATCGCGTGAAGTTTGCGGTAGCCAGTGCCCGCGCTTGCCACCGGATTTTTCCAGCAGTCTTGTGGGGCCGATTACCATCGCCGGGTCCACTGCCTTGCACATATCGTAAATGGTCAGCGCGGCCACCGCGGCGGCGGTCAGCGCCTCCATTTCCACTCCGGTGCGGCCGGCCAGACGGCAGTAGCTTGAAACCTGCACGGTGTTGTCGCCGGGCCGCAACGCAAAATTCACTTCCACCCTGGTGAGCGCCAGCGGGTGGCACAGGGGAATCAGATCGGCGGTTTTCTTCGCCGCCTGGATACCGGCGATGCGCGCCACCGCCAGAGCGTCGCCTTTCCTGTTGCTACCTTCCAGTAACAGCTCGAAAGCCTCCGCACTCATGCGCACCGAGCTCGCGGCGCGGGCACTGCGCCCGGTCACGGCCTTGTCGGTGACGTCCACCATATTGGCTTCACCGCGCGCGTTGAGATGGGTCAGCTGGCTCATTTCGCTACTCATCGCACTAACCCCGGGATGCGCAGGCCGGCTGCGCCGGGCGCATGTGCGGTACGAAATTGCAGGGGCCATGGCTCGCGTCCAGTTGCTCCTGCAGGATGCCTTCCCAGGCGGTGCGACAGGCACCGGTGGAGCCCGGCATGCAGCAGACCAGGGTGTGATTGGCAAGCCCGGCGAGCGCCCGCGACTGCACCGTGGAGCTGCCGATTTCGCGGAATGAAATCTGCCGGAACAGTTCGCCGAAGCCCTCCACGGTCTTGTCGAACAGGGGCTCCAGCGCCTCCGGGGTGGAGTCGCGCTCGGTAAAGCCGGTACCTCCGGTCACCAGTACTGCATGAATGTCCCCATCGGCAATCCAGCGGGAAACCACCGCGCGAATCTGGTAAATGTCATCGTGCACAATGCACCTGTCCGCCAGTGTGTGGCCGGCGGTCTGCAGTGACTCGGCCAGGTATTGCCCGGAGGTGTCGGTGTTTTCGGTGCGGGTATCGGATACGGTCAGCACCGCGATCTGAAGCGGCTCGAAAGCCTTTGCAGCGTGTCCAGCCATATTGCATCTCGTCCAGTGTGTTTTAGAAAAATTGCCGGAGCAGACTCAGCCGCCCAGCATTGCCAGATTGCGGGTGGCGCCGGTAACGCCACTGCCCAGCTGGTGCCCGGCGGTTTTGCCGCACACCGCCGCGCGGATCTGCTCTGCCAGTGCGCGGTGGTCGCCGGCGGCGATGGCATCGCGCAGGTCGACACCCTGCTCCGCAAACAGGCACAGGTGCAATGCGCCCTGGGCCGACATGCGCAGCCGGTTGCAGCTGGCACAGAAGTCGCGACTGTAGGGCATGATCAGGCCGATCCGGCCGGCGTAGTCCGAGTGGGCGTATTCCTTTGCCGGCCCGGCATCGCGGGCGCGCGCCACCGGCAGCCAGCCGCTGCGCAACAGCAACTGTTCAATATCGCTACCGGCCACATGGTTGCTGGCAAAAAAATCGCGGTTGTCACCGGTGCGCATCAGTTCGATAAAGCGCAGGCTCACCGGGGTCACCTTGATCCAGTCGAGAAACTGGTTGAACTCAGCGAGGTTGTGTTCCCGCAGCAATACCGCGTTGACCTTGGTGGGAATACCCAGCGCCAGCGCGCGATCGATTCCCCCGAGGATTTTCTGCAGCTTGTCGTGGCCGGTAATCGCTTTGAATTGCTGGGGATCCAGGCTGTCGAGACTGACGTTCAACTGACTCAGTCCGGCGCGCTGCCAGTCATCGATCTGGGAGGAGAGTTTGTAGCCGTTGGTGGTGATGGCGACCCGGCGAATACCCGCGACCCGACTTGCGGCTTCAATCAGCTGCGGCAGGTCCCTGCGCAGTGAGGGCTCGCCACCGGTCAGGCGCACCTTCTCGGTACCGAGGGCGGCAAAGGCGCGTACCACCGTGGCCACTTCGGCAACACTCAACGGCTGCTCCGCGGCAATGGATTCCGCACATTGATAACCATCCGGCAGGCAGTAGTTGCAGCGGAAATTGCACAGGTCGGTGACGGAGAGGCGCAGGTAGTAAAACCTGCGTCCAAAACTGTCTTGTAACATTAAATGCCTTTCCAAAAACGCCTTTCCAAGATCGGGAGGCCGGCCGATTTCTCGAGCGACCCTGGTGGCGGGGAAAGCCGACCCCGCCACGGCTCTCGTGCCATACGCGTCGCGCTTAGGCCCGGGAGCTCGGTGTTTAGACTGCTGGCAGTGTATCAGCGGGGGAGATTTCTGCTTGGGGCAAAGGTGGTACTCCCTCTGCCCGCAAGCCCGCTACTGATCGGTCGATGCGGATTTAGAAACTGGCGGTCAGCTGCAGCCAGACCTTGTCGGTATCCACGCTGTGCTGGTCGGCGCTGTAGCTGGCAAATTTCAGCAGCCCGGTAAGGTTGTCGGTGAGTTTGCGGCCGTAACTGAGATCCCACTCGCTGCCCCAGTCCGCCGATCCCTCCGCCGCGCTGAATTGATGATAGGTAACCCCGAGCTGGCCACCGCCCAGGCCGGCAGAGGCGCCCAGGTAACTGTCCTGCACCCCCGCCCCCGGTGTTGCCAGAAACTGGTCGGCAAAGCCCTGGAACTTGTGCAGGGTCGCCAGCGGCGTGGCAAAGCCTACTCCATTGTCACTGCCCAGCACCTCGTGCCCCAGCCGGGCATTGACCGGGCCCAGCGCGCCGGCTACCTCCAATTGGTAATATGGCGCGCTGTAGTTCAGGGTGCTGTCACCGCTGTCGCTCTGTTGCGCGTAACGCAGGTGCGCCTGCAGCGGACCGAAATCCCCCTGATAGTCCAGTCCCAGGGTGCGGCTGGATGCGTCTACCGCGTTCGCCAGATCCAGGTCGAGCAAGAACAGGGACACCTCGTGCCCCCGGGCCAGTGGGTAACGCAGGTTGAACAGCTGGATATCGCCGCGCAGGTCGCCCCTGGCACTGTCCTCGCCAAAAATGCGATTGACGTTGTAGACATAGCTGTAATCGACGCTCAGGGATTCGCTGTCGCCATACTGGAAGCGGTAGCCGTCGTAGGTCTGCTCGTTCTGGCGCCAGCCGACGCCGCCGACAAAACGCTGGTCACCTAGATTGATGCGCTGGCGGCCGGCGGTTGCGGTGTAGTCGCCGGCGGAATATTTGAGGAAGGCCCGGTTGACTTCCGTCCCCTCCGGGTCGGCGACCACCGGGTAGCGGGTATTGCCATTGACGGTGGAGTTGTAGGCATCGTTACCGATCGCGCTGACGTCATCCATTTCCAGCCCGGCACTAAAACCGCGATAGCTTCCGCTGTCCCAGGTGAGGCGGCTTTTCAATGTGGAGCCGTTGGCGTCGTCGGCGAGATTGGCCTGGTCGACATTTTCCAGCCGGTAGCGCAGGGTCACCCCCGCCTTGCCGTTTTGCAGTGCATCGATCAGGGTCGGCGAGCTGCTGTCATCGGCGGCCTGTGCCTGCAGTGCACTTGCGCTGGCAGCGCCGATCAGTGTCGCACAAATAAGTTGGGGGAGTTTACGGGGGCTCATGCGCTGTTCCTCTGCGACTGTGGTGAAGATGTTGCCATCAGGTAGTTGTCGGCAACTTACACCCGTTCACCCGCGTCCATAATTACCCAAATGGCGTACTGCCCCGATACCACTACCACCTGCAATCCCGATGCGTTATCCGAATTTGGTAGTAAAAAACGGGTTGTTCAATTTCCGCAAATTTCCGCCAATTAATCTTCGCGCAGGAAATTGTGCTGGCGGGCAAACAGCAGGCGCTGCTGCAAGCCATCGCGCTGCACCGCCAGATACATCGCCAGCATACACACCGCGAGCACACCGTAGAGCAACATAAAGGCCGCGCTGTGAATACCCACAATATCCTGCGCCATACCAAACATGACCGGCAGGCTGAAACCGCCCAGGGCACCGATGGTGGCAACGGTGCCACCGACACTGCCCATATGTTGCGGGTACTTGTCGTGGACGATTTTGTACATGGCGGCACGACCGAATCCCTGGGCAATACCGATCACCAGGATCAACAGGGTAAACAGTTCAATACCCACCTCGATCTCCAGGTGGACATCCCGCTGCACACCGTGAATGGTCATGCTGGTGGGCGGATAACTGAGAAAGAACAGGCACACGAGGCAGGTCCAGAACACACTCCAGTTGACCGCGCGGGCGCCGTAGCGGTCGGCAAACCAGCCACCCAGGGCACGCACACTGCTGGACACGGCGACAAACAGTAGCGTCAGTGCCATGGCTGTGCGCGTGGAAACCCCGTAAACCTCCAGGTAGTACTGCGGCAACCACAGCAGCAGCGCGAGAAAACTGCCAAATACGAAATAGTAATAGAGCCCGAAACGCCACACCCGCAGTTCCCCCAGTGGGCGCAGGTGAAAACGGATATCCTTTCTGCGCCGGCTGCGCATGTAGCGCGTTTCCTCCGGCGCCCAGAATGCAAACAGCACTGCCACCGCCAGCAGTCCGGCGGCGTAGAGCGGGCCAATCATCTCTGCCCCGAACCAGGCGGCGATGGCGGGCGCCAGCGACAGGGTAATCGCGGCACCGGCATTGCCAGCGCCAAAAATTCCCAGCGCCATACCCTGCTGGCGGCCCTCGAACCAGGGGCTGATATAGCGGATGCCGGCGGCGAAAGATGCCCCGGAAATCCCGAGCCACAGTCCCGCCAGCAGATAGCCGCCGTAACCGTGAATGCGCGGCAACAGCAGCAGTATCGGAATCACCAGCACCGTCTGCAGCAGGAGCAGCTTTTTGCCGGAAACCAGTTCCGCTAGTAAACCCACGGGAAAGCGCAGCAGCGCACCGCTCAGCATCGGCGCGCCCAGCAGCAGTCCGAAGCGGGTGGCGGACAATTGCAGCTGATCGGCAATGGACACCCCCAGCACCGCGTACAGGGTCCATACGGAAAAATTGGCCGCGAATATGGCAGTGGTCGCCACCAGCGCGCGGCCGGCAAGTCGCTCGGTGTACTGCATCGGAGACGGCAGAGGGGACTCTTGTGGCGAGAGCATAGGGGATCGCTTTCTGTCTGTCGGTTACGCAATTTTACGCGGGAGCATCCAGGCACCGGTGCGGCTACCCATAAAAATTCCGGCACGCGGATTTCCACACGCGGACTACCACTTTCGGAGTAAGTCTTGCGCTCACAGTGCGGCGGTAAGCGGCTGTGCCAGCATACATAACTGCCCTTCCCTTCAACCCGCATCGTCTCCAAAAGTGGTAGACGGTCTCAGGAGTAAAAAAATTTCCCCGGAGTTACCACCAATGTCCGCTTTCCTCTCTGTAGTCACCTTTTACCATGAACGGCATCCGGTATTGCTACATCAATTCAAGCAGAGGATTTGCAATGAGCACATCGAGCGGTCTCAATCTCTTCAACTGGCGCGATCCCAAAATAAAGACACTGCATATCACCTGGTTCGCGTTTTTCCTGACATTCGTGGTCTGGTTCAGCCACGCACCACTGCTGGTATTTATCAAGGAGGCCTTCGATCTCAGCAGCCAGCAGGTCAAGGCGCTGTTGATCCTGAATGTGGCGCTGACAATTCCGGCGCGCATCATCATTGGCATGCTGGTGGATAAATTCGGACCCCGCTCGATTTTCAGCGCACTGCTACTGATCTCGTCCGGTATCTGCCTGGGATTTGCCACCGCCGACAGCTATGAATCGCTGGCACTGTTCCGCTTCCTGCTCGGCTTTGTCGGCGCCGGCTTTGTGATCGGCATCCGCATGGTGGGGGAGTGGTTCCCGGCCCGGCAGGTGGGCCTGGCGGAAGGCATCTACGGCGGCTGGGGCAACTTCGGTTCCGCCGCCGGCGCCATGACCCTGCCGACCATCGCGCTGGCATTTGGCGGTGAAGACGGCTGGCGCTACGCGCTCGGCCTCACCGGGGTCATTGCCGGCCTGTACGGGCTCTTCTATTACCGCGTTGCACGCAACACGCCGAAGGATTCCACCTACTTCAAACCCAAAAAATCCGGCGGCCTGGAAGTCACCAGCAAGAAGGACCTGTACTTCTACCTGTTGATGAATATCCCCATGTACCTGGCACTGGCGGCACTGGCTTACAAACTGTCGCCGGCGGGTGTGCAGCTATTGAGCAGTGACACCACCTATCTGCTGTGGGGAGTGCTGGTGTTGCTGTTCGCGGTACAGACCCGCCAGATCTGGCACGTGAACAAGGAACACCTGCAACAGGGGGTGCCCGAGCTGGAGAAATACCAGTTCAAGCAGGTGGCGATTCTCAACCTGGCCTATTTCGTTACCTTCGGTTCCGAACTGGCAGTGGTATCCATGCTGCCACTGTTCTTCCTCGAAACCTTCGCCGGTCTCGACGCGGTACAGGCGGGACTGCTGGCCTCCGGCTTCGCCTTTATGAACTTGGTGTCCCGCCCCACCGGCGGACACTTCAGCGACAGCCTGGGTCGCCGCCGCAGCCTGATGTTCCTGATTGGCGGGCTCGCCGTGGGTTACCTGGTATTGAGCCAGATCAACAGCGGCTGGTGGATCTCCGTCGCGGTGCTTGCCACCATGGCCTGTTCCTTCTTCGTGCAGGCGGGGGAAGGTGCGGTGTTCGCGGTGGTGCCGCTGGTGAAGCGTCGCATGACCGGGCAGATCGCCGGCATGACCGGTGCCTATGGCAACGTGGGCGCAGTGACCTACCTGACCGCGCTGTCGTTTGTCGACTACAGCAGCTTCTTCCTGATCATTGCTGCCTCCGCCGGACTGGTGTTCTTTGCCTGCGCCTTCCTGGACGAACCCAGGGGCAAAATTGCCGAGGTACTGCCGGACGGCACCGTGCAACTGATCAGCGTGGAATAAATGCAACAGCTCGAACTGCAATCGGGTATTTGCAGCCGCGCCGGAATCAAGCCGCAGAATGAAGATGCGGCGGTGTTCCACTGGCCCACTGATCCGCACCTGCAGGAATACTTGGGTGCGGTGGCCGCGGTCGCCGACGGCGTGAGCTCGGCGGAGGCTGGTGCACTTGCCAGCCGCACCGCCACCGCGCAGTTTGTCAGCGACTACTACCGCGCACCGGATACCTGGTCCGCGGCGCGCGCCGGACAGCAGGTGCTGACCTCGATCAACAACAAGCTGTACCGCAAAAGCCACGATTTTGCCCAGCAGGAAAAGGGCTTCCTGTGCACCTTTTCCGCACTGGTATTCAAGTCCCGCAGCGCGCATTTTTTCCATGTGGGCGACAGCCGTATTTACCGGCTGCGCGACAGCAAACTCGAACTACTGACCCGCGATCACACCGTCACCCTCGGCCACCGCCGCCGCATCCTGTCCCGCGCACTGGGCATGGATACCAGCCTGCAGGTGGATTACGGCCGAATTCCCCTGCAACAGGGCGATCGCTATTTACTGACCAGCGACGGCGTCCACGATTTTGTTCCGGCAGCAACTGCCACGGAGGTATTGCGGCGGCACGATCTAAATGCACAACAGCAGGCCGAGACCCTGGTGCGCTACGCCGAGGAAAGCGGCAGCGACGACAACCTCACCGCGCTGGTGGTAGAAGTCACCGCACTGCCCACCACCACCCTCGACGAATACAACCACCAGCTTACCCGCCTGCCGTTTCCACCAGCGCTGGACCCGGGCATGGTACTGGACGGCTACACGGTGATACGGGAACTGTTTTCGTCGGAGCGCAGCCAGCTCTACCTGGTGCGCGATAGCGAGAGCGGCAACACCCTGGTGATGAAAACCCCCTCGGTCAATTACGAGGACGATGTCCACTACATCGACCGCTTCATACAGGAAGAGTGGATCGGTCTGCGCATCCAGAGTGATCGCGTAGTACGGATTTGCCGGCAAAGCCGCCGGCGCAGCGCACTCTACTACCTGATGGAATATATCGAGGGCGGCACCCTGGCGAGCTGGATCGCCCGCAACCGTTTCCCCAAACCCACCGAAGCCTTCCGCATCATCCGCGAGATTGCCGAAGGGCTGGCGGCGTTCCACGAACAGGAAACCATTCACCAGGACCTGCGGCCGGCCAATATCATGCTCGACGAAAACGCTCGGGTGAAAATCATTGATTTCGGTTCGGTGTATATTGCCGGATCGGCGGAAGTCTTCCGCCCATTGCAACACCCCGCCGCACTGGGCACTGCGAGCTACGCCGACCCCCACTATCTCCTCGGCCGCAACAGCGGTATCCAGGGCGATATCTACGCGCTGGCCACCATTGCCTACGAGGTTTTCACCGGCGAACTGCCCTACGGTGAAACGATCGCTGACTGTCGCTCGCGCAGCGACTATGAGCAGCTGCACTACCGCAGCGCGAGCCAGTTCAACCCGGTAATTCCCCTCTGGTTCGATCGCGCCCTCGAACGCGGCTGCGCCATCGACCTGGAGCAGCGCTACCACAGCCTGGACACCTTTATGGCGGACCTGGCGAACCCCAACCCGGATTACCTGCGCGACGATCCCGCAGACCCACAGCAACAGCACGCCTCGCTGTTCTGGAAAATTCTCTGCGGCCTGTGGGGTGCAACCCTGCTGGCAATGCTGGCGCTGTTCTCATCCCCCTGATTGCTTTTCGTCAAGCCACACAAAAATACACAATATATGGCGATAAAAATTTTAACCAACACAATATATAGTGATTCAGATCAAGAGCCTTCTGCTGCGCACCGGTAGTATCCGGGAAAAAATCAGCGAAGGATGCCCGACACCATGTCCCTGCCACCGATCCCAGACAGTACCCACACACAAACCAACAAACAAAACACCAGCAGGCAAATCAGCTCCAACGCCGGCGAGCGCCACCTGGTGCGCAAGCGCGACGGCCGCACCCTGGCGTTCGACCGCGACCGCATCAATCGCGCCATCCTCGCCGCCGGCCAGGCCGCCAATGCGTTCGGCGCCGACGAAGCGGAACTGCTGTGCGCGCAGGTGGTGAAAGTGATCGGCCACCGTTTCCATGGTGAGATGCCGGTGGATATCGAGGACATCCAGAACATCGTCGAGCAGGTGCTGATCAGCAACAACCACCTCGACACCGCGCGCGGCTACATCGCCTACCGCAGCCGCCACCAGCAGTTGCGCAATGACCGCCAGACCCTGGTGGATGTGGGTGCGTCCATCGACGAGTACCTGCAGCAGGCGGACTGGCGCGTGGCCGCCAATGCCAACCAGGGCTACTCCCTCGGTGGCCTGATCCTCAACAGCGCCGGCAAGATGATCGCCAACTACTGGCTCAACCACGTCTACAGCCCGGAGATCGGCGCCGCCCACCGCGACGGCGACCTGCACATCCACGACCTCGACATGCTCGCCGGCTACTGCGCCGGCTGGTCCCTGCGCACCCTGCTAAACGAGGGCCTGAACGGCGTGCCCGGCAAGGTGGAATCGGCGGCACCGAAGCACCTGTCCAGCGCGGTCGGCCAGATCGTCAACTTCCTCGGCACCCTGCAGAACGAGTGGGCCGGCGCCCAGGCATTCAGCTCCTTCGATACCTACATGGCACCGTTTATCCGCAAGGACCAGTTGAGTTATGCACAGGTGCGCCAGTGCATGCAGGAACTGATCTTTAACCTCAACGTGCCCTCGCGCTGGGGCACCCAGACCCCGTTCACCAACCTCACCTTCGACTGGGTGTGCCCGGAAGACCTGCGCGAACAGGTGCCGGTAATCGGCGGTGAGGAAATGCCGTTCAGCTACGGCGAGCTGCAGGAAGAAATGGACCTGATCAACCGCGCCTATATCGAAGTCATGAGCAAGGGCGACGCCCGTGGCCGCGTGTTCACCTTCCCCATCCCCACCTACAACATCGCCCCGGACTTTCCCTGGCACAGCGAAAATGCCGAGCGCCTGTTTGAAATGACCGCGCGCTACGGCCTGCCCTATTTCCAGAACTTCCTCAATTCGGATCTCAGCCCGAACATGGTGCGCTCCATGTGTTGCCGCCTGCAGCTCGACCTGCGCGAACTGTTGAAACGCGGCAACGGCCTGTTCGGTTCCGCCGAGCAGACCGGCTCCCTCGGCGTGGTCACCATCAACTGCGCGCGCCTCGGCTACCTGCACCGCGGCGACGAAGCCGCCCTGATACGCGCGCTCGACCGCCTGCTGGAACTCGCGCGGGACTCGCTGGAAGTCAAACGCAAAGTCATCCAGCGCCACATGGACGCCGGCCTCTTCCCCTACAGCAAGCGCTACCTCGGCACATTGCGCAATCACTTCAGCACCATCGGCGTCAACGGCATCAACGAAATGCTGCGCAACTTCAGCGACGACTGCGACAGCGTCGTCACCGAAAATGGCCACGCCATGGCAGAGCGATTGCTGCAACATATCCGCGCGCGCATGACCGAATTCCAGGAAGCCACCGGCCACCTCTACAACCTCGAAGCCACCCCCGCCGAAGGCACCACCTACCGCTTCGCCCGCGAAGACAAAAAGCGCTACCCGGACATCCTCCAGGCCGGCAGCAGCGAAGCCCCCTACTACACCAACTCCTCGCAGCTACCCGTCGGCTTTACCGACGACCCCTTCGAAGCCCTCGCACGCCAGGAAGCCCTGCAAACCCTCTACACCGGCGGCACCGTCCTGCATCTGTATCTCGGCGAACGCCTCCCCGACGCCGCCAGCTGCCGCGAACTCGTACGCCGCTCCCTGGAAAACTTCCGCCTGCCGTACATCACCGTCACACCCACATTTTCCATCTGCCCCAAACACGGCTACCTGAGCGGTGAACACCCCTTCTGCCCGCAGTGCGACGAAGAACTGATCGCCCAGAAACGCGGCTGTTGCGAACACTGAAAATGATCAACCCCCGGTAAAACCCAAAAAATGAGGATAAAAGCCATGGAAACCAAAACCATCGTCCTGAGTAACGAAGAGCGTACCCCCTGCGAAGTCTGGAGCCGTGTCATGGGTTACCACCGCCCGGTCTCTTTCTGGAATCCGGGCAAGCAGTCGGAGCACAGCGAGCGAAAATATTTCGTCGCTACAGAAAAGAAAGCAGTCCAATAAGTCCGAACCGAAGTATTGAACTCGATGCGAAGGTGCTACTGACGGTAAAGACTTGCCAGATCTTCTAAAACAGGGATGTTTTAGAAGAGCCCCCATGGATGGGTTCACGGCGTGTCTGGCAAGTCTTTACCGTCAGTAGCACCGCCACAGAAATGGCTAAAGAACCGCCACCGGACTTCGAAAAGACGCACTCAAAAATGCCCGAACAACTAAGAGTAGGCGGTTTCACTCCCTTCACCGCCATCGACTTCCCCGGCGCCCTGTCCGCCGTCGTCTTCTGCCAGGGCTGTCCCTGGCGCTGCCGCTACTGCCACAACGGCAGCCTGCTGCCAGCAACAAGCGACGACCTCTACCAGTGGCCACAACTACTGCACCACCTGCAACAACGCCAGGGCCTGCTCGACGCCATCGTTTTCTCCGGCGGTGAACCCACCGCCCAACCCGCCCTCGAAAACGCCATCAACCAGGTGCGAGCACTCGGCTTCAAAACCGGCCTGCACACCGCCGGCATCTACCCCAGAAGACTCGCAAAACTCATCCCCAAACTCCACTGGGTCGGCCTCGACATCAAAGCCCTGCCACAGAACTACCCCGCCATCACCAACGTCCGCCACAGCGGCACCCCCGCCTGGGAAAGCGCCCGCCTGCTGGCAGAGTCCGGCATCCCCCTGCAGGTACGCCTCACCCGCCACCCGTCACTCACCACGGAAAAAGAAATCGCACAGATCCGCACAGAATTGCAAAAACTGGGAATTAACGAGCTGGTAGTACAGAAGTGCAACACCGAAAACTGCCTGGATCAGGCATTGCACAGCAACGTTATCCACAGGCAGTGACCGGAGTAAAAGCGAGAACAACACGAAAAAGGGCGCGGCTACTTGGTAGCCACGCCCTTGATGTTTACAAAGGGAGTACAGGAAGGATCGATCAATTCGGTCGCGGCACCTCCGCCAGCATATCAATCCCGCTGATTTCCGCTGCAGCTACCAGTTGCTGCATATATCCATCCAGCGCAATTCTGCGGTTGCGCTCCGCCAGGTATTCCCGAATCTTGTCTTCCACGTAATCGAATTCCAGTTCGCGCCCGAGCTGCATCTGCTCCACATAAATCAGGTGCCAGCCGTATTCCGTGCGCACCAACTCCGGTACCAGACCGGTAGTGCCTGAGAACACCGCCTGGTCGAAAGCGCGCACCATTTCTCCCCCGCTGACCTGGCCCAGACTGCCACCGGTCTTGGCGGAGTCACAGGCGGAGTGGCTGCGGGCGAGCTCGCAAAACGTTACCAGCGGATCGGCGGCATCGGTGATCTGCTGCAACAACTGCAGAGCCCGCGCTTCGCAGGCATCCACCGCATCGTCACCGGGGCTGACCGGGATCAAAATGTGACGCACTTCCGCCAGCGGCGACGACAGGAAAAACTGACGGTTATTGTTGTAGAAATCCTCAAGTTCCTCGCGGCTGCATTCTGCAACCTGCACCTCCCGCGCCAGCAGCTGCTCCACCGCGGACTCGAATGCCTCGCCGTTGATATCCGCATCCTCTTTACACAAGCCCTGTGCCGCCGCCGCGCGGCGCAACAGGTGCCCCAGCACCATGGCGCGGCCGGCGCGATAGGCCGCCTCCTGCGGTGTCGGTGCCGGGTAGTACTGCATTTCTGCATAGATCTGCGATTGCGGAATCTCAACCCCGTTGACGCTGACCGGGGACAGGAACAGCGGTTGCTGCCGGGTGTTGTCGGTTGCCAGGAGTGGGTTCATAGGGACCTCCGATATGTGAGTCCGAAATATGTTTTTCAGGTTGCGCCCCGGCGATTCAGCCGGGTGCGCGGGCAATCAATTCAAGACCGGGACGGTCACACCAGTAGCCATCCACACCCGCCGGCAGGATTTCTTGGGCGGGCTCGCCGCGGCGGGCAGCGTCGAAGGCCGCAATGATTTCTTCCATCCGCTGCCACTGCGGCGACAGGCGCAGGATATCGATCCCGAGTTCGCACAGCTGTGCATAGTGGGGCAACAGATTGACCGGTTCCCCGGACAGGGTCTGGATGCCGTTGATCAAAAACAGGGACTCCCCCTCCTGGGAGGCCAGCGGCAAACCCTCGGGGTATTCCATACAGCGGTATCCGCAGTTGTCCTTGTCGAGCCCCAGGTGGCGGGCGGTAAAGCAGCGCGCCGAATAGGCCAGTGGCATATGGCCGTAGGCAAACAGTTCGACTTCCGGCTTGTTGTCACAGCTGTCGAGTATTTCGCCGAGCTGCCGTGCACTCATTTCCACCGGCACCGTCCAGCGCACCATGCCCGCAGACATCAACTGGGCCAGCGCGTGCTGGTTATAGACATTGAGTGCCGGGCCGCCGGCGAACGGTACCCGCGCGTCCGACAGCAGCTGTACCGCCGACATATCGTTGGCCTCCACCAGCATCTGCCCGTTGTCACAGATCTTGCGCACCCAGTTAAGGTCAGCATTCGACTCCAGCAGGGTCAGGGTAGAGAGCACTATCTGGCTATCGGACACCTCCGTGAGGGTCTGCGCCAGTGTCAGCCAGTCACTCGCGCGCAACTGATGCCGTTTGCCGCACACCACCTCGCCGAGATAAATAATATCCAGCGGCGCCGACAGCATTTTTTCGTAGAACAGATTGATATCGGTGCGCGTCCAGTAATATTGCGCAGGACCCAGAGCGAGCTGCATGTTGCTTCCTCTTCCTTCCACTACTGCCAGGGGCGATCGTAGGCGCCCAGGGTGGTTTGCTTGCCTTCCGCGTTTTTCGCCAGGGTGGTGCGCCAGCGCTCGGTGATCGAAAAGTCCGAACCGCTCCGCATCACCTCATCGATTGCCTCGCGCCAGGTGCGCACCACCTGTGCCACATAGGCCGGACTGCGCTGGCGCCCTTCCAGCTTGATCGCCCGGATGCCCGCGGCCCTGAGTTCCGGCAGCAGCGCCATACTGTTGAGACTGGTGGGTTCCTCCAGCGCATGCTGGCGCTTGCCGTCCACCATAAAGCGCCCCTTGCACAGGGTGGGGTAACCGGCGTGCTCGTTGTCGGCAAAGCGGTCGATCAGCACCTTGTTCAGGCGGGTCTCGAGGCCCTGCTCCGTGGTCCGCCACTCCACCGCTTTGGCCGGGGAACAGACCCCGTTCAGGTTGGGGGACTCGCCGGTAACATAGGAACTCAGGTGGCAGCGGCCCTCGGCCATGATGCAGAGGCTGCCGAAACCGAACACTTCCAGTTCCACCTCGCTGGCGGCGGCCAGTTGCTGCACCTGTTTCAGGGACAGTACCCGCGGCAGTACCGCGCGGCGGATACCGAATTGCCGGTGATAAAACGCCAGCGCCGGCGCACCGGTGGCGGAGGCCTGTACCGACAGGTGAAGGGGCAATTCCGGATGCCTGTCCCGCGCGTACCCCATCAGCCCGATATCCGCCAGGATCACGGCGTCCGCATGGAGACCGGCGGCGCGGTCGACCGCCGCCTGCCAGCGGGAAAAGGTGCCGGGGCGGGCGTAGGTATTGATCGCCACAAACAGTTTTTTGCCGCGACTGCGAATACGCTCCAGCGCACGCATTGATGTTTTGTCGTTGAAATTGAGGCCGCCAAAATTGCGCGCGTTGGTTTCGTCGCTAAAGCCGATATACACCGCATCCGCGCCGTTTTCGACCGCAGCTTCGAGAGCCGGCAGGCTTCCCGCAGGGCAGACTAGTTCCATATTTTTACCACTCGATTCTCTCCACTTAAGGCACTTTTCGTCGGTACCCTGTGTCAGCTTGCAGCGACCGTCGCCAGTTCTGTGGCGACCACTTCCAGCCAGCGCTGGGCCCAGCGCGGTATGCGATTGCGGTCAAACGCATCCAACCGGTTTTTCACCGTCAAGCCGATTTCGGTCTGGCCGCGAATGGCCAACCTGCGCTGGAAAAACAGGGTGTCCGGATCTTCCCGGCCACTGGCGATGGCAAAAAAATCCGCAAGGCCGGCAGAGATGGTGGCGTCGGCCGGTACCGCGGCCGATACGCGCACAAAGTGGTCGCCGTGTTTGCTGACGCGCAGTTCCAAGCCCAGGTCGGTCACGTTAACTTCCAGAACCTGGCCATCGAGGAAATCAAACAACCCATCCTCCAGCTCAACCGCCAGCTGCCGGTTGAGCAGTTGGATAAATATACGTTCGCCGGGCCAGCGGGGAAGTCGCCGCAAGGCCCTGCAACCGACTCGGTAACCCACACGTGAAATGGACCGTTTGAGCGCTAACACCTTGTCTTCTCCATTCAAAAAACTCTTCCGTTACACCTGAAATACGCTGGTTAATGTCGCCAGGTGGCGGGCTCGCAAGACCGCGCTCGCCATCGACACCTTCGTCCGCAGTTAAGTAGACAACAACGCAGCGATGCGCGGGCTAACCACCGTTTGCAAAATTCGCTCGATTTCCTCGACCGTGGGATCTGCATGCATTTTCTTGCGAATGCCCTCCCGCGACAGATCTATGTGTAGATCCGGCGCAATCCCCTGTCGCTGCAGGCAACTGCGAGCGCAGTGCAGCGGGCAGCCATCCAGCACGACCTTGGGGCGCTCCGCGGTGGCGATCCTGAGCAGGGCCGGCACCTCGCCACCAACACCTGCAATGCAGGACATTTCCGCCAGCTTCGCGCGATCCAGGCGCACCGCCAGTGCGTTGGTCAGTTGTGCCGCGCTGGAGCAGCCAGAGCAGGCGTACACCAGCGGCAATTCGCGATAACTACTTTTATTGGTCATGAACGACTTCCGCCGAGCGCGCAGGACATATCAACCCCCTGGATTTCCGCCTTGCCCACCAGGCATTTGAGATAGACGTTGACCATCCTGCGGCGCAAGTCCGCCTGCAGATATTTTCCGATGCGCTCTTCCATGTGGCTAAACCGCAGCGGTCGTCCCCGCTCCAGCCGTTCAACGTAGATCAGATGCCAGCCGTACTTGGTGCGCACCGGTGTGCGTACCAGGCCTGTGCCACCCGAAAATACGGCCTGTTCAAATGGCGCCACCGTGTCACCGGGGCCAATTTGGCCGAGACTGCCGCCGGCGGAGCCGGAGGAGCAGTTCGAACGCTGCTGCGCCAGCTTTGTGAAGTGCTGCAGCGGATCCGCAGCGCGAAGGATTTCCGCCAGCAGTTTGTTGGCAATACGTTTCTGTCCCCCGCTGCTACCTTTTTTTCCCGGCATCACTGCCAGTAGGATATGCCGCACTTCCGCCAATGGCTGCGAGGTGAATTTCTCGCGGTGCGTATAAAAATATTCCAGGCGCTGTTGCAGGGTTGGTTTCAGCTGTGGCACTTCCCGCTCGAACAGCTGCTCGACCACGTCATCGAAGGCTGCACTGGCGGTATCGATTTCGCGGTCACACAACCCCTGCTCACAGGCGCTCTCTCGCAGCAGATCCGCCAGCACCAGTGAGCGCGCTGCTGCGTACATGGCCTCCCGGGGTGATGGCGCGGGGTGGTGCTGCATTTCCGCGTAGATCCGTTCCCGCGCTATCCGCCGGCCATTGACCAGTACCGGTCCAATGAACTGCTGATCGTTTGCATCGTTGGCCGGTAGTGCGTTCATGACATCCTCCCTGCTTTACAGGCTGCTTGTGGCTTTGGCTCTTACTACCTGGTAGTTGCGGCGGAAGTACTGCACCGGCACGCTCCACACATGCACCAGACGGCTGAACGGGAACACCAGGAACAGGGTCAGCCCCAGGAACACGTGCAGCTTGTAGATAAAGTGCACTTCGCTGATGGCGGTCGCCGCCTCTGCTGCATTGAAGGTGACGATGGACTGCGCCCAGGTCATCAGCTTCAGCATTTCCGCACCGTCCATGTGGCCGGCGGATACGAAGATGCTCAGCAGGCCCAGGATCAGCTGCACGTACAGCATCAGCAGAATGGCGATGTCCATGCGCGAAGAGGTGGCACGCACCCGCGGGTTGGTGAGGCGGCGGTGCAGCAGGATCGTCATGCCGATAAAACAGACCACCCCGAACAGCCCACCGGCGCCCATGGCCAGTGCCTGTTTGGTGGAGGCCTCGACCCCCAGCAGGTGCCACACGGCCTTGGGCGTCAGCAGGCCGACAAAGTGCCCGGCCAGGATCGCGAGTACACCGATATGGAACAGGATGCTGCCCACACGCAGTTTTTTCTTTTCCAGCAGCTGGCTGGAGCCGGTGCGCCAGGTGTACTGGTCGCGGTCGTAGCGGATCAGGCTGCCCACCAGGAAAACCGTGAGGGCGACAAACGGATAGATTCCGAAGAAAAGTGTATTGGCGTAATTCATCGCTAACTCCTAAGCCTGCCCGGTGTGTGCGGCGGTGTGATTGGCCGCATCCACCCATGTAATGGACTTGTCATCCCGGAACTGTGCGGCGCTGGGGCGCTGCACACTCTGTTCACAGGCACTGCCCTGGGCGGCGGAAAAGCTCACCACCTCCTCTTCCCAGATCTTGTCCAGTGCCTCCGGCGTATCGTCGCGCTCCTCCTTGGCTACCTGTTGCGCGAGGCCGTCCCGGTCCACCTCGACCCCGGTGAAATCCACCAGCGCGTCGATCAGTTCCGCGTACACGGATTCCTTGTCGCGCAGGCGTGCGGCGAGCAGGGCGAGAACGTGGGAGATCTCTTGCAGCCATGCGCGCGCGGCATCTTCCTGGGTCGCGCAGAATTCCAGATAGGTGGGCAGGTAGTCCGGCAATTCGCGCTCGGCCAGCTCCAGGCCGGCATTGCGGTATTGCTTGAGCAGCTCCACCATGGCCTGGCCGCGATCGCGGGACTCGCCGTAGATATGTTCGAAAATATGCAGCGACACCGCGCGCCCACGTTCGAACAGGCCGTCGTATTCACTCTGCCAGTCGAGCAGCTCGCGGCTCTCGTAGTGGGCGATAAAGCACAGCAAGCGGTTGCGAATCGACGGACCGAGTTCCTCGGAACCCGCAACAAACTGCGTCAGCTCCGCGAGGTGCGCGGCGAGCGCCTCGTCCGGATAGTCCAGCAGGCGGGAAATCAACTGTAGGGTTTTCATCGCGCGCTCCTCCTGTTAGTCGACGATCTTCGCCGGGATCACCTGGCGAACCGTCTGTTTTTTGCCACCGAAAATATTCACCGGGTCGTTACCGGTGCTGCAGCCGTTGCCGAAGCTGAAACCGCAGGAGGATTTCATGTCGTAGGCATTTTCCGCGTAGGCCTTGTGGCTGGACGGCACCACGAAGCGGTCCTCGTAATTGGCCAGGGCCATATAGCGGTACATTTCCTCCACCTGCTGCACACTCATGCCCGCCTGTTCCAGCAGCTCGCGGTCCTGCACACCGTCCACATGAATGCCGCGCATATAGGCGCGCATCACGATCATGCGTTCCAGGGCGCGCGCCACCGGCGCCACATCGCCGGCGGTGAGCAGGTTGGCCAGATACTTGAGCGGGATGCGCAGGGTGGACAGATCCGGGATCTCGGCATTCATGCCCACGGTCACGGTTTCCACATCGCCGGCCTGGACCGCGTTCTGGATCGGTGACAGCGGCGGCACATACCAGACCATCGGCAGGGTGCGGTATTCCGGGTGCAGCGGAAGCGCCACTTTCCAGTCGATCGCCATCTTGTAGACGGGGGAGTTTTGCGCGGCGTCGATCCAGGCCTGGGGAATGCCCTCCGCACGGGCGGCTTCCTGCACCTTGGGGTCGTTCGGATCCAGGAAAATATCGCACTGGGCCTGGTACAGGTCCTTGTCGTTCTCGACGGCGGCGGCCTCCTCGATGCGGTCGGCGTCGTACAGCAGCACACCGAGGTAGCGGATGCGGCCAACACAGGTCTCGGAGCAGATGGTGGGCTGACCGGACTCGATGCGCGGGTAGCAGAAGATACACTTCTCGGACTTGCCGGTTTTCCAGTTGTAGTAAATCTTCTTGTAGGGACATCCGGATACACACATGCGCCAGCCGCGGCACTTGTCCTGGTCGATCAGCACGATGCCGTCTTCCTCGCGCTTGTAGATGGCGCCGCTGGGGCAGCTCGCCACACAGGCCGGGTTGAGGCAGTGCTCACACAGGCGCGGCAGGTACATCATGAAGGTGTTTTCGAACTCGCCGTAGATGTCCGCCTGCACCTCCTCGAAGTTCTTGTCTTTCTTGCGCTTTTCGAATTCGGTACCGAGGATTTCCTCCCAGTTGGGGCCCCAGTCGATCTTTTCCATGCGCTGGCTGCTAATCAGCGAGCGCGGCCGCGCTACCGGCTGGTGCTTCTGCTCCGGCGCCTTGTGCAGGTTCTGGTAGTCGAAGTCGAACGGCTCGTAGTAGTCGTCGATTTCCGGCATATCCGGGTTGCCGAAAATATTCGCCAGCACCCGGCGCTTGCCGCCCTGGCGCGGCTCCAGCTTGCCGTTCTTCTTGCGGACCCAGCCGCCGTTGTACTTGTCCTGGTTTTCCCATTCTTTCGGATAGCCGATACCGGGCTTGGTTTCGACGTTATTGAACCAGGCGTACTCGACCCCCTCGCGGGAGGTCCACACGTTTTTACAGGTCACGGAACAGGTGTGGCAGCCGATGCACTTGTCGAGGTTCAGCACCATGCCGATTTGCGCTCTTACTTTCATTGCACTGTCTCCTCTTTATTGGCAAAGCCTTGGGCTGAAGGCTCCTTAGCGGCAACCACTTTGACATCTTCTCCGTCGAGCCAGTCGACCTTGCTCATCTTTCTCACGATTACAAACTCGTCGCGGTTACAACCGACGGTGCCGTAGTAGTTGAAGCCATAGGACTGCTGCGCGTAACCGCCGATCATGTGGGTGGGTTTCATCACCGCGCGGGTCACCGAGTTGTGGATACCGCCGCGGGTACCGGTAGTCTCCGCCCCAGGGGTATTCACGATGCGCTCCTGGGCGTGGTACATCATCGCCATGCCGTCGGGCACCCGCTGCGACACCACCGCGCGCGCGGCAATGGCACCGTTGACGTTGAAGATTTCGATCCAGTCGTTGTCCTCGATACCGGCGAGCTTCGCGTCGGTCTCGCTCATCCATACGATGGGACCGCCGCGGGACAGGGTCAGCATCAGCAGGTTGTCGGAATAGGTGCTGTGGATGCCCCACTTCTGGTGCGGGGTAATCCAGTTCAGCAGGATTTCCTTGTTGCCGTTGGACTTTTTGTTCAGCACCGGCTGTACCGTTTTCAGGTTGATCGGCGGCTTGTACACACACAGGTTTTCACCGAAGTCGCGCATCCATTCATGATCCTGGTAGAACTGCTGGCGGCCGGTAATGGTGCGCCAGGGAATGTACTCGTGGACGTTGGTGTAGCCTGCGTTGTAACTCACATGCTCGTCTTCCAGGCCGGACCAGGTGGGCGAGGAAATAATCTTGCGCGGCTGCGCGACAATGTCGTTGAAGCGGATTTTTTCCTCTTCCTTCGGCTTTGCCAGATGGGTGTGGTCGCGGCCGGTGATCTGGCCCAGCGCATCCCAGGCCTTTACCGCTACCTGGCCGTTGGTCTCCGGTGCCAGCGACAGAATCATCTCCGCCGCATCCACCGCGGTTTCGATTTTGGCGCGTCCGTCGCGCACCGAATCCTCACTGTAGGTGCGGTTCAGTTTTTTCAGGAAATCCACTTCCGCATCGGTATTCCAGTTGATGCCCTTGCCGCCGTTGCCGAGTTTTTCCAACAGCGGGCCGATGGAGGTGAAGCGGTTGTAGGTATTCGGGTAATCCCGCTCCACCACGATCATGCTCGGCGCGGTCACCCCGGGTTGCAGCTCACATTCGCCCTTCCACCAGGCTTTCACCCCGAATGGCTGGGCAATTTCCGTGGGCGTGTCGTGGTGGATCGGCAGGGTCACCAGATCCTTTTCCACACCCAGGTGACCATTGCTCAGGTCGGAGAAATGTTTCGCGATGCCCTTGAAGATTTCCCAGTCGCTGCGCGCTTCCCACGCCGGGTCCACCGCCTTGGTCAGCGGGTGAATAAACGGATGCATATCCGAGGTATTCATGTCGTCCTTCTCGTACCAGGTGGCGGTGGGCAGGACGATGTCGGAATAGAGACAGGTGGTGGACATGCGGAAGTCCAGGGTCACCAGCAGGTCGACCTTGCCCTCGCTGGGCTGCTCCCGCCAGGTAATGTCTTCCGGCTTGTTGCCGCCGGACTCACCCAGGTCCTTGCCCATCAGACCGTGCCTGGTACCGAGCAGGTGACGCAGCATGTACTCGTGGCCCTTGCCGGAGGAACCCAGCAGGTTGGAGCGCCAGATAAACAGGTTGCGCGGGAAGTTCTGCGGGTTGTCCGGATCCTGGTTGGCAAACTGCAGTTCGCCGCTCTTGAGCCGCTGCACCGCATACTCCTGCGGGGTCATGCCGGCGGCCTCGGCTTCCCTGGTCAGCTGCAACGGGTTCACCCCCAGCTGCGGTGCCGACGGCAGCCAGCCCATGCGCTCGGCGCGGCTGTTGAAGTCGATGATGGAACCGCTCCACTTGGACTTGTCCGCCAGCGGCGAGATCACCTCGGACATCTCCAGCTTTTCGTAGCGCCACTGGTTGGCGTGGTTGTAGAAGAAGGAGGTACCGTTCATGTGGCGCGGCGGGCGCTGCCAGTCGAGGGCGAAGGCGAGCGGGGTCCAGCCGGTCTGCGGGCGCAGTTTTTCCTGGCCCACATAGTGCGCCCAGCCACCGCCACTCTGGCCGATACAGCCGCACATCATCAGCATGTTGATGAGGCCGCGGTAGTTCATGTCCATGTGGTACCAGTGGTTCAGTGCCGCGCCCACAATCACCATCGAGCGCCCGCGGGTTTTGTCCGCGGTGGTGGCGAACTCGCGCGCGACGCGGATCACGTCGGAGCGCAGCACACCGGTAACTTTTTCCTGCCACGCCGGGGTGTAGGGCTTGTCCTCGTCGTAGCTGTGGGCGCAGTTGGGATCTTCGAGGCCGTGCTCGACACCGTAGTTGGCCAGGGTCAGGTCGTAGACACTGGCCACCAGCATGGTGTTGCCGTCGGCAGTGCGGACTTTTTTCACCGGCACCCGGTATTCGATCACATCGTCGTGGTCGGTGTGCTGGAAGTAGTCGTACTCGTGGGTCTGGCCACCGAAATACGGGAAGGCCACATCGCGCACTTCGTCTGCGCAGTCTTTCAGGCTCAGTTGCAGTTTCAGTTCGGAGCCGTCACCGCCGTCGCGCTGTTCGATATTCCACTTGCCGCGCGCGCCTTCCTTTAAAGAAGTCTCTCCCCAGCGATAACCAATGGAGCCGTTGGGGGAAACCAGGCGGCCGTCCTCGTTGATGGCGATGGTTTTCCACTCGGGGTTGTTGTCCTGGCCCAGGTTGTCCACGAGGTCGGAAGCGCGCAGGAAGCGGCCCTGTACCAGGCGGCCGTCCTTCTCTTCCAGGGTGACGAGCATCGGCATGTCGGTATAGGTGCGCACATACTCGGTGAAGTAGGCGCTGGGCCTGTCCACGTGGAATTCCTTCAGGATCACGTGGCCGAAGGCCATCGCCAGTGCGGCGTCGGTGCCCTGGCGCGGCGCCAGCCAGGTGTCGCCGAACTTGGAACACTCGGAATAGTCGGAGGTGATGACACAGGTCTTGGCGCCCTTGTAGCGCACCTCACTGAGGAAGTGGGCGTCCGGGGTACGGGTCTGGGGTACATTGGAGCCCCACACGATCAGGTAATTGGAGTTGTACCAGTCGGCGGATTCCGGCACGTCGGTCTGCTCGCCCCAGATCTGCGGCGAGGCCGGCGGCAGGTCGCAGTACCAGTCGTAGAAACTCAGGCAGTTACCGCCGATCAGCGACAGGTAGCGCGCACCCGCGGCGTAGGACACCATGGACATGGCAGGGATCGGCGAGAAGCCGGAGATACGGTCGGGACCGTAGGTTTTCGCGGTGTACACATTGGACGCGGCGATCAGTTCATTGACCTCCTGCCAGTCGATGCGCACGAAGCCGCCCATGCCGCGGCACTCTTTATAGGATTTCGCCCTGGCCGGGTCCTCGACAATGCTGGCCCAGGCTTCCACCGGGTCCGCGTGCTTCAGCCTGGCCTCGCGCCACAGTTTTACCAGCCGCTTGCGGATTTTCGGATACTTCAGCCGGTTGGCGGAATACATGTACCAGGAGTAACTGGCGCCGCGGGGACAGCCGCGGGGCTCGTGGTTGGGCAGGTCCGGGCGGGTGCGCGGATAGTCGGTCTGCTGGGTTTCCCAGGTGACCAGGCCATCCTTTACATAGATCTTCCAGCTGCAGGAGCCGGTGCAGTTGACCCCGTGGGTGGATCGCACGATCTTGTCGAACTGCCAGCGGCGGCGATACCCCTCCTCCCAGCTGCGGTCATCCCAGGTTTTTTCACCGTGGCCGTCGGCAAACGGTTCCCTGTGTTTTTTGAAATACTTCAGACGGTCCAGAAAGTGGCTCATACATTACTCCGAGACAAACATGCCGGTGCGTGACTTGTTGATGGAGTGGAATATAAAAGCTGTCAGCGGCTAAAACACCGGGGGCTCAGGCGGTCAAAATTCCCGCTCTACCCCTTTGTGGGTAGGACAAAAAAACGCGTACTGCCCGGGAGCGCAGCAATAGCCTACCCTGCAGCGACATCTGCCCCGATGAGGCGCCGCCGGGCGACCAGGCGGTTTTTTTGGGGTACTACTAAATACAGTCCCAACAGGCATAATGCGCCCGTGACAGACAGGATTTTGCCTATGCCCAGCGTCCTCAATCGCGTCCGACAATCCATTGTGTTTCGCATCGGTGTACTGCTGCTGCTCACCGCGGTAGTGGCGATCAGCTCGATGGTGGCGTCCTATGTCATTTCCGACGCGGCCGAGCACGACGCCAGGGCGATCAACCTGTCCGGCTTCGTGCGCGCCCTGAGCTACAAGCTCGCCACCACTGCCCAGAGCGGCGACCGCGCAGCGACCAGAGAGCTGACGGGCGCGCTCGACCAGCAGCTGCAGAAGATCGCCGACATCTCGAACTTTCCCCTGTCCGATACCTCGGTAACCGCGCGGGACTTCCGCGAGGTACAGCAAGACTGGCAACAGCACATGAGGCCCCTGCTGGCGTCGGTAGCCGGCGGCGAGCGCCAGATCGACAACGCGGAACTGCTGGCCACGGTGGACGTGTTTGTGGGCAAGGTGGACCGGCTGGTGCTCGACTACCAGCGCATCGCCGAAGACAAGGTGGCTTTTCTGCGCCTGGTACAACTGGGCTCGCTGTTTGCCACCATCACGCTCGTCTATTTTTCCATGTTCACCCTGTCGCGCTCGGTGGAGCAGCCGCTGCGGGAACTGATCGCCGGCTGCCGGGAAATCGCCCGCGGCAATTTCCAGCCGCGGTTGTCCCTGCACAGCGAGGACGAGCTGGGCCTACTGACCCAGACCATCCGCGGGATGAGCCGCGAGATCGACCAGACCCACCGCGAACTGGAAGCGCGGGTAAAACAGAAAACCCGACAGCTGCAACAGAGCCACGAAGTGCTCGACTTCCAGTACCGCCTGGCGCGGCGCATCAGCGAGGGCACCCTGGACGGCAATGAGTTGCAGCAATGGCTGGAGGAATTCAGCGGGCTCACCGGCCTCCCCGACCTCGACCTGTGTCTGATGACCCAGGAGGGGGAAACGCCCTACGAACACCTGATCTACGGCGACGGCAACCAGAGCTGCGAGGAAAAGGAATGCTTCAGTTGCGCGCGCGCCTGCGGCCAGGCCGAAGGCGAGGATCAGCGCCTGTACCGCTTCCCGCTCGAGGCGGACCGCCGCAACTACGGGGTACTGGTGTGCAGCCTGCCCGGCAGTCAACTGTTGCACCGCGAGCAGCAACAGCGCCTCAGCGCCTTTGCCGATGCCATCACCACTGCCATCACCCTCAAGGAGCGCGGCGAGCACGAGCGCCGCGTGGCGCTGATGGACGAGCGCGGCATCATCGCCCGCGAGCTGCACGACTCCCTCGCCCAGTCCCTGTCCTACCTGAAGATTCAGGTGGCGCGCCTGAACCGCTGTACCCGCCTCGAAGAAATCGACCGTGAACAGATAGGGGAAATTACCGGCGAGCTGAAACAGGGCCTGAATACCTCCTACCGCCAGCTGCGCGAACTGCTCACCACCTTCCGATTGCAGGTGGCCGAGGGCGGCCTGCGCGATATCCTGCAGCTGTCCGTGGAACAGTACCGCGAGCAGCACCCGGAAATCACCATCGAGTTCAATTACGAGCTGGAGGAAATCCCGCTGAGCCCCAACGAGGAAATCCACCTGCTGCAACTGGTGCGCGAGGCATCACAGAACGCGGTGTATCACTCCTGGGGGGATCGGGTCACCATCAGCATGGTGCCGGGCGATGGGCAGCGTGTAGTGGCGCGAATCTGTGACAACGGCAAGGGCATTGCCGACGCGCCGGAGAAGAGAAACCACTTTGGCATGTCGATCATGCAGGAGCGCGCCAGCAACCTGCACGGCGACCTGCAGATCCGGCGGCGGGAAACCGGCGGCACCGAGGTGGCCTTCTCGTTTGTGCCGGAGTACGCCCGCGCACGCCAGCGCTATATGCGGGATGTAAAGCCGTGAAACCCGATACGGTTACCGCCATGCGCGGGCTGATCGGTGAGGTTCGCAGCACCATGCCGTTCAGCCTGCCGGCGGACCAGCTGTGTGCCGGCCCCTGTCGCGGCTGCCCGAAAAAACTGCTGGAATATCTCGACCAGGAACTGGAGGAGTGGGAGACGCGCCTCGACCACGGCGAGAAGCCGACCCTCGGCGACGTTTCCAAATTTGCCAGGACCTGCCGACGCATTCACAAATCCCTGGCGGCCAACCAGCTGGTGGAACCGCTCTGAGTTTGCAGGCCCCTGTGGCATCTTGCGATACCCCCACCTTCAGATGAAAAACCCGGCGCGCGGCCGGGTTTTTCGCAGTCTGACAGTAAGTGGTTCAGCCCTCGGCTGACAGTTCCCTGGCTTTGGCCTGGTCCTTTTCCATCTTGGTCTCGTTCTCTGAAATCACCTGGTGACCCCGCACCTCCAGCATGTACCTGGCCGCTGCCATGCGCACCTCCTCGGAAAGGTAGTTCTGCGGCGGCATCTCCGGGTAGTCTTCGCGCTTCTTGGTCGGGCTGGTAATGTACTCAACGATGCCTTCCGGGTTGTCCATGTACAGGGCCTGGATAATCTGGGTTGGCGGACCGATCATGCGCACATTATAGGCATGACAGCCGGCGCAAACGCCGTAATAGGCAGACTTGCCCATGTCTTCAGCGGCAATCTCGCGCTTCGGTGCCGGCTCGTCCAACAGGAAGGTGGTGACTTCCGCGGTGTCGCTAAAACCACAGGTGCCGTAGCTGTCGAGGCCGGTGGTCGGGTACTGGTTGCGGTCGAGAATGCAGCTGTTTTTACTGTTGCCGACGTTGAGGATGTCCACCGGGCCGGAGGTCAGCGACAACGCCTTCAGCGCCTTGATCTCCGGAATCGGGTCGGTACCGTTGTCGAACATGAAGTTGTTGAGGATCGCCACCTCATCCGAGTCGGGGTCGGCGTCCGGGTCCAGTGTCAGGTTGGGCGCATTGTGGTGATCGGTAATCAGGATGCCGATGTTCTTGTTGCCGCTGATGATATTGCCTTCGATGGTGGTCTTGTCGCCCGCCATGTTCAGGATCCCGGTACCGGCCGGCACGCCGGCAACAATGGCACCCTCGGCGCCGAAGTTGGCGGTATTGTTGTTGACGATAAAGTTGTTGCGCACGATGGTGTTCACCGTGTCCTTGATCGGCAGGCCCGGGGTGATGAATACCAGCACGCCGCCGGTATTGTCGTGCACATAGTTGTTCTCGACGATGGAATCGCGGGTGTTCTCAATCTCGATACCCGCAACGCTGTCGAACACCTCATTGTGAGACACGTGAATATTGTCACACATGCCCACGTAGATGGCCGCGTCCTCGATGCCGCTGAGGATATTGTGTGAGATCAGGCCGTTCTTGCCCAGCTGCGGAAAGATGCCGTACACCCCGGTGTCTATCACGTGGTTGTTGCGGATCAGGAAGTTGTTGCCCGCCTGGCCCATGACCGCATTGCCCTTGTAGTGCTGGATGCGGAAGTTCTCCACGGTGATGTTGTTGCCGGAGTAGAGAATGGCATCGTTCAGTTTCTTGAGCCCTTCCATCACCGGCCACTGGCCATCCGCGACAACACCGGTGAGGAGGATGTCATCCTTGTCGATGTAGACGGTCTCGGAGTAAGTGCCGGGGTAGACCTTGACCACATCGCCCGGGGCAGCCTCGGACACAGCCTTCTGGATAGAGTCTCCGTCCTTCACTTCCCACACCTGGCCGGAACCGCTGGCGCCCACGGAGCTGTCAAAACGCGCGCTGCCGGAGAGCGCTTGCGCGGCAGAATCGCTGGCGAAGCGGTCGGCATCGCCGACGATCGTGTGGCTGTTGTCCTGCGGCCACTGGTTGCCGACGTAGGCGCCGGCCGCCAGCAGGCCCAGTGCCGCGACAGCAGTAATGAATTTGTTGGCCATGTGATGTCCTTTTTATTATCTGCGAGGTAAATGTTTATCGGTTTTTAATTTCTCGACAGTCAATTGCTTGCCTGTTGCTGTAATGCTTCTGGTATCACCCCCACCGGCACCAGGCCAGACGGCACCCGCTCGGGAATTTTCGGGGTGAACATCTCGTCGGTCAGCGTGCCCATGAAATCCACCAGGCGATCGAGCTCCTCGTCGCTCAGGTCCGGCTCCCAGATGTGCCAGTGCAGGATCATGCGTTGTTTTTCCTCCTCCGGCAGCGCGTGGCCGCGGCCGAGGGTATAGAACTCGGTGGCATCCCGCAGGTTGTCAAAAGTCCCCGAGTGCATGTAGGGCGCGGTCTTGACGATATTGCGCAGCGACGGCACCTTGAAGCCGCCACGCCAGGTGGGATTATCGAAGATGGCACCGGCACCCGGGTCGAACTTGCGTCCTTCAGGCTCGTTCACGCCGATAACAGCTATCTGCTGGTTGGTGAACAGCGGCGGCGTATGGCATTCGGCACAGCGCGCAACGAAGGAACGGAAGATATTCAGCCCTTCCTTCTCCTTGTCATTGAGCGCATCCTGATAGCCGTGCGCATACTGGTCGTAGCGGCTGTTCAGAGACACCAGCGACGACTCGAAGGCGGCGATCGCGGTGTAGATCTGCTGCAGGGTCGGCTGCCCCCGGTGCCCCGGGAAAGCCTCGCCAAACAACCGCTGGTAGTCGGCATTGCCACCGATATCGGCCAGCACCTGCGCGGGGCTGCCACCCATCTCGACCTCGGAATACAGAGGGCCCTGCATCTGCTGTTCGAGGTTGTCCGCGCGCGCATCCCAGAACAGCTTTTTCAGGAAGCCCACATTCCACAGCGTGGGTGCCGCGCGCGCCGCTTCTGCGCCACCAATACCAATACTGGTTGCGCGGCCATCGGCAAAGCCCAGCTGCGGATGGTGGCAGCTGGCGCAGGAGAGACTGTTGTCGCCGGACAGCAACGGGTCGAAAAACAGGTAGCGGCCCAGGTCGATCTGCTGCGGGCTGAAACCGTCACGGGCGGCCGGCAATGCAGTCTTGAGGCCACCCACGCCCTTGTTCTCCAGGGACTTGTAACCGTCGTACAGAGTGCGCAACTTGCACTGGTTGTCGGCGGTGAGTTCGAAGCCGGGCGGGCAGTGGCTGGCCAGCTCGATCGGCGGTGCCGGTGCCGCTGTCGCGGTGCCCAGCAGGGTGGCGCCGAGCAGCGATGCGGCGAGCGTGCCCGCTTTGACGGTGAGGTTCTTCAGGTACATCGGATGGTTATTCTTGTATTGTTATTTGCTTGTGCCGAACAGCCTATTCGGACTTGCTGTTCAGGAATGCAGCCACGTCCACGAGCTGCTGGTCGTTCAGGGTGGCGGCCATCATCTTCATCTGGCGACCGTACTTGTCATCCGGATGGCTGCCGCGGATACCCTGCTTGAAATTCTGAAACTGCCGAATCAGGTAGGTATCGCCGAGGCCCACCAGACGCGGCGCGTTCAGCGCGTCATTGCCCTGCCCGGAGCTGCCGTGGCAGGCACCGCACTTGCTCTGGTACTGCTTGTTGCCCGCCACAGCATCGCCTTCCACGGTGGCTGCCGGGGTTACCGCCGGCAAGCTCGCAATATAGGCCGCCACATTCGCCACCGCGTCGTCATCCGCCAGTGTCTTGGCCATGGCTGCCATTTGCGCCCCCGGGGTGTCACCATCGGCGGTGCCGCGCACACCGTTGCGGAAATTGTGCAGCTGGCGCGCCAGGTAGGCTGCCGACTGACCGGCCAGTGCCGGCGCCTTCATGGCCACTGCGCCCTCGGCCTTCGGCCCGTGACAGGCCGCACAGGTGCCGTACAGGGCTTCGCCCGCTTCCGGGTCGGCAGCCAGGACCGTCGCGGCCCCCGCCAGTAGTGAAACCAGGATCAGGCTGTTCAGAATTATCGTTTTCGGGCGCACTGGCACTCCTATTTCTCCATTGGCATCGTATTCGCAGCATTTCGCTCAAACTGGTACGTTCGTACTACTTGCCGACCAACAGAATAACAAATGCCCCGCCCCGACAGCCAGCTCCGGGACTGATCAATAAACGCTGATTTCGAAATCCGCTAGGATAAAAGCCTGAAAAATCGTCGCTGGAGGGCGCTTACCGCCCGCAACAGCACCAGCTGCAGCTCCGCCCCACCGCGACCGACAAGCGCCACCATTCACACAGCTGCAACGGTCTGTCCGTCGATGTGGCGCATCAGCATGCTATAGCCGGCTGTATCGTCCGGCAGGTCCAGCGACTGGCGCAGTCGCACCACGTGACCGGAGCCGGGTGCCACCGCGAGGGGTTCGCCGCGCTCGGATTCCAGCACCTCGAGGCGGAAGCGCCGGTTACCGGAGGGCGTGATCAGTTCCAGCTGGTCACCCCGTTCGAAGCGGTTCTTCACGTCCACGGTCATCCAGCCGTCGGCCATACCCAGCACCTCCCCCACAAACTGCTGGTTGGGATTGCTGGACACGCCCTTTTCGTAATTCTGGAACTCGCTGGGCACATGGCGGCGATAGAAGCCCTCGGTGTATCCGCGGTTGGCCAGGTGTTCGAGACCGGACATCAGCTCGAAATTGAACGGGCGTCCGGCCACCGCATCGTCGATCGCGCGGCGGTAGATCTGGGCGGTGCGCGCCACGTAGTAGTGGGACTTGGTGCGCCCCTCGATTTTCAGGGAGTGGATGCCCATCTGCACCAGCCGCTGCACATGTTGTACCGCGCGCAGGTCCTTGGAGTTCATGAGGTAGGTGCCGTGCTCATCCTCGTAAACCGGGATCAGCTCGTCCGGGCGATTTTTTTCCTGCAGCAACATGGGCGCGGGGTCGCAGCGGGCGGGATCCACCTCGCCCACGGCACCCGCGTCACCGGCTTCGCCCGCGGCAACCAGGTCGCCGGTGTCGGTTTCCCGCGCCGGGTGCGCGTTGTACTCCCAGCGACAGGCGTTGGTGCAGGCACCCTGGTTGGAGTCGCGGTGGTTGATATAGCCGGACAGCAGGCAGCGCCCGGAATAGGCCATGCACAGGGCGCCGTGCACAAAGACTTCCAGCTCCATTTCCGGACAGCGCATGCGGATCTCCTCGATCTCGTCGAGGGACAGCTCGCGGGACAGGATCACCCGCTCGAGCCCCAGCTGCTGCCAGAATTTCACCGTGGCCCAGTTGACCGCGTTGGCCTGCACCGACAGGTGCACCGGTATTTCCGGCCAGCGCTCCCGCACCAGCATGATCAGCCCGGGATCGGACATGATCAGCGCGTCCGGCTGCATGGCGACCACCGGTTCCATATCCCGCAGGTAACTGCGCAGCTTGTCGTTGTGTGGCGCCACGTTGCTGGCGACATAGATCTTCTTGCCGAGCTGGTGGGCCTCGTCCACCGCAGCGGCCAGGTTCTCCATGCGGTTGAACTCGTTGTTGCGCACCCGCAGGCTGTAGCGCGGCTGGCCCACATAGACCGCGTCGGCGCCATAGGCGAAGGCGAAACGCATGCTTTTCAGGGTGCCCGCGGGGGAAAGGAGTTCGGTCATTGTTTACCTCTACATAAACCGGTACATATACCGCTACGACAACATCATCTGGGCAGTCAGGCGTAGCTGCACTGGGGGATCTTAAGCCCGCGGGGATCAGACTCGCCAGTTCCCTTGCCGCCGCACCTGCAGCAGTCCTAACCCGCCTGGCCGTCGGTGCGCGGGGTTACCAGCATCGGTGCGTAGTACAGCAGGTACAGTCCGTAGCCCAGCAGCCAGCCCGCCACCGCAATCAGGAAAGCGCTGCCGGCCGGTGCCCAGAACACCCGCGCCAGTGCCGCCACCACCAGTGCCACGAATGCCAGTGGCATCAGGCGCGGACATTGCAGGGTGCGACCGGAATGACCGAGGGTGACGCGGCTGATCATCGCCAGGATCATGCCGCCGATACCACCCACCGCGAGGGCGTGCAGCGCGCCGCTCTCGAGCCCGGGAGCGATGCCGCTCCAGGCGAGAAAGGCCATCGCGAAACCCAGCACCACAAACCAGTAGCTCAGGTGCAGTGACCACAGCAGCGGCTCGCGCCAGATCAGCGACGGCCGCCAGCGCATGCAGCGCACCAGCTGCAGCACACCAACCGCCAGCGCCAGCCAGCCCCACACGACTTTTGGCAGGTTGAACCCCACCGCCAGCAGCAGCGCCACCACAACGCAATGGCTGCCGATTTCCAGCACCGCAATCTTGTCCCGCTGCTGCTGGTGAAAACGCCGCGCGGTGAAGAAGGGAATCACCCGGCCGCCGAAGATGGTGATCATCCCGGTGACCAGCAGCAGCGTGACCAGGCCGGCGCTGCGCTGCCAGGCGGGCAGCAGCCAGTGCGCGGCAGCCAGTGCCGCGAATACGATCAGTGCGGGAATCACAAACAGGTTGCGCCATTGGCGCACCGCGAGAATACGCCGGCTGGTGAGCAGCGCGGCCAGCAGGAAAAAACCGCTCTCCAGCGCCACCGGCAACCACACCGGTACCGCCGCGAATAAATAACCCAGCCGCGCCGCGAGCCACAGTGCACTCAGTGCAATCAGCGGGCCGCCGGTGGGCGCGCGCAACCCGGTCCAGGTCTGCATTGCGGTGGTAATAAAACCCACGATCACGGCGCCGGCAAAACCGAACAGCATTTCGTGGGCATGCCAGGTCACACCGCCGCGCAGTGCGGGCAGTGCAATACCGCGCAACTGTATCAACCAGATACACAGTGCGACACAACTCCAGATGGCGGCGCCCAGAAACATCGGGCGAAAGGGCATGCGCCAGAGGGGGAAGAGCGATTGTTCGCGCTCGCGATCAATGATCTGTAACAAAACCGGGCTCCCGAAAATTTGCCATTGCGGTGTCCAACTGTATCGCCGTGATAGCCGTACAGCCCCTGGCGGTATCGGCTCGCAGCTCAGGATAGTCAAATATGAAAATGTCCGCCGTAGCCGGCGGGATTAAAAAAAGGGGGAAACCTCCCCCCAAAGTGCGAGGTCGGGGGAAACAATCCCCCCCGAGCGACGACGCATATGTGAATTAATTGTCAGGGTTCAGCTGTCGGGCCTGAGTACTCAAGGATTGTAGAACTCGCCATTCTTGCGCAGGTAATACCAGTAGTTGATCAACAGGCACACCCCGTAAAAGATTGCAAAACCCGCCAGTGCGTACTCCGGTGTGGTCGCCTTGATCTGCTCACCGAATACCTTGGGAATATAGAAGGCACCGTAGGCCGCCACCGCGGAGGTCCAGCCCAGTACCGGGCCCGCCTGCTCTTTCGGGAACACCATGGCGATGGTGCGGAAAGTGGAGCCATTACCAATGCCGGTGGCCGCAAACAGGGTCAGGAACAGCAGGAAGAAGGGTACGAAGTAGTCTTCCGGTGAGGCCGAGGCATAGGCCGCCTTCATGTAGTAGGCAACCCCCAGGGCACTGGCGACCATAACCAGGGCGCAGATCTGGGTCACCAGCGCGCCGCCGATGCGATCCGCGATCCAGCCGCCCACCGGGCGGATCAGCGCGCCGATAAACGGCCCCATCCAGGCGTACATCAGCGCGCTGGGGCCATTGGCATTGATGGTGTCGTGGGTCATGACACCGTCCACCATCACGTGGCTGTAACCGAAGATCACCTTGATCGCCAGCGGGAAAGCCGCGGCAAATCCGATAAAGCTGCCGAAGGTCATGGTGTAGATCACACTCATCACCCAGGTGTGCTTGTTGTTGAAGATGCGGTACTGGCGGCTGAGGCTGTTGCGAATATCTCCGGGCAGCATTTTCAGGCCGTAGACGGTGCCGAAAATCACCAGCAGCAGCACCAGCTCTTTCGGCACGCCCCAGCCGGAACCATTGGCGCTCTCCGGCAGAATCAGCCACAGGCCGATCAGCGCGTTCACCAGGCCGATACCGAGCATCAGGCTCATTTTGCCAAAGGTGCTGAGGGGACTGCCCACATCCGGTGATACCTCATCGGTGCGGATATTGTCCATGCCGAACCAGGTCGCCAGCGCCAGCGGTATCAGCAACAGCAGCCAGACAAAACCGGCGTTCTGGATCCAGGAGTCGGAACCGGCGGGCACCTTGCCGATCAGGGAGCCGGAGGAATTTACCAGCGTCATCGGGTCGCCGCCCATGGCGCCAAAGGCGCCGAAGGTCATAAACAGCGGCACAATGATCTGCATGGTGGTTACACCGAAATTCCCCAGGCCCGCATTCAGGCCCAGCGCCAGCCCCTGCTTTTCCTTGGGAAAGAAAAAGCTGATATTGGACATGGAGGACGCGAAATTACCGCCGCCAAAACCACTGAGCAAAGCCAGCAACTGGAACACCCACAGCGGCGTATTCTGGTCCTGCAGCGCGATACCGGTACCCAATGCCGGTACGATCAGCAGCGCGGTGGTAAACATGATGGTGTTGCGGCCACCGCACAGGCGAATGAAAAAACTGCTGGGAATCCGCAGCGTCGCGCCGGTGAGACCGGCGATGGCCATCAGCGTAAACAGTTCGGATTTGGCAATCGGGAATCCCAGGTTGAGCATCTGTACCGTGATGATGCCCCAGTAGAGCCACACGGCGAATCCCGCCAGCAGGCTGGGAATCGAAATCCATAGATTGCGGTTGGCGATTTTCTTGCCCCTGGATTGCCAGAACTGGCCATCCTCCGGGTTCCATTCGTAGATATCGGACACAGTCTCGGCTCCTGGTCGGCTAGTAGTACTCGACCATCACTATGGACAGCGCCAGGCAACCGCTCAATTACCATCAATAAGTACCCCCTTTTCTCCAGCAGCAGCGTCACTACCCCCAAAGGGGTAGTTGGCCCTAGCGCCGTTTCCACTGTGCTAGCATAGCGACTTGTGAACGGGCCCATGAGCAATGTCCCCCAGGAGCAAACATGTCCAGTCCCGCCAGAGTGATGATGGTCGACGACCACCCCCTGTTCCGCAAAGGGCTGATGCAACTGTTCAGCCTGGAGCCGCGCCTGGAATTGGTGGCAGAAGCCAGCGATGGCGAAGAGGCGATAAAACTTGCGGAGGAATGTGACCCCGATGTCATCCTGCTCGACCTGAATATGCGCGGCATGGATGGCCTCGATACCCTGCGCGCCATGCGCGCCGCGGATGTCACCGCACGCATCGTGATGCTCACCGTGTCCGACAACAACGCGGATGTGGTGGCCTGCATCCGCGCCGGCGCCGACGGCTACCTGCTGAAGGACATGGACCCGGAAGACATCCTCGAACAGGTGCTGGCGGTGACCCACGGCAAAATGGCCATCAGCCAGCGCCTCACGGAAATTCTCGCCTCGGCCCTGCGCAAACCGGACAAAACCGGCGCCGACACCCTCTCTACCCTCACCAGCCGCGAATACCAGATTCTGCGGTTGATCGCCGACGGCCTCAGCAACAAGCTGATCGCCCGCGAACTCGACATTAGTGACGCCACCGTCAAGGTACACGTGAAGCACCTGCTGAAAAAACTCGGCATGCGCTCCCGTGTGGAAGCCGCGGTGTGGATGGTCAACCAGAAGCGGCCAGAGTCCTACTGACCCCGGAGTTTCCCAATGAGTGACTGCTGTTCCCAGCCCGGCCTGATTTCCATCGAACAGGCCCGGGCGATCCTGCTCGACGATATTTCCCCGCTCAGCGACCGCGAATCGATTCCCCTGGCCCAGGCCGCCGGCCGCGTGCTCGCGCAGGCGGTGGCTTCCAGCGTGTGCCTGCCCCCCTGCGACAACTCGGCGATGGACGGCTATGCACTGCGCTACGCCGATCTGGACTGCGCCGACCTGGAAAAGGGCGCGCCCCTCGAGCAGATCGGCAAATCCTTTGCCGGCAGTCCGTTCGACGGCGAGGTCTGGCCCGGTACCTGTGTGCGTATCATGACCGGTGCGGCAATGCCCGCCGGTGCCGATACGGTGGTGATGCAGGAGCAGGTCACCGCCAACGGTGCCTCCATCGTCATCCATGGTGAAGTGCGCCGCGGCGACCACGTGCGCCGCCGCGGCGAGGATATCCGCGAAGGCGATACCCTGCTGCAGGCCGGCAGCCGCATTTCAGTCGCCCGTATCGCGCTGCTGGCGGCGGCGGGTATCGGCCGTGTGGAGGTGCAGCGGCGCCCGGTCGTCGCCCTCTTCTCTACCGGCGACGAACTGCGCCAGCCCGGCGATGTCCTCGGCAGGGGCGAAATCTATGACAGCAACCGCATCGCATTGCTGGCAGCGCTGGCAAAACTGGAAGTCGAGGTCCTCGACCTGGGGATACTGCCGGACAACCGCGAGATCATCCGCGAAAACCTCGCGCGCGCCGCGCGCGAGGCCGACGCCATCCTCACTTCCGGCGGCGTGTCCGTGGGCGAGGCGGACTACACCCGCGAAGTACTGGAGGAAATGGGGGAGATCGGATTCTGGAAAGTGGCGATGAAGCCCGGCAAGCCCTTTGCCTACGGACGCCTGCGCGGCACGCCCTTCTTCGGCCTGCCCGGCAACCCGGTGTCGGCGCTGGTCACCTTCCAGCAACTGGTGGTGCCGGCACTGACCGTCATGCAGGGCGGCGCCTGGTCTGCACCGGTGCCGCTGCAAGCGAGGTTGTTGCAGCCGCTGAGGAAAAGTCCCGGGCGCACCGATTTCCAGCGCGGTATCTACCGCAGTGATGAACACGGTACGCTGTGCGTCGAGCCGGTGGGTGCCCAGGGCAGCCATATCCTCTCGGGGCTCGCCGATGCCAATTGCCTGATTGTGCTGGCCCGCGACAGTGGCAGCGTCGAGGCCGGGGAAGTGGTAGCGATCGAGCCGCTGGCGCGACCGCTGGGGCTCTGATCCGGAGCCCCATTCATTCCGGCTATCCCGGACATCCAATTGCCCGGGCCGCCGCCGCGGCCCGGGACCTGCCGCGAACTAACCGTTATTACAGTTTGCCGACCATGTTCAGGAACACGCCCTGGCTGTCGTAGTCCAGGTCGGTGAGATCATCGGAGAAGTCGGTGAAGTTGTAACCCACACCGGCTTTGAAGTTACGCCCCAACTGGCGATAGATCGCCAGCAGCGCGCCGCTCCTGCTGTCCCCCGCTTCCGGCAGATCCAGCATGCGCCCTTCCAGCAACAGATCCCACTGGTTGACGAAGTGCCAGTCCGCCCGCAACACGTACAGGTGCGCGGTACTGTCGAAAAACTCCGGATCTTGCCGCTGCATGCTCAACTGGCCGAGGCGGTAGGCGTACTTGGCCCCCAGGGTCCAGCGCCGGGTCAGATCGTAGTTGCTGTCCACCGAGAAGATATGGCTCTTCTGCACGAACTCCGTCGCGTTGCTGGTGCTGTTGGACGTTACCAGCACCTGATCCGTGGTCGGCACGTTGTAGAAGTAGGTGTACTTCAGCAGCGTATTCCAGCGGTCATTTGCCACCGGGCGGTAGGCATAGCCCATCACCCCCTCGGTGAACTTGCCGTCGTAGAACTCGCCCTGGGAGCTCTGGCTGTCGGAATGATTCAGCTTGCTCACCAGGCGCCAGTCCGGGCTGAGCTGAAAGCTCAGAGTGTTCTTCATCAGCCACGTAGTGCGCTCGTTTTCCAGCACGGTTTGCGGATCGGTGAGCGTCTGGGTGTTGTCGATGCGGTACTCCACCGCACTGGACAGGCGCAGCAGACCATCGTTGAAGCCCATGCTCGCACCCATGGCCTTGCGCTCGATTTCCGCGCCGGTGCGCGGGTCTTCCAGGGTGCCCGCTTCCAGGCTGGTGCCGTAATTCCACTTGTCACTGGGAGCGAGATCCACGCCCAGGGCGTGGGTCAAACCAGTGGAAACGTCGCCGTGGGAGTAGCGCTCTTCACCATAGATACTGGTGGTGTCGCTCCAGCGGTTGCGGAAGCCGCTGTTGAGGTTGCCCTTGCGCGCGCGCACACCGGTATCGGTGCGCTCGTTGTCCAGGGTGTAATTCAGGTACAGGTTGGTGCGGTCGGTTACCAGGAAATCGGTACCCAGGCGCGCAGCGGTACCGGTATCGCCACCGGAGAGCTCGCTGTCCACGGTCAGGCGATCACTGACCCGGTAGGCACCACCGAAGCCGACACGGTTGTTTTCCTCGCGGCTACCGGAAACTTCCGCAGTGCGCTGTACGAAACCGAAGGCACTCCAGTTTTCCCCGGAATCATACGCGGCCTCCACCGCAACATCGGTGCGGTCGCCCTGCTTCTGGGTTACCGGTACTACCGGTGAAAAGTCTTCGCGGGAGTCGGAGCGCGCGGCAGTCGCCAGGCGCCAGCGTTCGCTCAGGCGGTAACCCAGTTCCATGTCGACGGCCGAGGTCTGCAGGCCCTGCTGCTGTTCCCGGGTATCCATTTTCATGCCCACATCGAAACGCTCGCCGATGGGGAGGCTAAACGCCGCACCGTACTGGTCGGTTGCACGGGTCGCCAGTTGACCCGGTGCAGAAAAGCCCGCGTCCCGCTGCTGTGCGTAGACGGAACCGGAACCGCGCGCGCCTTCGAAGAAGTCGGACATCTGCACCGCCGCTTCAAACTTGTTCGCACCGGCCTTGGCATCGGGGTCGATGGGTTCTCCCTGATTCAATCCCTGCTGGTCGAAACTGTAGCCACCGTCGAAGGACGACAGGGTGTCGAGGGTATTGCCCTCGCTCTCCGCCACTTCCACTTTTACCCAGCTGCCGGCGCTTTTGCGCAGGGTCAGGTCGATGCCATTGAGGGAGGATTCATTGTCTTCCTCATCCTGCTGGCTGGCACTCACGCCGATCTTGACGTGATCGCCGGCCCAGTAGTGGGCGCGGCCGCCCACCGCCAGGGTATCGAGGTCCTCAAAGCCCGGGGTGTATTCATAGCGCGCTACCAGGAACTGCGGGTTGCCGCTGTAGGAGCCGTCCTGGATGATCAGGTTGTCGTTGGCAATCGCCGACAGCGGCCGATTCAACAACACCCGCCCCTGAATGTAATCCACATCGTAATCGATCACCGGGGTCAGGTTTTTCACTCCCAGCACCAGCCCGGAATTCTTGTCCCGCACCTCGATGCGCAGGCGCTCGGAGCCGGTGAGAATATCCTGGTGACGCAGGTAGTAGAGGGAACCACCGGTGCCGCGATACTCGTCGCGACCGGCAATGGTGCCGGGCTCCGCGCTGAAGGCGTCGATCTGGAAACGCTTGTCGCCGAAGTCGGTTACGTCGTCGGTCTCGAAATGGAAATTGGCCCCGTAGAGCGCGCGGTCGATATGCGCCAGCTCGTTGTCGGTATAGGACGCCTTGAAGTTACCCCACAGGCCGTAGTCGTCGTAATTGGACAGCTTGATATAGAACTTGCCCGAGGTCGGTGCATCTTCCACTACGGTGGAGTCGTCGCCGAAGGTGGGGTAGTAGAGGTCACTGTCGAGACGGCGGAACAGGGCGTCCGGCGTTTTCTCCAAAAAGTTGCTGAACAATTCGTCGACCGGCCCCTCCTGGGTGTCCGCACTGGCGCCGAGTTCCCAGCCGTCACCGAAAGTGCCGCTGGTATAGAACGCGAGGCGGCCGTCGTAGCTGGCGGAGTTGTCGTAGTGGGTTTCATCGCCGGTCACCAGCGCCGCCGGGCCGTTGGTGCTGTCCTTGGCAATGGTGACATCGGCAATGCCCACGGTGAACCAGTCGTCGCGGTTGAATTCGAGATCCCGCAGGAACAGGTCGCCGTTGCCCTGGTCATCCAGCACCGCTACTTCCACGGTGTGCAGGCCCTTGGCAAAAATTTCTTCCGCGACAAACTTGCCGTCACTGCCCACCGGAATTTCGCGGCCCGCCAGCCATACACTGTGATTCGGCGGGATCTGCTCGCCGTTGACCAGCACCGCATTGCCGCTCACCGGAATATTCTGTTCCGCCAGGCGGTTTTCACCGTAGCCCACCAGCAGTTCATTTTCGGTGGTGGCTTGCTGTAGCTGCGGCTCGAAGTTATCCACAATCCACAATGTCTGCGGGCGGGTTTCGTCGAAGCGCTGTTTCCAGTCGTACACCCGCAACACATATTGCAGTTTTTTCAGCGGTGCCTGGAAGGAATCAAAATCCGCGTCCCAGCTGCCCTCACCGTTCTGGTCGAGGGTGACAACCGCCAGCGGCGCATCGCGCAGGGACTGCTCTTCCTCGAAAATCCGCACTTCCGCGCGGGTGATGTAGGACGGGTAGTTGGTGTAGCGCTTGAACTGCACCCGGCTTTCCGCCAGCTCCGTGTCCGGATTGTCGGTGTAGCGGAGGGTACTCGGGAATGCAGTGACGTTCAGGCGCGGCTGCATGGCCTGGTTGTCGAAACGGAACTGGATATTGGCCTGTTCCAGGGCGACGTCGGTGCAGCGTTGCAGGTCCGCGGAATTTTTATAGGGATCGTATTCCGGTGCACCGTCCACGGTGATGCGCATCAGGTTCAGGGCGTAGGGGTTGTGCGCCTCGGCCTCGCGCTGCAGGCGTTCGATCTCCAGGCGGTCGCTTTCCGCGAGTACCGCGAGTTCGTCGTACAACACCTGTACTTCCACCCGGGCGCCGTCCATGTGGATAAACCCGGTCTGCACCACATCCGGGGATTCCACATAGCCGCGGCCTTCAAACGCCACTTCTTCATCGGTGAGGCCGAGCTTCTGTTGTACCAGCTCCATGGTTTTCCTGGCGCGCGCGCGGGAAAGGCCCACGTCGTCGCCGTAGACCATGGCTTCGCGGCGCTCCATGCGCTCGTTATCGCTGTAGCCGACAAAGCTCAGGCGCACGCCTTTCTTGCCGGCCACCTCGTCCATCACCCGCTGCATCTGTGCCAGCTGCGCGGCGCTGACTTCGGGCTCACCGCCGCGGATAAAGATCGGCGGAATCGCACCGGTGGGGGATTCGTGGGTAATGGTGATGGTTTCCGCGGCGGCGGACTCCGGGCACGCCTGCACGCCATCGGCGGCGGTTTCCAGCAGGTCGTCGTACCAGAATTCCACTTCCACCCGGCGGTTCAGGGCGCGGCCCTTGGCGGTGTCATTGGCGGCGATGGGCTGGCTGGCTCCCTTGCCACTGCTGGTCACCATATAGCCCGGCAGGTTCAGCTGGTCTGCGACCGCCAGCGCCACCCGCCGCGCTTCCGCGCGCGACAGCGCCATCTGGTCGTCATACAGTTCCGCCGGGCCTTCCGGCAACGGCTTGCCGTCGGTGTGGCCGACGAAGTGAATGGTCAGGTTGGGCTTGTCCAGCAGGGTGTTGCGCACCTCGCTGATACGGCGCACGAATGCCTGTGGCAGGTCCACCTGTCCCGGCTGCAGGCGCAGCGGGGTAACCAGGTTTTTCAGGCGCGCGCGCTGGTCGGTGCCCGCGGTGTAGCGCAGCTTACACACGGTTTCCTGACGGCAGACCTTGACCCGGTTTAGCTGCATCGCCTGGGCGCGGCGCTGGGCGGCGCGGGCCTGTTCGTCCAGCTCGAAATAGCGCAGCTGCACGTCGACGCGACGGTTCAGTTCGCGCCCCTGCCGGGTAATATTTTCCGTCAGTGGTTCGCTGTCGCCGCGGCCCTCGAAAACGACGGCGTCTTCGGACAGCTCCAGAGCGGTCTGGAAATATTCCGCCACCTGCCTGGCGCGGGCCGCGGTAAACGCGGTTTTATCCGCGTACCCGGACAGCTGCTCTTCGGACAGGGGATCGCTATCGGTATGTGCGGTGAAAATCAGCTGCAGTTCGTGGGCGTTTTCCAGTGCCGCCAGTTTTTCCCGAAGCTCTTCCACCAGTGCCGGATCGATCTCGTCGTCCACTTCCCGGTATACCAGCGGCGGCAGCACATTGCTCTCCACCACCGGCTCTTCCGGATCGATAAAGGATTCCGCATCCTGCACCCACAGCTGACCCACGGCGGGAATCAGGGTGGATTCGGTGTTGTTGCCCAGGGGCTTTTCACTGTAGTCCGCAACGCTCTCTATTTCAGGCGACAGCCCCGGAATTTTCTGCCACCAGGAAGTGTCTCCCGCGCCGGCCTGCGGATTTTCCGTTTCGGTTTCCTGCGCCACTACCGGCGTGCTGGCCAATACCGCCAGCAGCACAATGCGCGAATATTTAGAAGGACGGAACATCACTGGAATCCTCCCTGATCGTCACTGCCAAGCGCACGATCAACACTGCGTTTAAGGCCGTCGAGCAGTCCACCGCGGCTGGGCGGGGCTCCTCTGCGCCAGAATATTTCGGTTTCGATACTGAGCTTGTAACAGCAATCCAGTGCCGCCCAGTCGTTGGCGACCTGCGCCTTGATCGCCTGCAGGCGCGCGTCTACCAGTGACGGATCTTCGTTTTCCGCAAGGTAGGACAGGCGCAGTACGGACGGCGCTTCCTGGAGTTTCTCCAGCAGCAGCTCGGTGCGTGAATGCCACTGTGGCCGCAGCTCGGTGGTACCCGGCTCGAACACCGCCTCGGCCAGGTCGAGGCGCACAACCCGATGCAGGCTGGTGCCGAAGTTGAACTCCAGCATCTTGCCTCGGGTGGCGCGCTGCACCCGCGGGTTTTCCGTGGTCAGGCGGAAGCCGCTGGGCAGGCTGCGGTCGTCCAGTTTCAACACGAAGTTGGAACCGCGATCCGGATTGGGCACCGCCGCACAGGTAATGTGGAAACGCCCGTGAGCATCGGTGGTGGCCTTGAGACCGGTGGCCGTGACCACCCGCGCCCCGGGCACACCGCCCTCGCCCTGATCCTGGTAACCGTTCAGATTCTTGTCGTCGTACACCTTGCCGATCACGTCGGTACAGTCGAAGGTCGGGTCCGGCACCACGCGCACCGTCGCCGAGGCCTCGCCAGACAGGTCCTGGCCGGACAGCCCGTTGAAAACCCGCGCGCGGTTGACGTACTCGCCCTCACCGACACCGGAGCCCGCTACCAGCAACAGTTTCACCGCGCGGGTCTGCTCTGGCTCGACGCGCAGGCCGGACCAGCTGAGCTCGAGTCCATTCATTTCAGGTTCCAGTACCTGGCCATCCATGCGCGCGGAACCGGCAATGTATTTGAAGCCCGCGGGGAAGAAGTCCACCAGGCGCAGATCCGTCAGCGGTACGCCCATGGTGTTGCTGAAGGTGATGGTATAGGGCACCAACTGGCTGCGGGTCACATTCAACAGCGCGGCCTTCTTGGTAATGGTCAGGGCGCCGTCCAGTACCGGATCAACCGCAATGTGGTTGTTGAACAGCTGGCTTTCACCGGGAATCCGGTTGTCATCCAGGGTCAGACGCAGGTAGTAGTCGGTTTCCGGACTGTTGGCATCGATATCCAGCGGCGGCAGGAATGCCGACGCCTGGGCCTCACAGTGTTCCGGCGTCGCCGCAACCGCATCGCCACCGCTGCCGAGACAGGCAGCGACATCGAACCCGGCCGTGTCCACATTGGTTTGCGGCGGAATAATCGCGGATTCCCCAACCACATAACTGTCACCGGGCAACTCCACCCGGATCAGGTAATCCGCATTGGCCGGACAGCCCGCGCCACTGAAATTGAGATCGAACTTGTAGAAGCCGCCGGGCAGTGTGATTTGCCCCTGCTGTGCCGGATCCTCAAAACAGGACTCGGGTACTTCCACTCCGCTCTGCGCCAGCAGCATGGACACCATGGCCCCGGATACCGGCGCGCGCCGCACCGAGTCAAAGATGACACCGTTGGGTGTGATCGGCAGATTGAGGTTCTGCGGGTTTACACCGGAAGCGACAAAAATCTCGCTGATCCGCTGTGGCCCATTGGTGTAATCCGAGCTGGCGTTGCCCAGGGAAGCGGTACTGGCGCCGGCGTTCGGTGCCAGGAAGCGCAGTTCGTAACCGGTGCCACCAGCGGTGGCGTTGGGCATCAGGCCATCGAACTGGAAGAACCCGTTTTCGTCACTCTGCACGGTTTCCTGCAGATCACCGTTCAGGTACAGGGCAATGCTCCAGTTGGCCAGCAGCGGCTCATCGGCATCCTGCGCCTCACTGAAATTGATGTCGTGCCACAGGTAACCCGCCAGGTTGGCGATACCCGGGGTGCCGCCCACATCAATCGCGGCACTGGCCTCCTTGTTCTGCGCCGGATCATTCCACTCCACCCGTGCGGTATTCACCACGCGGAAACCGATTTCCAGATCCATGCCCAGCTTCGCCTGGAAGCGCAGAGTCGCGGATTCGCCCGGGGGCAGGTCACCGTAGGTCGCGGCGTAATCCGCAGTGATCAGCGATCCGTTGACACTGACTCCCGCGGTCTGGCCATTCAGCATTGCGGAGTCGGCGACGTAGGTGAGTACCCCCTCACCGGCCAGCAGCAGATCGTCAGTGATCACCACATTGCTCGCCGCAACGGAGCTGATATTGGTAATGCGCACCAGGTATTCGAGGGTGGAACCCGCCTCGGCCGCGCCCTCGACCACCGCCACTTCCTTGACGATGGCAAGCTGCTGCGCGTCGCCCACCACAATCTCCGTGGGCTGCGCACCATTGCCCGGATTGCCGTCGGCGTCGGTCAGGGTCTGCGCCACCTCAAGGGTGGCAACACTGCCCTGGTTGCTGATCACCGTGCCCGCGGGGGTATCCGCATTGACCGTGACATCGAACTCGATGGTGGCGGTCTGGCCCGCGGTGATGACGCCCTCGACGGCACCGGGCAACGGTGGGGTCAGGTCACCGGAAGAGATCGGCAGGCCGGTTGCGATCTGTGCTTCACCACCGCCGTTATCGCCCACCGCAATACCGTTGAGCGTGGTGCTTGCGGGCACGTAGGTGGTATTGGTGGGAATCAGGTCCACCAGCTCGGCTTCGGTAGCATCCAGGCCACCGATATTGCGCACGACAATCGTGTAACGCAGGGTATCGCCCGGATCAACGAGTCCGATGGAGAGGCTGTCCTGCTGGATTGCCACGGTTTTCTGTACCAGCAGCGAGGCCACATCACCGACGATATCGATCGTCGGATCGTCCGGGGTTTCAGTGGCGGGATCGTCCGAGGGGGTTTCGGCAACCGGACCGCTGCCCGCACCATCTGCCACCACAAAGCCCTGGTTGGCGATTACCGTACCTTCATTGACGTCGTTGATGGTCACATCGAAAGTCACCACCGCCACATCGCCGCTCAGGGCATTGATTTCACCGGGTGCCAGCCCGGCAGTGTTGATGGCCATACCCGCGACAAGGGGCGAAGTGTTGTTTACATCCGCCACGCTGCCGCCATTGAGGGTGGTGGAGTTGGCAACGTAGGTGGTATTGGCCGGGATCTGGTCGCGCAGCTGCGTCTGCACACTGTCTTCGCCACCGATATTTTCGACCGTGAGGGTGTAACGCAGGGTATCGCCCGGCTGCAGTAAAGCGGCATCCCCGGTGAGGTCTGCGGAAGTTTTCTCTACCTTGAACAGCGGTGTCGAGCTGATCAGGGTTTCGGTGGGATCTTCGGTACCCCCAACCTGCGGATCGTCACTGAGGCCGAATACCACATCGCTCAGCGTCAGTTGCGCCTGGTTGAGCACAACGGTGCCGCTGGTGATCACCTGCGTGAGGGTCGCCTCGAAGACAATCGTCAGGGTGTCACCGGTCTCGCCGGCGGCGGCAATGGAAAGATTGCTCACCTGCAACAGGCCGGTGGCGTGCGTGCCGCCATCACCCACCACGCTGGCAGTGGCGCCAGCAGGTGCGGTGACATCACCCAGGGTCGCCGCCTCGAACATCGGCAGGCTGTTCAGGCGATCCAGTTCATCCCGCATACCAAAATCATTCAGCGGCACGTCACTGGTGTTCTGAATTTCGACGGTGTAGCGCAGGCGGTCACCGGGGCTTGCGGTCGCGCCGGACTCGCCAGTGGTGACATTGAAGACGGTTTTGCGGGTTTCCAGAATCGCGGCTTCCACGAGAAATTCGTGGGTGTCCTGGTGATCGATCACACCGGGCGTACCGTCGGTCAGCGTGCGCTGGTAGGCGAAACGTTCCGCGGCGCTGGACGCGGCACTGTACCACTGGGTGGCGCCAGCGATATTGGTCAAGGTGCTCCCGTGGATATTGTCCTCGTCCAGCGACACCGCATAAGTGAGCAGCAGCCGGTCGCCCGCTTCCAGCGCATCATCACTCTGCAGTGTGGCGGTGAACTCACAGGTCGGCTCACCGGCCGTGAAACTCACCGCGAAATCCGCCGCACTGAGACCGATAACCGTGCTGCCGTCCGCCTTGCGGATCTCCGCGGACTGGATCTGCGGCTGGATATCACATAGGCCGCCGGGAACCGGGTTTGGCAACCAGTCGCTCAGGGTGACATTCCACGCACTGCTGTCGCCGCTGTTGAGAACATCAAGGGTAAAGTTGGCCGGAGTGCCCACACGCATGGTTGCCGGGCCGGTTTTCTCCACCACCAGTTCCGGGTGCACGATGGTCACGGCTTCTGCATCGGCGCCAGTAGTGGCGTCGTCGCCCAGGCGCGCCACACCGTTGCTGTAGTCGTACCAGGCGTGGTTAACAAACGGCTCGGTGCGGTTGAAGTTGTTGTCCGTATTCAGCACTTCTACGGTAACCAGTACTTCCACCTGGGTGCCCGCAGGAATATCGATACCACCGCTGCTGTTTTCCAGCACCAGGTCAGTCGCCGTACCGGTGTTGGTAAGCGGGGTGCCGTCGAGCGTGGCGGAAACGAAACCCAGGTCGACACCGGTTGCCACCAGGTTATCGTGGATACGCACATCCTGCAGCGCAACATCCGCGGGAACTTCCGGCACGGTAATGGTGTAAACAAGCTGGTCGCCAATGGCCACCGCGGTCTGGGCCGGCACCTTGGCGAGCGCGCCGGGACCGGCAGCGGTCAGGGTGGCGATGGCCGGCGTGCCTGGGCCGTATTGCTGGCGATCACTCACCACAGCCCCTGCCGGTACCGCTTCATCGTCGAAGGAGTAGTAGCGGTAAGCCTCGGCACTGTTATCCAGGGTCAGGCCCGCGGCGAGATCCGGGTCTGCGCTCACCGTATACACTAGTGTCAGCGTGTCGCCCGGCGGGATGGTATAGGTATCGGCACCGCCGCTGTTGAAATCCCACAGTGCAATACCGCTGGCAGCGTCATAGGTGGGGGTAACGGTAGCGAGACTGCTCGCACCGAGGGCCACGGAAACGGTAGTGGGCCCGCCGTTGTTGCGCATGCCCGGCGGCAGCGTATCGCGCACCACCAGGTCATAGGCCGGCGCGGCGCCGGTGTTGGTAACTGCCACCGTATAAGTCACCGGTTCACCGGCGACAATGACACTGTCACCGTCGGCAGTGGCAACGGATTTGGCAATCGCCAGGTCGGGCTGCACCAGATTCGGTGTTGCTTCGGCGGTTTTGCCCGGTGCCGGCAGGCCAACCACGGTGTAGTCGAGCGTGGCGGTGTTGAGCAGTTGCTGGGTCACCGGCAGCTGGTTGAACACATCCTTCTGCACCCGCGCGCGGTAGACGATCTGCACTTCATCGCTGCTGCTGCCCGTGGGGTTGGTGAGTGTCGGCCAGCTCCAGGTCAGTGTCTGCGCGCTGTTGATGCCGTCGCCGGTTACGACAGGATCGGCGGGTACGGAAACACCAAATTCGCTGGCGCTGACCACGCGCTCGAACACCATCCCGAGCGGCAGGCTGTCCACCAGTTCGAGGTCGCTGTGGGTGCCCTTCTGCAGGCCAACCGTCAGGACAAAATCCACCCGGTCCCCTACCCGCAGGTTCTGGTCCGCAGTACCGAAAGTGTCGGTAACCCACGCCTTGGCCAGGGTAGTGTTGTCCAGCGCACCCACGTTGGTGGTATCGGAAGCAATGTAGTCGTTCAGGCCACCACTGCCATCGCGCTCGTTGCTGTCGTCACCGCTGAGGCTGGTCCAGGTGGCCGTGGCAACGTTGACCAGGGGTTGTCCCGGGCCCACTTCATCCTGCACCTGCACCTGATAAACCACGTCTGCCTGGTCGCCTTTGGCCAGGTCCCAGGCCGGCCAGCTCAACACCTGCGGCGAGCCGGTGATGGTCGGCTCACTGGGAACGCCATTCACCTCGGCGGTGCCGGGCACATATTCCAGTCCCGCGCTCAGGGTGTCCACCAGCTGCAGGTCATAGGCAGTGGAGTAATTCACTCCGTCCTGCGCAGCGAGAACGACGGTATAGGTCAGCAGGTCACCCACCCCCGCGGCGGTATCCGGCGTTACGGATTTGTCCACGCTGACCAGCGGCTCGACGATCAGCAGGTCTTGCGAGGGCGCGCTTGTCTGTTCACTGCCACCGTCGAAATTGACCGTGGCACTGTTATTGAAGGTGTCTCCCGCGTTGGTATCCACGGTATTGGCGACATGGGTGGTCAGTGTTACCCGCACTTCCTGCCCCGCCTCAACGCTGGCCAGGGTGAGACTGATATTCTGCCCGCTGCTGTTGTCCACCGGGGTCACCGCGACACCGGCTACGGTAACCGCCGCACTGTCATAGACCAGTGCCGTCGGCAGGGTATCGGTGATCACCAGGTTATTGCGCACGATATTGTCCGCGGGCACGGTAATGCGGTAAGTCACCTGTTCGCCAATGGCCGCCTCGCTGGTCGGCGACAGCAGGGTTTTCACCGGCGGCCGGGCGATGCTGGCATTGATCATCCACACCTGGGTAGCGGTGCCCTCGGTGTATTCCTGCCCGGAAGTTGCCGGCAGGGACCAGTAATTTTCCAGTACAGCCTGGTTGCTCCAGGCACTGGTGGTGGTCACATCGGTGTGGAAGCCGATGGTGTAGTCCACCGTCAAACACTGTCCCGCCGGCAGCGGTACATCGTCGTGCAACACGATACGGAATTCTCCGCCGCGCGCGGGCGCCGTGTAGTCGAAATCGGATGCCGCAAGAGCCACACCATTGATGGACACCGCCGGCGCTGTTGCCAGCTCGGCCTCGTCCAGCTGGGTCGCCAGGGTATCGCTGAGCGCCACGTTGTACGCCGGCGCAGCGCCGGGGGCGTTGCAGGTTTCCAGCGCAAACTGCATCTGCTGGCTGGCCAGATCCACTTCAAAGGGGCTTGCCTGGGAGCCATCGCCATTGACCGTCACCGGGTTGGTGCCGTCGGTAACGGTCCCCACCTTGGTCATCGCAGACAGCACGGGTTGCAACACGTCAACCGCGTCTGTGGCGGGAATAGGCGCCGCAGCGCCGGAGTAATTCAGCTGCGCACTGTTGGGCAGGTTGCTGGTTTCGGTATGGGTCAGGGTATCGGTAACGACTTCGGCAACATAGTCGATGACCAGGGTGTCGTTGCTGCTATTGGCATCCGGGGTATTGGTGATATCCCCAAGGTCCCAGGTCAGGGTGCCACTGTCACCGGCGGCAGGTACCGCGACCGGTGACACCGCGATATTGCCACCATAGGTCAGGTTGGCGCTGACCAGCTGCAGGCCTGCGGGCAGATTGTCCACAACCTGCACAGACCCGGTCACGCCCTCGCGCAGCGCGATGGTCAGCTGGTAATCGACGGTATCGCCCACCCGCAGGGTGCGGTCGTCGGCAGTACTGAATGTCGTATCGTCCCAGCTGTCTGCCAGCACCGTCTTGGCAAAGCCGCTGGTGTCGTCAGTAACCAGCGGCGTACTGGAGACCTGGATAAAATAATTGTTCAGCCCGGCAGCATCCGGCGCATCGGCACCGGATCGCTCATCGGAGATGGCGCCATCGAGGGAAGTCCAGTCAGCCAGTACCAGGTTGACCAGTTCGCTGACAACGACACTGTTCACCAGGACCTGGTAGGTCAGAATGAGTTCACCACCATTCGCGGGAATATCCAGGTTGGAATCCGCATTGCCACGGCCCCAGGTGAGTTCACGGCCGGATTGCGACGGGGTGGCGATAAAACCCGGGACACTGCTGCCATCGATAGTCAGGGTCGGGGTAAAGCCCGGGTCCAGCACCAGGCCACTGGGCAATACGTCCACCAGGTTGACGTCAAAGGCCGGAGAGCTGCCACCGTTGATCAGGGTTACGGTGTACTCGAGAATATCGCCGCCCTGGGCCGCAGCTGTGCCGCCGCGGGTGATGTTGGTGACCGTCTTGGTGGCCGCCACATCCGGTTCGACAATGGTCATCTCCCCGGTGGTATTGCCTCCCACCGGATTCTGGCTGCCACCCTGGGTGCGGCTGAAGGTATAGCTGGCGGCATTGCTGAAGCCAGGGCTGTCATCCTGGTTGATCAGGTCGTTTTTGAGGCGCACCTGCAGTGTCACCACCGCCTGCTGCCCCGCGGGAATATCCAGGCCGGTGACGGTGTCCTGCAATACCAGGTTGCTGGCGCTGCCGGTATTGGTCAGGGGGTAATCCGTCCCGGAGATATTGGCACTGGCACCAATAAATGCCAGGTTTGCCGGCAGGCTGTCGAGCACCTGCACATCGTAAAGCGGCGTCGGCACCGGTTCCTGGGGCACGGTGATGGTGTAATCGAACACTTCACCAATGGCGACGGTTGTATCCGCGGGGTTCTGTTTCAGCAGGGGGCCCACGTCGATGATGTCCACCACCGTTGCATCCGGCATAGCCGCGGGCGGATCCGCCTGGTTGTAGACACCGTTTACATTGGGATCGTCACTGCTGGCGGTGAATCCGCTACCGCCAGAGTTCGCATCTTCTGCGGCCATTTGCGCCTGGTTGCTGGCCGTATCCCCCGTATCGAGAGTGGTCAGGACATCTACCTGGAAACGCAACTCGATCGAGGACAGTGCGGTGTTCGGCAGAACATCGAGATCGCCGGTGACGGAAATCAGGCCCGAGCCATTTACGCTACAACTTGCGCCCGCCGGACAGGTGGATTGATCAATGCTCACCGACGACAGGTCAAAATCCAGGCCGTTCAGCTGGTCGGTGATACTGACATTGAACAGGTTTTCACTGAGATTGAACAACCGCAGAGTGTATTCCAGCGTATCCCCCGGCGCCGCGACGGTCGCGGGAGACTGGCCGCTGGTGATATTGCGGACCGTCTTTTCAAAGTAGTAACCGGTCAGGGCGGCGGTTACCGTGGCCGCATCCTGTTCGTCGTCGGTGCCGACGGTGCCGTCGGAGCGCTGGCCGGTAAATCCGACCCGGCTGGAATTATCGCTGGTATCGTTGAACCAGCCGGTGGCGGCGGCCACATTGGTCAGGGCTTCACCGTCCCCGGGCTCGTTGGTACTGCCGGGCTGATCCAGCCGGGAGGTATAGGTAATCTGCAGCGTCTGGTTGGGGGCCAGGCCGGGCGCACCGGCGTCATCGGACAGTTCCAGGGTGAGCAGACCCTGGGCAGGATTATAAGCAAGGGCGTAGTCGCTACCCTGTGTCAGCGCCACGCCTCCGATGGTCACGGCTATCGGCGTGGCCGCGTCGGTGGTGGGATCGAACTCCCGCATCCCAACCGGCAGCTGGTCCTCAATTTCAATTCCCCAGGCCGGTGAACCGCCCACGTTCTGTACGCTCAGGGTGAATTCCGGCAGATCGTCAAAATTGATCGCGCTGGCGCCGGTGGACTTGGTCATCACCAGATCCGGGGCGGAAATACTCAGCAGCTCGGCAACACCGTTTTCCCCGGGCAGTGGATCGTAGAACTTATCGCCGATCTTGCGCCCGAATTCCCACTCGGCGACATTGATAAAGGTCTTGCCGTTGTAGTTGTTGGGCGTATCCCGCAGCACCACCTCAAACTCGAAGTGCACCTGCTCCCCGGAGGAAAGAATTGCGGGATTGATGATCTCCAGGGCAATTTTCCCGGGATTGTTGTCACTGCCGCCGCCCTCGTAGGTACGGGTGAAATCCGTTCCTTCGACCATGTCGATACTGCCGTAGCGGGCGCGCACCTCGATCACCCGCAGGTCCACACCGAGTGCACCCAGGTCATCCCAGATGGTGATGGCCTGGATGTCGTTGGGGGATCCCGCACCCGGCAGTACGGTGCCGGACACCGGGTCGTACATCACCGGAATATCCAAGGTGTAGATAAAGGGCACACCCACAGTTACCGAAGAGATGGGAGTACCGGACAGGTCCGTGGCGCTCTTGTCGATTTTCTCGACCGGGATGATCAGATCCTGACAGCCCTCTTTTACCGAGCTGAAGTCCGAGCCGTTGACCGCCCAGATATAGGCCTTGCCGCCTTCCACATTGGCACAGGCAAAGTTGCCGGTGTAACAGACGTTGTCAAAAATAATCAGGGTGCCGTCGGTGACACTGGCAAAGTTCAGCGTGGAACTCAGCGGGTTATCACAACTGAAGTTCTTGACCGTACAGGAGCGGTCGATGGAGAGCTGCTCGGACCCATCGAATGCGCGGCCGTCATTGGCGAGATAACCCGGGCCGTCAATCACACATTCCTGCGGGCTCCCCGGGTCGGTTGGCGAAGAGGGACCAAACTCGAAGTCTGACGTGGCGAAGTTGGCCGCGAGCGCCACCTGGCTGAATGGCAGAGCGAGCATTGCACCAAGCAATAGCCGGCTGCATGCCACCCGCAGCAAAGCGCCAACGCTGCAGGCCAGGCCAACAAACCCGCTTTTCTGAGATTTCAGTCCATTCACATCTGACATCGTCGTCACTTATCAGCCGCCAATCTGGTTTCGAGCCGCCGCCACAGGGTGGCTTCGGGTGTTTTCACCGGGCACACAGCACCCGGTGGCGTGACTTTAACGACATGCCGAAAAATTGACCGTGAAGCAATTCAAAATAACTGCGCGAGGCGGGGAACTTTTTTGAGGTTTGCCAAGCGGTTCTCAGGCAAAGCTCAGGTAGTTTCTTAAGAATGGAAACAACCACCCGGGCCAGAGCCCGAGTGGTTGTTTTTTGACCCGCGGTTACGCAGCGGGCAGGAAGTCGATCGGATACAGGATTGTGATCGTGGGCACACCTTCCTTGGGACCGAAGTTGAAGCGCTTCACTCGCGCGACAATCTTGCTGTCCAGGGTCGGCGAGTCCATATCGCTGCTTTCGACCTGCGCCAGGGACACGGAGCCGTCGGGTTCGATGGTGATCTTCAGCACCATCTTGCCCTGCAGTGCCGGGTTGTTGCGCAGCTCGCGGTTGTAGATCCGGTACAGCGCCGACTTGTAGCGGTCGAACACAATCTGGATTTCTTCGTCGGTGCGCGACGGGCCCATGCCGTCACTGAGCGGCCGCTCTTCGCCGGCAAAGTCGCCCTCGGTACCGATGCCGCTGCTCACGCGGGAGAAGCTGACCCCTTCAAGCGCCCCACCCACGCCACCGGAGTTGCGGCTCAGGGCTGCGGTATTGATACCGTCGGACCCGGACTTCGCCGCCGCGGTGATCAGTGAGCGCTGACTGCGGTTCTCCTTCTTACCCGCGGTACTCAGCTGGGTCTGCTCGCCAAGGCGGTTGTCGAGGTCGTCCTGGATAAGGTCCTGGAAGTTGTCCTTGAAGGCCAGTACCCCGGCACGCTCGACTTTCTTGCGCGCCTGTTTTTTCTCAACATTGGAGGGCTTGGGCTCTTCCTTGGCTACCTGCTGCTTGGGCTTCTCGGGCTCTTTCTTCTTCTCTTCCGGCTTTTTCACCGGTTCCGGCTTGGGCTTGGGCTTTTTCTTCTCCAGTACCAGTTTGGCCAGGCGCTCGGGAACTTCCACCACCTCGTCTTCATCCGGTTCCGGCAGTTGCCATACGTGGATGCCAAAGCCGAGGAAGAAAGCCACCAGCAAACACGCCAGCAAACTGACGCGGAAGCGACGCTCGTCGCGACCGTTCGTATTCCACGGCATGATGGCGCTGCGGAAGGCAGACTGATCCAGCTCGCGAGTCACTTCGAACTCGTAGTGGACATCCTCTTCCTGCTGGCGGATCTCGCGGAACTCCGCATCCAGATCGAACAGCTCATCGTGGCAGTCTTCGATCTTGTCCTGCACCTTCTGGCGGCGCTCGTTCAACAGATCGAGGTTGGCGTGATAGATACTGACGGTTTTCTGCAGCCGGTGAATCAGCGCCTTGGACGCATCTTCCTTGTAGTGCTCGGCCCAGAACAGGTCGCCGGCACCAGAGGCCTCAAGCTTGTCCAGGCGCTCGGAGATCTCGTCCAGCAACTGGTGCTTGGCTTCGTCCCTGCGCAGATCGTCCAGCTTGCCGTCTACGACAGCACGTTCGGATTCGAGCGCACTGAGGCGGCGGCGCACAGCATCTTGCTGTGTGCTGAGAGCCTGCTTTTGCTGATGAAAATTACTCACAAACTTTCACTAACTCTGAGATGCTTTCTGAATAACCGCCAGGGAAATTCGCGTGTATCCGGCATTGGTGCAGCTGGACATGACTTTTTTCAGGACATTGAAGGGCACGGTGCGGTCCGCCAGGATATTCACCTCCGGCGGCTCCGCCAGCAGTTCCGCAGCCTCGGCACTCACATCCTCACCCGCTGCAGCGCGCTCTGCCAGTGCAGCCTTGGCCTCTTCCAGTTCGGTGTCAGCCATGGTCATCGCCTTGCCGACCTCCTCGATCAGGGCCTGCTGGATGGCCTCGATCACCAATTCTTCACTCTGGTACAGGTCTTCGGTTTTCATCACCGGCTTGGCTTCGATCAGAACCTCGTCGTGGGTCACCATGAGGGTAACGGTTTCCCGCGGTTTGGATTCCACCACCGAGTCCGGCAGGGTGATGACTTTGGGCGCTTCAATCGCCTCATTGCTGGCGCTGTTGGTCAGCAGGAAGAACACCAGGATGGTGAATACATCCATCAATGAAGTCAGGTTCATACCCGGTGTCTTGCGCTTGCGGCTGCGCGCCATGCGCTTCATGCGTCTGCTTTCACGTTTCACGGCGCATCCCCCAGGGAAATATCGGGAAAGAGCTCGACTCTTTCCGGGGTAACTTCTGAATCCACCTGCGCGCCCGGCTCAGTCTCGGGCATGACTTCGGTACCGCGCACCGCATCCATCACACCGACGAGGTGCTCGTAGGCCACGTCCTGCTCCATCAACAGAATCGAATCCGTTTTCTCCGGATAGGACTCCTTGATCCGCAGCAGGAATTCACGCAACTTGGCCAGGTCGTACACTTCTTCTGTTGGCAGGACCTGCGGCAGGCCATCCTCCGCGTTCGCAGCGGTATCCTCTGGTGCCGTTTCCACGGCCGCGGCATCCGCCTCTGCGGCCTCCTCGCCCTGGTTCAGGTTGGGGAAGCGTGCGATGACCTTCTCGCCGTCGCTGATTTCGAGCACATCTTTGCGCACCACCACTTCGACGGTAACCGAGGGATCATCCGGAGCGCCGCCACCGGCACCGGTGGGCATATTCAGCTCGAGGATGGTCACCCGGGAAAACACTGCGGAAACCAGCAGGAAGGGCACCAGCACAACCATCAGGTTG
>Ga0207814_100160_pt1 | contig 63450 bp, 57 predicted proteins | sample TtaePargueraPR_7_FD_187755 | JGI IMG/M metagenome (GOLD analysis project Ga0207814, IMG submission 187755) | Aerobic enrichment media microbial communities from Bioluminiscent Bay, La Parguera, Puerto Rico - Tt and P1 (2) (SPAdes) | ecosystem: Environmental > Aquatic > Marine > Unclassified ... | reverse complement strand
CTCGACCGTCAAATCCCTCCGCGCCAATGGTACTAAGTCTCAAGACTTGGGAGAGTAGGTCACTGCAAGGTCTGCCAAAAACACAAATTCTCTCCACAAAAAAAATACAAAACGCCCCGTCATAATCGACGGGGCGTTTTGCTATGTCGGTCCCACCCTATCCCAGAAACACCTTCTCACGGTGGAAGCGCAAATGCTCTGCCTTGGGCCAGGCCTGCCTGGTACTGGGAAAGCGGGCCCGCGTCTGGCCGTTAAAGCGCCTGTGCAAAGATGGCGGCATGCGAATGCTGGGAATGATCTGTCCGACCTCCGCCAGGGTAAACAGGCCCCAATCATAGGCCCAGTGGTGCTTGCGGCACATGGGCATGGCATTGGTTAGCTCGTCCGGGCCAGCCTGCCGCAGGGGCCTGAGGTGGCACACTTCGACCTCGTAGGCGCCCAGTTCGTGCACCGCATCGTCATCTCCGCACATCGCACAAGCGGCGCCATAGACTTCCAGCACCGACCACCGCAGCCGTGTGTTGCGTGCACCTTCCTCTCTCAACCGGCGCCCGCGTGATCCAAACGACGCCGGATGCACTGACAGCTCCGTCTGCGCAGACTCGCCAAAACCGGTTGATGCTTCGGTTCGCGTGAGCAAGGCGTGCGCTGCCCGCTGGTCGTCCAGCGTCAGTCCACGGATACTCATGGAGAAATAGCTGAAATCGAGCGAACCGTCTGCTCGATAGGCTCGGCTTTCGATCGGCGCGGCAAGTTCCTCCAACGCTACGAACCTGTTGAGCAGAGACACCTCTTCAAGTGCCACGAAAATGAAGCGACGTTGCGTCAGGTCAGGATTGACGTCTGCGATCCTGGCGGTGCCGAAATAGCCACGTCGGGGTTCATCCGCCGGCGCGTAAAGCAGAACGCGTTCACCAATGCACTGGAGCGCCAGATCCTTGTTGCGGTTGTCGGTGCGCACGAGGTGAAGCGACTTCAGTCGACTGGGACGAACATTGAGCACGGCAAGGGGCATGGGGATCTCCTGGTCAGGGGAGATACCTAGAAGGCGCTTCGCAAAAGTCACATTAATCGGTCACAGCTGGTATGGTTGCCGACGGATTGCCCACCCTACTGCGGACGTTTTGGTTCCTGGGCCCCGCCGCGCCCGAAGAAAGCCGATTCTGGGTCTGCCAGCACCAGCGCGCGAATGCGGGACCAGAGACGATCACGCAACTGTCCATAGGTCCGGGCTTGCCGTGCATCGGCGGTCGTCCGCGGTCGCGGCAGATGCACCAAGAAATCCTCAAGCACTTTGCCTCGACCCATCACGATAACCCGGTCAGCCAGGAGCAGCGCCTCATCCACGCTGTGGGTGACGAACAGCACCGTCGGGCGATGATTGCTCCACAGCGCCAGCAGGTCCTCCTGCATCAGTTCGCGGGTTTGCGCATCCAGGCTGGCAAAGGGTTCGTCCATGAGCAGCACGTCTGGCCTGCCCACCAGCGCCCGGGCCAGCGCAACCCGTTGCTGCATGCCACCGGAGAGCTGGGCCGGATAGTGGTCTGCCCAGCGACCGAGACCAACCTGCAGCAACTGGGTTTCTATGCGAGCTTTCCGCTCAGCGCGATCCAGGGGACCCCCCTCCAGAGCAAAGCCCACATTGTCGCGGACTGTTCGCCAGGGAATAAGCCGTACCGTCTGAAACATCATGCCAATGCCGGGCCCGGGCGCGGGGCCTGAATTCCCGATGGTCACGGCACCGCTGTCGGGCATGATCAGCCCGTCCACAAGCCTCAGCAAGGTGCTCTTGCCACAGCCGGAGGGCCCAACAATGGCGACGAACTGGCAGGCGGGCACCAGAAGACTGACATCGTCGATGGCTTTCACCCGAGCATTGGCGGCCGGCAGGAAGACCTTGCTCACCCGGCGCAAACTGATGCTGCGGCCGCCGTTGTGCGCCGGCCCATCCCCGTTCGTGTCGCCCATTCCCCGCCTCACCGGTCGGCGGGATCGGCATTCGGCTGAACGCCAAGTCTCGCCAACGCGGCATCCACTGGACCGAACTCGACCCAGTCTTCCAATGCTGGTCGAGTCCGCCCTGCAAAATCCTCGGTCGCATAGAGCCAGTCGGCAGTGTAGGTCAGCGCATTGCGGCTCATGCCGCCATTGACGCTCCAACTGGCCGAAAAACTGGGCGCCAGCGCCTGCAACACCGCGATGTCGGCGTCGGGAACGGCCCGCTCCATGGCAGAAACCCAGAGTTGCGGATCGGCGGCGAAATCGCGGCTGATGCGGACCAGCGCGCGAATGACGGCCGCCACATCTTCCGGGCGGTCGGCGAGAACCTGTCCTGGTACGACATTGACCTTGTTCACCAGGGGTGCTGCTGCAAAATAGCGGTCCTGATCGACCAATAGGTGTAGCCCGCTAGTGTCGGGCAGGCTGAGCCAGGTCCCGATCGACATGGTGGTGGCGTCGATTTGCCCGGCCGCAAGGGCCTGAGCCCGTACATTGGGCTGTCCGAGCGCGACGATCTGCGCCTGGTCAAGCTCCGCGCCCAGGCTCGCCAGCACCAAGCTCGACAGTGAATGATCGAGGCTGCCGATGCGCCCCACGCCAAACCGCGCCCCCGCCAATTCTGCGACGGAGTTGATGCTTGTATTGGCGGCGATCACAAAAGGCAGGGAAGTATTGGGCGAGGTGACGGCCCGGAAGTCATCCGCACCGGAGGCGATGGCCTGCATCAGGGCATCGACGCCGATATTGGCCATGTCCCCTTCGCCGGCCTGCAAGGCTGCCAGGGCCGATGGTGTCTGCTGCACGCGCACCAACTCGACGGAGACGCCTTCTTGGTCGAAATAGCCAAGCTCTTCGGCCAGGTCCATGACCGAATTGGGTACCAGCGGTGGCTCAAGATGGGTGACGATCAGCCGGAACGGCGCGTCGGACTGTGCCTGCACAGATCCCGAAGCCAGCATCACGACCAGCCAGGCGAGCAGGCGCGGTATGTTCGGCATGTAGGAAAGTCCTTTGGTCAATGTGTTGGTTTCGTCCAATGGGTGAGGCGTCTTTCCAGTAGGCGAAGCGCCTCGGTGACCACAACCCCGATTGCAGCCAGGGTCAACACGATCACGAAGTACTCCGCCATACGAAAGGTGTTGCCATAGAGCGCCAATAGACCACCCAGCCCGGTGACGGCGGTATAGAGCTCGGCGACCACCGTATTGATCAGACCAATGGTGGCCCCGATCCGCAAGCCAGTCAGAATATAGGGCACAGCACCAGGCAGGACGATGGCCCGAAATATGCGGGCCCGCCGAGCGCCCACCGAGCGCGCCATTTCGACCAGGTCGGCATCGGCCTGACGCACCCCGGCATAGGTATTGATAACGATCGGCATCACCGCACCCAGAAATACCACAAATAGCTTGGCCTCGATCCCAAGCCCCAACACGACGATAATCAACGGTATGAAGGCGACGCGCGGCGTAGCGGCCAGCGCATAGACATAGACCTCGAGTGTTCTCCCCAGCAGGCCAAAAGCACCCATGACAATACCCAGCGGCACGGCCGCAACCGTGGCCAGGGCAAAGCCGCCGAGATAGGTGATGAGGCTGGTGCCGATTGCGCCGGGTAATTTCCCCTCCAGCCACAGGCGCAGGGCAGCGTTCGCGGTTTCGGGGGGGCTGGGGATGAGGTTGCGGCTGACATGTTCGGAGGCCAGCCACCACAGGGCCAACAGCAGCACCAGCAGGCCAAGGCGAGCCATGGCAACCGTTAGCGGACTGGTCCGGCGATTCCCGTATGCTCTGTCCATGCCACCGTCTTTCCGGAGCCGCCGCGCGCCTTAGCCGCAAGCTTCAGGTGATCAGAGCCATACGCTTTCCGGCCGTTCGGGGGCAATCGGTCTTGTGACACTTTCTGGCCCCACGGCACAATGTCGACGCGTCGGGGCGGCATCTTGAGATCTTCCAATGAATTCAAGGCATCTGCGCACTCTCGGCGCGTGCTGCCTCAGGTAATGCAGAACGGGCTGCCCGGTGCGGTCAACAGGACTGCAAGCACGCCGGCAGAGGCAATGAAAACGCCCGCCAGCACGCGCCCGGGCCGTCCGCTTCTGGTCGACGCTTGGTGAAGGGCCAGCGCGGAGATGACCACCGGCACCGAGGTCACCATCCCAAAGACGGCCATCATGATCATGCTCTCCTCGGTCGACCCCAGAAGCATGGCATTAAAGATGGCGAGGTAGACCAGCGGGCAGGGCGTCAGGCCCCACACCAGTCCTGAAACAAGATCAAGCTCGGCCCCGGCTTGCGACAGCATTGCGCGCATTCTGGCGACTGTCCCGGCTACTGGGGCAAATGCCCGGTCCAGACCAGCGAAAGAGGGGACCAGCCCAGCGGTGCTGAGCCCAATCCACACCACAAGGGCTGCCGCGGTCCATTGCATGGCGGCGTGTACGCCGGTGAAGTCGAAGGCGCGATATAGTCCCGCTCCCGCGGCCCCGAAGAGCAGGCCAAGCAGCACATAGGAAAGGATGCGGCCGGCCTGCATCGTCAACAGGCGCACAAGGGCGGGACGCGCGCTATTGCTTGTCGCCAGAAAGGCGCAACCGATAACGCCACACATTCCGGCGCAGTGCAGGGCCGCTCCGGTACCCAGGAGCGCCCCCCAGACCACGGCATTGAGCGTCATTGCAGCTTTGACCGCCGTGTCTGGGCCGAGGAAGCACCATACACACTGGCCCCAGGCAAATTGGAGCTTCCGGTCCAGCCTTGTCCTCTTCGCAGCGCCAGAATTTGACACAGCCCGGGCCGTTGCGACGGCTGATCCGGTCTCTGCTGGGGCAGGGGATGTTTGTTGGGCCTGGCCATAACGCACCTCTCGCACGATTGCCGCACCACCATCGCACCCGGAACGGCATCGACCTTGATCCAAATCAAAGTTCGGCGGCATGGCAGCGCCTAGTTAGGCTGCACGGCAGCTCTGTGCCGGCTTGGCTTGGGGATTCGATGTGAACAAGGGATGGATAATTGGCCTTGGCGGCGGCACTCTCATGGCGGCCCTGCTCTCAGGGTTGGCCGTAGACGCGCCGTTCCGCCTGCATATGGGGATTTTGACCCTCGTGCTTGGTCTGGCAACTCTGGTTGCCTTGCGGTTGCCAGAGCGCGTCGCGGTACCGGCCGGCGAGGCCAGCTATATGGACCAGCCCGTTCGCATCGGCTCGCTGCTAACCGTTTTCTGGGGCGTGGTCGGCTTCCTGGTTGGGGTCTTGGTGGCCGCCCAATTGGCGTTTCCCGACCTCAATTTCGGCCCCTGGTTCACCTTCAGCCGCCTGCGCCCGCTGCACACTTCCGCGGTGGTCTTTGCCTTCGGTGGCACAGCCCTCCTGACCACCAGCTTCTATGTCGTCCAGCGCACCAGCCGGGCCCGGTTGTTCGGGGGAGATCTCGCCTGGTTCGTCTTTTGGGGCTACCAGCTCTTTATCGTCATGGCCGCCACCGGCTATCTCCTGGGCATCACCCAGGGCCGCGAATATGCGGAGCCCGAATGGTATGTCGATCTGTGGCTCACCATTGTATGGGTCGCCTATCTCATCCTCTTCCTGGGCACGCTGCTTAGGCGCAAGGAACCGCACATCTATGTGGCGAACTGGTTCTATTTGGCGTTCATCGTCACTGTGGCCATGCTCCATGTGGTCAACAACTTGGCCGTGCCGGTCTCGGTCTTTGGTTCGCGCAGCTATTCCCTGTTCTCGGGTGTCCAGGATGCCCTGACCCAGTGGTGGTACGGCCACAATGCTGTGGGTTTCTTCCTGACCGCCGGCTTCCTGGGCATGATGTACTATTACATGCCCAAGCAGGCCGAGCGTCCGGTCTATTCCTACCGGCTCTCGATCATTCACTTCTGGTCGCTGATCTTCCTCTATATCTGGGCTGGCCCGCACCACCTGCACTATACCGCGCTGCCTGATTGGGCGCAGACGCTGGGCATGGTGTTTTCGGTCATGCTGTGGATGCCCAGCTGGGGCGGCATGATCAATGGCCTGATGACCCTGCGCGGCGCGTGGGACAAGCTCCGGACAGACCCGATCATCCGAATGATGGTCATCGCGGTTGCCTTCTACGGCATGTCGACCTTTGAGGGTCCGGTCATGTCGATCAAGTCGGTCAACGGGCTCAGCCACTATACCGACTGGACCATTGGCCACGTGCACTCGGGTGCGTTGGGCTGGGTCGGTATGATCTCGTTCGGTGCCGTCTACTTCATGGTGCCGCGCCTTTGGGGCCGCGAGCGGCTCTATTCGCTGCGCATGGTCAACTGGCACTTCTGGCTCGCCACCCTGGGCATCGTGGTCTATGCCGCTGCCATGTGGGTCGCCGGCATCATGCAGGGCCTGATGTGGCGCGAATACGATAGCCAGGGTTTCCTGGTCTACTCCTTCGCCGAAACCGTTGCGGCAATGCACCCCTATTATGTGATGCGCCTGGGTGGGGGCCTGCTCTACCTCGCCGGTGGTCTCGTCATGGCCTTCAATATCTGGATGACCGTTGTCGGTCGAGTGCGCACCGAGCGCCCGATGCCGACTGCTGCCGTCCCGCAGCCCGCCGAGTAAGGAGCACGTTTCATGTCCATTCTTGCCAAGCACGGCATTATCGAACGCAATGCCTCGCTGCTTCTGGTCGGCTCCCTGGTTGTGGTGGCGATTGGTGGCATCGTCGAGATCGCGCCCTTGTTCTACTTCCAGAACACCATCGAGAAGGTCGACGGCATGCGGCCCTATTCGCCGCTCGAACTGGCTGGGCGCGACATCTACATCCGCGAAGGATGCTACACCTGTCATAGCCAGATGATCCGTCCGTTCCGCGACGAAGTGGAACGCTACGGGCATTACTCGCTGGCCGCCGAGTCCATGTATGATCACCCCTTCCAATGGGGGTCCAAGCGCACCGGGCCGGATCTTGCCCGCGTCGGTGGCCGCTATTCGAACGAGTGGCAGGTGCAGCACCTGGCCGATCCGCGCTCGGTTGTGCCTGAATCAGTTATGCCCAGCTACGCCTTCTTGTCGCTGGTGACGCTGGATTACGGCACGATAACCGGCAAGCTTCAGGCCAACGCCACCGTGGGCGTTCCCTATACGCAAGAGATGATAGAGGCGTCGACACGCGATCTATTGGCACAGGCAACGCCCGACGCCGATACCACCGACCTCCTCGCGCGCTATCCAAAAGCCGTGGTCGGTGACTTTGACGGCAATCCCGCCAAGATCACCGAAATGGATGCTCTTGTGGCCTATCTCCAGATGCTTGGCACGCTGGTCGAATTCGACAGCTACGACGCCCAAGCAAATTTCCGTTGAGGAGCAAGACGATGGACTACGACGCCTTGCGGCATTTCGCCGACTCTTGGGGGTTGGTCTACATGTTCGGCGTGTTTCTCGCCGTGATCCTTTTCCTGCTTCGCCCTGGCGCCGGCCGCCGCGCCATGGATGCAGCCAACATTCCCCTGCGCGACGGTGCCACGGAGACCGGCCATGACTGACAAGCCCACGACAAGGGAAATCGACGAACTTACGGGCACCGAAACCACAGGTCATGAGTGGGACGGGATCAAGGAACTGAACACGCCCATGCCGCGCTGGTGGCTGTGGACCTTCTACGCCACCATCGCCTTTTCGGTCGGCTACACTATCCTCTTCCCGGCCTGGCCGATGATCTCCAGTGCCACCGGCGGTGTCCTTGGCTATTCGAGCCGCGCCGAGTTGCATCAGGATCTGTCCAATTTGCAGACGGCCAATCAGGCCGTCGTCAACCGGATCACCGAACTGCCGCTGCACGAAATCCTTGCCGATGGAGAATTGACTCGGTTTGCCAGCGCCGCCGGCGCCTCGGCCTTCAAGGTCAACTGCTCGCAGTGTCACGGCACGGGGGCGGCGGGCGCTTCGGGCTACCCCAACCTCAATGATGACTCCTGGATCTGGGGTGGCACTGTCGATGATATCTACCTCACCATCGCCCATGGCGTACGGTCTGCCACCGATCCTGATACCCGCTTCAACCTGATGCCGAATTTCGGTGCCGATGGCATGCTGGATCGGGCCCAGATCAAGGACATGGTCGCCTATGTGGCAGGCCTATCCGGCATCGAGGCGGAATCGGCTAGCCCGGAGGCTGCCCAGCTCTTCCTCGATAACTGCTCCGGTTGCCATGGCGCTGACGCCAAGGGCGTTGCAGAGCTTGGCGGTCCGGACCTGACTGACGCCATCTGGCTCTATGAGGGCTCGGTGGCCTCCATTGAGGCGCAGTTGAACCGAGCGCGCCACGGCATGATGCCCGCCTGGTCCGAGAAGCTGGACGACGTCACCATCAAGCAGCTGGCGATCTACGTTCACGGCCTGGGCGGCGGCCAATAGCCCCGCAGCGCCGTTCCCTACTCTGGGCCGCGGTGAACAGCCGCGGCCCTTGTTGATTCAGGTCAAAGGCCACCCGCGACATCCGTGACATGGTCGCCCTGACAGGAGCACACCAACCATGACGACCAGCGCGACGGATACGGCGCCAACCCGCATCGATGTCGAAGCGGTCAATTCCGCCAAGACCCGCCAGTCACTCTATGCAGCGCGGCGCAAGATCTTCCCCAAGCGGGCGTCGGGGTCCTTCCGGCGCCTGAAGTGGATCGTCATGGCCATCACCCTGACCATCTACTATGTCACGCCCTGGCTTCGCTGGGACCGCGGCGAGTATGCGCCCGACCAGGCCGTCCTGCTCGACCTGGCCAATCGCCGCTTCTACTTCTTCTTTCTCGAGATTTGGCCCCAGGAATTCTACTACGTGGCCGGTCTCCTGGTCATGGCCGGTGTCGGTCTTTTTCTCGTGACCTCCACCGTAGGGCGAGCTTGGTGCGGCTATACCTGCCCGCAGACGGTCTGGGTCGATCTGTTTCTCGTGGTCGAGCGCGCCATCGAGGGTGACCGCAATGCCCGCATCAAGTTGGAAGCGGCACCTTGGTCTCCAGGCAAACTCGTCAAACGGGTGAGCAAGCACGCCATCTGGCTGGTCATTGGTGTGCTGACCGGCGGTGCCTGGGTCTTCTACTTTGCTGACGCCCCAAGCCTCCTGCAGGATCTGGTCACTTTCCAGGCCCCGGTCGTCGCCTATGCGACCATCGGCATCCTCACCGCTACCACCTATACCTTTGGTGGGCTCATGCGCGAACAGGTCTGCACCTATATGTGTCCCTGGCCGCGTATTCAGGCCGCTATGCTCGATGAACATTCGCTGACCGTTACTTACAATGACTGGAGGGGCGAGCCACGTGGCAAGCACGCCAAGAAAGCGGCTGCTGCGGGGGAAAGCCTTGGCGATTGCGTCGACTGCAACGCCTGCGTCGCCGTTTGCCCCATGGGGATCGACATACGTGATGGGCAGCAGCTCGAATGCATCACCTGCGCCCTCTGCATTGACGCCTGCGACGATATCATGACGCGGCTGGGGCGCGATCGAGGGCTGATCTCCTACACCACGCTCAGCGACTACGATGCCAACATGAAAGTGGCGACCGGTCCGGCCGGCATCGATCCGGCAAATGTCCGGCGTCCTGGCGGAGGCTGGGTCGAGCAGCTTCGTCACACAAACTGGCGTTCTGTCATTCGCCTGCGCACATTGATCTACTTTGCCGTATGGGCCCTGATCGGCGTGGCCATGTTGGTCGCCCTGTCGATGCGCAGCGAGCTGGGCCTCAACGTCCTGCACGATCGCAATCCGCTCTATGTCTTGCTGTCAGACGGGTCGATCCAGAACGGGTACGACGTCAAGATCCTCAACATGACCAATGAACCGCGCCAAGTGACCTTCACCATTAACGGGTTGCCCGGCGCAACGCTGACCTCGCCGAACCTGGCTGACCAACCCACCGATGCCATTGCGCTCAATGTTGAACCGGACCTGGTGCTGCCCTTGCGCATCTATGTCAGAGCGTCGGCGGATGAGGCCGCCCGGACGCATCAGTTCGAAATGATCGTTCGTGCCGCCGATGACGAGACAGTCACAACCCAGCAAGTGCGCTTCGAAGCGCCCGGGAGTGTCAAATGAATACGACCTCGAGAGAGTTCACCGGCTGGCATATGCTGGCCATCATCTGCACCTTCTTTGCGGTGATCATCGCCGTCAACTTGACCATGGCCATTTCCTCGATGCGGACCTGGACGGGACTGGTGGTTGCCAACTCCTACGTCGAGAGCCAGCGCTTCAATGAGAAGCAGCACCGGATCGCTGCCCAGAGAGCCGCCGGGTGGAGCATAGGCACCGACTATGTGGATGGGAAGATCGTCTTTTCTGCCAAAGATGCCCTAGGGGCGCCGCTGGTCCTGGAGAGTGTCACCGCTTTTGTGCGGCGCCCCGTGGGTGGCCATGACGACGCCACCGTTCAGATGCTGAGGGACGGAGATGACTATGCCGGGCAACACGACTTGTCCGCCGGAGTCTGGGACATAACCATCACGTCTGCACTCACCGAACTGGGCGAGATCGAATACGAGTCCCGGGTCAACGTTAAATGACCGCCGAGGCGTTGACCGCGCCTGATGAGCCGGGCCCCGAAATTCTTTCCGATCTGGTTCACCTCAACGCCGAAGGCGAGCGGGAGATTTGCTTTGCCGTGCCTGACGCCTATTGCGCCAGTTGCATTGAGGCCATTGAGACGGGTCTGGCAAAGGTGGCGGGCGTAACGGGCGCGCGTGTCAACCTTACGCGCCGACAGGTAACGGTTCGCCATGACGCGGCAACCGATCTCAGCGCACTGGCTCCTGCCATCACCCGCAGCGGCTACCGCACCTTTGCGGTGGACCCTGCAGATGTGTCAGGCAAGGACGAGGTGCTGTCCGAACTCGTGCGATGCCTCGCCGTGGCGGGCTTCGCGGCAGGCAATATCATGTTGTTTTCCGTCTCGGTCTGGGCAGGCGCTGACCAGGCCACGCGTGACATGTTCCATTGGCTGTCGGCCCTGCTCGCCCTTCCGGCGGTCGCCTATTCGGGCCGTCCGTTCTTTCGCTCCGCCTGGTCGGCGGTGCGGGCGGGACGGACCAATATGGATGTGCCCATCGCAATCGGTGTTCTCGTCACCACCGCTCTGAGCCTTTTCGAAACGGCAACTGGCGGTATGCATGCCTATTTCGACGCCTCCACCATGCTGTTGTTCTTCCTGCTGGTCGGGCGGACCCTCGACCACATGATGCGTGTGCGGGCTCGAAGCGCAGTGGAAGGATTGTCCCGTCTCCAACCCCGCGCGTCCACCTGCGTCCTGGATGATGGCACCACCCTGCTTGTGCGGCTGGCGCAGATCGAGCCAGGCATGACTTTGTTGGTCCGCGCGGGCGAGCGCCTGCCGGTCGATGCGCGTCTGCTGTCAGAATCTGGTCAGTTTGACCTCGCCATGGTCAGCGGCGAGTCCCGGCCGGCCTTGCTGACGGCGGGAGATGTGGTCGTCGCTGGCGCCGCGGTTCTGGAGAGCCCAATCCAGGTAGAAGTCCTGCGGCCCGCCGCGCAATCCTTCGTCAGCCGAATGGCCGAAATGATGCAGGCCTCCGAGGATGTTCGCACACGCTATCGACGACTGGCCGATCGTGTGGCGACACTTTATGCGCCCGTCGTCCATCTCGCGGCTGCCGCGACCCTGGCCGGGTGGTTGTTGGCTGGTGTCGGACTTCACGCGGCACTTCTCAACGCGGTTTCAGTGCTCATCATCACCTGCCCCTGCGCATTGGCGTTGGCCGTGCCCATCGTGCACGTGGTCGCGGCTGGCCGCCTGTTCAGCGCCGGAATTCTCGTGCGCGACGGGACGGCGCTGGAAAAGCTGGCGCGGGTTCGTCTTGTGGCCTTTGACAAGACTGGCACTATAACCGAGGGGCGGCCTCAATTGGTCAAGGGAGACTCGATCGCGCCGGATCTGTGGCGACGGGCCGTCCAGTTGGCGGGCGCCAGCAATCATCCCCTGTCACAGGCCTTGATCGCTGCGTCTCCCATTGCTGCGTCGGCGTTCCAAGCCTGTCGCGAAGTTGCAGGCGCTGGTGTGGAAGCGCTGGAGGATGGTGCCCTGTGGCGATTGGGCAATGCTGGCTTCTGCGGTGTGGAGGATGTCGGAAGTGAGGATGGTTCAGAGGTCTGGCTCAGTCGTAACGGAGAAGCCCTGGCCTGCTTCCGCTTTGACGACGCGCCACGGCCCGAGGCCGCCACTGCCCTCTCTGGGCTGGCGCGTCTGCAGGTCGAAACCACCATGCTCTCTGGTGATCGTCCAGCGGCCGTCGAAGCGATCGCCAGGGCGGTAGGACTGGCATCGTTCACGGGCGGCATGCAGCCGGCCGACAAGGTGGCGGCGATCGAACAGTCCCGGTCCACCGGCGCAACAGTGCTGATGGTGGGCGATGGTATCAACGACGCCCCCGCGATGCGCGCCGCCGATGTGTCGATGGCGCCGGGTACGGCGGCCGATATCGGTCTCGCCGCTGCCGATCTGATTATGACGCGCAATCGCCTGACCGATGTGCCATTTGCAATCGCCATCGCCCGCAAGGCAGACAGGCTTGTGCGTCAGAACCTTATGTTTTCGGTGGGCTACAATGTGGTCGTTCTGCCCTTGGCTATTGCCGGTCAGGTGTCGCCCCTGATTGCTGCGGTGGCCATGTCGACCTCCTCGCTCGTCGTCGTCCTCAATGCCCTGCGCCTCAGGCTTGGCGCTGCTGATCGATAGGGAAGTTGCATGTCCGGTCTCGCTATTCTCATCCCCTGTGCCCTTGGTTTGGGCTTGCTGGCCCTGGCGGCATTCTACTGGTCGCTCAATTCGGGACAGTTCGACGATATCGAGGGCGCTGGACAGCGGATATTGCTCGACAGTCCCGGAGACGAGCCCCGCCGCACGCCTGTGCCGGCGCCGGATAAATCAGTGCAGTGACCGGTCGGAGCGGGGCAGGTCTGCCAGAAGGCCGATGAGATCGCGCTGTCTGGCGATATGCCGGCGCAGGCCTTCGAAGAAGGCTCGCAGCAAGTAGCCCGTGGCATCCGCGGACAGGATAGGGCGTCCGGCGGCGAAGGCCAGCAGCACCTCCTGCACTTCCAACACAGCCTCGCTGTCCATCTTGTGCGCTTGTTCGATGTCTGCGGCTATCTTCTGAACGTCCCGCAGGGGCGAAGCCGCAAGTCCCGGCAAAAGCAGGGCCAGTTCGCACTCATGCATCCGCTTGAGTGCAACAATGGCTTCCGATGCGGCGCGCGCACACTGACCGGCCGGTACCCTGTCAGGCAAGGCATCCGCTATCTGTTCCAGCCCGTCACATGCTGCCGTGACACGCTCATAACATCTGCGAAGCGGGTCAAGCGATGTGTCTTCTGGCATGGCTGATTTCTGGGAAAGCATGGCCAACTGACCATAGCTGGCTTCATCCGCGCCCGTTTGCTCTGGATCAAAGACGCAGGGGTTCTCTCGAAATAGAGCTTGGCCACCCGGCCGTCGCGGCCCCTGAACCTGCGGAGCATGAATGCCTAACTTCGTTACACCCCTGATCACCCTTCTTGCTCTGGCGGGTCTGACCGCTCCGGCTCTGGCAGAAGACCATCAGATCCATATGCTGAATAAGGGCGAAGCAGGCGCCATGGTGTTCGAGCCCAACTATCTCGCTATCCAGCCAGGCGACACGGTGACCTTCCTGCCCACAGACAAGGGGCACAATGTCGAGGCCATCAAGGACATGCTCCCTTCGGGCGTCGCCACGTTCAAAAGCAAGGTCAACGAGACCTTCACCATGACCTTTGACACTCCCGGGCTCTACGGCCTGAAGTGCACGCCCCACTTCCCCATGGGCATGGTCATGGCCATCGCCGCGGGCGAAGACCTTCCCAATCTGGAAACAACCCGCGCTGTCAAATTGCCCGGCAAGGCCCAGGAGCGTTTCGACGCTGCTTTGGTCGGGCTTGGCCTCTAGTCGAGCAATCGTGCGCCTGCTCCAACGCCAAAGCGCGGCGGAGAAGGTTGGTCGCTACCGTTGCGGCAAGGACTGGAAAGATCAGGGAAATGGAGCGGGTGAAGGGAATCGAACCCTCGTCGTAAGCTTGGGAAGCTTCTGCTCTACCATTGAGCTACACCCGCCTGCGCCCCCTAGATGCTGGAAATCGTGGCCAGCGTCAAGCATTCACGCGAAGCGCTCACTTGGGCCGCAATTAAGAGGCGTGGCGTCAGCAGTCTGCCAACGAAATGATCGCCTCAGCGGCTTTCCACGGTGATTGGCACTATTGCGCTTGCTTTGCTCAAGAAACGCAAATATTGCGTAATTGAGCGAAAGGAACCGCAATGGCACCGGGCAAGCGCGCCAGCCAGGCCGATATTGCTGAAAAGCTGGGCGTGTCCGTGTCCACCGTGTCCCGGGCTCTGGCCAATGAGATCGGCATCAGTGACGCGGTGCGGGCCGAGGTTCAGCGCGTTGCGCGGCAGCTCGGCTACAAGAGCAAGCATCCCCCGGTCATGGGTCACCTCGACAAGCGCGCATTGACGCTCGTGCCGCTCAACAGCGCCATGGGAAGTCTCGCCAGCTTCTATCACGGCATTGTCGCGGGCATGCGCGCCCAGGCCGAGGAGGTCGGCATGGTCCTTGATGTGCGGCTGGTCAATGAAGACATGGTGTCGCTCGATTTCATCCGGCGGCAGATCGCCAAGACTGGCGCCAATGGGGTGATCCTGGCCGGCATTGACCCGGATGAGGACATCGCCCATTGGGCCCACGAAACGGGGACGGCCGTCGTGCTGGCCAACGGCACCGACCCATTGATGCGCTTCAGCTCCGTGGCACCTGCAAATTTCTATGGCGCCTACCAGGCCACCCAGAGGCTGATCGATGCCGGGCATCGCAAGATCCTGCACTACACCTACCGGCATCGCCCCACCATTCTGCAGCGGCGGCGGGGCTTTGAAGCGGCCATCGCGGCCAATCCCGGCGTGACGGGCAATGTGGTCATCTCCAATGAACACTCCTCCCACGATCTGCTCGCGGCCCTCCTGGCCGGCGATCATGACGTCACCGCGGTGTTCTGCTGGAATGACGGGGTCGCTGTCGGCATGGTGGAGGCCTTGTTGGGGCAGGATTCGCCCATGCCGGCCGGTTTTTCCATTATCGGATTTGACGATCTGCCCATTGCCGGCATGGCCAATCCGCGGCTGAGCACCGTGCGGGTGGACCGCGAGGCGCTTGGTCGGGGCGTCATTCGTGTCCTGACCAACCAGCTCGACGGCGAGGCGGCCATTCAGCAGCTTGAAATCGGCGTTTCGCTGGTCGAGGGCGAGACCGTTCACAGCCTCGACTAACGCCATTTTTGCGTAACTTTTTTCCTGCGCATGTTGAAAACCAACCGTCAGCGGTGCCCTTGGTGGGCACTATCCGGCTGCCCTGACGACGCAATTTCCGCAAAATTGCGTAAATTGCGTGAAATGCGCAAAAAGCTTGAATTTGCGCAAATTGGTGCATAGCCTTGCATGGCGCCTGAACAACCCGCCAAGGGAAATCGCTGACAGACTGTTAGCGCCGGGCGCCACCCAGGGAGGGATCGCGTGACTCTACGGCGCTGGACAGTGAAAGATGTGCGGGAGGCGCTGGGCGCTACCCACGATTTCGCGCCTTTCGCGCGGTCGGGCGCGCCTGAAATGGAGAGGCTCAAGGCTGCCCTGGGGCAGGAGGCAATTGCCGGTCTCCTGCTATCGGCTGAGGCTGATACCAGCACGCCAATTCCTGCCCTTCCAGCTTCGCTTTATGCCGAATTTGCCCAAACCGGCCGGCGTGAAGGCTATGAAGACGCCCAGCGCGACCGCCGCAACATGCTCTACCGCCTGACCCTGGCCGAATGGCTCGATGGGCAGGGGCGCTTCCTGAGATCGCTGGAAGACCTCGCCTGGGCCCGTCTGGAGGAAACAAACTGGGCTTGGCCCGCTCATGCCCGCGCGCTGGATAGCGCAGATCATCCCACGCTCGACCTGGCCGCTGCCATGACCGCGCTGGACCTGGCGGAGATGGACGAGCTGATTGGTGACCGGCTGGCAGCCAATTTACGGCGTCGCATTCGGGCCGAGGTCGAACGCCGCGCGATCGGTCCGTTTCTCGACCGGGACGACCATTGGTGGCTGCGCACCACGCCGCAAAAACAGGTCAACAACTGGACCGCCGTCTGCGTTGCCGGCGTCGTGGGTGCCGCGCTCTATCTCGAACCCGACACAGACCGTCTCGCCCGCATCGTCACTCGCGGCCTGCATAGCCTGGCCGACTATCTCGATACCTTTGATCGCCAGGGCGGCTCGTCGGAAGGTCCGGACTACTGGACCTATGGCTTTGGCAATTACGCGGTCCTGGCCCATCTGCTCCATGCCGGCACCAATGGCGCCATAGACCTGCTGGCCGGGGACGATGTGCGCAACATCGCCCAATTCCCGCTGCGCACCCAGATGACGCCCGGTGTCTGGGTCAGCTTTTCCGACAGCGACAGCAATCCGGTTTTTCACCCCGGACTGCTCACACACCTGGCCCGCCATATGAACCTGCCCGGCCTGCTTGGCCTGGGGATGTCCAACGACTTTGCGGTGGAGGGGTTCAATCAGTTTGCTTGGCCTCTGCGCCAATATGCCTGGCCCTTGCCTGAAGCCACCCCGGCTGCCGAATTGGGTCCGCACGACTGGTATGACGAGATGGGCTGGATGATCAGCAGGCTCGATCCTGATGATCCAGCATCTCTGCGCCTGGCAGCCAAGGGTGGGCACAATGACGAGATGCACAACCAGAACGATGCCGGCTCCTTCATGGTGGTGGTCGGCGGTGAGGTCGTTCTGACCGACCCGGGTCGCGGCCGCTATTCCAAGAGCTATTTTGGTCCCGAGCGTTACCAGAACCTGTTCGCATCCTCGCGCGGCCATTCCGTGCCCATGGTCAATGGCTTTGAACAGGCCGCCGGCGTCGCGCACTGCGCCCGTGTGCTGGCCCATGAACATGGCAAGGATGCAGACCGGCTCGAACTCGATATGGCAGCCGCCTATCCCGCCGAAGCCGGCATTGCTGCGCTGCAGCGCAGTGTGACGCTGGACCGGACAGTGCCCGGCGGGCGCGTTCTGCTCAATGATGCCTTCCATTTTTCAGGCGAACAGGGGCTGTTCCAGTCGGTGCTGGTCACCCCCATGACAGCCGAAACGGAGAACGGCACGGTGCGTATCGGGGAAGCCCCGGCCGGCCTGCGCGTCCGGTTCGACGCTGCGGCCCTGGATGTGGCGCTCGAGCGCCATCCGGGCGCCGAAAAGCAATACCAGCCCGCCGTCGATCTCACGCGCGTGGTGTTCACGCCCCGCCAGCAAAGCCGAAGCGGGCAGCTGGCGCTCGAAATCTCACCGCTCGGCTGAGCGGAGGGTGCCGCCCGTCATGGGCGGGTTTATCGCGGTGACCGGTTCAGAGGAGTTCCGGGGCCAGAATTGAAATCCGGTGGTTGGACAGCCCCGGACAAGGGAGGAATAGGATGAGAAAGCGTGATTTTCTCGGTTTGACCGGCGCAGTGGCCATGGCGGCCATGCTGGCGGCGGCCGGACCGGCGCTGGCTGCAGGCCAGGCGCCTGAACTCGAGGCGCTCGTAGCCAGCGGCGACCTGCCACCGCTCGAAGACCGTCTGCCAGCCAACCCGCTGGTGGTCGAGGGCGAAAGCGTGGGTCAATATGGCGGCACCTGGCGCATGGGCATGAATGGCGGCGGCGACAATGGCCTGATCGTCAAGACCGTGGCCTATGAAGGCCTCGTCCGCTACGACCATCAGTGGGACAAGGTCATTCCCAATCTCGCCGAGAGTTGGGAGGTCAGTGACGACGCGACCGAATACACCTTCAAGCTGCGTGAAGGTGTGAAATGGTCCGATGGAACGCCCTTCACCAGCGAAGACGTCGCCTTCACTTTCGAAATGTACCAGGATCCCGATTACGCGGCGGGCAGCTGGATTGACAACAAGAACAATTTGCCGACCCTGGAAGTCATCGACGACCACAATTTCAAGATCACTTTCGAGAAGCCCAATGGCATGTTCATGGGCATCATTGCCGGTGTCGATGGCATCCATATCACCTCGCTGCAGAAGAAATATTGCAGCCAGTTCCACCCCACCTATAACGAGAACGCCGCCGCTGAAGCCGAGGCCGCGGGCTTTTCGAGCTGGGCCCTTTACCTGCAGGATCGCTGCGCCTGGGGCTGGGAAACCATTCGCTTCGCCAATCCTGAACTGCCCACCATTTATGGCTGGGTCATTGATCAGCCGCTGACCGCCAACGCCACCCGGGTCACCTGGAAGCGCAATCCCTATTACTGGAAGGTCGATGGCGAAGGGAACCAGCTTCCCTATATCGACAGTCTCGACATGCGCGTCAGCCAGGGCGGCGTCGAGGAGCTGACACTGGCCGCGCTCAATGGCGAGATCGACTTCCAGGAACGCCACATCGCCACCACGACCAACAAGCCTCTGTTCTTTGATGGTCAGGAAGCAGGCGGCTATCATTTGGGCGAGGTCATCCCCTCGGCGTCGAACTCGCTGGTTCTGCAGCTCAATCTGAACCACCTCGATCCGGTCAAGCGCGAGCTCTATCAGGACAAGGATTTCCGCATTGGCATCTCCCATGCCATTGACCGTCAGGAAATCATCGATGTGGTACTGACCGGCCAGGGCGAACCCTTCCAGGTCGCACCGCGCCCGGAATCCGCCTTCTATGACGAGGAACTCGCCAAGCAATATACCGAGTTTGATCCCGATCTTGCCGCCGAGCACTTCGCGGCCGCCGGCCTGACCGAGAAGAACGGCGACGGCATCTATCTGATGAGCGATGGCAACCCAGCCAAGATCACCATCGACGTGATTTCCGCGCTGCGTCCGGAATGGATCGACATGCTTGAAATCATGCAGCTCCAGCTCGGCGCTGCCGGCATCGAGATTGAGCTGAACAATATCGACCGCACGCTGTTCTACGAGAAGCGCCCGGCCGGTGATTTCGATGCTCAGGTCTGGGCCGGTGACGGCGGCATCGAGGCGCTGCAGGAGCCGCGCTACTACTTCCCGTACTCCGATGAATCGGTCTGGGCCTATCGCTGGGCACAGTGGTTCAACGGTACCCGTCCGGAAATCGCCGAAGAGCCGGCCGACTGGGCCAAGGAACAGATGGAGCTCTACAACCAGGTCCGTGCTTCGGGTGATCCGGATGAACGCGCCGAGCTGTTCCGCCAGGTCCTGGCGATCACCAAGGAGCAATTCCCGGTCATTGGCGTGAACCTGATGCCGAACTCCTATTCGATCATCCGGAACAACCTCAAGAACGCGCCTGAATCGATGTTCAACGCCTGGCTGTTCCCGACCCCGTCACCGATGGATCCGGTGACCTGGTACTTCGAATAGAGGCCTGTCCACGGCCTCAATGTCCTGGCGGATTTTCCTCCCGCCCCGCTCCCTCGCGGCACTCCCCGCCGCGAGGGGGACCCTGAACCAACAGCAAGGGCCCCACCATGCTTGCCTTCATCATCCGGCGCACCATCGCCATGGTGCTGACCCTGTTCGCCGTATCGATCGTGGCCTTTGCCATTATCCAGCTGCCGCCAGGTGATTTCCTCACCAGCTATATCGCCAATCTTTCGGCAACGGGCGACCAGGTCGATCCGCGCGTCATTGAAAATCTGCGCAATCAATACGGTCTGGGTGAGCCCTTCTATGTCCAATATGCAAAGTGGATATCCGGCGTTGTCCAAGGCAATTTCGGCCACAGCTTCGAGTGGAAACGGCCCGTCTGGGAACTGATCTGGGGACGCCTGGGCAATTCGCTGCTGGTCGAAGGCCTGGCCGTCATCGTCATGTGGCTGGTGGCCCTGCCTATCGGCATCTATGCGGCAGTGCGCAAATATTCCCTGGGCGACTATCTGGCCACCATTGCCGGCTTTATCGGCCTGGCAGTGCCCAATTTCTTCTTCGCGCTGATCCTGATGTACCTGGCCTATATCTGGTTCGGCACCACGCTGGGCGGGCTGTTCTCGCCCGAGTTCGAAAATGCGCGCTGGAGCCTGCCGCGCATCTGGGACTTCCTGACCCATGCCTGGGCGCCCGTGCTGGTCCTGGCCACCAGCGGCACCGCCGAACTCATCCGCATCCTGCGCGCCAACCTGCTCGACGAGCTCAAGAAGCCCTATGTGGTCACCGCGCGCGCCAAGGGCCTGCCGGAATGGAAGGTGATCCTTAAATACCCCGTGCGGCTGGCGCTCAATCCGCTGGTTTCGACCATTGGCTGGCTGCTGCCAGCGCTGGTTTCCGGTTCGGTGATCGTCTCGGTGGTTCTGAACCTGCCCACGGCCGGCCCGATGCTGCTGCGCTCACTGACCACCCAGGACATGTATCTGGCCGGCGCCATCATCCTCCTGCTCAGCGTGCTCACGGTTATCGGCACGCTGATCTCGGACATTCTTCTCGCCCTCATCGATCCCCGCATTCGCTATGGAGCCAAATAATGGCTCTCGACACACAAGTTCAGAACATGAGTTCCCTCGACAGCCCCGCCGCTAGCCCGGTCCGTCCGGCCCGTGAAAGTCAGTTCGGCCTGATGTGGCGCCGCTTCCGGCAACACAAGCTGGCCGTGGTCAGCCTCTGGGTCGTGGGTTTCTTCTACCTGGTCGCGCTGCTGGCCGAATTCCTAGCCCCCATGGACCCGTCCGACTACAGCGCCCGCTATACCTATGCGCCGCCACAGGGGCTGCATTTCGTCTCCCAGAGCGAGGATGGCGGCTGGGAATTCGGCCCGTTCGTTTATGGCTACAAGACCGAAATCGATCCGGTCGCCTTGCGACGGACCTTTGTCATCGACGAAACGGTCAAACTGCCCGTGCGCTTCTTTGCGCAAAGCGAGCCCTATCTGCTGGCCGGGGTCATTCCCATGTCCATCAAGCTGCTCGATGTCGAGAACCCGCGCGACCCCTTTTACATCCTGGGCGCGGACCGGCTGGGGCGTGATCTGCTGAGCCGTCTTATTCACGGCACCCGCATCTCGTTGTCCATCGGCCTTGCCGGTGTCACCATGAGCCTGTTCTTCGGTATCGTCATTGGCGGCTTTGCCGGCTTCTATGGCGGCTGGTTCGACAGCGCGGTCATGCGCACTGTCGAATTCATCCGCTCAATGCCCACCATCCCGCTCTGGCTGGGGCTGGCCGCGGCCATGCCCAAGGACTGGAGCGCGCTCCAGACCTATTTTGCCATTACCATCATTCTCTCGCTGATCGGCTGGACCGAATTGGCGCGCGTGGTGCGGGGCAGGTTCCTGTCCTTGCGCACCGAGGACTTCGTCACCGCAGCCCAACTAGACGGGGCAAGCGACTGGCGCATCGTCACGCGCCACATGGTCCCAAGCTTTACCAGCCATATCATCGCCGCCGCGACCCTGGCCATTCCCGGCATGATCCTGGCCGAAACGGCGCTCTCATTCCTCGGCCTTGGCCTCCAGGCGCCGATCGTGTCCTGGGGCACATTGCTGCAGGACGCGCAGAACATCCGTACCCTCGCCACGGCCCCCTGGCTGCTCGCCCCCGGCGTTTGCGTCGTGGTGGTCATCCTTGCCCTCAACTTCTTCGGAGACGGCCTTCGTGATGCCGCAGACCCCCATGGCCGCTGAACCGCTTCTCACCATCAAGGACATGTCCATCAGCTTCTCCTCGCCCGATGAGGCCGATATCGAAGCCGTGCGGCAGGTCGACCTGACCCTGACACCTGGCAAGACGCTGGCGCTGGTCGGCGAAAGCGGCTGCGGCAAGTCCGTCACCGCTCGGGCCGTGCTGCGCCTGCTCGACAAGAATGCCAAGATTCCGCGTGGCGAGATCCTCTTCGACACCGGCAAGGGCGCCGTGGATATCGCCCGGCTGCATTCTGACAGCATGGCCATGCGCTCGATCCGGGGTGCCGAGATTTCCATGATCTTCCAGGAGCCGATGTCCTCGCTGTCACCGGTGCACACCATTGGCGATCAGATCGACGAGATCATCATCCTGCACGATGGTCTCTCCCCCAAGCAGGCGCGGGAGCGCACCGTCTCCCTGCTCGACCAGGTCGGCGTCCCCGGCGCCCGCGAGCGCGCCAATGCCTATCCCTTCGAGCTCTCCGGCGGCCTACGGCAGCGCGCCATGATCGCCATGGCCCTGGCCTGCACGCCAAAACTGCTGATCGCCGATGAGCCCACCACCGCGCTCGACGTCACCACCCAGGCGCAGATTCTCGACCTGCTGCGCCAGCTGCAGGAGGATTTCGGCATGGCCATGCTGTTCATCACCCATGATCTGGGTGTGGTGGCCGAAATCGCCGACGAAATCGCGGTCATGTATCTGGGCGACGTGGTGGAGCAGGGCGATGTCTATGAGGTCTTCCGGGCGCCCAAGCATCCCTATACCCAGGCGCTGATGAATTCGGTGCCGCGCCTGCAGCGCAAGGCCGAACGGGAACGCCTTTCGCCCATCAAGGGCACCGTGCCGTCTCCCAAAGACCGGCCCCAGGGCTGCGCGTTCACCAGCCGCTGCCCGCATGCCTTCGAGCCCTGTGCCGGCAGCCGTCCCGAACGCACGCAGGTCACCAATGCGGGCCATGTCGCGCGCTGCCATCTCCTCACTCACCTACAGGCGGAGGTTCTCGCATGACAACGCTGCTCACCGTCGAGAATCTCTCGAAAGTCTTTCAGCTGGGTGGCGGCCCGTTCCGGCAGGGTCGCGAACTGGTGGCGCTCAACGACGTCAATCTCACCGTAGAGGCCGGCGAAACCCTTGCCATTGTGGGCGAAAGCGGCTGCGGCAAGACCACTTTGGGGCGCTGTATCATCAAGGCGCAACCGGTGACCTCGGGTCACGTCTTCTATCATCCGGAGGGGCAGGGTCATGTCGACCTCACCACGCTCAACAAGCGGGACATAAAGCCCTATCGCCGCGACATCCGCATGATCTTTCAGGACCCGATGAGCTCGCTCAACCCCAATATGCGGGTCTTCGACATCGTTGCCGAGCCGCTGCGGGTCCACAAGCTCCTGCGCGGCAAGGCGCTGGAAGCGCGGGTCTATGATACGCTCTCCAAGGTGGGCATTTCTCCCGACGCGGCCGGACGCTATCCGCATGCCTTTTCCGGCGGCCAGCGCCAGCGCATCGGCATTGCCCGAGCCCTCGTGCTCGACCCCAAGCTGGTCATCGCCGACGAAGCCGTCTCGGCGCTCGACGTCTCCATCCAGGCGCAGGTGCTGAACCTCCTCGACGACCTCAAGAAAGAGTTCGGCCTCACCTATATCTTCATCAGCCACGATCTTGGGGTGGTCAACTACATCGCCGACCGGGTGGTGGTGATGTATCTGGGGCATGTGGTGGAGAACGCGCCCACCGAAATGCTCTTCGAGCGGCCGCGCCATCCCTATGCCGAGATGCTGCTTGAGGCCCTGCCCATTGCCGACCCGACACGGCGCAAGGGGCGGCGGACCGAACTCAAGGGCGAAATCCCTTATCTCGGCAATCGGCCGCAGGGGTGCCCGTTCCACACCCGCTGCAAATATGCCCAGGACCGCTGCCGCAGTGAAAAACCGGCCCTGCGGCCGATCAATGGTACCGCACAGCTGGCCGCCTGCCATTTCGCCGAAACTCTCGAACTGACCGGTGCCTATGACGCGCCGCAAAAGGCTATTGCTTGAAATGACTTATGATCCGGCGACCGCCAATCCGCTGTTTGGCAATCCGCTTCACACCCGCGCCGATGTCGAAAAGGGCCTGCGCGACCTTTTCGATCCGCTGCTGCCCTATTTCTCGCAAGGTGGCGCGCGCGTGCGCCTTGATGGGGCAGGGGCCCATTTCGATCGCGCTGCGGCTGATCTTGAAGGATTTGCCCGTCCGCTCTGGGGCCTGACACCGCTCGCTGCCGGCGGGGCGGACTTCGCGCATTGGGAACTGTACCGGCAGGGCCTCGCCAATGGCACCGATCCGGACCATCCCGAATATTGGGGGCAGGTCAATTCCACCGACCAGCGTATGGTCGAGCTGGCGGCCATCGGCTTCACCATGCGCATGGTCCCGCATCTGGTCTGGGAGCCGCTGCCGCAAAAGGCCAAGGACAATCTGGCCGCCTATCTCAAGCATGCGCGGCAATTCGACTATGCCGACAATAACTGGAAATTCTTCCGCGTCCTGGTCGATCTGGGACTGGAAGAATGCGGCGTCGACTTCGACCGCGCCCTGACCGAGCAATATCTCGAGGAGCTCGACGGATTTTATCTCGGCGATGGCTGGTATCGCGACGGCAATATACGCCGCATCGACCACTACATTCCCTTCGCAATGCACTTTTATGGCCTGATTTATGCCAAGCTCGCCCGTGGCGACGAGAAGCGCGTGGCGGCCTACAAGGAGCGTGCCGCACTGTTCGCCCAGGACATCCAGCACTGGTTCGACGAGGATGGCGGCACGCTGGTCTTCGGGCGCTCGCTGACCTATCGCTTTGCCTGCGGTGGCTTCTGGGGTGCGCTGGCCTTTGCCGACCTCGAAGCTCTGCCCTGGGGCAAGATAAAGGGCCATTTCATGCGCCATCTGCGCTGGTGGGCCGACAAGCCCATTGCCCATGGCAATGGCGTGCTCTCCATCGGCTACGGCTATCCCAACCTCTTCATGTCCGAGAGCTACAATTCTGCCGGTTCGCCCTATTGGGCGCTCAAGGCCTTCCTGCCGCTGGCCCTGCCCGCCGATCACCCCTTCTGGACGGCTGAGGAAGAGGCCGCCGATTTTGATGCCAAGCCCGTTCCGCTCAAACATCCTGGCATGGTGATGCAGCACACGCCGGGCAATGTGGTGGCGCTTTCATCGGGCCAGCAGAACTGGCAGATGCGGCATGGCACTGAAAAATACGCCAAATTCGTCTATTCCAGTCGCTATGGCTTTTCGGTCGAAGTGGACGAGCGGGCCTATCACCAGGGTGCATTCGACGGGGCGCTGGCCCTTAGCGACGATGGCCGCCACTATCGGGTACGCGAGACCAATGAAAGGGCGCAGATTGCGGGAACGGCTCTCCATGCCGTGTGGAAGCCGTGGAGCGATGTGACGGTCGAGACCTGGCTGCTGCCGGCCAATCCATGGCACATCCGGGTGCATCGGATCACCACGCCGCGCGCGCTCCACGGCACTGAAGGCGGCTTCGCCATCGACCGGGCCGATCTCAATGCCGATACCTATGTCGACGAAAAGGGCAGGGCCGTTGCCGGCTCAAAAACCGATGTCAGCGCCATCCTGGACCTGGGCGGGCAGCGTGACGGCCGCGCCTTTCGCGCCCTGCCCAATTCCAATCTCATCGCCTCCAAGACCATCGTTCCGCAACTGCGGGGCGACATTCCCGCCGGCACGACAGTCATGGTGACCGCGGCCATGGCTTTGCCCGCGGGCGCCGGGGCGGAGGCGGCCCTCGCCAACCCGCCGGAAACGCCGGACCTTGCTGCGCTCGAAGCCCAGTTTGCCCTCGAGGGCGTGGATGTCAGCGCCATCCTCGTGCCGGAGCGTTTTTGATGCGGCCAAAACTTATCTTTGCTTTCGACCCACTGAAAACGCGGCATGTTTTCGAAGAGGACGCGTTGGAGCGGCTTGGCCGCAGCTGTGAAATCCTGTCCCGCCTGCCCATGACGAGTTTCGGCACACCTGAGAGCCAAGGTCTTCTGACTGAAGCGCAAGTGCTGGTTACCGGCTGGGGGTGTCCCATGCTGACCCCAGAGGTTCTGCGTGCCGCGCCCAAGCTTCAGCTCATCGCCCATGCCGCCGGTACAGTCAAATACACCGTGGATCCCACTGCCTATGCTGCGGGCATCCGCGTGACCCATGCGGCCGAGGCCAACGCCGTGCCGGTGGCCGAGTTCACGCTGGCGGCAATCCTGTTCGCCAACAAGCGCGTGTTCGAGCTGCGCGACCTCTATCGTACTGATCCGAGCCGAAAAAGTGCCTATGAACTGATGGATCAGCCCATCGGCAATTTTCGCCGCACGGTTGGCCTAGTCGGTGCCTCGCGCATCGGCCGCCGGGTTGCTGCCATGCTGGCAGGATTTGACCTTAATGTGCTGCTCTATGACCCATTCGTGCAGCCCGACGACCCCGTGGCCCAGCAGGCCGAACTGGTTGATCTCGATGCGCTGATGGCGCGCTCGGATGTCGTCTCTGTCCACGCGCCTTCACTGCCCTCGACCAGGGGGATGATCGGTTCGCGGCAGTTAAGGTTGATGCAAGACGGGGCCGCCTTTATCAATACCGCCCGCGGTGCGCTGGTCGACGAGGCGGCCCTGCTGGCCGAACTGCAGACTGGCCGTATTCAGGGCGTCATTGATGTGACCGACCCCGAGGTTCCGGCCGCCGACTCGCCGTTTTTTACGCTGCCCAATGTCTTCCTGACGCCTCACGTCGCCGGCGCCATCGGCACCGAGCGGGCACGCCTGGGGTTGATGGTGGTTGAAGAAGTGGAGCGCTTCGTGCGTGGGGAACCACTGCACTACGAAATCGAGCCGAAGCTGCTGGAGCGGTTGGCGTGATGCTGGACAAGAATAACCGAGACGAAGCCTGGCACCAGTCGCGGCTGCAATACCTCACTTGGGATCGAACGGCAGCTGATATCGACAACCCCGAGCATCGTGCGCGGCAGGCCGAACTTATCGCGCGCGCCGGGGCGTGCTTTCATCCGACGGCCTATGTCGCCGCGGATGCGGCTATCTACACCACGCGGCTGGAAATGGGCGCTGAAAGCTGGATTGCCGGCCATGCGCTAGTGCGCGGCGAGGTGGTGTTCGGCGCCCATTGCACGGTCAATCCCTATGCGATGATTTCGGGCAAGGTCACCTGCGGCGATGGGGTACGCATTGCCAGCCATGTCTCGCTGGTTGGCTTCAACCATGGCTATGACGACCCCAATGTTCCGATTTACAAGCAGAAGCACGAATTTCTTGGCATCACCATTGAGGATGATGTCTGGATCGGCGCCAACGCCGTCGTGGTCGATGGCGTTACGATCGGCCGCGGCGCCGTGATCGCTGCGGGGGCCGTGGTCAGCAAGGACGTGCCGCCCATGGCTGTTGTCGGCGGGGTGCCGGCCAAGGTGCTGCGCTATCGCGGGCGATCACGGCGCGACGACACCCGGGCGCAATTGCAGGCGCTGGACGAACGGGCGCGGGATCAGTTCCAGGCCATCCTCAAGCGCAACATGCAGGACGGCGACTATCTCTCACGCGAAAATCATGGCGAAAATCGCATGAGCATCCGCCATCTCTGCGACGCCATCGAGATCGCCGCCGGCTTTGGTCGTCTGCCCGAGGGCCTCGACGTGGCAGCGACAATTGCCCGTCTGCAGGCCGTGCAGGACCCCCAGACCGGGTTGTTCCCAGATCCTTATCAACAGCCAAAGCCGGGCGTGCCTCTCCACCGGGACGGGCTGGCGCTCTATAATGTGCTGGCCGTCGGCTATGCGCTGGAAGTGCTGGGCAGCCAGCCGCTGCACCCCATCAGCGCGGTCGAGCTTCCGGCCCCTGACTTTTGCCAATGGCTGGAAAGCCTGACCTGGCGTGAGCGCGCCTGGGCGGCTGGCGCCGATGTCGATACCATTGGCACGGCGCTCTACTTCAACGCCCGTTACTTCTCGACCGGGACTTCGCGTGAAACGCTGTTCGGTTGGTTGGCGCTTAAACAGGATCGGGGGTCGGGCCTTTGGGGATCGCCAACCGCGGACCAGGGGCTGTTGCAGCCGGTCAATGGCTTCTACCGGCTGACGCGCGGCACCTATGCCCAGTTCGGCATCGCCGTGCCGCGGCCCGAAGCGGCCATCGACACGGTGCTGCTAAACCACCGCAATTACAGCGGTTTTTCGGGGTCGACCTACACAGCCTGCAATCTGCTCGATACTGTTCACCCGCTGCTGCTCTGCCTGGGCCAGACCGATCACCGGCGCGCCGAGGCGGAGGCCATTGCCCGCGCACTCATTGCCCGGGCCGGCGAACGCTGGGTGGATGGCGAGGGCTTTGCCTTTGCTGACGGGCAGATACCAGGGCTGCAGGGGACGGAAATGTGGCTCTCTGTGGTGCATCTGGCGGCTAAATTGCTGGGCGAGGAGGATGCGTTCAGCTTTGTGCCCAAGGGGGTACATCGGACGGAGCCTGTGGGGTTGGGACTATGACGAAAAAAGCCCTTGTCGTCTGGGGTGGCATGGAGCTGCACACGCCCGAGCGGGGCGCCCATGTGGTGCGTAACCTCTTGGAAGAAGAGGGGTTTTCGGTCACGGTGACATCCGACTATGACGCCCTTGGCGCGGAGGATGTCGGCAGCAACGACCTTGTCGTGCCGGTCATCACGGATGGCTCCCTGGCCCCAGAGAAGATGGAAAATCTGATCGCGGCGATCCGGGCCGGGACCGGATTAGCGAGTTATCACATGGGGTTAGCGACGACGTTTCGCGCAAGCGTGCCCTTTCGCTATGCGGCAAGCGTCTACTGGGTGCAGCATCCGGGCAATATTATTACCTATAAGGTCGATGTGACGCGCCCCGATCACCCGATCACGGCGGGAATCGAAAGTTTCGAGCATACGTCTGAACAATATTACCTGAATTATGATCCGGCGGTCGAAGTTCTGGCAACCACGACTTTTTCAGGAGAATATCATCCCTGGCGAAAGAATATCGTCATGCCGGTGGTTTTTACGACGCATCACGACGAGGGTCGGGTGTTTTATTCGTCTCTGGGGCACACGGCTGACGAGCTGGAAATCCCGCAGGTGCGTACGATTTTGAAGCGCGGACTGCTCTGGGCGGCCAGGACCTAGGCCAGGCCCCCCAAAATGAACGGACTCTGAACGGATTTATTGCTGCTGCTGGGCCTGCTGACGCAGGACCTCGGATTCAGGCAGCGCATTGGCATATTTGAGCTCTCGATTGGCGCGCGCCCAGAAGGCGGGGTGCACCCGATCCAGCAAAGCCGGCTCAGTCGGCACAAGCATTGCGCGATGCGCGGTCTCTTCATTGAGATAGAGGATCGCGTTCTGACGATACCAGGCCGGGATATCCTCATCGGGCCAGATCAACGGCCGCAGCACATCATAGGCCCGATAGCCGTGCCCGGCGAAGATGCCGGCCCAATAGCTGTGCCATTGCTCGTTGACATGACCGACACCACCCTGGCCGGGAATGGCGGCGCTGAACAGCACGGCCGGCGCCATGGCAACCAGATCTGCCACAAAGCCGACTGCCCGATCCGGGGAGAGATGTTCTGCCACTTCCAGCGACAGTACGAGGTCAACTCCGGGTCCAGAAAATGGCGCTTCGAGGTTCTGTGAGCGAAATGCGATGCGTGGATCGTCCAGCATCTCAGGCTTGACCCAGTCTCCTTCCATGCCGAACGCGGTAGTCGCTCCCAGCTCCAACGCTGCGGCCAGAAAGGTGCCCGTGCCGCAACCGATATCGGCGACGCTGTGGCGTGCCAGCGTGGGGGGCAGCGCTGCCAGTATGCGCCTTGCCGCGTGAAGGGTGTGGGTGCGGCGCTCGGCATAAAAGTCGGCGGGATAGAGGCGGGTGCTCATGGCTGGCCGTCTTGTTTGCTTGTTGGCAAGGATACTGCCATCGAAAAAGTGATCGATAGCCAAACGCATCCGCGACCTTCCTGGACCACTGGTGACGGTTTGGTAAGGGCGGACGCCGCAGAAATGGCATTCAAAGGGCCTTGTTGTACAGGTTTGCGTTGCCAGTTGTTGATTTCTTCTTCCGGGCCCATCACCCAGGGCTGATCCTGCTGGCAGCCGCCATCTGCCTGATTTCGTCCTATGCCTGCATCGGCCTGTTGCGCCACGGCTGGCGCGCCGCGGGCCATATGCGCAATGTTTGGACAGGCGTTGCTGCACTCGCCGTCGGGTTTGGCATCTGGGCTACCCATTTTGTTGCCGTATTGGCGTTTCGCCCCGGCTTCCAGCTCGACTTCGACATCGGCTTGACCGCCCTGTCCATGCTGATCGCCATCCTGGTGTGCGGCCTTGGCATTGCGGTGGCCGTTCGCGGCACCAGCCCCTGGGACCGCGTGCTCGGCGGATGCGTGGTCGGCGTAGCCATCTCGTCCATGCACTATGCCGGCATGGCCGCTCTGATCATGGGCGGCACTCTGCAATGGAATCCTGCGCTGGTTGCCATTTCCATATTGGCTGGCATCGCCCTGGGCGGCTTCGCCTTCCGCGTCGGCATGGGCAACAGCCTGCGCGGCCTGTTCGCAGGCGCCTTACTGCTGACGGGCGCAATCTGTGCCATGCACTTCACGGCCATGGCCGCCGCGGATTTCTCCCTGTGCTTCCCGCTGGCGAGCGAAGGCCGGCTGGACGGGTTCTGGTTGTCCATCGCGCTGGCCTTTGTATCAGTTCTGCTGCTGGCGCTGGCCCTGGGCAGCACCATGCTGGACGAGGCCGATCGCCGCCGTACCGAACGCGAGCGTGAGCGGCAATTGCGCGATGCCGAGCGCCTCAACGAGATTTCCGGCCGACTCGAACTGGCCATGACCCATATGGCGCAGGGTCTGGGACTGTTCGGGACCGACGGCACCCTGCAACTTCACAATCACCGCTTCCCGTCTTTGCTCGGTATCTCCCCGGACGCCGAAATCGATGGCGCCACCTTCCCGGAAATCTGCGGCCTGGCCATTGCGGCAAAGAGCATGCCGGGCGCGGAACTCGATCGCGAACTGGAGGGTGTCCTGTCGTCCCATCTGCCGCTGATCCGCAGCGGTGGGGAAGTGGTGCACAAGCTGAGCGAAGATCTGGTGCTGCAGATCAGCCATAGCCCGATCGGCGACGGTTCCTGGGTCACAACGATCGACGACATCACCGAGCGCGATCGTTCCGAGCGGGCCATCGCCCACCTGGCGCGCCATGACGGGCTGACCGGTCTGCCCAATCGCGCTCGCTTCAACGAGGCTTTCGAGGGTGCGCTGGCCACAGCCATTGAGGCGCGCCGTCAGTTGGCCGTGGTCGCCGTTGACCTCGATCACTTCAAGGATATCAACGACAATCACGGTCACGCGGTCGGCGACAAGGTCCTGATGACGCTGGCAACGCGTTTCAATGCCATGATGCGCGAAGGCGAAGCGATCGCCCGGCTCGGCGGCGACGAATTCGCGGCGCTCAAGGTGTTTGGGGGCATGGATGAGCTGCGCGATTTCCTCACCCGCCTCGAAGCCGCGCTGACCGGCCGCATTGAAGCCGACGGGCTCGCCATCACCTCGGGAGGCAGTATCGGGGTGGCGGTCTATCCCGAAGATGGCGACAATCTCTCCAAGCTGTTGAGCAATGCCGACCTGGCCATGTATCGTGCCAAGGCCGAATTCGACCGACACATCTGCTATTATGAGCCCGGAATGGACGAACTGGCTCGCCATCGCCGCGAGATGGCGCGCGACCTCTGGACCGCCCTGGAGCAGAACGCCTTCTACCTGGCCTACCAGGTGCAAAAGTCGGTCTCGACCGGCGTGGTCACTGGTTATGAAGTGCTGTTGCGCTGGAACCGGCCTGGCCATGGCGATGTGTCGCCAGCCGAATTCATTCCCGTCGCCGAGGAATGCGGCGCCATCACCGCCATAGGCAATTGGGTGCTGCGCATGGCTTGCCTTGAGGCCTCGACCTGGCCGGAGCCGCACAAGATCGCCGTCAATGTTTCCGGGCTGCAATTGGCGCAGGTGGAACTGATCGACACCGTGCGCAACACTTTGTTCATGTCCGGGCTTGCGCCCGAGCGGCTGGAACTGGAGGTGACGGAAACCTCCATCATCGCCGACAAGCAGAGAGCGCTGCATGTGCTGCGCCAGATACGGGCCATGGGCGTGTCCATCGCCATCGATGATTTCGGTACCGGCTATTCCTCGCTTGATACATTGCGCAGCTTTCCCTTCGACAAGATCAAGCTGGATCGCTCCTTCATGGCCGAGGTGGAGCACAACGAACAGTCCAAGGCCATCGTGCGGGCCATTCTGGCGCTGGGGCGCAGCCTTTCGGTGCCGGTCTTGGCCGAAGGCGTCGAAACCCATGCACAGCTCGACGTTCTGCGTGTCGAGGGGTGTACGGAGGCGCAAGGCTTCCTGCTGGGGCGGCCGGGCGCCATCGATTGGGACGACCTGATCGAGCCGGGCTTGCGGGCCTAGCGAAGTGTCAACGTGATTGACCACAATGCTGGCGCGGCGCTAGCGTGCGCGCCATGGTTACGATCAAAGAAATCGCCGCGACGGTGGGTGTCTCCAGCGCCACGGTATCGCGTGTGCTCAACTACGACACCACGCTGTCCATTTCCAAGCGCAAGCGCCAGGCCATTATCGAGACGGCGGAGGCGCTGAACTACGCCACACCGCGCAATCGCAACCGGGCCATCCAACAGGGGCTCAGCAAGCTGGCGCTGGTGCATTTCCTGGCGCCTGAGCGCGAACTGGTCGACCCCTATTACATCGCCTTGCGCCTGGGGATTGAACGCCGCTGTGCTGCCCTCAAGATCGAAACGGTAAAAGTTTACCACACAGACGCGCGCCCCGATGCCAAGCTGCTGCAGGAGGCTTCCGGCACGATCGTCATCGGCCGTCATGATGAGGAGGAGACAGACTGGCTGCAGAGAAACTCGCGCCAGATCGTCTTTGCCGATCATGTGCCCCCTGACGATCAGATTGATTCAGTGGCGGCAGACCTGCGGGCGGCCATGGAGAAACTGCTGGCTGCGCTGGCCCAGCGCGGCTATCGGCGCATGGCCTATATCGGCTGGAGCGACCGGCGCGCCCAGGCCTTCGTGCAATGGATGACGGCGGCCGGCTGGTTCGACGACCGGCTGTTCCGGAGCGGCGACAACACGGAAGAGGGCGGCTATCTGCTGACCCGCGAACTGCTCGCCGCGCGCCGCCCGATCGACGCCATCGTCACCTTCAATGACTCCATGGCCATTGGTGTCTATCGCGCCCTGCACGAGGCCGGCCTGTCCATACCCGGCGATATCGGGGTGGCCAGCTTCAATGACATTTCGGTCGCCCAGTTCCTCAATCCACCCCTGACCACGGTGCATTTGCCGGCCGAAGAGATCGGCGAAACGGCGGTGGAACTGCTGCTTGAGCGCGTCGGCGGCCGCGAATTGGCCAAGCAGATCCGCCTTGCTTCGCGCATTGTCTGGCGCGCCAGCACCCGGCCTTTGCCCGAGCCGAGCGCGGAGTAAATTTTTCGTGGTAAAAATTTACTGAAAATCTTGCGGAGGAATTAAAGTCGTAATACCGTCCCTTCCTGGGTGCTGAGGAAACACCCGATAGGGAGGAATATCAATGAATCGTATGTCCAAGGGGCTTAAGCGCTCGCTTGCCGTCGCGCTTGCTGGCGTCTCCATGTTCAGTGTCACCGCTGCGTCGGCGGTTGAAGTCACTGTCTGGTGCTGGTCGCCCGAATTCAATGGCGCAGCCATGGCCGCTGCCGCCGAGGCCTATTCCAAGATCAATCCGGACGTCACCATCAATGTGGTCGACTTCGACAAGGGTGCTCTGGAGCAGAAGCTGCAGACCCAGCTGGCCGCCGGCATCACCGACGATTTGCCCGATATCGTGCTGATCGAAGACTATGGTGCGCAGAAATACCTGCAGTCCTTCCCTGGCGCGTTCGAAGCGCTCAACGGGGTGGTCGACTACTCGCAATTCGCGCCCTACAAGGTCGAGCTGGCCTCGGTCGGCGACCAGACCTATTCGCTGCCCTTCGACTCCGGTCTCACCGTTCTTTACTACCGCCCCGACATTCTCGAGGAAGCCGGCTACAGCCGCGAAGACCTGACCGGCATCACCTGGGAGCGCTATATCGAGATCGGCAAGGACGTGGAGGCCAAGACCGGCCACAAGATGACCAGCCAGGACGTCGCTGACCCCGGCATCATCCGCATGATGCTGCAATCGGCTGGCAGCTGGTACTTCACCCCGGAAGGTGAGCCGAACTTTGTCGGCAACCCGGTGTTCAAGGCCGCGATGACGACCTTCCAGAACTATTTGCAGTCCGACATCTACAAGCCCACCTCGGGCTGGAACGACTACACCGGTGCTTTCATCGGTGGCGAAGTCGCCTCGGTCAATTCCGCGGCCTGGATGGTCGGCGGCATCAAGGGCAATCCCGACCTCTCCGGCAAGTGGGGCGTGGTGCCGCTTCCGGCACTGACGGGCGTCGATGGCGCCACCAATTACTCCAACTGGGGCGGGTCGAGCTGGTACGTGATCGCCACCTCTCCGGAAGAAGAGAAGGCCGCGGCCATCGACTTCCTCACCAAGGTGTGGGGCGGCGATGTGGACTTCTACCAGAAGATCCTCGTTGGCCAGGGTGCTGTCGGCTCGTGGCTGCCGGCGCGTGAAGGCGAAGCCTATAGCTCCTCGGATGAGTTCTTCGCCGGCCAGCCCATCTGGGCCGACTTCTCGACCTGGCTGGGCCAGATCCCGGGCGTGAACTATGGCCTGTTCACCAACGAAGCTGACGACGCCGTGCGGGCACAGCTGCCGGCCCTGGCCGACGGCGCCAATGTCGACGAGGTGATCGCTGCCATCGACGCCCAGGTGCGCCAGCAGATTCAGTAACCTCCTCTGGCATGGCGGCCTGACCCGCCATGCCTATGGCAGTCGCGTTCGCTCCTGAATGCGGCTGCCGAACACTGAAGTGACCTTTTTGGGGGCGAAGGCCATGGCTGCATCGCGATTGTCGCGCGGCGAACTGATCAACGGGTGGCTGTTCATGGCGCCCGCCATCGTGCTCGTCGGCATCTTTCTGATCTTTCCGATCCTGTGGTCGCTCTGGATGAGCTTCCAGGTCGGCCGGGGCATGAACTTCACCTTCGGTGGCTTTGCCAATATCGTCCGGCTCACGCAGGACCCGGTGTTCCAGCGCGCCCTGGGCAATACCATTCTGTTCTTCGTCGTCCAGGTGCCGATCATGCTGACCCTGGCGGCCCTGATGGCCGTAGCGCTCAACGACCCCAGCCTGCGGTTCCGCGGCTTGTTCCGCACCGCCATCTTCCTGCCTTGCGTGGCGTCGCTGGTGGCCTATTCGGCCCTGTTCAAGTCTATGTTCGCCGATGCCGGCCTGATCAACAACGCGCTGCTTTCGCTGGGGCTGATCAGTGAACCCATCTATTGGATCCGCGATCCGTTCTGGGCCAAGGTCCTGATCATCACCGCCATCACCTGGCGCTGGACCGGCTACAACATGATCTTCTACCTGGCGGCGCTGCAGAACGTGGATCGCTCCATGTATGAGGCCGCCCGTATCGACGGTGTGCCGGCCTGGGCGCGCTTCGTCTACATCACCATTCCCATGCTCAAACCGGTGATCCTTTTCACCTCGGTGACCTCGACCATCGGCACGCTGCAATTGTTCGACGAGGTGGTGAATATCACCGAGGGCGGCCCGGCCGATGCCACGCTGACCCTGTCGCTCTACATCTACAACCTGACATTCCGCTTCATGCCCAATTTCGGCTATGCCGCCACCGTGTCCTACGTGATCGTGGTTGCGGTTGCCATTCTGAGCCTGGCCCAGTTCTACATCGCACGCGACCGGAGGAAGTCATGACCAGAATGTCTCTGGGCCGCGGGCTCACCTATCTGGCGCTGTCGCTGGTATCGTTCATCTCGGTCTTCCCGTTCTTCTGGATGATCATCGGCGCCACCAACACCTCGGCCGACGTCAATCTGGGCAAGATGAGCTTCGGCACGGCGCTCTTTGACAACATCGCGCACTTCTTCTCGCTGTTCGATGTGCCGCGGGTGCTGCTCAATACCGCCGGCATCGCCGTGGCCGGTACGGCGCTGACCCTGCTGGTGTGTTCGTTGGCCGGTTACGCCTTCGAAGTGTTTCGCACCCGCTACAGCGAACGGCTCTTTGCGCTGTTCCTTTTGATGCTCTCGATCCCGTTTTCGGCCCTGATGATCCCTCTCTTCATCATGATTTCGCGGGCCGGGCTGATCAACACCTTTGCCGGGGTGATCCTGCCCGGCATCGCCTCGATCTTCATCATCTTCTACTTCCGCCAGGCGACCAAGGCCTTCCCGCACGAACTGCGTGACGCCGCGCGGATCGACGGGCTCAAGGAGTGGCAGATCTTTCTCTATGTCTACATGCCGGTGATGCGCTCGACCTATGCGGCGGCCACCATCATCGTCTTCATGGCCAACTGGAACAACTACCTCTGGCCGCTGATCGTCCTGCAGTCGAACGACAACATGGTGATCACCCTCATCGTTTCGTCCATGCGTTCGGGCTATAACCCGCAGCAGGGCGCGATCATGGTGGCGACCATTATCGCCACCCTGCCCACCGTCATTATCTTCTTCCTGCTCCAGCGGCGCTTCGTCGAAGGCATGCTGGGCGCCGTTAAATAGAGACTTTCATGCGTACCCTTATTGATTTCAATTCCGGCTGGCTGTTCGAGGGCAAGGACATGGTCCGCCTGCCGCATAATGCGGTCGACCTGCCGTTCAACTATTTCGACGAGAAGGCCTATCAGCGCGTCTTCACTTATGAGAAGCGCTTCACCGCCGATCCGGCCTGGCAGGGGCGCGAGGTGGCCGTGGTGTTTGATGGCGCCATGGCCAATGCCAAGGTGAGCCTCAATGGTGAGGCGATCGTGGCGCACAAGGATGGCTATACGCCCTTTGAGGCGCGGCTGAACGGCAAGCTCAAGGATGGGGAGAACGTTCTCACCGTCACCATCGATGGCAGCGAGAACCCCGAAATTCCGCCCTTTGGCGGCCAGATCGACTACCTCACCTATGCCGGCATCTATCGCGAGGCCTGGCTCAAGGTGACGGCGTCCGTCCATGTCGGCAATGGCAAGGTGGAAACACCCGATGCCCTGGCCGAGAAGAAGTCGGTCCGCGCCCGGATCGATCTTGCCAACCCGCAGGGCTTGCCGCTTTCGGGCACGCTGGTGGCCAGGCTTCTGGACAGCGCGGGCGCGACGATTGCCACCACCGACGCGGCCGTCACCGGCGCCAGCATCGACATCGGCTTTGATGATCTGGTTGGCATCAGCCTGTGGGATATCGACAACCCGGCGCTCTATACGCTGGCGATAATTCTGGACACGGCGCATGGACAGGATGAGGCAAGCTTCCGCTTCGGCTTCCGTACTGCCGAGTTCACCACTGACGGCTTCAAGCTCAATGGCCGGGCGCTGAAGCTCCGCGGGCTCAACCGGCACCAGTCATTCCCCTATGTCGGCTATGCACTGGGGCGCTCGGCGCAGGAGCGCGATGCGGAGATCCTCAAGCGCGAGCTCAAGCTCAACATGGTGCGCACCTCTCATTATCCGCAGTCCCACTATTTCCTCGACCGCTGCGACGAGCTGGGACTGCTGGTCTTCGAGGAAATCCCCGGTTGGCAGCATATCGGCGGGGAAAGCTGGAAGGACGAGAGCGTCGAAAATGTCCGGCGCATGATCACGCGTGACTGGAACCACCCCTCCATCGTCATCTGGGGCGTGCGGATCAACGAAAGCCAGGACGACCACGACTTCTATGTCCGCACCAACAAGCTCGCCCATGAGCTGGACGCGACCCGCCAGACCGGCGGCGTGCGCTACATTACCGACAGCGAGCTGCTTGAAGACGTCTATACGATGAACGACTTCATCCTCGGCAATGAGGAATGGGGCGGCAATCGCCCGCGCACCCCATTGCGGCCGCAGCAGGAAGTGACCGGGCTCGACCGCGTCGTGCCCTACATGATCACCGAATATGGCGGGCACATGTACCCGACCAAGAGCTGGGACCAGGAGCAGAGGCAGGCCGAACATGTGCTGCGGCACCTGGAAGTCATGAACGCCGCCTATGGCGATCCGCAGATCGCCGGTTGCATCGGTTGGTGCGCCTTCGACTACAACACCCACAAGGATTTCGGCTCGGGCGATCGCATCTGCCACCATGGCGTGATGGACATGTTCCGCGAGCCCAAATTTGCCGCCTATGCCTATATCAGCCAGTGCGAGCCGAGCGAAGAGGTGATCCTCAAGCCCGTGACCTTCTGGGCGCGCGGCGAGCGCAATATCGGTGGCGTCCTGCCGCTGATGATCCTGACCAATTGCGATGAGGTCGAACTGGTCTATGGCAAGAATGCGCCCAAGCGCTTCACGCCCGACCGCGAGAAATTCCCGCACCTGCCGCACGCCCCCATTGTGATCAAGCGCGAGCACCTGACCGACGAGGAACTGGGGCTTTGGGGCATGAGCTGGGAAGATGCCACCATCACCGGCTTTATCGACGGCAAGCCGGTCAAGACCGTCAATTTTATCGCCGATCCGATTGCTCATGCGCTCGAGCTCGTGCCTGACGCCACCCAGATCGGCGCGGAGGGCGATACCGTGCGCGTCATGGTGCGGGCGCTGGACCAGTCGGGCAAGAAGCTGCCTTTCTTCGCCGAGCCGGTGTCCATCGAAGTCTCCGGCGCTGCCGAGCGGCTGGGGCCGGGCCTGGTACCCCTGCGCGCCGGCTCGACCGGCTTCTGGCTCAAATCCACGGGCAAGGGCCCGATCACCCTCACCGTGACCAATGAGCGGCTGGGCCGCGCCGTGGTCACACTCACTGCAAGCTGAGGAAATCCCATGTCCGGTTTGAAGCTGACCAATGTGCAGAAGTCCTTCGGCGCCGTGGACGTCATCAAGGGGGTGGACCTCGAGATCGCGGACAAGGAATTCGTGGTCTTCGTCGGCCCCTCCGGCTGTGGCAAATCCACGCTTTTGCGCATGATTGCCGGTCTCGAGCAGATTTCCGGCGGGGACCTGTTCATCGGCGGTGAACGCATGAACGATGTCGATCCGTCCAAGCGCGGCATCGCCATGGTGTTCCAGTCCTACGCGCTCTATCCGCACATGACCGTGCGGGAGAATATGGGCTTTGCCCTGCGCTTTGCCGGTGCCAGCAAGGCAGAAATCGAAAGCCGGGTGGCAGAGGCCGCCCGCATTCTCGAACTGGGGCCGCTGCTCGATCGCCGTCCGGGCCAGCTTTCGGGCGGACAGCGCCAGCGCGTTGCCATCGGTCGCGCCATCGTGCGGCATCCGGACGTGTTCCTGTTCGACGAGCCGCTGTCCAATCTCGATGCCGAACTACGCGTGCATATGCGCATCGAGCTGGCGCGGCTGCACAAGGAACTCAACACCACCATCATCTACGTCACTCACGACCAGGTCGAGGCCATGACCCTGGCCGACAAGATCGTGGTGCTGCGCGATGGGCGCATCGAACAGGTGGGCACCCCGCTGCAGCTTTATGATGATCCGGACAATCTTTTCGTTGCCGGCTTCATCGGGTCACCCAAGATGAACTTCCTGGACGGGGTTGCCGAGGACGGCGGCATCCGCCTTGCAGACTTTCCAGGCCAGGTCATTCCCGCGCCCGTGGCGCTCGCCGCCGGAACCAAGGTGACCGTGGGTGTCCGGCCCGAACATTTCGCCCATGCCGGGTCGGCGACCCTGGAGGTCACCGTCGAGATCATCGAGCATCTGGGCGGCGAAACCTATGCCTATGCCCGCGATCAGGGCGCCGAGGTGATCACCATTGCCACCGGCAATGATCGGGCACTCAAGACCGGCGATCGCTACAAGGCGCATTTCGAGCCGACATCGCTGCTGGTGTTTGGCGAGGACGGCAGGCGGCTGCGATAAGCACACCAAGCCACCGTGCCGCCCTCGGACCCGATCCGGGGGTCGCTTCCCATATGTGCGGACCTGGCGGCAGCCTGCGGGTCAGGCCCGAGGGCGGAACCGTTGCTGTGGGGCTCTACCCTTCAAATGGCTTGAAATGCTTGGAAAGCTTGAGCGTCTGGGCCTGATAGTTTGAGCCGAGATCCGTGCCATAGAGCCGGTCTGGCTTCTCGGCCAGTTCCTCATAGATCAGCCGGCCGATGATCTGCCCGTGACCCAGCAGGAAGGGCACCTCGCGGCTCCGGACTTCCAGCACGGCACGGCTGCCGGTGCCGCCGGCGGCGGAATGGCCAAAACCGGGATCGAAGAAGCCGGCATAGTGCACGCGGAACTCGCCGACCAGGGGATCGAAGGGGACCATTTCGGCGGCATGGGTGGGCGGCACATGCACCGCTTCCAGGCTCACCAGGATGTAGAACTCATCCGGATCGAGGATCAACTCGCTCCGGCCTCGGGCATAGAGCGGCTCCCAGAAGTCGAGCACATCAAGCGCCGCCTTCTTGTCGACGTCGATGACGGCGGTGTGCCGCTTGGAGCGGAATCCGATCAGCCCATTGCGCCCCTGGCCCTGAAGGTCAATCGACAGCGCTACCCCTTCGCCCACGGGCGTGTCGCCGCCAATAACCAGCGTATCGGAGGCATGCAGCGCCTGGTGCTGGGCTACCGATAGCCTGGTATCGCCACAGCGGAACCGCATCTGGCTGAGCCGCGAGCCGGTGCGTACGAGAACCGGAAAGGTGCGGGGGCTGATCTCGAGATAGAGCGGCCCCGTGTAGCCGGCGGGCAGTTGATCAAAACCACGGGCGCGATCACCGATGACGCGGGTAAAGACGTCCAGACGCCCGGTGGAACTCTTGGGATTGGCCGATGCGCTGACATCTGCGGGCAGGTTGAGGCTTTCCTCAAGGGGCACGAGATAGACGCAGCCGCGCTCCAAGACGGCGCCCTTGCTGAGGTCGATCTCATGCAGCTTGAGCGCCTCGATACGCTCGGCCACCGAATGCGACGGACCGGGCAGAAAGCTGGAGCGGACCCGATAGGCGGTTTTGCCCAGTCTGAGATCAAGACTGGCCGGCTGGACCTGGTCCGCATCAAAGGGTCGCGAGGCGAGAATGGCGCCATCCGTGTGAAGCTGCTCGATAAACCGCGCCGGAAAGACGCCCCTGGGCCAGGTCTGGGTCATGCGCCGCCTTCCACAGATGGCGGAGTTGGCCTCCGCACTGCTCGCACCGTTTTCGCCGGGCTCGTCCCGACGATCCAGCTCCCTTGTGCCAAGTCTGGATTGCCCGGACAAGCCGGACAATGACCGTGGAAGGGCACGACACCACTTCTTCCCCAGCAACCTCGCGATTGACGCCCGGTGCGCTATGCCGTTAAATCGGCGCCAGTGGTGATTTGGCCGGTCGCTTGCAGCCACTTAAAACAAGTTGCTAAAGACCGTTTTGAACCGGCCGCCATTCGCGTGCCGGTTTTTTGTTTGCAAAGGCGTAGACCATGTCCAGGAAGAACAATCCCCTTGCCGATCCCCGTAAGCTGTCGGCGGCCACCCAGATGGTGCATGGCGGGGGCAAGCGGACCGAGTTCCACGAGACCAGCGAGGCGCTGTTCCTGAACTCCGGCTATGCCTATCCCAGTTCAGAGCATGCCGAATTGCTGTTCCAGGGCAAGGTGCCCGGCGGTCACAACTATTCGCGTTTCGCCAATCCCAGCTACGACATGTTCCAGGACCGCATGGCGCTGATCGAAGGCGCCGAGGCGGCCCGCTGTTTTGCCACCGGCATGTCGGCCGTCACCAATGCGGTGATGAGCCAGGTCCGAGCAGGGGATCATATCGTCGCCTCCCAGGCGCTGTTCGGTGGCTGCCGCTATGTGGTGGAGGATTTCGCGCCACGCTTCGGTGTGGCCTCGACCCTGGTCGACGGGCGCGATCCCGCCAATTTTGCTGCCGCCATGCAGCCCAATACCAAGCTGGTGTTCATCGAGACTCCCACCAATCCGACCCTGGAACTGGTCGATATCGCCGCCGTCGCCGAGATCGCCCATGCCCATGGCGCCAAGCTGATCGTCGACAATGTCTTTGCCACCGCGCTCTACCAGAAGCCTCTGGAACTGGGCGCCGATCTCGTCACCTATTCGGCCACCAAGCATATCGACGGCCAGGGGCGCGTGCTGGGCGGCATTGTGCTGGGCTCGCGGGAATTGATCGAGGGCGACATCCACACCTTCCTGCGCCATACCGGCGCGACGCTTTCGCCCTTCAATGCCTGGGTGCTGACCAAGGGGCTGGAGACCTTCGCCCTGCGCGTCGAACGGATGACGGACAATGCCGAAAAGGTGGCGGCGGCGCTCGCCAGCCACCCCAAGATCAACCGGGTAATCTACCCGCATGATCCCAGCCATCCCCAATATGACCTGGCCAAACGCCAGATGAAACGCGGCTCGACGCTATTGGCACTGGACGTCAAGGGCGGGCAGGACGGGGCGTTCGCGCTCTCGGACAATCTGGCGGTGATCCTGATTTCCAACAATCTGGGTGATGCCAAATCGCTGATCACCCATCCACGGACCACCACGCATGCGCGCCTGACCGAGGAGGTGCGGCTGGAGACCGGGGTGACGCCGGGCCTGCTGCGCCTGTCGGTGGGTCTGGAAGACCCCGAGGATTTGATTGCCGATCTGATGTATGGGCTGGATCAGGTCTAGCCATGGTGCTTGCCGCTACACCCCACCCTCATTCCCTCCCCATCAAGGGGAGGGAGGCGCAGGGGCACTGCGCTGGTGTTCATCGTCTCCCTCCCCCCTATGGGGAGGGTAGCGCCGCTCGGCCGGGTGGCCGTAGCGAAGCCAGGGTGGGGGTATGGGCGGGCATTCTGGCTGGTCTTGTGGCAGGCATCCTCGCCCTCGCTACCCCGGTCCTCGCCCAATCCCTCCCCTATCATGCCGATCCCGACGCGCGGGAGATGCTGCCCAGCCTCACGCCCATTCCGGCCATCCGCTTCCTGACCACCGCCGATTTCCCACCCTTCAATTATCGCGACGAGAGCGGGGAATTGGTCGGCTTCAATATCGACCTGGCCAAGCGCATCTGCGCCACGATCGACGTGGCCTGCACCATGCAGGTCTGGCCCTGGGATCAGGCGGCCACCGCGCTCTCAGACAATCTGGGCGATGCCCTGATCGCCGGTTTGGCCATGACCTCGGAAAACGGCGAACTCTTCGACTTTTCCTCGACCTATCTGGCGTTGCCGGGGCGTTTTGTCACCCGCGCGGAGGATGTCGAGGGCTTTAGCCCGCAGGCCTTGGCCGGCGAGCAGGTCGCGGTGCGGGCGGGCAGTGCCCATGCTGCGTTTCTGGCGCGCTATCTGCCCGAAATCGAGGCGGTGCCCTATGACAGCGAAATCGCTGCCCTGGAGGCGGTCAAGACTGGCGCGGCCGATGCGTGGTTCGGCGATGCCATGCGCGGCGCATTCTGGCTCAATGACAATCTGGCCTGCTGCGGCTTCGCGGGTGATCCCTATTTCCGGCCGCATCTGTTCGGTGAGGGGCTGACCATCGCCGTCCCCGCCGGACACGATCCGGTCCGCCACGCCATCGATTGGGCGCTAGTGCGTCTCAAGCAGGATGGCGTTCTGGACGAACTCTATCTGCGCTGGTTCCCGGTGGGGTTCTACTGATCAGGCCGGCGCCCGCAGCTTGAGGACCGGCTGGCGTGGCCAGCGCAGGACCAGCTCGGCGATGATCAGATTTGGCACCCAGCACAGCCAGGCGATGGCCGGATAGGCGGTCTCCATCGGGATATCGAGGATCATGCTCACCGGCAATTGGATACGCAGCGTCACCGCCGCCAGGGTCAGGGCGATGGAGCGGATCATCCAGCGGCGATGGGCCGGCCGGTCGCCGCGCATGGCGAGGATGATGCCCCGGCCGGTGATACCCAGCCACAGGACGGCCAGCAGGCCGAAGCCGAGCGCGGCCACCGGACCGGCCTGGGTGTTGATCGCCAGCCATAGTCCGCCGGCGCCCGAAATGAGAATGGCCAGGCCATAGATGCGGCCCAGCGCGCGATGCACACGCGGTCGCCGGTCCCGCAGGCCCTGCCAGAGCTGGAAGGGTACCAGTGCCAAAGCAATGGGCGCGAAACCGACGTGGGCGAAGAATGCGATGGGCCGCAATTGCGCGTGATAGGCCACAAACGCCATTGTGGCCTCGACCCCACCCACCATGAAGCGCCAGGAGAACAGGGCAACGCCCAGGCTCAGGACCCACAAAAGCGCGTTGCGCAATACCGTCATCGCCATCGACATGACCTTCCTCCATCAACTTGACAGTGTAAAGATCATCATTGCTTGACACTGTCAAGATCGATTGGATAATGCGCCGATGCCTCAAGAATCGTCCATCGATCGCGTCTCCCACCATCACGGCAACTTGCGCGAAGCCCTGATCGGCGCAGGCCTGACACTGCTGGCGCGCGACGGCATTGCCGGGCTCAGCCTGCGCAAATGTGCGGCCCTTGCTGGGGTATCCCACGCTGCGCCGGCGCATCATTTCGATGGCGTTGCCGGACTGCTCGATGCCATTGCGGCGCGCGGCTTCACCATGTTCGCCGATGCTATGGAGGAAGAAGCGGCGCGTGGTCCTGATGAACCGCGGGCGCGCCTGGAGGCGATTTGCCTGGCCTATTTCGACTTTGCCAAAGCCCATCCGGACCTGTTCGACCTGATGTTTCGCCAGGTCTGGCCGCTCGGGGGCAAATCGGAGGAACTGGGCGTGGCCGGGGCACGCGCCTATGGCGTGCTGGCCGCGGCCTGCGAACCCTTTGTGCCGCCCGGCACGGCGCCAGGCGTCATCGAGACCCAGGTCTGGTCACTCATTCACGGCTATGCCGTGCTTGCGCTGGTGGGCAAGCTGGGTCGCAATCGGCCGGTTGCACCGGTCGGTGATGTATTGGCGCTTTTGCGACGCCTGGACCTGCAGGCCTAGTTCGGCAGCCTTCTATGCCGGGCGCGCGCCGCAACCTCGATGGCCGCAGTGGTCAACCTGTCCAGGCTGAGCTTGTCGCGCAGCATCTCGAGGAACCGCAACTCCTCCTGCTCCAGATGCAGATCCACCGCCGTAACCTCGATGGCAAGAGCATAGGCGGTGTCCTGCAATTTGTCGGGCAGGGCGCTGATGGCATTGTCGATGACGCGGTCCAGCCCGTCATGTCCGTTCAGGATATCGGCGCAGTCATTGGCGACATCGGCCAGCCGGTCGGCATCGAAACCTTCGAATACTGGAAGCCGATCGATCAGCGCCTTGATGCGGAACAGCTCCTTTTCCGTCATGGCGCTGTCGGAGGAAGCGGCCACGATCATCAAATGGATGAGGGCGTCTTGTGCGGAGGTCGTCATCGTCGGGTCCCGGGATTGCTGTGCCTCAAGAACTAGGCCCTGTCCGCCTGCTTCGCAACCACCTGCGACATTGACGTTCGCCCGGTTCCGGTGCATTGACCGGGCTTCGCCTAAACCTGATCAATCTCGAAAGGCTGCCGCCCCGTGTCGCCCGCCACCTTGCCCGCCCTTGACCCAGATTTCTTTGCGCCCGCCGAGAACGCGCGCGCCTGGCCTTTCGAGGAAGCGCGCAAGCTGGTCAAACGGCTGGAAAAGTCGGGCAAGCGCGAAGCCCTGTTCGAGACCGGCTATGGTCCCTCAGGCCTGCCGCATATCGGCACCTTTGGCGAGGTGGCGCGCACAACCATGGTGCGCACGGCCTTCCGGCTGCTGACGCGCGACGAGATTCCGACCCGGCTGATCTGCTTCTCCGACGATCTCGACGGCATGCGCAAGATTCCGGATACCGTCCCCTCCAAGGAGGCGATGGAGCCGCATCTGCAAAAGCCGCTGACTGCGGTGCCCGATCCCTGGACCAACCAGTACGAAAGCTTCGGCCACCATAACAACGCCATGCTGCGGCGGTTCCTGGACACCTTCGGCTTCGACTACGAGTTTGCCAGCGCGACGGACTATTACAAGTCGGGCAAGTTCGACGAAGTGCTTCGTCGTGCCGCCGAGCGCTATGACGACATCATGGCCGTGATGTTGCCGACCCTTGGCGCCGAACGCCAGGCGACCTATTCGCCCTTCCTGCCGATCTCGCCGATCAGCGGGCGGGTGCTCTATGTGCCCATGAAGGAGGTCAATGCCAAGGACGGTACCGTGACTTTCGAGGACGAGGATGGCCGCGACACCACCGTGCCGGTCACCGGTGGCCATGTGAAGTTGCAGTGGAAGCCCGATTTCGGCATGCGCTGGGCCGCGCTCGGCGTCGATTTCGAAATGTTCGGCAAGGACCACCAGACCAATCAGGTGCTCTACGACAAGATCTGTTCCATCCTCGGCGGCACCCCGCCCGAGCATTATGTCTATGAGCTGTTCCTGGATGCCGAAGGCCAGAAGATCTCCAAGTCCAAGGGCAATGGCCTGACCATTGACGAGTGGCTGACCTATGCGCCGACCGAAAGCCTGGGACTCTACATGTTCCAGAAGCCGCGCGTCGCCAAGCGCCTGCATTTCGATGTCATCCCGCGCGCGGTGGACGAATATTTCGCGCATGTTGCCGCCTATGAGCGGCAGGAGGCACCCGCACGGCTCGAAAATCCGGCCTTCCACGTCCATTATGGCGACGTGCCCAAGGTCGACATGCCGGTGACGTTCGCGCTGCTGCTCAACCTGGCCACGGCCTCGAACCCGGAAACCCCCGAAGTCATGTGGGGCTATATTTCGGCCTATGCGCCGGGCGTGTCGGCCGAGACCCATCCGCATCTGGATGCCTTGGTGGGCTATGCCATGCGCTACTTCCGCGACTTCGTGCAGAAGAGCTATCGCGCGCCGGACGAGGTGGAGCGGGCCGCGCTCGAGGCGCTTTCTGCTGCCTTTGCCGAATTGCCGGCTGACGCCAGCAATGAGACCATCCAGAACGCAGCGTTGGATGTGGCGCGCAATATCGAGCGCTATCAGGATCACTCCAAGAAGAGCCCCACCGGCGGTCCCGGCGTCTCCGGCGACTTCTTCCAGATGCTCTACCAGGTGCTGATCGGGCAGGAACGCGGCCCGCGTTTCGGTTCGTTTGCCGCGCTCTATGGTGTGGACAATACGCGACGGCTCATCGGGGACGCGCTGGCCGGCAAGCTCGCGGCCGCCTGACATGATTGAGGCGGGAGATTATTCTCCCGCCTCCTGGCTTTCAAAGGCGAGCAGATCGCCGGGCTGGCAGTCCAGATATCGACAGATCGCCTCCAGCGTTTCAAAGCGGATGCCCTTGACCTTGCCTTGCTTGAGCAGGCTCAGATTGGCCTCGGTTATGCCGATGGACTGTGCCAAATCCTTGGATTTGACGCCGCGCTGGGCCAGAACGACGGCCAGATTGACTTTGATCGGCATGGTTCAAACAAACTGACTGTTTTCTTCAGCGATCGTTGCGGCCTTTTCCATGGCCCAGCCCAACGCGGCAATGGTGCCGGCAAACATGGCAAGCAACAGCATCTGGCTATCGATGGCTATCGCCAATTGCCGGTGACCCTCCGCCGCGGTCCAACTGAGCACCAGCGCCGTCAGCGTATGGCCGGCCAGTTGCGCCAGGGCCGCCAGCATGCCGCCTGTGGCAAAATCCCTGAGACCGGCAATGCCCTCGGACGCAAAGGGGCGTCCGGCCGCAAAGCTCTTGAGGCAAATACGCAGGCGCGCAAGTCCCCAAGCCAGCGGCAGCGTTGTTGCAATGGCGACGATCGCGGCAGCAATCCGTTGCCCCATGGTGATGTCAGGCAAGAGCTCCGGCGCGAGCCCCACCATGGTCCGCACCTGGTCGGGGTCGACGAATAGCCAGAAAAGGCTCGCGCCTATTGGCAACAGTGTCGCCAGCGTCACGGCCGCGACGGACAAGCCATTGAACAGCAGCGCCATGCGCGGCGCGACATAGATGGCCGGGTCGCTGCCAAGGGCGGTTTCCATTGTATTGCTCATGCCTGTACTCCGGTTTTCAGTTCGCTGCTTGTGACACATAGATTATCGTTTGACAATAATAGAAGTCCGTATAAGGGATAGAAATTATCGTTCAGCAATAAGGATCACCTTGATGCGCACTCTTCGCCTGCTCGCTCTTCTCGCCCTGTCCGCCGGACCGGCCGTCGCGGCGCCAACCACCAGTTCCGGCCGGATCTCGGTCTCCCAGGTCATGGAAATGGCACAGCGTGCCCGTAGCGACGCTGCGGCCCGTGATACGGTGATTGCCTATCTCGCGGGCGTCGGGGAAACCGCAGGTCTCATGGTATCGGAAGCTGTGGCCCGAGGCGCCACACCGCTCAAATGCACGGCGAGTTTCACTCTTTCGGAGGAGACTGCGCTTTCGGCACTCGCCGCTGGCGCGCCCGACACGGCAAGCTGGCCAGAAACGCCGGCAACCCCGATCATCCTGGCCGATCTTTTCGCCAGGGCAGGGTGCCACTAGACGCTAGCGCAGCACTTTCCTGAAAAACACCACGCGCTGGGTTTCCTCAAAGCCCAGCGCCTCATGCATGGCCTGGCTGGCCCTGTTCTGCACCGGCGCATCCGAGGCAAACTCGCTAAGCCCCCGATGCCGCGCCCAGGTTTCCGCTTCCGCCACCAATGCCCTTGCCACGCCCTGGCTGCGCGCGGCGGGCCAGACGAAAATCCCCTCAAGGAAAGCCACCGGGGATGTCTTGCAGCCATTGACATAGTCGTGGCGGACAGAAGCCTCGAGAAACCCGAGGGCATGGCCGTCATCATCCCGCGCGATCAGGTTCAGCGTCTCGCCGGGTTCGACAAGGAGCTCTGCAATTTCCCTCGCGTGTACGCCTCCCGCGCCGCTCGGCCAGAGCGCCCCACGCATCTTTGCCCAGTCCGCATCGTCGGCAGCGGTGGCGGGCGCGATCTTCACTGGCTCGCCCAGATGATCCGCGCCATCCACTCCACATCGGCGATATCAAAGATGCGCGGTTCATAGGCAGGATTGATCGAATGCAGTTCGATCTGCCGGGCGGACTGGCGGTGGAGAATCTTGGCCATGACCTCCCCGTCCGTGGTCTTGACCACCACTCGGTCACCGCGCCGCACCTGCTCGGTGGGGGAAACCACGATCCGGTCCCCCTCGCGATAGAGCGGCTCCATGCTGTCGCCTGAAATTTCGAGGGCATAGATACCGCTCTCATCGGGCGTGGGCAGGGCCACTTCGTCCCACCCATGCCCGACCGGATGGCCCGCACTGTCGAAAAAGCCACCATGACCGGCCTGGGCTAGGCCCAGCAGCGGAATATTGCGCAGATCTGGCTCGGCAAAGCCGCTCGGCATCGCCATATAGGCGCCGGTCCCCGACAGAAAGCTATCAAAGCTTTCGCCCGTGGCCTCGAGAATCTTGGAAATGCTCTCGGTCGAGGGCCAGCGCTCGCGCCCATCCTTGCTGACGCGTTTGGAGACGTTGAACGCGGTGGCGTCCAGCCCGGCCAGCTTGGCCAGCGCCGAGACCGACACACCCTGCCGGCGCGCCAGCGCATCAATGCCGTCCCAGATGGCGCGATGTGAGAGCATGACGAGGAAATCAATCTTATTGCGGAAAACAATCCTATACTAGGGTGGCGCATACGCCTTGTAAAGAGGGCGCAACCGCATTACCCCGGCGTGCAGACTGCGCTGCCCTGAGGTTCCCCATGTCGCCAATGCCTGACCTGATCTACAAGATCGCCACCAGCGCCAGCTTCGCCCCGGCGCGGCTCTCGGGCCAGTATCAGGGCATGCCGATCGATGCCGCGGATGGCTACATGCATTTCTCGACCGCCACGCAACTGGCCGAGACCCTGCGCCTGCACTTCAAGGGGCAATCGGATTTGGTGCTGCTTGCCGTGCGCACCGCCGATCTGGGCGAGGGGCTGGTGTGGGAGCCGTCACGCGGTGGCCAGCTTTTCCCCCATCTCTATAGTGGCGCCTTGCCCCTGGAGGCCATCGCCTGGGAAGAGCCAATCAGCGTGGATGGCGAAGGCAATTGCACGCTGCCGGAGGCCGTCCAATGATCTTTTCCGCCCTGTCGCCGCTGCTGCGCAATGCCGGGCTGGCCAGCCTCACGCGGGACGCGCTGCTGCGCATGGACCCTGAAACCGCGCACGGCGCCACCATCACTGCCCTGCGCATGGGACTGGCGCCGCAGCAGGCGCATGCCGACCCACAGGAATTGGCCACCTCCCTGTGCGGGCTCGACCTCAAGAACCCGGTCGGCATGGCTGCCGGTTTTGACAAGAATGCCGAAGTGCCGCGCCCGCTGGCGCTGATGGGTTTTGGCATGGTCGAAATCGGCACCGTGACGCCACGCCCGCAAACGGGCAATCCCAAGCCGCGCCTGTTCCGTGTGACCGAAGCCGAGGGCGTCATCAATCGCATGGGCTTCAACAATGAGGGCCATGAGGCGGCCTTTGCCCGGCTCAAGGGTCTGCGCGTGCCGGCAGCGCTTGGCGTCAATATCGGCGCCAACAAGGACAGCGTGGATTTCGTCGCCGACTATGTTCTTGGCGTGCAGCGCTTTGCTGATCTGGCGGATTACCTCACCGTCAACATCTCCTCGCCCAATACGCCGGGACTGCGCAATCTTCAGGCCGACGAGGCCCTGCGCCGGCTGCTGGGTGAGGTGCTGACGGCCCGCGCCAAGGCAAAGACCCGGGTTCCCGTACTCCTCAAGATCGCGCCGGACCTGGATGAAGCCGGCATGGACGCCATTGCCCGGGTCATCGGCGACACCGATCTTGATGGCCTGATCGTCTCCAACACCACCATTTCCCGCGACCCTGTCGCCGGCAGGGAGAATGCGGACGAAACCGGCGGGCTTTCCGGCAAACCGCTGTTTGCGCTGTCCACGCAGCGCCTGGCGCAGATGCGCCAGCGCGTGGGAGCGCTGCCTCTAGTCGGAGTTGGGGGTATCCACTCGCCGCAATCGGCCCTGGCCAAGATCGAGGCGGGCGCCAATGCCATCCAGCTCTATTCAGCGCTGGTCTTTGGCGGCCTTGACCTGCTCGACCGCATCAAGCGCGGACTTGTTGCCGGCGTGCGCGCGGCAGGAAAGAAGAACATTTCCGAACTGGTGGGCACCAGGACCGACGAGTGGAGCTCAGGCCGGGCTGAATAGTCTGGTCCTGACGCGCTCCAGCGCCCACCAATAGATCGCGCCGCGCGCCAGAAACCAGCTATGCATGGCGGCCCAGAGCCCCCAATTGCCCCAATCACGCAGCGCCAGCGCCACGCCCACAAACACCACCAGCGACACGATCATGCCATTGCGCATGACCACGTTCTGCGTGGTGCCGATCAATATGCCGTCATAGACGAACGCGGGCATGAAGCTCAGCGCGCAGAGCGCCGCTACCGGCAGATAGGTCAGCGCCTGGGCCCGCACCTCGGCATTGGTGGTCATGAAATTGATGACCCAGGGTCCGCCCAGATACCAGGCCGCGCCCAGGCCCAGCGCAATCACCAGGCCCCAGGCCATCGACAGCCGGTAGGCCTGGTCATAGGCCTTGGGCCAATTGGCGCCCACCGCCTTGCCGGTCAATTGCTCGGCGGCCTGGGCGATGCCGTCCATGAAGAACCCGACCACCATGAGCAGGTTCAAGAGCACCGCATTGGCCGCCAGTGCCACCTCGCCCATGCGCGAGCCCTGCGCGGCGAACCAGCCATAGGCCCCCATCATGGCAATGGAGCGGAGCATGAGATCCCGGCTCAATCCGAACATGCGCCGGATGGCGACGCCATCCCGCAGCTCGCCGGGCGCAATGTGGGAAACCAGCGCTGCTATGCCACCATAATGCCGGACGAGAATGGCCATGCCGAGAAACGCCGCCGCGACCTGTCCCAATACAGTCCCGGCCGCCGCACCGGCCACGCCCCAGCCCAGCCAATAAACGAAGCCGATGCTGCACACGATGTTGATGCCATGCAGCAGGAGTTGCAGCAACATGCCGGTGCGGGCCGCTGCCCGGCCGTAGAACCAGCCCAGCAGGGCGTAGTTGACCAGCGAGAAGGGCGCCGACCAGATGCGCACGAAATAGTAGTCCGCCAGCGCTTCGGCGACACCCGGGTCGGGGGCCAGCAGCCCATTGGCGAGCCACAGGATCGGCGCGGCGAGGAACAATAAGCCAATGCCGATGCCCACACCCAGGATCAGGGCCCGCGAAACGTGCAGCAAGCCATCCCTCGGGTCGCGCGCGCCGACCGCCTGCGCCACCAGGCCCGCCGTGCCAATGCGCAGGAAATAGGCCAGAGAAAAGACGAAATCGAACACCAGCGCGCCCAGCACCAGCCCGCCCAGCAGCGCCGCATCGCCCAGACGGCCGACCACGGCGATATCCACCAGCCCCACCATCGGCTCGGTGATAAAGGCCACCGACGCGGGCAGGGCGATGGACCAGACATCCCTGCTGCGGACGTCGAACGGGTGCTGGGGACGGGAGGTCATGGGTAGAAGCTCGTGAAGATACCCGCTTCATAACACCGCGCCGGGGCAAGAAAACCCCCGGCTGCCGTTCGTCTCAAATGAGGCGCGCGAGACGGTGTGCTTTCTTGCTTGCTACCGGGCCACATCCAGTTCGAACACTACGTCGGCCCGCTCGCGGGACTGTTCGACAAGGTCGTAATTGGGCAGGTCATTGCGCTCGATATGGGCGCGGTTGCGCTCTTCGGTGAACAGGCCCTCCTCGCCATGGCGCTTCATGAGCCGTTTGCGCACCAGTTCGCGCGGCACATGGATGAAGACGGCATAGTCGAGCAGGGGCCGCACACCGGCCCAGGGGCCTTCGGTGAGCAACAGGTAATTGCCCTCCACCACCAGCACCCTTACAGCGGGCTGCACCGTGAAGGCGTTCTCGACGGTGTCTTCGATCTTGCGGCTATAGCCGGGACCGCTCACGGCTTCGCCGCTGTGCTTGAGGTGATGCAGGAAACTGACGAATTCGGCGCCCTCGAAGGTGTGAGGGGCGCCCTTGCGGTCAGTCTCGCCCATGGCCTCGAGCTTGGCATGCTTCATGTGGAAGCCATCCATGGGCACCAGCGCCGTACTGCCGGGTTTGACCGCATTGAGCATGGTGACCAGTTCAGCGGCGAGGGTCGACTTGCCTGTGCCAGGGCCACCGGCCAGTCCGATGGCGATGCGCTGGCCATGCGCGGCGCTTTCCATCTCCAGGATGTGCGGCACGAGCCGCGCCATCACGTTTTCAGGGCTCAGATGAATGATCTGGGGCATGAGCGCCTCCCGCCTTGGTATGGTCGGGGACGATCATATAGGCTTGGCAGCGATTTGCAGCAGGTGATCCTTGGCTCCGCCCCTTCCCCCCATCATTGCCGACTGGTTCGCCGCCCGCGGCTGGGCACCGCGCAGCCATCAGCTCGACGTCCTCGCCTCGCACCAGGCCGAGGCAAGCCAGTTGCTGATTGCACCCACCGGGGCCGGCAAGACGCTGGCGGGTTTCCTGCCGACCCTCTCCGATCTGGTGGATGGCGATTTCGATGGCCTGCACACGCTCTACATTTCCCCGCTCAAGGCGCTGGCGGTAGATGTGCAGCGCAATCTCTCCAATCCGATCGCCGAGATGGACCTGCCCATCCGCGTCGAAACCCGCACCGGCGATACGTCGGCGGCCAAGCGCGCGCGACAGCGGGTCAAGCCGCCCCAGGTCCTGCTGACCACCCCCGAGCAATTGGCCCTGCTGATATCGCACCCGCATGCCGAGCTGATGTTTGGGACCCTCAGGCGTGTCGTGCTTGACGAATTGCATGCCCTGGTCACCTCCAAGCGCGGGGACTTGCTGTCGCTGGGCCTCGCCCGATTGGCGAAACTGGCGCCCGACATGCGCATCACCGCGCTCTCGGCGACCGTGGCGCGACCGGACCTCTTGCGCGATTGGATCGCTCAGCCCCGCCCGGAAAGGCGAACCGATCTGCTGCGCATGGTAGGCGGCGCACCACCTCAACTGCAGATTCTCGAAACTGAGGAGCGCCTGCCATGGGCCGGCCACTCGGCGGTTTATGCGCATCGCGAACTCTATGCGGTGATCAAGCAGCACAAGACGACGCTGTTGTTCGTCAATACCCGGTCGCAGGCGGAAATGCTGTTCCAGGGGCTCTGGGACATCAATGAGGACATGCTGCCCATCGCCCTGCACCATGGCTCGCTTTCCGTCGAACAGCGCCGCAAGGTCGAGGCGGCCATGGCTTCGGGCAAATTGAAGGCGGTGGTCTGTACCTCCACGCTCGATCTCGGCATCGACTGGGGCGACGTCGATCTTGTCGTTCAGGTGGGCGCCCCCAAGGGCTCTTCGCGCATGCTGCAGCGCATCGGCCGCGCCAATCACCGGCTCGACGATCCGTCCGAAGCGCTGCTGGTGCCGTCCAACCGCTTTGAGGTGCTCGAATGCGAGGCCGCCGTGGAAGCCGTCGCCGAAGGGCACCAGGACAGCGAGGACCCCATGCCGGGCGGCTATGACGTGCTGGCCCAGCACGTTCTGGGCATGGCCTGCGCCGAGCCTTTCCTGGCCGAAGACCTTTACGCAGAAGTGACCCGGGCCTGGCCCTATCGCGACCTCAGCCGCGAGAAGTTCGACAAGGTGCTCGATTTCGTCGCCACGGGTGGCTACGCGCTGCGCGCCTATGAACGCTATGCCCGCCTCCGGCAAAATTCGGATGGAAAATGGCGCCTGTCGCATCCCCAGGTGGCCCAGCAATACCGGCTCAATATCGGCACCATCATCGAGGAGCCCATGGTGCGGGTGCGCCTGGTGCGGGCGCGGGGGCTGAAGCAGGGGCGGACCACCGGGCCGATTGGGGCGGGTGGTCGTGTGCTGGGGGAGATGGAAGAATACTTCTTCGGCACGCTCTCATTGGGCGACACCTTCATGTTCGGCGGCGAGATCGTTGCCTTTGAGGGCATGAAGGACAATGAGGCTTTCGTCTCCCGCGCCTTCTCCAAGGACCCCAAGATACCCTCCTATATGGGCGGCAAGTTTCCGCTCTCGACTTATCTCGCCGAGCGCGTCCGCCGCATCATGGATAGTCCGGAGGAATGGTCCAAATTGCCCGACCAGGTCGGCGACTGGCTGCGCCTGCAGCGCGATCTGTCCGTCATGCCGCGGCGTGACAGCCTGCTCGTCGAAACCTTCCCGCGTGGCACGCAGAATTTTCTGGTCTGCTATCCCTTCGAGGGCCGGCTCGCCCATCAGACCCTGGGCATGCTGCTGACCCGAAGGCTCGAACGCATGCGGGCCCGGCCGCTCGGTTTCGTTGCGAGCGAATATGCGCTGGCCGTCTGGGGTCTGGGCGATCTCTCGGCGCTGATCCGCACCGGGCGGCTTTCGCTCGACGAGCTCTTTTCCGAGGACATGCTGGGCGACGACCTGGAAGCCTGGCTCGATGAAAGCGCGCTGATGAAGCGCACCTTCCGCAACTGCGCCATCATCGCGGGGCTGATCGAGCGCCGTCATCCCGGCAAGGAAAAAACCGGTCGGCAGATCACCATGAGTTCGGATATCATCTATGACGTGCTCTACCAGCATGAGCCGGACCACATCCTGATCGAAGCCACCCGCCGCGACGCCGCGCGCGGCCTGCTCGACATCGAACGCCTAGGCCAGATGCTCTCCCGCATCCGCCACCACATCGTGCACAAGCCCCTGCACCAGATTTCGCCGCTCGCCGTGCCGGTCATGCTCGATATCGGCAAGGAGCCGATTTTCGGGGAGGCAAGGGAATCAGCTATGGCTGATGCGGCGGATGAGTTGATCCGCGAGGCTCTGGGCGGTCGCTGACGGCGCGCGGTCAGGGCCTTCCAGTCCGGACCAGATCGACGATATGAACAACGCAGCCCTTGCCGCTCCAATACCGGACCCATCCGTGCTGCGTTTTGCTGGACACAATTTCGAGCCTTTGTCTTCCGGCGCCCTCTATTGGCGTGCCCGGCAGACGCTGCTGGTTGCGGACCTGCATCTCGAAAAGATGGCGAGCTTTGCCCGGCGCGGCCAAATGCTGCCGCCCTATGACACCGCCATGACGCTGAGCCGGCTTGAAACCGATATCCGCCGCACGGGCGCCACCCGCCTGCTGTCGCTGGGTGACAGTTTCCACCGGGCGGATTCGGCCAACCTGCTTACCCCGGCCGACCGCATGCGGGTTGATGCCATTACCGAGGCTGTCGAATGCATTTGGCTCTCAGGCAATCACGATCCGGCGCCGCACGCCATTGGCGGCCTGTGCCTGCCCGAGCTTGAGTTGGATGGTCTGCTATTCACTCATGAGCCAAACAAGGGACGCACGGGCCTCGTTGCCGGCCATTTGCATCCCGCCGCGCGCATTGCCATGGACGGGCGGACCACGCGCAAACCCTGTTTCGTGCACGACAATCGCCTGCTGATCCTGCCGGCCTATGGGGCCTCGACGGGCGCCCTGAACATCCTTTCGCCTGCGTTCATGGGCCTGTTCCATTGGCCGGCACTGGAGGTTGTGATGCTGGGCCGGGACCGCACCTATCCGGTGCCGGTCAGGCGGCTGGTGGGCGGCTGAAAAAGCTACCTGCGGAACAGCACCCCGCCGAGCCAGCCGGTAAATAGCGCCAGCACCACGCAGGCCAGCCCATAGAGCAACGGATATTGCGTGGCCGACAGCGCCAGGAACCGCTCGAAATCGATCTTGCGGACGGCAAAGCCATCGGACTTTCGGGCGATGACCTCGCCATTCTTGAATACATAGGTCTGGGCGATATAGGGGCCCGGCGGGGCATTGCTCGGCAGCGTCAGTTGCGCCTGGTAGAAGCCTTCGGAGAGAAACTGCACCCCGTTCTCCTGGACGCCGAACAGGCCCTGTTCACTCATCAGGCGGATGAGCTCGTGCCCGAAAGTCAGGGTCTGCCACCAGCCGGCGGGATTGGGCGAGATCGCATGGGACTCGGGCAGGATGTAATTGGTCGTCAGCGTGTTCACATCGGTGATCTCGCGCAGCCTGGCGCTTGAGAGCACGTGGAAATAGCTCGGAAATCCGGCGAACTCGACCTGTTCGGTATTGAGCCAGATGCCGAAATTATTGGTCTTCTTGCGGGCCACGCGATCCTGCCTTGGCCCGAGTATGACCACCACGACATGGAAGGGACCCTCGACAAACTTCTTTTCCGAGCCGGCCTCCGGCGCCACGGTGCCGAAAAAGGTCATCCGTTCGCCATCGAAACTGGAGGTGATCTGCACCGTCTCTGTCGAAAGGCTCGAAATCAGCCGTTCGGCCGATGCCGGCAGCGTCAGGGCCAGGAGGGCAAGGAGAATGAGCAGGATCCGGGTCATGGCGCCAGGCTCGTCACGGCCATGGAGAAGATGTCGTCCGGCGTCAGCACCAGCGACAGACCGAAGCGTATGGCGACGGCCAGCACCAAGAGGGCCAGGAGGCCGCGCAGTTGTTCGCCCCGCAAATGCTTGCCGGCGGCGGCGCCGAACTGGGCACCGGCTACGCCGCCAACCATGAGACAGAAGGCCAACAGGATATCCACGCTCTGGCTCTGCACGGCATGCAGAACCGTGGTCGCCGCCATCATCGCCACCACCTGGGCCAGCGATGTGCCGATCACCACAGAGCCAGGAACGCGCAGCAGATAAACCAGCGCCGGCACCATGATGAAGCCGCCGCCGATGCCCAGCAGCGAGCCGACAAAGCCGATAAAGAGGCCGATCAGCAGCACCGGCAGGACGCTGATATAGAGCCGGCTTTTCTTGAAGCGTACCCGCAGCGGCAGGCCATGGATCCAGCTGTGCTGGTTGGGCAGGCGCTCGCGCACGACGATGCCCTGCCGGCGCTTGAGCAGCGCCCGTACGGACTCCTGCAGCATCAGCACGCCCACAAAGCCCAGCAGCACCAAAAAACCGAGCGAGATGATAAGATCGAGCTGGCCGGCATCGCGCAGCAGGTCAAAGGCGGCAACGCCGCCAAAGGCCCCCAAGACGCCTGAGAGGACCAGATACATCGCCAGGTGCAGGTCGACCCCGCCGCGCCGATAGTGGCTGAGGGCCCCCGATGTCGAGGCGGCCACGACCTGCCCGGTGACTGAAGCCACGGCCACCGCCGTCGGCACACCCAAAAAAATCAGCAAGGGCGTCAGCAGGAAGCCGCCACCGACGCCGAACAGGCCGGACAAAAATCCGACCGCCCCTCCGATCCCCACGAGAAAGAAGAGGTTCACGGAAAGCTCGGCGATCGGCAGATAGATCTGCAAGACCAGGGTCCCGTAAATAGGTGTCGCGGCCCATCCTACAGGAGGGTCCGTCAACAAGAGGTAAGGCCCGCTGCCAGCGGACAAAATTATTATGGCCCGGGCTTACGTCCGGGCCATGACACTGTCAATGACGATGCGCTGTCAAACCGGCTGACTGCCCAATACGGCCAGCAGACGCGGATTGATGGACCCGCTTTCGCTCATGCCGGTCGCCCGCTCGAAAGCGCGGATGGCGTCGCGCGTCTTGGGGCCGACCACGCCATCGGCCGTACCGACGTCGAAGCCAAGCTTGCTCAGGGCTTGCTGCACCTTGGCAATCACCTCGCCATTGCCGATGGGCTCACCCGGATCGAACGTGTCGGTCCAGGTGCCGATCGGCGCGAAATTGGCGGCCAGATCGACCTTTTCCATGCGCCAGGCGGCGAGCTCCGCGCCCAGCCGGCCAACAGCCTCGGCGGAGAGGGATTTGGCGATATCGTCGCGCGCCTTGGCCGCGTCCTGGTCGCCATTTGCAGCGGCCAGTGAGAACCATTTGTAGGACTGCTCGAAATCCTGCTCGACCCCCAGGCCGCGCGCATAGAGCATGCCCAGGTTGAACTGGCTGTCGGTCATGCCGCGATTGGCGGCCTGGGTGAACCACTCCGCTGCCTGCTCGAACTGCTGGTCGCCCATTTCGCCCCCGGCATAGAGGGCGGCCAGGTTGTGCATCGCCATGCGATTGCCCGCTTCGGCGCTGCGCTGATACCACAGCCGCGCCTGTTCGAGGTTCTTCTCAACGCCATTGCCCAGCTCGTACAGGTTGCCCAGCCGGTACTGCGCCGGCGCAAAGCCCTGGGAGGCGGAACGTTCATACCAGCGCGCCGAGGCTTCCAGGTCTTTTTCGAGCGCGCGGCCTTCGCCGAAAATGGCGGCGACTTCGAACTGAGCCTTGGCATTGCCATTGGCCGCGGCCTGACGCAGCTCAAGCGGGCCAACGGCCTCGGGCGGCAGGTCAAAGGACTCGGCGGGAGCAGCAGCGGCGTTGGCCCCGATCGAGCCGGTGACCTCCGGAGCGTCTTCGATGGTGGGTACGGCCAGGGCAATGCGCCCGCCATCGGCCATCAGTGTGGGCGGCATGGGCGTGCTTGGCGCCAGCTTGCCGGCGCGCGAGAAGCTCATCGGTTCGCCCGGATTGATCGAGCCGGTGGCGGTGGTGTCGACCAGGTCGATCACGCGCGGCGGCACGAGGCTGGAGACGTCGTCCGAGGCCGGAGGAGTGTCCGATGCCGGATCGGCCGGCGCGGTGACCGCTGCATCCGGAGCCGGGGCGGGCGGGGACATGCGCTGCAACACAAGGTTCAGGGCCAGCATGGAGACGGCGGCGAGCGTGGCGGCCAGCAACAGGGGCCGGCGATGGCGCGCGAGGAAGCTGGCCTGGGGTGTCTCGCCAGCCTCAGGCAGCGGCGGCGCCTGATTGTCGTCCCGCTTTGCCTGCGTGCGCTTTTCGGCCTTGGCTGGCTTTTCGCGCTTGCGGCGGGGTTCGGGCTGCGGGGCGGAGGCATCCTTGGGCTCTTCCTGACGAAGAACCGGCGATGCGGCCGCATCGTTTTCCTTGCGCGACCGGACGCGAGCCAGAGCCCGCCCGATGATCGAATTGCCCTGTCCGGCCGGCGCTTCTTCCTGCTTGGCTCGTTGTGCGCGTCGGGCGGCGGCCACAAAGGTGCTGGTATTGGATGGCGCCACAGGCGCTTCAGCAGGCCTTGGCGCTTCGGAGGGCGCAGCCGGCGCGAAGGGGTCGGCATCCAGCTCGGCAAAGCTGGAGCGCGGCCGGGGCGGCCGTTCTGCCTTGCTTGGGTCGAAGGCCGGGGCGGCCTTCACAGCCGGTTGCTGCGCCTCCTGCATCATCGGTGCAGAAGCGCGGCTGGCTTCACCGCTCAGTGCCGAACGGACGGGCGTCTTGTCCGGGAAGCCCTTGTCCACCAGCGGGGCCTCATCAGCCGGATTGCTGGGCATGGCGTCGCGGCGGTCGGTCGTCAGGCCGGCCAGAATGGTGTCGAGCTTGCGATTGTCCGGCTGCGCGGCTGCCTGCAGCACCTGGGCGAATTCGTCCTCGGGATCGGCAGCATCGGCGGCAGCGGTGCTGATCGACGGCGTTGGTGCCGAGGCCAAGGCGGCGGCAGGGGCAGGGGCCTTCGCCGGGGCCGCCGGTTTTTCTGATGCACCGGCCAGAACGGCCTCGAGCCGCGCCAGCCGCTCTGCCGTTTCCTTGCCGGTGGTGTTGAGCAGTGCGGTCATGCGCTTTTCAAGCGCGTCGATGTTGTCGCTGCTGATCGCAGGGCCCTTGCTCAGGGCCTCGGAGGCGCGCGTGGCGACCATGTCGGCCAACTGTTCATAGTCCGGCGTCTTGCCTGCCGACTTGATCATGCCCGCCAGTCGGTCCTCGATGCTCTTGAGGCTGTCCGGCCCGAACATCGCGACGGGCGCTGGCGCCTTGCGGCTCATGGCATCGCTGGTGCGCTCGGCTACCATCGTGGCCAGCGATTCAAAATCCGGCTGCTCGGTGCTGCCCTGCTGGCGGGCGAGGGTATCGAGCTGGGCGCTGGCATCGTCCATGCGGCCCATCAATAGCTTGAGCTGATCTTCGACGGCCTTGGTATCGACCGGCACGATGCGGTCGCTCAGCGTCTCCAGCTTGTTCTCAAGCCGGGCAAAGCGTGGTTCGAGGCCTTCGAGTACGGTGTCGCGCAGCGCCCCCATCTCGGCCTTGAGGGCTGCAATCTGCTCATTGCCGTTCTCGGCCCGGTCCAGTCGCGCCACGACGGCATCAAGCTGGGCGGCCAGGGCATCGGGCCGGCCATCCTTGTCCTGGATGGCACGGGTGAAGGCGGCCATCTCGCTGGTGAGCCGCTCGAAATCGGCAGCCGACAGCGATACCGTCTGTTCGATCGCGTCGATACGATCGTAGACATTGCGCACCCCATCTTCGATCGAGCGCATGGCCGGGGCCAGCGTTTGGGCCGGGTCGGGCTTGCTCTCGGCGGCGCGGCGCTGGTCGCGCGCGATTTCGCGCTCCATCTGCTGGGCCTGCAATTCGGCCAGCTTGCCCACAGTGGTCGAAACGTCGTCGAGCCGCGCGTTGAGGATGGAAAGATCGTTGCGTGGACCTTCCTCGATCATTGCCCCGAGGGCGGCAATCTGTGCTTCGAGCCGCTTGACCTGACCGGTCTCGCCGACGGCACCGGCGAGAAGTTCGACCACCTGGGTCAGCTGTTCGACCTGGCTGGCGACCTCGCGCACATGGCCGGCACTGGACCGCTGCGACTTGAGTTCGCCCTCGAGCCGCTCGAGCCGCTGGCTCATGGTGCCGACCAGCACCCCCAATTCGCGGATTTCCGGCATGTCGGTGGCACGGCGCATCGGCGCCGGCATCGGCGCTGCGCCCTGGCGGCTGCGGATTTCGGCAATGGCGGCTGTGAGATCGTCGGGTTCCTCCGCCCCGACGGGCGATGTATCCCGCTCGGTAAAACGGTCCACGGCGCGCTTGACGGTCTGCAGGGCTTCGCGCCGCCGCGTACTGGCTTCCGAGCCGGTCACCTGGTCGCGCAGATTGCGCACGCGCTGCGCCAAGGCACTGGCCGGCGGGGCCGGCGGCTCATCCTCGATCTGCCCATAATGGCTCTCGACCTTGTCGAGCAACGCCACCAACTCGCCGCGAAGCGCCTGCCATTCTCCGGCGCCGGCATCGCGGGCCATATCGGCACTGTCGGGAAAGGTGTGGGCGCGCGGCATGACAGGTCCTTCGTCGAAATAGACGGACCCCTCGCGATTCAACACGAAGGTATGACGGCCACTGTTGTAAAAACATGGTAAAGAACCCGTTAAGCATTGCCGCAATATGCAAGGGCAAGTGCCGGGATTCTGTGCGATTCAGGTTGGGTTAAAAGGGCAGGGGACAGGTTCGGATTCATGACGCGCCGCCGCATTATCATCGTCGACGATCATCCCCTGTTCCGGGCGGCCCTGCGCCAGACCCTGTCGGGTGGTGACGCCACCGTGAGCGTGGAGGAAGCCGGAGACCTCAACTCCCTCAGCGCCGCCCTCGACGCAGATCGCGACTGCGATCTGGTGCTGCTCGACCTCAATATGCCCGGTGTGCGGGGCTTTTCCGGCCTCTTGCTGCTGCGGGCGCAATATCCCGACATTCCGGTGATGATCATCTCCGCGGTCGAAGATGCGACGGTGGTGCGCCGGGCGTTCGAACTGGGCGCCGCCGGCTATCTGCACAAATCCGAGGGGCCCACCGAGATCCGCCGCGCCATCGAAACCGTGTTGTCAGGGGAGGTGTTCGTGCCCTCGGGCACCACCCTGGGCGGTGAAGATGAACAGACCGCGCTGATGAAACGGCTGGCCACGCTCACACCGCAACAGGTGCGCGTTCTGATGATGCTCAGCGACGGGCTGATGAACAAGCAGATCGCCTATGAGCTTTCCATTTCCGAAGCCACGGTCAAGGCCCACGTCTCGGCCATCCTGCAAAAGCTCGATGTCGACAGCCGCACCCAGGCGGTGATTGCGGCGGCGCGCATCGAGGACGGTCAGTTCGAGGCCCTGTTCTCCACCGGCGCGGACAAGGCCTGAACCATGAAACCCGAAATCTCCATCATCACCATTGGCGTTGACGATCTGGAACGCGCTTTTGCCTTCTACCGCGCCCTGTTCGATATTTCCGACGAACAGATCGGCGCGGGCGAGGACCATGTCGCCTTCTTCTTTGACGACAAATTCTCCTTCGTGCTGTTCCCGCGCGAGCAGATCGCCCAGACCGCCGGCAAACCGGAGAGCCTTGAGGGCACGCCCGGCTTCGTGCTGTCGCACCGGGCCGAAAACCCGGAAGCGGTGGACGATATTCTCGAGCGTGTGCTGGTCGCCGGCGGGGCCATCATTACGCCCGGCACGCAGTCCGAATGGGGCTATTCAGCCTATTTTGAGGACAGCGAAGGCAATGTCTGGGAACTGATGGCGACTCCTACGCAGAACTGAGCGGCACGTGGCGCTAACACAATGGAGCCGAACAGCGATCCGCGACCGGGATTTGCCCTGCGGGCATGGCTCGAAGTGTCAAGGAGCGTTCCGCAATGCGCGAGGCATGCCGAAGGTCCGCCCGGCATCACTGCCTCGCGGTTAATGAAACAAAGAGCGGAGTCCCGAGACGGCCATCGTCCCTGAAACTAAAAAACTGAGACGAAAGCCGTCTCGGGAACGCCGGGATTTCTCGATAGGAGATAACTTGGCGAGCTGTCCGGCACGACCGCCCCTTGGGCACCCGCCTTCAGCTGCGGCCGAAGCCACAGCAGGCACGAACTCTCACCCGCCGACCCCCAGACCATGACGGCACGCGACTGCCCCATGCCCGGCTTTCCCTCCCGCCACTGGTCGCTGCAGGCCGCCCTATCGCGAGAGG
>Ga0207814_100159_pt1 | contig 64023 bp, 38 predicted proteins | sample TtaePargueraPR_7_FD_187755 | JGI IMG/M metagenome (GOLD analysis project Ga0207814, IMG submission 187755) | Aerobic enrichment media microbial communities from Bioluminiscent Bay, La Parguera, Puerto Rico - Tt and P1 (2) (SPAdes) | ecosystem: Environmental > Aquatic > Marine > Unclassified ... | reverse complement strand
TTTGACCGACTCCCCCTGGAGCAGGCCCAATTCCTCCAGCACACCGAAATAATACTGCCCCAGCCCCCCGTAGGGATTCTTGAAATAGCGGTTACCCTGCTCCGAATCCTGGTGGGCAAAATCAGAAAGCCTGACCGTGGCACCCGCGGCAACCTGTGCGGCAGCCTTGTCGAGCGTATTGCTTCCCACCATCGCATCGCCGTGCTCGTCATCATCGTCGGCGGTATGACTGTGGAAGTGCGCAATCAAGGTAAGCAGGCATTCCGCCCGCCGCAGCCTAGGCGCCCACTCCGATTCAGCGCGCCAGCCGTTGCGATCGAATTCGGTGAACACCCAGGGGTAAAAGCTGTAGTACCGCGCTCTGTCGGTGACGTTGGTGATCCCGGGTAGCAATTGACTGTATATTTTGATGCAGGGCGCTTGCGCCCCCAGGTGATCTAGCCCACCGATCTGTTTGGGCGGTTGTACCCATCCCGTCTGCACAGCAGAATCCATTCCCCATGTCCCCCATTTTTATTGTCGTTATTGTCAGTCGCGTTCTTAGCGCATCTATCCTGGCGTGAAGGAAATACCGATTTTCTGTAATTCAGGTTCGGCAGTATCCATAAGCTGCTGCAGTGTTTCCACCAGCCACGCATTGATGGCCGGCCAGTTTTCATCATCAAATGCGGCCACAGGGAAAGCCGCCACCAACCTCTGTGCTTTGCCCGGTGTCGGTTCCTCCCGCAGCTCCATCGGCATCGCGGCGATGAAAGAATCACTGTCGAACTGCTGGTAGTTCAGCAGGCCTTTCTTGCGGTGGAAGATCAGCTTCACCCGCACCTCTGACTGGGTAAACTGTATGGCAATCCGCACCCCTTCGCCGGGCACGTCCACCTTGCGTACCGGGTAGATACTCGGTGCTACATTGGCAAACAGGTCAATGCCCGATTCTTCCAGCTGAGGGAAGAGTTGAGACCAGAACTGCTTGCGTACCCGCTGGCGGTTGGGGATACCACGCCGCTCCTGGCGCTCAGCATCGGCTTTGTCATTGACGCTGATCTGGTACTCCTCCGCCTCCCTCACAGGGATGATCTGCTCCAGGCTCAGGAACAGCTGCTCCCCCAGCGCGTAGGGCACCGCCTTGATGCACTGGATGCGGATGCGGTGCTCCATCAGCCACAGGGCGGTAGAGGTGACCTCGCGGCGGAAGTTGGCGGCGACAAAGATGATGCGCTGGTCTGAGCCGGGGTTCAGGCTCAGCTCGTCGAACTCGGCATCGTCGAGCTCTCCGCCGTGAAAAAAGTCGCTCAGGCGCTGCTGCGCGTCCTGACCGGGCTCGTACCTGTCCAGGTACTGCTGATAGATGGCAATTATCTGGCTCTTGGTCAGCCCGGCGCAGTAGGAGGCGTACTTGAGCGCTTGCCACACCACGTTGCGGCCGGAATCGTCCAGCTTGTTCTCGATGATCACCAGGTGGCCCTGCTTGTCCAGCGCCAGCAGGTCGAGGCGCTCGCGGGTCTCGTCGAAGCCGTCGAACTCCTTCTGGATGACCAGCAGCTCCTCGCCCAGCACCTCCGGGTTGGCCGCCAGCCACTCCTGCAGGTGCTCGCGCTCGCGGAAGCCCAGCTCGGAGAATCTCTTTTCCTGCAACGGGGAGATACGATTGGCGTCCTTGTCGATCTGGTACATTAGCTGGCCTCGACTACCGATTCGGGATTGAGCTGGATCTCCCCCGACAAAAGTTTTGGCAATAGCAGGTCCCGCAGCGAAGAGAGGGCATCGCTCTCTTGCAGTCCCTGCTGCCTCTTTCTGAACAATGGCTCTATTAGATTCTGATGGCGTTCCAACAACTCGATCGGCGGTGCCAGCATTTCAATCTGCTTGAGATGAGTAGGCCCGAAATTTCTTTGGACGCTACCTGAAGCTCGTATCTCTAGCTCCAACTGAAGTTGGGTAGCGACAAACCCTGCAAGATAGTGAAGCGTGCTTTCACCATTAATTGGTCTTAACCTGATAACACTTGTATTTAAGCAGAGCGGCAGATGTTCCTTCCTGACAAACGCAAATCGGCCCAGCGTGCCTGACGTCGATATGACAATGTCATCCTCTTCGAGCTGAAAGTGCGAGTATTTCCCGAACGCCTCCTCTTCCGTAATTCGGCTGGCAGTTTCCAGTGATAGGTCGCCTTCTTTGATACACCTGATATTAATAAACTTACAGCCAGTATCGTCATTCGTGTACTGCCAGTTTCTAATGCCGGGCCCCTCTTTGAAATCCACCATTTCCGGCAATGCACGTAGATTCCAGCCAGCAGGTATGAGTCCCACTTTAGTTTCAACAAACGCGTCGGGGAAAATCGAAGCAGCTTCCAGCAACTGCGCCCGTTGCTGCGACTCCATCCCCGCCAGCTTTTCCTCCAGCAGCGCGCGGGTACCGTCGATATCGGCGGGGTCGAAGGTGAGACTGGCGATGGTGGCGGCGGCGGCGATGTTCTGGGCTTCCGCGAGCGCGATCGGCGCCGGCAGCGGCTCACCGTGCTCGGCGGCGCGCTGCTCGAAATGCTCGCGCACCGCCACCTTGGCGCGCACCGGATCGAAGTCCACGAACCAGCTTTTGAATAGAGTCTGGGCGATTTGTTCGAGGGTTTGGTTGGTGCGGCGGTTAAGCTCAATTTTTTCACTCACATTCCAAATGACATCCGCAATTTTATTTTGGACATGAATGGGCGGCAAAAGGATATGAAACGCTTTTGCTTCTGGAAAATAAATTGTCTGGTGTGTTGTGCCGTGTGAAAACAGTGAAAAACTTGAATTTTCTGCAATAAGTATCGCCGCAAGATACCGGTAATCTAGCTTTTCAGAGCAAACCCAATTGACAAAGTCTTGGCTCGTCGCCATTGGCTTACCCATAATGACTACATATCCAACGGAAGCTGTACGTGACAAGCAAACTGTGTTCGTCGGCAAAAGTCTTGCGGAAGAATTATCAATTCCCAACTGGGTTACATGCTGGTGGGTATCAGAGATAACACGCCCATAATTACTAGTCGCATCCTTGATTCCAACCCAAGGGATTTCGCCGTCCCAATACTCCGGCTTTTTTCTGCTGGGAGTGTGCCCGGTTTCCAATCGAGCCACGTCGGTGAGCCTTACCCACTCCCAACCATCAGGCGCAGGCAAGTTAGGCTTACCGACTGAGAGAGCAAACCGACCTGGAATTACACCTTGCGTAGCTTCTCTTCCACCGGTTTTAGTTTGCAACCGCTTAGACATCGTATCCAAGCCCCGATAGCTGATCCTTAATACGCAGCTCTAATTGCTGACCTTTACCGAACTGAATACGAAGTTGTGACGTCAGGTTAGCCATCTTTTCAGCAAAGGGTATCCCATCACCTTCTTCATCAGCGGCACCCACAAAACGTCCCGGCGTCAGCACATGCTCGTGGCTGCGGATTTCCTCCAGCGCCGCGCTCTTCACAAAGCCCGGCACATCGGTGTAGGCGTCGTCGCCGTTGCGCCACTGGTGGTAGACGTCGGCAATCGTGGCGATATCCGCATCGACAAACGCCTTCTGCACCCGGCTCACCATCTCACCCTTGTTGCGGGCGTCGATAAACAGTACCTCGCCCTTGCGCGGTTTGTTGCGCGCGAGGAACCAGATACAGGCGGGAATCTGGGTGTTGGTGAACAGCTGCCCCGGCAGCGCCACCATGCACTCCACCAGATCCGCCTCGACCAGCGCCTTGCGAATGGCACCCTCATTGTTGGTGTTGGAACTCATGGAGCCGTTCGCCAGCACGATACCGGCGCGGCCGTTCGGTGCCAGGTGGTGGAGCATATGCTGCACCCAGGCGAAGTTGGCGTTGCCCGCCGGCGGGGTGCCGAACTGCCAGCGCTTGTCGGCTTCCAGCGCGTCGCCGCCCCAGTCGGAGATGTTGAACGGCGGGTTGGCCATCACGTAATCGGCGCGCAGATCCGGGTGCTGATCATTGTGGAAGCTGTCCGCCGGCTCCTTACCGAAATTGAAGTCCATGCCGCGGATGGCCATGTTCATCGCCGCCAGCCGCCAGGTGGTGGGGTTGGATTCCTGACCGTAAATGGAGATATCGCCGATGCGACCGCCGTGGGACTCGATGAACTTTTCCGAGGACACAAAGAAGCCACCGGAGCCCATGGCCGGGTCGTACACCCGCCCCTGGTACGGCTCCAGCATCTCGACGATCAGGCTGACGATGGACTTGGGCGTATAGAACTGGCCGCCCTTCTTGCCCTCGGCGCTGGCGAACTGGCCGAGGAAGTATTCGTACACATGGCCGAGCACGTCCTTGGCGCGGTGTTCGGTGTCGTTGAAGCCGATCGTGGCGATCAGGTCGATCAGCTCGCCGAGGCGCACCTGCTTCATGCGCTCGCGGCCGTACTCGCGGTTGAGAATACCCTTGAGGCGCGGGTTCTCCTTCTCGATCGCCGCCATGGCGTTGTCGATGGTGCGGCCGATATCCGGCTGCCTAGCTTTCGCGCTGATGGTGCTCCAGCGTGCCTCGGCGGGTACCCAGAAGACGTTGGCAGCCAGGTAGTGATCGCGGTCTTCCAGTTCACCGGCGATATCCTCGTCGCTGGCGTCCTCCCAGTAGAGCTCGTCTTGGGGGTCCTGGATACGGGCGGTGAGCTGGCTGCGGAATTCGTCGAAGCTGTCGGAGATGTACTTGAGGAAGATCAGCCCCAATACCACGTGTTTATACTCGGCGGCATCCATGTTGGCGCGCAGCTTGTCGGCGGCGGCCCAGAGGGTTCTTTCAATCTTGGCGAGCGTCTGCTCTTCTTTGGCTTCAGCGGCTTTCTTCTTACTGCTCATTGTTCGTTTCGCTTGCTTTTGCTTTTCCGCGCCACCGGGTGTGGGCGGTGCTTGTTGTCGTTCTTTGTCGGCACCCCTGGCTGGGGCCTTGGTGATACCGAAGTACACCTGCAGCCGGTACCGCAATTCCGCCTTCTTGCCATGGCCTCCGATAGCGGCCGCCTCGCACACCGCCTTCAACTCCGGCCGGCTGAGAAAGGGCAGCAGATCGCTCACCTTGATGCTGTACTTGCGTGTCAACGTCTTGATCAACGTGGGCTCGGCAGCATTGGCGCGCCGGGGCAGCTCGAAGTGATCGACGATCTTGCGCAGGGTCTTGCGTTCCAGCAACTCCAGCAGGTCGCGCTTGTGCAGCGTCGTGGTCATGGGTCTTCCTTATCACTATTGGCAGCGATACCGAGGGAACCCCGCCCAAAAAACAGACAATCGGCGCCGTGAGTGGCGTCGATATCAGCGCTTGAGATTAGCAGGTTTACAGGTGAGGTTCATGGGGGCTGAAGTGTAGGCCAACAGCGATAGTGAAGGTGGTAAGTGGCACCGCTTTCGCCAACTGAAAACCCACGACCGGCACTGGCTCGACCAAAGCCGAAACGGCCCGCCCACCCCAGACCGATTTCAGTGATAAGACTTTTCAGAGCTGCCGAAGCACCCAGCGCTACTGGGACATGGCTAGGCCTTTCTGAGTGCCAATCAGAGAAACTGATCTCCAGACACTCTGCGCTCCCTAGCACTTCGCGCTTTTCGTGCGACGAGGAAATTTTCCAGCATGTCGTCCATTGCTGCATTGGACCCCTGCAGTGAAAATCTTACAACGCTGAAACTTCCGTGCTCCATCGCCATGACAATTCCTATACGATTCCCTTCGCGGATAATCTGGTCGATATCATCGAAAGGCGTGATGCCATAAATACCTCCCTCCTCATCGGAGCTGAGGCATTGCATATTCATGCTGTATGCGGCGCTGTCGGTACTAACGAGTACCGGGTAAGTTCCACCAAGCTCACAGGTCACAGGGAACATCACCTTGTACAAGCAGTTCCCGTCGCCGAAGTTACAGACCTGCGCTAGCCCCTTGCCGGTATCACTAAAAGTCATGGCGATCGTTCCACCATCGGCGTAGTCCCACGACCAATCTCCAAACTCGCGCTCCACGGCAAATCCGACAGAAGATACCGAAAGGAGAAAGGCACCCCACAGCAACAGCAGTGATTTGTTCATTTTTTCTACTCCCCTGCGCTCTCTTTACTCGGACAGCTGGCTGATGACGCCCTCAGCGTTATCAGCCCCCAACGTGACCGAGTTAACAAAATCGCTGTAGTTAGGTCAAGCTACGGTACAGGCTTGTGACGAAACGCCAATCGGATTACCGCAACAATAGTAGTGATAAACCAAACCAATGCGCATGCCCGGGCCTATGCCTGGAGCGACAATTCAGCAAGGTTCCGGTGAGCTCACGGAGCTGACAGGGCGCCTATCGTTTACTCTACAGAGGCAGAAAATACGTCCCCGCCGAGCTCTTCCCTGACGTCAGCTGGGCTGCGCAGCTGCGGTATATCAGCAGCTTCTAAAATCGCTGCCATCACTTTCAAGCCCTTCCGGCTCAGCATCACCGGCTTCCGGCGCCGATCGTTTGGGTCAACTCGCAGTTCAATTAGGCCGAGCCCGCCTCTGCCACCCCTACCGTAGTCTCCAAGGCTGGCCAGGGCTCTACTAACCCCTGAGGTGGAAAGTTGGAGAGCCCCCGAGATCTCACGACTATCGGCGGGGTCGTCCTGCGCATCCCGTAGCGCGACAAAAAGAAGCACCTTAATCTGGTGCAGAGTAATGTCACTGTGGCCCGTTTCTTTGCCAACGGTTGTCATCAGTTGCAGCAGCTTTTTAAGCGATCTGGTATCACTGGCGATCATTCGGTCCTCCCCCCGCCAACTTCCCAGCGGAATATTGAGGCACCTATTACAACGGCGTCAATAATCCCATGTTGACCAATCATGCACACCGGTACCTGCCACTACCAAACCCAAGTGGGGGAATGACTTCCCTGCGCTCACCGGTAATAAGTAAGGAACTCTGCTAGGTTGTGCAGCTGGGGTATATCTGGGGGCAACACGCTACTCACTCCGACAAATATCCGGCACGCACTATTTCACCCAACTGCGCCCGCGGCACCATCAACTCCACCTCCCCCATGGAATAGGGCGCGATGGTGTAAACGCCGTAGAGCAGTTTCAGCCCTTCGCCGGTCAGGCGGAAATCCTCGCTGTGGGCAAACGGCCAGTTCTCGCGGAAGTCGTCGCCCAGTTTCTGCGATTCCAGCCAGTTGCGGTGTGCCTCTTCCGCGAGCTTCCAGAATGCCTGTTCCTGCCCGGGCTGGATTAAATCCGCGAGGGTCACTGCCTTGTCCGCGGCCAGGTCCCAGTTGAGCCAGTGGGTGGCGGGGATACCGTGGGCGCCACCGCTGTACATATAGCTGCTGATGGTCACGGTGAGCAGGTTGCCGTGCCGGGCGAGCTTCTTGGCGTCGCCGCTCAGTTGCCAGCGCGCGGCGGAGATTCCCGCCACTTCGCCGGCCTGCTGGATGAAGGCATCCGCCACCTGCTCCAGGCTTGTAGCACCAGAGGCGGGCGCTGCTTCACCGTTGCCCTGCAGCTGCATTAGTAACTGCTCACTTACCGCCGCATTCAGCGCCGGCCGGCCGGCAAATACTTCGCGGGTGATCGATACCGAGGTGCAGTCCTCAGCCTGCTGGCAGTCCGGTGCCAGTCGCTCGAATGTCTGTACTTCGGACTCCAGCGGTGCCTGCTTCGATGCTGACGGCCTATCACAGGCAGCCAGGGTCAACAGCAGTACTGACAGCGCGGCCAGATTGGCGGCAAAGCGAAGCTTTCCGGCGGTGTTCATGATCCACATATACAGTCCTGAATTCTGTTTTCCTGATTGACGCAGAATACCCCTGCAAGCCTCCACTGGCGAACCCTCATCGAAGCATTGTGCGCCAGCTCTCGATAACCCCCGTAGCGTGCTAAAGTGCAGGGTTTGACTGCCACACAACGCCAGCACAAACGTCGTTACGGAGCCAACTTGGTCACCTTTACCCTCAACAGCGTCCACAAGATGGTCGACGACCGCACCTTCGAGCGCGGTGCGGATTATTTCGCCCGCGGGCGCGTGCTGGAGGTGGATTACGACGCGGAAGCGGATTGTTACCACGGCAGGGTCAAGGGCTCCGGGCGCTACGTTTACTGGGTCGAACTGGATCTGGACCGCGGCAGACTGGTGGGCCTCTGCTCCTGCCCGGTGGGGCTCAACTGCAAACACGCGGTGGCGACGGCGCTGGAGCTGCTCAATGAAGCAGAGCACCCGGACAGACCACCAGCAATAAGCACGGGCCCGGCTTCGCCCGCATCATCAGACTGGCAGCGCTGGCTGGACGAACTGCCCCCGGCGCCGCGCACCGATCCGATGCCAATGGAGTACGGGCGCCACTACCTGCTCTACTTGCTGCAGCAGGATTCGCAGCAGCGCCCACAACTGGTCACCAAAAAGGCCTACCTGAAAAAAGACGGCAGCTGGAGCCAGCTGCGGCCCTTTTCCCTGGACATGGTCAATCTGGGCTGGAACAGGCCCAGCCATATACGGGATGAAGACGTCACCATCCTGCAGCTTTTACCGCGCACCAACGTACAGGGCCGCCTGGAGCTGGTGGGGGAGCAGGGCCACCGCGCCCTCAACCTGCTGCTCACCAGCGGACGCTTTTATTTTGACGAAGCCAACCTTACCCGCGGTCTGGCAAAAAACCTGTCGTGGCAGTGGCAGCAGTCCGCGGACGGCAAGCAACAGCTGGTGGCGGAGCTTGAAGACATGGAATCCACACAGCAGTGGCTGCTGATCCCGGTAACCCCACCCTGCTATCTGGATATGGAAAATGCCTGCATCGGCGAGATCATCACCGAGCTGCCCGCCGCGCGGCTAAAGCACCTGCTGCGTATGCCGCCGGTCAGCGATGAGGCCCTGGGATTGATGTCGGTTCAGTTGCGGCAACAGATTCCGCAATCCCAGCTGCCGCTTCCGGTGGAGCCCAAACTGGAAAATGTCAGCGAGTTTACTCCGCACATTACCCTGGTCGGCTGCGAGCTGGAACACTACCGCCTGCCCGCACTGAAACTGCATTTCGACTACGCCGGGTTTGCACTCGCGCCACCCTACAGCCACGACTTTGAGGGACCGCAGCTGACCCGTGAGCGCGACGGCACCTATTACCAGATCCGTCGCGATATCGAAGCGGAGCACCACTGCTGCGAACAGATCCATCAACTGGACATGTACCTGATTGCGGACGACCTGGGTGGGCAGCAGGAGGTGTGGTTGCTGGATTCCGCAAGCCCGCAGGACATCCCCCAGCGCTGGCGCCAACTGGTAGAGCATGCCCTGCCCGGGCTGGCGCAGCAGGGCTGGGTGATCGATAGCGACCCCAGCTACCAATTCGCATCCCGGCAGGCGAATTTCTCCATCGAGCTTGTCGACCGCGATCACAACTGGTTCGAATTCGGCCTCGACCTGCACCTGAGTGATGGCCGCCAGTTACCCTTTATGGAACTGATCGAACACTGGCTAGTACAGGATGCGCCGGAGGAAATGACCATCAGCGTCGCCGGTGACTGGGTCAACGTGGATACACGACCGCTGCAAAATATCCGCGGGCTGTTGCTGGACCTGCTCAGGGAGAAAAAACTCGACGACCGGGTGCGCCTGCCCGCATTCCAGGCGGCGCAGTTTGCCGGCCTCGCCGATCTCGACCAGCGCAAGGCGCCCGCCACCCGCAAACTGCTCAACCGGCTGAAGGATTTTTCCGGCCTGGAAAACATCCCCGCCCCCAAAAATCTCAACGCGACCCTGCGCACCTATCAACAGGAAGGACTGAACTGGCTGGTATTCCTGCAGCGCTATGGCTTCGGCGGAATTCTCGCGGACGATATGGGCCTCGGCAAAACCCTGCAGACGCTGGCGCTGATCCAGCACATGAAAGAAAGCGGCACACTGAAAAAGCCCGCTCTGATCGTCGCCCCCACCAGCCTTACCGGCAACTGGCTACACGAAGCGGCGCAATTTGTCCCGCTGCTGAAAGCCACCCTGATCCACGGCGCCGACCGGCACGCCGCGTTCAGGCAAATTGCCAAAAGCGACCTGGTGATCACCACCTACCCGCTGCTGGTACGGGACAAGGCCCGCTATGACAAGCGCAAGTTCAGTCTGATGGTGCTGGACGAGGCCCAGGCAATCAAAAACCCCACCACCAAAGTGGCCGAGTGTGTGCGCGGTATCAAAAGCGACACCCGCCTTTGTCTTTCCGGTACACCGCTGGAAAATCACTTGGGGGAACTCTGGTCACTGATGGACTTCGCGCTGCCGGGACTGCTGGGGGGACGCAAGAGTTTCAACGAAGCTTATCGCACGCCCATCGAAGGCCGCGGCGATGCAGACCGGCAGCACGAGCTGGCGCGCAAGGTGCGCCCGTTCATGTTGCGGCGCACCAAGGCCGAAGTCGCCACCGAACTGCCACCGAAAACCGAAACCATCCAGTATGTGGAACTCGGCAGCAAACAGCGCGCACTGTACGAAAGCGTGCGCATCAGTATGGAGAAACGCATCCGCGAGCTGGTGGCCCGTCAGGGCATGGCGAAAAGCCATATCGAATTTCTCGACGCCCTGCTGAAACTGCGCCAGAGCTGCATCGACCCGCGCCTGGTAAAACTGGACAAGGCAGCGGGCATCCAGGAAAGCGCCAAACTGGAATGGCTGGCGGAAAGCCTGCCGCAGCTACTCGAAGAGGGCCGCAGTATTCTGGTTTTCTCCCAGTTCACCGAGGTATTGAAACTGGTGGAGCAACAGCTGCAGGCGCAGAAAATCGACTACACCAAACTCACTGGCCAGACCCGTAAACGGCAGCAGGCCATCGACCGCTTCCAGAACGGCGAGGTGCGGGTATTCCTGATCAGCCTCAAGGCGGGCGGCGCCGGCCTCAACCTGACCGCGGCGGATGTGGTGATCCATATGGATCCCTGGTGGAATCCCGCGGTGGAGAACCAGGCCACCGACCGCGCCCACCGCATCGGCCAGGACAAGCCGGTGTTTGTGTACAAGCTGGTGGCGGCGGACACCCTGGAGGAGCGCATTCACCAGATGCAACAGGAAAAGCAGGCACTGGCGGATGCGCTGTTTGATGCCACCAAGGGCAGCAACCTGCCCCGCAATAAAGAGGACCTGCTGGCCCTGCTGGGGGAATAGCCGATGGGGTTCATATCTTTGCCCGGAACCGGCGCCATCCTCGCCCAAAAACTGAAGTCATTAGCGGTGACCGCCATCGAAGCCCTGTGCGCGTTACCCGTCCTAAACTGGAATGCTCGCGCATATCTGAATCAGCGGATCACGCGCCCATAAATACGGTACTGGATTCTGTTACGTCTACTCTTCCTGCTTTTCGGGTTCAGCTGTCTTTGTTCCCGGCCCGTGCTTGCCGAAACGGAAGCGTACTATCCGCTCGCGCAACGCATCAGCAGCGATACCGGCCTGTCCCAGAATGTCGTCCTGGATCTGGTGGAAGATCAGTACGGCCGCGTGTGGGTGGGCACACAGGACGGCCTCAATCTTCTCAATAACAATGAGTATCTGGTATTCAGAAGTGACCAGCGCGAGCGCTACATATCGGGCACGGTGATCTTTGATCTGGAAGTTGGCGGGGAAAATTCACTCTGGGTGGCGAGCGATGCCGGCATCGATCATATCAATACCACCACATTGAAAACCCGCCATCTCACTCTGCCACAGGCCTCCAGAATGGTCAGTCGCCTGCTGCAGACGGATGACCGCAACCTGTATTACCTTTCCGATGGTATGCTTTATCGCTACGACTTGAAGCGTGAACAGGCGCAACAGGTTCCTTTACCCACAGGTTACGGCCGCCTCGATTTCTTCCGCCCGGTCTCCCCGGATCACCTGCTACTAAAAGGCGACAAGCTTGGCGTCCTGAATTTGCGCAATGATCGGGTGCAACCGTTTGTGCCCGATATTCCGCAGGGAGAAGTCAAGTCGGCCGTAGCCGCCGGCAAGCACATCTGGTTCAGTCTCCGCGACCAGGGCGTTTTCCGCTGCCAACTGGATGGCTCAGCATGCGCGGAATTCTCGCTGCACCGGGGCAATTTCCCGAGCAACAATATCGCCCAGCTGAAAAAGCAGGGAAGCACGCTTTACTTTGCCACAGACCGGGGTATCGGCCGCCTCAACATCGATCATGATACGCTGCGCTGGATTTATCCCCACAGCAAAAACCGCGCTTATCAGGCGTCACACATTGCCCGCAACCTTCTGGTCAGCCGTTTCGGAGATATTTTCGTGGGTACCTTCAATGGGCTGTACCGGATACCCGCGGAGTACACAAAAATTCAGGCGCTGAACACCGACAGCGACACTTTCCCCGATTCCCTGATCGACCTGACGACAGTGGAACTTGGCGGAAAGGAGTGGCTGGCCATCGCGGAAGCGGAGCAGGTGAGTCTGTGGCAGCTGGTTAGCGGCAGGCTCAGAGCGGGTCCGCATTTCTATTATCCGCCAGGCTTCGAGGCAACACACATCCTGACCGATGGGAAAAGCCTGTACTTGTCTTCATTGACATCGGGAAGCTATCTGCTGGAGCCGGACAGCGGCCGCTACACACCACTGCAGCAGCGTTTTTCAGGGCTTAGCAACGACGAAATTTCCAACCTCGATTCACCCCAGGCGGATATCCGTATATTCCACTCCGACCGGGGAATGCAGGTATTCCGGCAGCGTGATGGCCGGTGGCAATTGCATTGGCAACAGGCATTTCCTGCGGGCAGCGCCGCTGCGCGGTTTCGCGATGGGCGACTGTACGTGGCCAGCTATCACAATGGCCTGCGCTCCGCGTCCATAGAAAAGGATTGGCGCAAACCGGCAACATGGTTACAGCATCGGGGACTGGGCATTGCTATCAACCTGTTCTCGACCGACGAACAGCTCTACGTACTGACTGCCAACCGCGGCCTGTTCCAGATCGAGACCGCAGCCGCCAGTTCACAGCCACGCATCACACGGGTACCGGTCAGTGACTCACTGTCGTCGCAGACACTGGTGTGCGCCCTGCAGGATGATCGCGGAAGGCTGTTAATCGCGACCCACAAAGGACTGAATATTCTCGACCGGCAGCGCCGGATACAGGCTATCCTGACCGGTCAGCAGGGGGTACACGAGCAGGAATTTGCACAGTTCCGCTGCGGAAAAATGGACGGCATTCCCTTTTTCGGCGGTGACGCCGGCCTCACCCTGCTGCACGATACCAGTATCCGCAGTACCCAGCCGGGCAAAGCCACCTGGAGCTATCTGGAAACAGAAGAGACCACACAACGCATCAACGCCGACCAGCCGTTGCGACTCACCTCACCCGGGCTATTGCGTCTGCACTTTATTGCGGTGCCGTCGCAGCTGCCGCAACAGGCAGTATATCGATACCGCATTCTGCCGTTGTCCGACAGTTGGAGCGAATTGAAATCCTCATTCGTGACTCTGACCAACCTGCGCCCAGGGAACTATCAGGTGGAATTGCAGGTGTGGAATTACGCCGCGCAGTCGGCACCATTGAGTCGAATCTCGCTCGATATCAAACCAACGTTCTGGGAATCCCCTCTCGCCATTGCCGGCTATATTCTTGCGGCACTGTCCGTGATTGCACTGATTGTCGCGAATAAACTGCGGGCTGATCGCGCGCGTCTGGAGCTGGCAGTGGAGCGCAGCCAACGCCAAGAAAATTACGCCCGCCAGTTGGAGAAGGAAGTGCAGGCGCGCACCGAGGAGCTGGAACAGAAAAAGGAGGAGGCGCAGAATGCTAACCGCGCCAAGACCCGGTTTATCGCCGCAGCCAGCCATGACCTCAAGCATCCGATTAACCTCATCAAATTCCAGGTGCAGCAGGAACCAGCCAACCCCCTTCGACACCGTATCGAAAGCAGCTTGTCATTCCTGGAAAAACTGGTGGACTCGGTGGTAGAACTCGCACGCCTGGATGCGCGGGTGATCAAACCGAATATTGCCCCACTGGACCTCAACGCTTTCCTGCAACAATTGCGCGACGAACTCGGGGACTTTGCCCAGCACCAGGGAGTGACGCTGGAGCTCCGGGCCGCAGCTGATTTATGGGTAGCCAGCGACGAGCTGCTATTGCGACGGGTTCTCGGCAATGTGCTGGACAATGCGATCAAGATCAGCGCGCCCAACACCAGTGTCACAATTTCGGCCATTCGCGAAGGACCGCGGGTTGTCGTTTCCGTAAGCGATCAGGGACCGGGCATAACCGATGCCATGCGCGAAACCCTGTTTACGCCGTTCAAACGCTGGACCCAGCGCTACCAGGGTTCCGGGCTTGGGCTCTCGGTGGTAAAAGGGATGTCCGACCTGCTCGGTATGGACCTGCAGGTGCACTCCAAACCGGGACTCGGATCCCGCTTTACCTTTACGCTACCCGTAGCCGAGCCCGTGCAGACGGTCAGCCGCGACCGGCGAGCGGTGTCGCTGGCGCTGGTTGAGGACGACCCCGAACAACGCAAGCAGCTCGAAACACAACTTTCCGCACGATTGACCGAAGTCACCAGCTTTGCCACTGCGGAGGCACTTATCGCCAGTGCCGGACACTTTGATGTCATACTTTCCGATGTGGACCTGGGGCAGGCACAGGATGGCTTCGCTTATATCGAGGCATACCGCCAGCGGCTAAAGGGAGCGAAGGTCCTGGTGTACATGTCCGGCAACCCCGAGGCTCGTGCTCGCATGCCCGAGCAGCGCGACGTGTTCTTCCTGCCCAAACCCCTAAAAATCGGTAAGCTCATGTGGATACTGCATCAGGCCAATAGGAGTCAGCTTTGAAGCCCAGCGCTCGCATTTTCGTCGCAGACGACCATCCGCTGTACCTGGAGGCTATGGTGACGGGGCTCACACGGCAGCTCCCCGACGCCGAGGTCACCACCGCTGACAACTACCTCGACCTGTTCGACGTGCTCAACAGCAGTGCCGACGATCTGGACCTGCTGGTGATGGACCTGTTGATGCCCGGCAGTTCCGGCAACAGTGGACTGTACTTCCTGCGCCGCCATTTCCCAGAACTGCCGATCATCGTGGTCAGCGCCCACGACGACCTGGCAGAGCGCAATCAGTGCCTGGCTCTCGGTGCGGCGGCCTTCATTTCCAAGTCCGCGGCACCGGCCACCCTGTTCGAGGTAGTCGAACAAATTCTCGAGGGCTGCTATGAATACTCGGAGCCGAAGGCAGTATCCCCGGAACCCGAGTCATATCAACGCCTCGCCAGCCTCACCCCCAGCCAGTTCAAGGTACTGCATCTGATCGCCGCTGGTCACACCAACAAAGAGATTGCGGAAAGGCTCAACATCTCGGAAAAAACCGTCAAGACGCACATCACCGCCATATTTTCCAAACTCGGTGTCAGTAACCGCACCCAGGCCGCACTTCTGCTGAGCGACGAGTCCAACTGATCTGACACTCGAACAAAAACTGACCGCCACTACCGCACTAATTTTGCGCAGCTCAGGATTTTTCCGCGATTCCTGTACAGATTTGGCGCAACGACCGCAAAGTTTCACTCCGCATCTACAGACCTAAGACTTTAGTCTGATAAAAATCCGAAAAAGGCCCAATAGCTGCCTCCCGCCTGGCTCCCTATAAAGAACCACCGAATAAAAAAACGTTAAAGGGAGCGTCATCATTTTGCCTCACAAAAAATCTTTAGCCCTGGCCATTGCCATGGCCACCGCCGCCTCGGCACCGGTTTACGCCCAGTGGTCGAGCGAGCCCGCCACCAGCGCCATTGAAGTCACTGACAGCGGCACCCTGCCCCTGGTCACCGCGGAAAAAGACGGTGGCATATATGTCAGCTACCGCAACGGAGTATATTTCTGCCGTCCCTGGTTGGGTCCGTGCGACTCCACCGCCAATGGCTTTGATATCTGGCTGCAACACTACGATGCCAACGGTAACCAGAGCTGGGAATCCCCACAGCTGATCTTTGATACAGACAAGCAATACACCTTTGCCTACGACATGGTTACCGATGACGAAGGCAACGCCTATATCGCAAACGATGTCTTTCCCGGCACCATTCCCTCCGTAGAAAGTACAGTCCAGATTGCGAAAATTAACCGCGACGGCACCCCGGGCTGGGAGACACCTCTGAACCTGACCCCGGACAACACCTTTGAATCGAACGGCGGCGGCCTGTCTATGGCTACCAACGGGACGGTCATGGCGGTTGCCTGGGCCAAAGGGCCGTCACGTATAGAAGATGCTTTCGGGGCACTGGCGCTTTTCGATAAAGACGGCAATGTACTCTGGAATCAGGATATTCAAATCGATGGGCGCTACACCACCGTCACCAAACCGATAGTGACGGACGACAGCGTGCTCGTGCTTCTGGAAGTGGGGCAGCAGGTAGGCACGACACAGTCCCATTACTATGTACAGAAATATGCACTGGCAGACGGCAGCCCCATGTGGAGCAAGCCGTTGGCGATCACTTCCGGTGGCAACTTTTCTCACCCGATCAATAACGGCCGTGCGGTACAGATCGTCGCGGATGGCGAAGGCGGCCTGGTGATGAGCTGGTACCACATCCTCGGCATCGGCGAGTCGTATGTGATGCTGCAACAGGTATACGCAAACGGCGACAAAAAATTCCCGGGCCAGGGTCTTCGTATCTCCGGCGACCACCTCGGCAATAGCTCCACGTCACTGGCCTATGACGGCGACACCGCTTACGTCACCTGGGTCGTTTCCAAGACCGACTATGACGAAGAGGGCTCGGTGCAGCCGTACTCAGGGGTACGTGGCGCCGCCATTTCTGCCGACGGTGAATTTATCTGGAGTGAAGACGGCTCCACCGAGCCCGCCACACTGCTTCCGTGGCGCGTCCTGGAAACACGCGCCGATTACCAGGACCAGTGGTTCCGGGGCTACACCAAAACCGCCCTGTCGCTGAATCAGGACGACAGCCTGAACCTTACCTACGCAGAGGAAAAGATCACCGCACAGACCTACGCACTGTTCACCCAGGTGTTCGATCCCGCAAATGGTGCCCCGGTTGGGGAGCCGGTTGCGTTTACCGATGGCGCTATCGCCATGGGTTCCGGTGGAGGATACGACCGCACCATCTTCGGCCAGCCGGTGTTCGCCTATACCGCGGGCAGAGAAAACGGTACCGGGCCAGTGAAACTTGTCAATTTCGATGGGCAAGGCCTCTCTGGTGTAAGCGAAGATATTCTGGTCGAAAAAAGGCCGGTTGCCACCCTGTCTCCGGGCCAGCACAAGACCCTCGAGCTGAAAGTGCTGGACAACGCCGGCAGTGCGCACGACAACATGGTTGAAAGCAATTCCAGCCTGGTCGACCTGGCACTGAACGGCAGCGATACCGACCTGCAGCTGGATGTCGGTACCGCTCACCTGCTGCTGGAAACGGTCCCTTTGAAGGTCAAGGTCCAGGATGTGAGCGACAGCAGCCGGGTGGGCACAAGCACCATCAAAATCCGCGCGCCGCACAGTGTTGTACCCACGATCGCGCCTATCGCCGATCAGACCGTAGACGAGACCGAATCGGTCACCATGATCGCGGACATTCTCTCCAGTGGTAGCGAGCTGCAAATGCACTGGCAGCAAACCGCAGGCCCGGCAGTAGAGTTCACCGGCAACGGCGCCGAGCTGACCGTTGTCACCGACTATGTAGCGGTTGACACCCTGCTGAGCTTCTCCCTCACCGTACTGGATGGCATGCAACAGGCCAGCACCAGCGTGGACATTCTCGTTGCCAACACCTCTGCACCATCCATCAGCGGCGGCGACGCCAGCGTGGCCGTCGGCGAGAGTTTCAGCTTCTCCCCGGAAATCTCCGGTGCTAAAGCGCCTTACTTCCTGAGCTGGGCGAAAACCGCAGGGGCAGACACCGTGTGGACCGAATCCTCGGACGGCACCCTGACCGGCACCGCACCACTCTCCACCGGTACCGTGGAGTTCACCCTGACTGCGGAAGATGCCAACGGCGAAGTGTTCAGCAAAAACTTCAAGCTTTCGGTCAACCAACCTGAAGAGTCCAACGAGAAGAAAAAGAGCGGCGGCAGCTTCGGCTCAGCGGCTGTACTTCTGCTGGGCCTGGCCGCACTCGTACGCCGCCGTTTCGGCAAGTCCATTTAATTCGAGCCCGGGAACTAATAATGTTTAAGAAATCTTTTATTGCCATGGCGGTCGCGGTCGGCATGACCGGCGCCACGCACGCTGCCGAAAATAGCAAACAGTTTGGCTGGCAGCACAAAGTGAACCACATCATCAATGCCGAAGCCGAGGTCGCCAGCGACGCCTCCGGCCGCAACCGCTATATGGTGCAGCTGGTGGACAAGCCCGCGGCATTGCACGCGTCGGAACTGCTGGAAAAAGAGAACGGCTTCAGCATTCTCGGCCTGAAAAAATTCCGCAGTCCACAAAAGCCTGCCGCGGTCATGCAGGCCGCGCTGAAAACCTCCGCCATGACGAACTATCGCCAGCAGGTGAATAAACACCAGGCCACGTTCATGAACGGTGCCAAAAAGGCACTGGGTCGCGAACTGAAGCCCGTGCTGAAATTCGACCTGGCCTACAACGGCATGGTGCTCGACCTGACACCGGCAGAAGCCGAGGAGCTGCTCAAGCAGCCGCAGGTGATGCGCGTGATCAAGGAAGTGCCCAACCAGCTGCACCTTGATAACGGACCCGATCACATCGGCTCCGGCGCCATCTGGGATGGCAGCGCCACCGGCGTTGACGGCGCCATGGGCGAGGGTGTGGTCATCGGCATTCTCGATACCGGCGTAAACACCGACAACGCCGCCTTTGCCGCCACCGGAGGCGACGGCTACACCGTGCAGAACCCGCTGGGGACCGGCAACTACCTGGGCGACTGTAAGATCGATGCGAGCCTGTGTAACGACAAGCTGATTGGGGTGTACAGTTTCGACGCCATCACCGCCAACTACGACGGCCTGCGCGCGGCCAACGGCGAAGACTACAACGGCCACGGCAGCCACACCGCCTCCACCGCCGGCGGCAATATCCTGCTCGACGTCCCGGTGCTGCGCCCCAGCGTGGGCGAAGCGGTGGGCGACGGCATTGAAAGCGGCTCGCTGCTGCCGCAAATTTCCGGTGTCGCGCCCCATGCCAATATCATTGCCTACCAGGTATGTGACAACAACGGCTGTTACCCCAGCCTCACCGTGGCCTCCGTGGAACAGGCCATCGAGGATGGCGTGGACGTGATCAACTATTCCATCGGCCCCACCGGTGCACAGGCCGATCCCTGGTCCGATGTCAGCCATATTGCCTTCCTGAGCGCCCGCGAGGCCGGTATTTTTGTCGCCGCCTCCGCCGGTAACGCCGGTCCCGGCCCCTACACCACCGGTAACAACTCCCCCTGGACCACTACCGTCGGTGCCAGCACCCACCAGCGCACCTGGGTGCACGATGTGGCCGGGAGCAGTGAGATGGGGGCCACCTTCGAGCCGGTGGACGGCTACGCAGACATCTATGTCATGGACCTGGCCAACCCCGGCAGAACCAATACCGTACTGACCCCCACCGAAGTGGTTTACGCTGGCGACTTCGAGGACCGCAATGGCAACAACATGGCCCTGTGCGACCAGAGTGTGTCTTTCATCGATCCCCTCAGCGACGCCTGGAAAGACAAGATCGTCGTGTGCGACCGCGGCGAAATTCCGCTGGTGGAAAAACTGAGCAACATTCGCAATACCTTCACCAATCGCATCGGCGGAATCATTATCCGCTCCACCGCCCAATCCGAGCAGAACATGGCGGCGATCCGGTACGACTACGTTGCCGGTGCCCTGCTCAACCGGGCCGATGGACAGGCCCTGCTGGACTGGATGAACACCACCCGCGCGGCGGGCGACGTACCCATGCTCACCATCGGCGCCGGCAAGCCCCAGTACGAACCCGCGCTCGCGGACGAGATGGCCCGCTTCTCCTCCCGTGGACCCTACGCGGCGCGCCCGGGTGTGATGGTGCCGAACATCTCCGCACCCGGTGTAGACGTCTACGCGGCCTATTCCGATGAACAACCGTTCCACGGCGACGGCGCAGCGCCCGCCGATTTCAGCTTCCTGAGCGGGACCTCCATGGCCTCCCCGCATGTGGCGGGTGCCGCAGCACTGGTACACCAGGTGCACCCGGACTGGACCCCGGCAGAAATCCAGTCGGCGATGATGCTGACCGCAGACGCGACAGTCACCAAAAGGGACGACGCGGGCAACGTCAGCAGCGCGGGCTATTTCGATACCGGTTCCGGCCGCCTGCAGGTGGACAAGACCGTCCAGGCCGGCCTGATCATGGACGTGCCCATTGCCGACTACATGACCGTGAGCTCCGACCACCGCGGCGACTACACCACACTCAACATGCCCTACCTGAGCAACAGCGAGTGCCCGGGAACCTGTACCTGGAGCCGCACCTTTACCGCAACGGAAGACGGCAACTGGGATGTTTCGGTTGCCGGGGATATCGATGGCCTGTCCCTCAGCGCCTCGCCCTCGAGCTTTGATATCGCCGCCGGCGAGAGTGTCACCGTCAAGTTCACCGCGACTGTGGCGCAGCGCGTGAGCGAAGACTGGAGCTTCCTGCGGGTGCAGCTCAACCCGACGCACGAGAGCCCCGCGCTGTCCATGCCGGTAGCGATCAAGCCGATGATTGCGGGCATTCCGGAAAACATGTCGCGGGACCATTACTGGAGCCGCGGTGAGGTGAATGTTGGTGAGGCCCAGTTCCGCTACCCGGGCAACGCCATGGTTGTTGCCGCCCCCCTGCAACGGGCCACCAGCTACCCGCTGACCCTGGCTGCGGACACGGACAGCGCATCGCCGTTTGACGACCTCGGTGACGGTACCGCAATCCAGTACATCGACGTTCCCGAGGGCAATGGCGAGCTGCGCGTCATCGTTGGCGACACCACCGCCAAAGACGTCGACCTGTTTGTTGGTCAGGACAGCAACAACGACGGTATTCCGCAAGTCGTGGAGATCAGCCAGGTGTGTGCCACTACCCTCAGTGTCGATGAGTCCTGTCGCTTTGCCGCGGGCACCGGTCGCTACTGGGTACTGGTGCACAACTACAAGGGCAGCGATGCGGAAACCGACAGCGTGCGTCTCGACGTGGTAATGAGCCCGAGCAGTGAGACCCAGGACGCGACCGCGCGCATGGCAAGCAGCTACCTGAACCCCTACGACCTGGTGGATGTCAGCCTTAACTGGGTCGGCGACCTCGGCGAGGGCGTCTACTACGGCAACCTGGAATTCTTCGACCGGGTTTCCAGCAGCGCCACGCGCGCGGTGGGCAACACCCAAGTGAAGATCAACCGCACCGCACCCGAGGCACAGATTGTGGCCACCCAGCCGGAGCTGTCGCGCGGGCAGGAAGCTGTGGTCACCATCACCCTGCCGGCCAATGGCACCGCGGAAGATGTCACCTACCAGGTGACTCTCGACAGCGACGCGGAGCTGGCAATCAGCGATGTATCCGCTGAAGGCGAGGCCCAGGCCAGTGCCAGCGGTGACACCGTCAGCATTACCGTGGCCGCCGGCGCCGAAGGTGCCACTGCCGTGGTGAAACTGGCGCAGCCGGAACCGAAGAGTGGTGAGTTTACTGTTCACTGGACACTGGATACCGAGCGCGAGGGCTTCTCCAGTCAGAAAGGCGAATTCACTGTCAGCAACAGCAATCACGCGCCGGAAATCGCCGGTGCCCGCAGCCTGACCGGCGACATGGGCAGCGTACTGAACTTCAGCGCCAACGCCACCGATGCAGACGGCGATGAACTCAGCTACACCCTGGTGCAGACCAGCGGCCCCGCGGTCGACATCAACCATGAGGGTGACGGCAACTTTGCACTGAGCTTGCCGGAAGTGGACACGGATCGCACCGCCGTTTTCGAATTGAGCGCGAGCGATGGCGAGTTCAGCGTCACTTCACAGCTCCACCTGACCATCGACCGGGTTGCGGAGAAGAAGAAAAGCGGTGGCTCCGCCGGCTTCGGCTTCCTGTTGCTCGGCCTGATCGCCGGACTGCTGCGCAGAAGACACATCTGATCCTGTGTGAAACAAGCCATCGCTAAAGTGGTGGCAGATCTCCACTCTTGTTGCCCCGGCCTTGTGGTCGGGGCTTTTTTATGTGCGGGAGAAAGTGGCTGCGCGAAAGCGCAATACAAGGCTTCAGAAAGAAACCGTCAGGCCGAGTCCGGAGAAGTTCGCATTCTCGTACTGCCCCACGAATTCCTGTGAGCGGCGCGCGTGGTACAGGGTGAAGCAGTAGCGGTCCGCGGTAAAGACACCGCCGAAGCGCAGCTCCGCAACCCGCGGCTCTTTCTCGATACCGTGGCTTGCCTTGTCGCTGTTGCCATCGAGGAAAATATCCCGGTCCACAAACCGCAACTGCCAGTCCGCAAACAGGAACCAGCTGCCCGGTGCAGAGGAACCGCTGAAATCAGGTGCAACGGTAGTCGGCTGCAGGCCGCTGACACCGGCGCTGGCAAAAAGATTGTTGCCCAGCCGCAGCCCCAGCCCGGTTGCCAGTTGAGTGGTGACATTGCCAGCACTGCCGCCCAGCTGTGCGGATAGCTCCCAACCGGTGCCGGAATTGCCCAGCGCGCGGATCAGCGCCCACTTTCTCGCGTAACTGACCATCAACGTCGGCTCGTCCCGCAACTGGTTGTGCCAGCCGTTGACGTCGTAGGTATCCAGCATGCGATGGGTCCAGCGCTGCGTCTGCTCCGCGCCCGCCGAGGGCCCGACAATCCCCAGGTTCAGATCCAGGCGCTCGGCACTGTACAGGCCGCGCTCCGGGGAAAGGTGTTTGGTGTGCAACCCACCACTCAGATACAACCAGCCCGCATAGGGTCGATCATCTTCGATCAGCTCGGTTTTTTCGATTTCGTAGGGAGTAAAAATTGCCTGCCCCAGGGAAAACCGGGTATGAATTTCCCGCTGTGCGTAATATTTCGGGAGAATTTTTCTGGGCCAGGAAACGGGGGTATCCGGGATATAGGTGAGTTGCAACCCCTGGGTGTAGTAGGCGTCACTGGCGCCATCGAAGGAATCGTTTTCCAGCTGCAGGGAAACACTGCCGGCTGTGGCAGTGGCGGCGCCGACAGCAAGCAACAAGGTACCCATTGCGCCCGCCAGCGAAGATCCATTTCGCGTTATATTTTTCACCCATGGAGTCTAGGAGAACCGGAAAATTCCTCCAGATTCGCGAGTTGACACAAGCGTCTGTTTTTCCAGCGCCTGAATCTTTTGGCTGTACAAGCGACTGTCGCGGCACAAAAAATATCGGCGCATGGGCGCCGATATTTTTTGCCGACTGATAACAATGTCACGGTGTAACGATATTGAACCAGAAGTCAAAGTCCTGGACGTAGGACATCAATTCGCTCACCTTGGCCTCACTACCGGCGACCTTGACCTTGCCGCCGGAAATGGCATCTTTCAGGGATACCTGCTTGAGCACAATATTATTGAGGGTTTCCCTGGTCAGTTGCAGGGTGGCATCGGCATCTTTCGCCTGGCGTTTCGGAGTGTGGTTGAGCACGCCGTTAACCATTTCCAGTTTGTATTTTTCACCGGAATCAGTGAAATCCATATTGATCACGATGCGCTTGCCCGCCGCCTTGGGTCCATTGAGTCGCATGGCGAGAAAGTCGAAGAACAGGTCAAGATCCATAGCGCGCACGGTATCCGGACTGGCAGTGTTGGGCGTCGGCAGCTTGGCAACACCATTGCGCAGCTCCTTGGCGCCGGTCAGATAGAAGTTGCGCCAGGGTCCGCTTTCCGCCTGGTAACCGAGTTGTTCCAGCGCATCCGCCTGCAGGTTTTTCGCCGCCTGGTTGCCCGGGTCGGCGAATACCGCGTGGTTCACCACCTGCGCCACCCAGCGGTATTCGCCCTTGTCGTAATAGGCTTTGGCCTTCTTCAACAGCGCATCCACACCACCCATCATTTCCACATAGCGTTTGGAGGCATCCACCGGGGTCAGTACGTGCAGGGTGGCGGGGTTGCCGATAAACCAGCCCAGGTACAGCACATAGGTGGCCTTTACATCGTGATTGACCGAACCGTAATAGCCGCGGTTGGAAAAGTGCTTGGCAACCGCTTCGGGTAATTCGATTTTTTCCGCTATCTCCACCATGGTGTAACCCTGGTTGGCGAGGCGCAGGGTTTCGTCATTGATATAGCGGTACATGTCCCGCTGCAGGCCGATATGTTTGTTCAGCTCCCTGTTGCCCCACACCGGCCAGTGGTGCATGGCGAACATCACTTCCGCCTCATCGCCCCACATGTCCATCGCCTGGTTCAGGTACTTGGACCACGCCAGCGGGTCGCGAATCTTGGCGCCGCGCAGGGAATAGGTGTTGTGCAGGGTATGGGTGGAGTCCTCGGCGGTATTCAACGCTTTTTTCTCTCGGATATAGAACAGCATTTCCGAGGGTGCTTCGCTGCCCGGCGCGTACAGAAACTCGTAGTTGAGCCCGTCGATCACACGGGTCTCGCCGGTTTCCTTGATGATGTCCGTGGGTGGAATCAGGGTTACGGTACCGGCAGAAGTGGTCGAGCCGAGCCCGGTACCCACCTGGCCCTTCGGGTCCGGCGGCAGCAGGTTGCCGTACATGTAACTGGCGCGCCGGCTCATGGCATTGCCCGCCATTACATTCTCCGCCACCGCGGCCTCGAGGAAGCCCACCGGCGCATAAATCTTGACCTTGCCGGACTTCACATCAGCCTCATCCACTACCCCGCGCACGCCGCCATAGTGATCCACATGGCTGTGGGTGTAGATCACCGCCACCACCGGCTTTTTCGGCCGGTGCTGGTAATACAGATCCAGTGCGACTTTGGCCGTCTCGGCGGAAATCAGCGGGTCCATGATGGTGAGGCCGGACTTGCCCTCGACAATGGTCATGTTCGAGAGGTCCTGGTTGCGCACCTGGTAGATACCGTCGGCGACCTCGAACAACCCGGAAATATTGATCAGCTGGGATTGCCGCCACAGGCTGGGGTTGACCGTGTCCGGCGCCGGTTCCCCTTCCTTGATAAAGCTGTATTGCTTGGGATCCCAGATCATGTTGCCCTGCTTGCCCTTGATCGCGGCCTGGGGCAGCGGCGCAATAAATCCCTTGTGCGCCTGCTCAAACGAGGTCTTATCGGAGAAAGGCAGGTCTTTTAAAAGAGCACTGTTGGCGGCCTTGGTGGCGGTGGTTGCCGGTTTCGGCTTATCGGCGGCAACGGCACTGATTGCCAGGCTGGCACCAATGACCAGACCCGCAACAAGTTTCAAACAGAGAGCATAATGCATGACGGTGACCTTTGTTGGCGAAACCCAGCAAAAAGCCTAGCCAACTGTGAACCGGCAGCCCGCTCGTAAAACTGAAGCAGGCGCCGTAGGTCATCACATTTTGTGATTACATTCTTATTTTTATATTTAAAAAGTCAGATAAAAATTGGCTCGGATTTCGGCTCTGACGGAATTTCCTCCCGCGAACCTTTCTCCTGCAATTCTTTCTCGCGCTCTTCCCTGCGCTCTTCCCTGCGCTCTTGCTCACTTTCTTCCAGCGCCCGCTGCATGGACTCGTCCAGCTCCTGCATGGTCCGCTGCAGCTCCTGGGAATACTTCTCCAGGGCCTCTGACGCCTGCTCGCTCATTTCTTTGCCGGCATGCTCCAGCTCGTCGAGCATCTGGTCCATCTGCACCCCGGCCTCGTCCGCCGAGCGCTCGAACTCTTGCGACAGATCTTTGCTGAACAGATCGAATTTGCTCAACAGGTCGCCGAATACGCCGCCCTTTAAACTCATCCCGGTGCGCTGGTAATCCACCAGCCACACGCCATCCCGTTGTACCAGATAGGTGGTGAAAGAGCGCGTGCGCGCGCCCTCCGGGCTGGACAGCTGGGACGCCACACTGGCCTCATTGCCGTCGATGATCACCCGCCCCCACTTCGGCTGATAGCTACCCCAGTCCGTTGCAAATGCGTCATAGCGCTCGGGGCTGTCGAGGGTGGAATAGCGGACGACGTCGGACCTGTCGTCGCGTACCGCCGCATCCCAGAATGCCGCGGAAACCTCCTGCGGGGATTCCGGCCCGGAACAGGCGGAGAGGAGGACCATGAGAGCGGCTATTGCCGCGGCATAGAGGTGGCGTAACTTCATATTCAGATCGTCAGGCTGTTCCACAGGAAAACGCCGGTATCGGGGATTCCCGGCACCGGCGCCGATCCGGACAATTTAACACATGGCCGCCATGACTGATTATTCAACGTTCATCTGGCCGCGGCTTTAACAGCCCACCAGCCAGCCCAATCTCAATCGACCTCTGCCTGACCCACCCGCGCACTCAACGCCTTGAGCAGCACGGCTGTCACCATGGTGGTCACTGCTTTTTCAGTACACATACCTGATCACCGTAATAGTTGTTTGAGTAGTTGCATTCGATCTCACCGGTTACCCGGGGCGTGGCTTCATGTTTGGTCATCACATTTCTCCCTGACAGATTGTTGCTACGGGGGTAAAGATAGGGATGATCCAGCCAACGTTGAAATCAAATGTTTCTCTCGGACAGATAACATAAATCTATCAATACACAACAACTGATAAACATAATCGACTGACAATTCAGAAAACTCCCGCTACCAGCCACTGGTATTCCCGACAGGACTGGGGCACACTAGTCACAAAATGAAAACGTTTACATTTTGCTGCCACACCAGATCCGGGAAGCGGCAAAGCGATAGATGGGATAGCGATAACAATCATGGACAAGCTCAGTCAGCTGCGGGCAATGACCGCTGTGGTTGCGGATACCGGCGATATCAACGCCATCCGCCAGTTCACCCCGCTGGATGCCACCACCAACCCCTCCCTGCTGTTGAAAGCGGCACAGCAGCCGGAATACCAGGCGCTGATCGACCAGGCCATCGCCTGGGCCGCCAGCCAGGGCGGCAGCAGCAGCGAACAGACCGCACTGTGCGTCGACCGCATCGCCGCCAGGATCGGCAACGAAATCCTGCAGATAGTCCCGGGACGCATCTCCACCGAGGTGGATGCACGCCTGTCCTTCGACACCGCTGCCACCCTGGAACGGGCGCGGCGGCTGATGGACCTGTACGCGCAAATGGACGTGGCGCCGGAGCGGGTACTGATCAAGATTGCCTCCACCTGGGAAGGCATCAAGGCCGCTGAAATCCTCGAGCGCGAGGGCATCCACTGCAACCTGACCCTGCTGTTCAGCTTCGCCCAGGCCCGCGCCTGTGCCGATGCCGGTGTCACCCTGATCTCGCCGTTTGTGGGCCGCATCCTCGACTGGTATCTGCAGAATACCGACGCCACGGCGTATGCCCCCGCAGACGATCCCGGCGTACAGTCGGTACGGCGCATCTACGACTTCTACAAAGCAAACGGTTATGACACCACGGTGATGGGCGCCAGTTTCCGCAATACCGGACAGATCGAGGCGCTGGCCGGCTGCGACAGCCTCACCATCAGCCCCGACCTGCTGGCACAGCTGGCAGATGACAGCGGCGATCTGCCGCGGGCACTGACACCGGCGGCCCGCACCGACGAATCCTCGGCGCCCATCCGCGAAAGCGAATTCCGCTTCCAGCACAACGACGATGCCATGGCCCACGAGAAACTCGGCGAGGGCATCCGCAAGTTTGTGGTGGACCAGATCGCGCTGGAGCAACAGCTCGCGGCGCGCAGCAAGTGTGTTGCGGAGGTGATGCAATGAGCGTGTACCTCGGCATTGATGCCGGCACCCAGAGCCTGAAACTGCTGGCCTACGATGCCGAGCGCAAGGAAATCCTGCATGTGAGCGCGGCACCGCTGGAGCTGATCAGCCGCGACGACGGCAGCCGCGAACAGATCGCCCAGTGGTGGCTGGATGCCCTGCACCAGTGCATGGAGCAACTGCCCACACAGATCAAATCCCGCGTGCGCGGTATCGGGGTCTCCGGCCAGCAACACGGCTTTGTCCCGCTGAACAAAGCCGGCGAGGTACTGGCGCCGGTGAAACTGTGGTGCGATACCAGCACCATTGCCGAGTGCGAGGAAATCACCGCGCGCTTTGGCGGCAATGAAAATGCACAAGCGCGCTGTATCGACGCGGTGGGCAACCCGATCATGCCCGGCTACACCGCATCCAAGGTATTGTGGTTGAAGAAAAATAATCCCGAGGCCTACGCGGCGCTCGCGCATATTCTGCTGCCACACGATTACCTTAATTTCCATCTCACCGGGAAAATCTTCACCGAATTCGGGGATGCTTCCGGTACCGGTTACCTGAATATCCTGCGCCGGGAATACGATCGCGAAATGCTCGCGGCCATCGACCCCGAGCGCGATCTGCTGCCCCTGTTGCCACCGCTACTGGAGGCAAACGCCACCGTCCCCCTGAGCCCACAGGTGGCAGAACAATTCGGACTGCCCTCGGGCATCAAGGTATCCACCGGCGGTGGTGACAATATGATGGCCGCCTTCGGCACCGGTTCGGTCTCCCCCGGTGTGCTGACCCTGAGCCTGGGCACATCCGGCACCCTGTTTGCCCACAGCGGCAGCCCCGCGATTGACCCCGACGGTGACCTGGCGGCGTTCTGTTCCTCTTCCGGCGGCTGGCTGCCGCTGCTGTGCACCATGAACTGCACCGTGGCCACGGAACGCACGCGCAAGGCGCTGGGCAAGTCCATCGAGGAGTGCGAACAACTGCTGGCCGAATCCAAACCCGGTGCCGGCGGCCTGCAGGCACTGCCGTTCTATAACGGCGAACGCATTCCCAACCTGCCCCACGCCCGCGCCAGCCTGCACGGCATCAGCGACACCAACATGATCGCGGAGAACCTGTATCGCGCGGCCATGGAAGGGGCCACGTTTACCCTGCGCCGCGGCCTCGATGCCTTTGCCCGCGCCGGCCAGCAATTCACTGCCATCCGCCTCACCGGCGGCGGGGCCAAAAGCCCGCACTGGCGGCAGATGGTCGCGGACATTTTTAACCTGCCGGTGGAAGTACCGGCACAACAGGAAGGCGCCGCGTTCGGCGCCGCCATGCAGGTGCTGTGGGCCAGCGGCGGCGACGACCTGGCAACACTGATAGATGAACACCTGGCGGTGGACGAGGCCATGGGCTGCACACCAATCGCCGAAAACGTAACGGCGTATCAAGCGCTGTATCAAAACTTTCTGGATCTGCTCAGCCAGCAGTATCCGCAAATTCAATAAATATTCAGAAAATTCTGGAGAGAATTATGAGCAGAAATCTTTTTATCGGCGACAAGGAATACTTCCCCGAAATCGGCCAGATCAAATTTGAGGGCCGCGAGTCCGATAACCCGCTGGCATTCAAGTTCTACGATGCCAACAAGGTCATCGGCGGCAAGACCATGGAAGAGCACCTGCGCTACGCGGTGTGCTACTGGCACACCTTCTGTGGCAAGGGATCCGACCCCTTCGGCCGCGACACCCAGACCTTTGCCTGGGACGACGCACCCGATGCCATGACCGCCGCACAACAGCGGATGGACGCGGTATTCGAGTTCGCCACCAAACTGGGCGTACCCTATTACTGCTTCCACGATGTGGACATGTCTCCGGAAGGCAACACCGTCGCGGAAACCGAGAGCAACCTGGCGAAAATGGTCGAGCTGGCCGCAGAGCGCCAGAAAGCCTCCGGCATGAAACTGCTGTGGGGCACCGCCAATATGTTCTCCAACCCGCGCTACATGAACGGTGCCGCCACCAACCCGGACTTCAACGTGGTGGCCTACGCGGCGAGCCAGGTCAAAGCTGCGCTGGATGCCACCGTGGCACTGGGTGGTGAAAACTACGTGTTCTGGGGCGGCCGCGAGGGCTATATCAGCCTGCAAAATGCCAATACCAGGCTCGAGCAGGAAAACCTCGCGCGCTTCCTCACCATGGCGCGGGACTACGGTCGCTCTATCGGTTTCAAGGGCACCTTCCTGATCGAGCCGAAGCCCATGGAACCCACCAAGCACCAGTACGACTTCGACGCCCAGACCGTGATCGGCTTCCTGCGCCACTTCGGCCTGGAACAGGATTTCAAACTCAATATCGAAGCCAACCACGCCACCCTCGCCGGCCACACCTTTGCCCACGAACTGCAGATGTGTACCGATGCCGGCATGCTGGGCTCCATCGACGCCAACCGCGGCGACTACCAGAACGGCTGGGACACCGACCAGTTCCCCACCGATATCTACGATGCGGTGCACGGCATGATGGTGGTACTGGCAGATGGCGGCTTCAAAACCGGCGGCCTCAACTTCGACGCCAAGGTACGTCGCGAGTCCATCGATATGGAAGACATTTTCCTCGGCCATATCGGCGGCATGGACACCTTTGCCCGCGGCCTTGAAATCGCCCACAAAATTCTCACCGAGTCCCCCTACCAGAGCTGGAAGGAACAGCGTTACGCCAGCTTCAGCGAGGGCAACGGCAAGGCGTTTACCGAAGGTAAGCTGAGCCTGGCAGACCTGCGCAACCTGGCCGCCGAAAATGGCGAACCGCGCCCCGCCAGCGGCAAGCAGGAACTCTATGAGAACCTGATCAATCAGTACATCTGAGTATCACTATCAACCCTGGTGACACTCAGCTGATTGATGTTCACCCACGTCAGATGACACTCTTGGGCCTGCAAATGCAGGCCTTTTTTGTATCCGGCGCCAGATATCAATTTCACCGCGTAAGCGGTAACATGCGTTTTTCCGCGCCCGCCGCTGCCGTGGTCGCCTTTTCTAGTACCCAAATAGTACCCAAGCACAGGATGAACGGTGTCCATCAAGCAAGTCGCCAAACTCGCGGGTGTCTCTACCGCCACGGTTTCCCGCTACCTGAATAGCCCGGAACAGGTAAAGGAAAAAACCCGCGACAAGGTACAGGCGGCAATCGACAAGATCGGTTACGCACCCAATGCGCTTGCGCGGAATTTCCGCCGCGGCAAGACCAGCCTGATCGTGGTGGTACTGCCCAGTATCGGCGACCCGTTTCTCGAGAGTGTGATGCGCGGTGTGTGGAAGGTTGCGGATGAACTCGGGTACAGCATCCTGATCCGCGATACCCAGTCAAACTCCCACGAATTCGACGAGTACACCGACCTGGTGTTTTCCAAACAGGCGGACGGCATTCTGCTGCTCGCCAGTATCTCGCCATTCAGCGAACCCGAAGCCCAGCGCGGCAGCCGCGGCAAAACCCATCCGCCGCTGGTACTCGGGTTGGAGAGCGTGACCAGAGAGCTAATCCGCTTCCCCAGCGTGCGGGTCGACAATGTCGCGGCGGCGGCAGAGGGTACCGATTACCTGATCCAGCTGGGGCACCAGCGCATCGCCTTTATCGCCGGCAAGCGGGACTCGCTGCTGACCCATGACCGGGAGCAGGGCTACCGCAATGCCATGGGCGCGGCCGGCCTGGAAATAGCCGAGGACTGGGTAGTGGAAGGAGAGCAGACCATCGACGGCGCCCGCCGCGCCACCCGCCAGTTGCTGCAGCTGCAACAGAGGCCCAGCGCAATCTTCTGCGCCAACGACGAAATGGCCCTGGGCGCCCTGCACGAAATCAAAAGCGCCGGACTCAAGGTGCCCCAGGATATTTCCGTGATTGGTTTCGACGATATCCGCTATGCGGAAATCACCGATCCGCCGCTGACCACCATCGCCCAGCCCGCAGAGGAAATCGGTGAACGCAGTATGCGCCGCCTGTGCCAGATCATCGACGGCAACAGCGACGAGCGCGGGCCGGAAACCGTGCCCCACAAGTTGATCGTGCGCAACAGCACCGCAAAGATTTCCGGTCGATAGTCCCGCGCGCCCAAACCGCCTTCGCTAGCACCGAGCGCCTGCTATCTTGAAAGTTTTCCACAGACTTCGAGGTAGCGCCCATGCCCGCAGCGGCACTCAAAATTCTCGGTATCAGCGGCAGCCTGCGCAAGGATTCCTTCAATTCCGCAGCCCTGCGCACTGCCGCCGAACTGGCTGGAGACACCGCAGACTTCACCTTCGGCGACCTGTCACAGATTCCCCTGTACGACCAGGATCTGAAGGACCGGGAGATACCCGCTCCGGTAGCCACGCTCAGCCAGCAGATTCTGGCGGCGGATGCCATCCTGTTCGCGACCCCGGAATACAACTACTCGGTATCCGGCGTACTCAAGAACGCCATCGACTGGCTGTCACGGCTCGACCCACAGCCGTTCGCCGACAAACCGGTGGCCGTGATGAGCGCAAGTATGAGCCTGTTCGGGGGCGCGCGGGCACAGTATGACCTGCGCCGGATCCTGATCTACCTGGACGCGCATTTCGTGAACAAGCCGGAAGTGATGATTGCCTCGGCGCACACAAAATTCGACGGCGATGGCAGGCTCGGTGACGAGGATACCCGCGCACATATCGGCAATCTGGTCACCTCACTGGAGCGATGGGCCAGGCGATTGCAGCGCTGAGCCTCGAAATACAAATATCGAAACATAAATTTCCAAACAGCAAGTTCAAAAACAACAATTTCCTTACAGGAATATCACCATGAGCAACCTGGTTGCAGATGTGGTACTGCCATGTGAAGTGGACGTCGGCTGCGGTGCCATCGATATCATCATCGAACCGCGCCGCAAGGAGCTGGGCGGCTTTTCCGTGCGCCGCGCACTGCCCACCCGCGAGCGCAAAATGGTGGGCCCCTGGATCTTTTTCGACCATATGGGACCGGCGGACTTTCCCGCCGGCGAGGGCATCGATGTGCGCCCGCACCCCCATATCGGCATCGCCACCGTCACCTACCTGTTCGAGGGAGAAATACTCCACCGGGATTCCCTCGGCAGCCTGCAGGCGATCCGCCCCGGGGATATCAACCTGATGCTGGCGGGGCGCGGCATAGTCCACTCTGAGCGGGAAACCCCGGAGGTGCGCAACAGCGACCACCGACTGCACGGGCTGCAGCTGTGGCTGGCACTGCCGCAAGCGGATGAGGAGCTGGCGCCGGCCTTCCATCACTATCCCGCGGCAGAGATTCCCACTGCCTCGGTCGACGGGGTATCGCTGCGGATAATGATGGGCAGCGCCTACGGCTGTACCTCGCCGGTAAAGACCTTTGCGGAGACACTCTATGTGGAAGCCCACCTGAGTGCCGGGCAAACCCTCACCCTGCCGGACGTCGATGAGCGCGCGGTATATGTCGCCTCCGGTGCGCTGCGGGCAGCCGGGAGCGAAATCCGCGAACATGCGCTGGCGGTATTCCATCCCCAACCGGGGGTAGTCGTCGAAGCCGCCGAGGATAGCCGCATTGCAATTATTGGCGGCGAACAGCTGGGGCAGCGCTTTATTGACTGGAATTTTGTCTCCAGCCACAAGAGCCGCATTGCGCAGGCGATCGAGGACTGGAAGGCGGGGCGTTTTGACCGGGTACCGGGAGATAGCGAAGAATTTATTCCCTACCCCGGCGGCTGAAGTAGCGCGTTTCTGCCGGCTTTTTCACACACCGCGCACGGTAATAAATTTCCCGCTTGCGGCGCGCGCAAAATGCCGCTGCGCGGTGTGGATTTACACTACAGTTAAAAGGAGTAATCAAGGAGTGTGCGAGTGCGCACTCGCGATCCCAGGAGAGCCGTACCGGTCATGAACACGCAGTTACCGGCAAAAAAACAGTCCCATTCCCCCCGCCCGGTGCAACTGGCCGAGCCCTCGAAGCAGACTTCCACCAAACACCGCCGGCACGGCCACCCGGTTGAGGCCCACCCCAGCGTGGATGTGAGCCCCCCCGAAGAACTGGAACGCTGTTTCGTAATTGGCTACAACTGACTGGTCGACACCTAAAGGAAGGCAATTTTTTAGATAGCCTTCCTCCAGCTGCAACAACGCTTACCGCCAGATCGTGGACTTGTCGGTCACAGGTTTTCGTATCGATCTACTTGCCCAGCAACAAGTCAGGCTCTATGGGGTAGAACCTGCTGGCCGCGGTGATCAGCGAATTGGCGGTCAGTGATTGGACACCATAAACCTCCACGCGCTTGTCTTTCTCCACACGCAACTTATCCACAAGTATGGAGAAATCCCCGTCGCCAGAGACCAGAACCACAACATCTGCCTCGGGCGCGTACTCCAGCGCATCCATGGTGATTCCAACATCCCAGTCGCCCTTTGCAGAGCCATCGGAGCGCTGGATGAAGGGTTTCAGCTTTACCTCAAACCCAATCGCCCGCAGGATATTCTGAAACTCCTTCTGCTTCTGGTCACCACGATCCACCGCGTAGGCAATGGCCTTTACCACTTGTCTGCCAGACGTAGCCTGCGCCCAGAACCTGTTGTAGTCGAAATTACGGCTGAAGGCGTGTCGGGTTGTGTAGTAGACGTTCTGCACGTCTACCAGCAAAAGGACATTTGTAATGGTGCACCATCCCGGGATCAGAGCGTATTGGTAGAGCGCTCGATTGTACCCGACCTGGAGCGGCGCACGTAGAGCAGCACCCTAAGGCAGGACGCTCACGATGTTTTCAGGTTGCTAACCGCAATAGCCCTACCGCCCCAGCCACCACGAGTGAAAGATTCACAACCTGCTGCTCCCGGAAAGGACGACATCGGAAAAGTTGAATCGATAGCTTTCACCCGGGCGCGTGGAGAACTCAAAATCTTGAACGTGAGGCAGTGAAAGCTGACCTATATTAGCCTCCGGGGAGATTCTCGGTTTTCCGCGTTCTGGCAACGCAAAGAAGACGTTTGGATTGACACTATCCCGATTCACTGGGTGCAAATCCTCGTCCCCGTGCGCCGTAATGGATGATGGCAACCGCAAGCGACAATTTCCACCCAGACGGGAAGTCACCGTCAGGCTTTTTATCACCCCGTCTTTCCAGCTCATATCGACAACGAATCCACCCCGGGCAACCAGTCCTTTAACGCTGCCCTGGGGCCAGGCGTCCGGAAGTGCAGGCAACAGCTGTATGGCACCGTCATGACTCTGCATCAGCATTTCCGCAATACCGGTGGTAACACCGAAATTACCATCAATCTGGAAAGGGGGGTGGGCGTCGAACAGATTGGCATAAGTGCCTCCGTGCTCGGAAATCTCCTTGCCAGTGTCCTCGACCAGGGTCAGCTGATCCTCCAGTAGCTTGTACGCGCGGTTACCATCAAGAAAGCGCGCCCAGAGGTTAACCTTCCAGCCCATGGACCATCCTGTAGAAATATCACCACGGTATTCCAACGAAGTTCTCGCGGCAGAAAACAACTTGGGAGTACGGTACGGGGAAATCTGGTTGCTCGGGTAAACGCCATATAGATGGGAAACATGGCGATGGTGGTCCTCCGGATTGTCCCAATCCCAAAGCCACTCCTGCAATTGCCCGAGTCTTCCGATCTGCATAGGCATTAGCTGGTCGCGCTTGTGGGAAATTGCCTCGGCAAACTCTGTATCGACTTCAAGGATCTCCGCCGCATTGATCACGGCAGAGAAAAGGTCGTAGACAAGCTGGGTATCCATCGTCGTCCCTGCGGATACCGAAACACGGAGTTCACCAGAAGTCCGGTATGCGTTTTCCGGGGAATTGGAAGGTGCCACGACCAACCAGCCGGTCTCCGGCTCGCGCTGCAGGCTATCGGCAAAAAAGAGCGCGGCCCCGCGGAGCACCGGATAGTATTCCTGTAAAAAAGCTCTGTCACCGGTATACAGGTAGTGCTGCCAGATATGCTGGCTCAACCAGGCACCACCGCCCTGCCACTGACCGTAAAAGGCGGGGTCAACCTGTCCGGTAATACGCCAGATATCCGTGTTGTGATGCATCATCCATCCGCGAGCATTGTAGATTTTGCTCGCACTTTCACGCCCTGTCTCCGATAGATCCTTCAGCATGGAGAATAGCGGCTGGTGTAGTTCGGACAGATTGGTCACTTCCACTGGCCAATAATTCATTTCGGTGTTGATATTGACCGTGTACTTGCTTTCCCAGGGCGGGCTGACGTGAGGATTCCAGATCCCTTGCAGATTGGCGGGCTGGGTGCCGGGCTGAGAGCTCGAGATCAATAGATAGCGCCCGAATTGAAAGTACAGCGCCGCCAGTGCCGGGTCGCCATCGCGGGAAAACCGCTTTACACGTACATCAGTGGGCAGTGTGCTGTTTGGGGTATTACCAAGGTCCAGCGCAACACGCCGAAACTGTCCGTGATAAAAACCCGTATGTGCACGTTTCAACGCCGGGTAGCTTTTCCCCACCACGGACTCAAGCTGTTCTTCGGCGCGCTGTAGATCATCACCACTGACATCGCGATAACTGTTGAAGTTTGTACCCGTAGCAATGAACAGGGTTACAGCATCTGCGCCGCGAATGCTGAGAGTATCTCCCTCCGTCTTCAGGCTACCGCCATTCAACTCAGGGCGCACGATAGTACTGTAGCGGATCTTCCCTTCCAGCCCCTCATGATCTCCGCCGCGTCCGCGCACCAGCAACCGCTCCCCATCGACCTCAACATGGTGCTGCTGGGGGCTGTCAAAGGATAAATCGAGACTAATCTGTCCCGGATTATCGGCAGTCAGGCGCACAACCACAACCGGATCGGTAAGGGAGGCAAAGACCTCTCTTGAATATACAACGTCCTCTACACGATACGAGACATTTGCCAGGGCATTGCCTATATCGAGCTGTCGGCGGTAATCGTGGACGTTTTCGTGACCGGGAAAGTCCAGAAACAGGCTGCCCAAAGTCTGGTAAGGCATGCCGTTGTTGGTTTTGGAATGTAAATGCTTGTTGGCGAGCCGCTGTGCATCGGTAAATTCGCCCTTAAAAAGAGCCTCATTCACTCGCCCGATATGTGGGGCAATATCCGGGTTTACATTATTATTCGGCCCCCCGGCCCAGACCGTATCTTCGTTTAACTGCAACGTCTCACGGGCGGTGCCACCATAGACCATCGCGCCAAGGCGGCCATTCCCCACCGGCAACGCCTGATTCCAGTTGTCCGCTGGCTGGTCGTACCAGAGAGTTAGGGGCTGGCTATTCAGGTCTCGTACTTGCTGCGCACTGGCCAGGCATGCCACCGACAGCACTGCTCCGAGGCCACAGATCAGGGCGACATGCCAGAACTTAGTTTTAATTGGTTGAATGGCAATAACCACAATGCAGAACCCCAGTCTCGTCTGAATTTACTCGTAGCTGAACGTCAAGTGCTTAGGCCTGGGCGTCCGCAGTTTTTCTATCAGCGGGTGACCAATTTTTTTCATTTCTCTCAGGGCAATCTGCGCGACCTCCCTGGCTCCCAATTGATTCAGATGCGTATCATCGCGCACACCATTCGGGTAGTTGGGATGGGTGTCGGGTTTGATGTGCAGAAATCGTAGCGCGGAATTCTCATCACCCTGCTGCTGAAAGTGCTCGCGGGTAACAACTTCCATGTCAATGAAATCCACTTTCTCTGCTTTCGCCACTTCGCGGCTCAGAGGCGCATACTTGGCGTGCGTCTGTTTGATGGTGCCATCATCATTGAAGTAACGCCGGGTAATGGGACTCATCAATAACGGGTGCGCGCCTCTGGCACGGGTTTCACGTATAAAGCGTGACAGATTGGCCTTGTACTGGTCCGGCGGGGTATAGCGATCTTTCTTGCTTTCCGACGCGTCATTATGCCCGAACTGGATGATGACGAAGTCGCCCGGCTGCAAAGCCTTCTCGATGCTGTCCCAGCGCCCCTCCTCGATAAACGTGCGGGTGCTTCGACCATTCATCGCACGGTTTTCCACCGTGACACTCTCATCAAAAAATCGCGCGAACGGCATTCCCCAACCATTCTCCGGAAAACTCATCTCCGGCTTTATAGCCATGGTGGAGTCGCCGGCCATATACACGGTTTCGGCGTTGCCAGTGACAGGGAGTAATAGTGCGAAGTAAAGAAAAATTTTTTTCACTCTATTTACCTCTATTGGCAGAGCCCCGCACGCCATTCGCGGATGCGAGGGCTCTCCATCTTTAATCGATGTGTTTAGAAGTAACCCACGCTATCCGCATAGGCAATCAATTCACTTCCGTAGTTCCCACCCCACTCGTAGCCATAGCGACGCTCGGCGTCGATGGCCATGATGTCGTATTGCTTGATACCGGAGCGGTCGGCGAAGAAGCCGACATCCTGTTGCAGGTCGTAGAAGCGGTACCACATAGTGCTGCCGGATTTAGCCTGAATCGGATTCCAGGTATCGTCGCTGCTGCCGCTGGGGCGCTTCACGTAGGCGGTATCCGCCTCCTGCACCACCGGGCTGCGGTACCAGGCGAGCGCAGAGCGCACGGCATCTTCCACTTCGGCAGTCTGTGGCCGCGACATCAGGAATGCGGTCACCAGCATGGATTCCTTACCACTTTTCGATGGCAGCTCGTAGTCGCGTGCACCGCGCGGCTCGTAGGTCTCCGGGTCGTGCTGGGCACACCAGACGGTCTTGGCATCGGCCTGCACGATCTGAGCCTTGAGAATAAACTCGACACCGCCGGCGATGGCGGCCTCCATACGCGCGCGCTGGTCATCGGTGAACAGGTCGCCATCCAGCGGCGCTTTCTGCTGCACGGCGTGATCCAGCAGAATCAGCACACGGGCCATGGCACCGTCGTTAAAGGTGACATGGTTGGAATAGGTGGTGCCGGCGCGCGCGGGGTAGACCTGGGGCCAGCCGCCACTTGCATACTGCATGGTCAGCAGGAATTCCAGCGCGTCGCTCGCGGCGTCGCGATACTTGGTGTCGCCGGAGCGCTGGTAGACATCCGCCAAGAACATCAACTCGGTGACGGTCGCATCGTTGTCGATGGTTCCGAGCTCTACACCGCCAGACCCGGTCCAGCCGGAGCGCGCATCGCTGCCATTCCAGGGCGCGTCGTAAGTGGACTCACCGTTTTTATAAAAACCGCCGTGCTCCAGCTGCCAAGTAATTATGTTGTCGGCGCGGGTCGTGTCGGCGTCCAGGCTGCTGCCGAGCCAGGATTTATAATTGTCCAGCTCGCCGTAAATCGGGTTGCCAGACTGTGACAACATCGGGGCCTCGCCACCACCGGAGGAGGAGGAGCTGGAACCACCGGAGGAAGAGCTGCTGCTAGAAGAGCTTGAGCCACCTCCGGAGGACGAACTGCTGGAAGAGCTTGACGATGAACTGGAGCTCGAGGAGCTGCCGTTTACCGGCGGAATCGTTTCCGGCGAGCCGCCGCCACCGCAAGCGGTCAACAATACTGACATCGCCATTGCGGCCAGACCGGGTAAGAGCTTGTATTGCATGGATTTACCTATTTTCAGGAGCTAGATGTACACCCGCCCTGGCGCTGATGGCCGGCAGGCTCCCATTTTTATCGAGCAATTATTTTTTATACGCCCCCTTAAGCCAAAAAAGCCCCGCGGAGCGGGGCAAAAATGGCAAAAGAGGAAACCTTGTTTAGAAATCTACCGTCAGGCCAAGCTGGTAGGCCGGACCGTACTGCTCCACGTTGTAGAGAATATGACCGCCAGCATCGTCATTGCCGGCAAAGTAGTACTGGTCGACGCTGTCGCTGACATTTACCGCATCGAAGTAAACGCGCACCGCATCCGTTACCCGGTAGGTCGCCTTCACATCGAAAGTCATCGACTCATCCTGGTACATATCGCCCCAGGCACGGCAGTTCTTGGCATAGCCGAGTTCCGCATCCGCCGCCTTGTCTTCCGCGGTACAACCACCGATCTGCTTCAGGATCTCACTGGTGTAGTTGGCGATAAAGCGCAGGGAGAAGTCATCGTTTTCCCAGCCCACGGTCAGGTTGGCTGCGGTATCTGCAGTCTCCGGCAGCTGAATGGAATCAACGCGCACGGAGTCACCCACATTACCTTCACTGCTCTGCAGGGTCAGGTTGGACTGGATGAAGATATTGTCCAGCCAGCGACCAATATTGTGGTCTTCCCAACGGCCGTCGAAGTATTGGCTGTAGCTCAGCTCGACACCGTAGACTTCTGCAGACTCACCGTTCAGGTAGGTATTCACGTTGGTGAGTACGGTGTCACCCGGGATCTTGAACATGGTTACCTGATCGATCGGCAACACAAATGGCAGATCCGTGGCGATATTCACCTTCACGCCGTTGGCATCGACGATAAAGTCGGTGATGTCCTTGTAGAACAAGGCACCCTGCAGGAAGGTGTCTTCGCCGTACCAGGACAGCGACAGGTCGAAGTTGGTGGCCCGCATCGGATCCAATGCCGGGTTACCGATACGCACGGTATTGTCCGGTGACATTTCGAAGAATTCAGCCTGATACTCGAAATCACCGCCGCGGGTTGCGCCGATTTTGCTCGGGTCATCGGAGCAGACTTCTTCGCCGGTGTAGTCCGGATCGGTATTACAGAACACCACCCGGTCGGTCACTTCAAAGAAACCGCGGCTTTTACCAAAGTCCGGACGGGAGAAGCTGGTCCAGATAGAGGCGCGCGCCAGCAGGTTATCGCCCAGGTCGTGGCGATAGTGCAGTGCCGGCAGGAAGGCATCGTACTCGTTTCCGGTTTCACCCAGTGGCAGCGCGATATCCAGTGACTCCAGGCCTTCGCTCTGTTCGTTGCGGTCGTTGCGCAGGGCCATGTAACCGGTAGACGCAAACTCGGTCTGCGCGTAACGGGCACCGGCAATCAGCGTCGCATCCGGCAGCACCTGGAATTCCGCCATCAGGTAGGCCGCGGCGGTATCCTCGGACAGTTCGTAATCGAGCTTGGTGGAGTCGATTTCTTTCTGATCCGGGTCGTAGTTGTCGCCGATGGCACGGGTGGCTTCGATCAGGCGCTCTGCTTCGGCACGGGTAATTACCGCGTGGTCGAAGTTGGGGTTTTCCGGTACATAGGTGGCGAAGTCACCCAGGCGGGAACCGGCCATGGCGATACAGTCCAGATCACCGGCACAGCCTGCCACCGCCTTGTCGAACGGCACGATGCTGGCCCGGTTCTTGTCGTTGCTGCGGGTGCGCTGATTGACCTTAACCCCGGTCTTCACGTAGTTGACCATGCCGGAATCCCAGTCGTGGCGCAGGTTCAGGGAGAACTGATCTACCTGGTCTTCGCGCACGCTGTCTTCCATAAACAGGTTGTCGTAGTTCAGGTTCGGCTGCGACACCTGGCCATACTGGTAGCCGTTGGGGCCGGATACCGCCGGAGTGGTGATCTGCCCGGATTCAACCAGCTCGTCCAGCTGCGGGCCGGAAATCAGCTGGCCGTTGAGGAACTCGTCTCCGAAGCTACCCAGGGCATTCAGCTCGCGCAGGCGGAACTGCACCCGACGGCCGTCCGGCTTTTCGTTTTCACTGCGAGAAGACACCACTTCGTAATCCAGTTCCCAGCCGTCGCCGAAACGGTTTTCACCGCCGAGGGCGAAGGTGTCGGTGGTCACTTCCGACTCCTGGATAAAGAACTGCTGCTGCAGGTCGACACTGGCACCACCGAATACCTGATTTTCCGGATCCAGGAACATCAGGTCTTCATCGCCATCGCTCCAGTTGAAGCGATAGTACTCGCGCATGGCGATGTCGTTATCGGAATAGCTGGTGTGGTTTACCTTCAGGTGGTAGCGGCTGTTGTCGTCCGGCTGGTATTCGACGTTCAGCAGGCCGGCGATACGTTCGCGCTCGGCATTTTCCTGGAAGGTGGTGAACTCCCACGGAATCAGCATCTGCTGATCGCCAACGCTCACGTACTGCGGCAGGGTGCTGCCGTGATGCTTGGTCTGGTAGCCCAGGGTTTTGCGGTTTTCCCAAGAACCGGTATAGGCCACACCGATGGTGTCATTCAGGAACAGGTTAGTGCCCTGCAGGGTGACCTTGGGGGAATTTTCCTGGTACTGGTCCTGGTAGTAGTTCTGTGCGCGGAACTTGAAGCTGTTCTTGCCGCGGTCCAGGGCCGACAGGGTTTTCACGTTGATGGAGCCACCGATGGCATCCAGGTCCATATCCGGGGTTAGGGACTTGTTGACCTCAATGGACTGCAGTACGTCCGACGGCAGGCTGTCGAGGGAAAACGCGCGGTCTTCCAGGGTCTCGTTGGTACCGCCGCCGGCGTTCGCCATGGCACCGCCGTCCATGCGCACGCTGACCATGCCCGCGCCGAGGCCGCGCAGGTTGACGAATTTACCTTCACCCTCGCTTTTCTGCAGGGTGATACCGGGCATGCGCTGCAGCAGCTCGGCCACGTTCTGGTCGGAGAAGTTACCCGCGTCGTCCTGGGTAACCACGGAACTGAAGTTGTCCTTGCCGCGCTCTGCCGCACGGGCATTGACGTCGGCACTGCGCACACCTTCCACATAGACTTCTTCAACGGTAACGTCGGAAGCCTTGTCCTGTTGCGCTTCGGTTTCTGCCTCCTGGGCCACCAGGCTGGCAGAAGTTGCCATGGCGATGGCCATGGCGAGAATCTGTTTCTTATAAGTCATTTTGACTCTCCCATCGTTTTTTATTCGGCCCGCAATTTTCCTTTGCAGGCCGCTTCGATGATTCTTGTTGGTCGCCGGCCGCGATACTCACCCGACCGGCGACCCGCCCGTGGCTTACTGGTAGCTCACCTTGAAGTTGTCGATCACAACCGGCAGGTCTTCGGTGCCGCTGTCGCAGCGCACCTGCAAGAAGGAATTCGCCGTACCCAGATCACTCTCGATGGTCACGGTGCCGGTCGGCTGGTCGCCGTCCGCCAGCTGGGACGCGTACTTCTCGATCAGCTTGGAGCTGCCGCCGTGCATGGACTTGCTGGAGCTTGACGTGTTGTTGTCCACATACACCTGGCACTTGCCGGTCTCCACGGAGGTGTTGGGGTTTTCGACCACGTCAAAGGTGATGACATAGGGCTTGCTCAGGTCCAGGTCACCGCGGCCACTGGTATCGGTATCCGCAGTGTCGGTGCCCTGCAGCGCATCGCCGATGGAGAAGCGCGCGTTGTGCAGCGCCAGGGTGCCGCCGGCAACTTCAATGCGGGAGCTGCCACTGGTCACGTAGAACATGGGCTTGCTGGCGTCGCCGGACTGACCGCGGTACTCGGCGGTGAAGAAGTTGGTGTCCTCGGTATCCGAGTCTTCTACCAGGCCGATGCCGTTGAAGTTTTCTTCAAACGCTGAAGAGGCATCCGCGCCCGCATAGGCACCCAGCTCACCGATATCCGCCGGCAGTTCGCCCACCAGCTGCTCCGGCGTCAGGCCCGCAGCAGTGGCGTTGTCGGTCCACACCAGCCAGTCCATATTCGCGTGGAACTCGCTGGAGGAGCCTTCACCGATACGCATGCGGCTGCTGGAAGAGCCACCATCGCGGCCGTTACCGGTGAAGCTGCCCACTTCCACACCATCGCGGTAAACCTTGGCGGTGATGTATTCATTGCCGGCAGTAGCGGGGTCGTCGACGGTGAAGCTGACCTGATAGATGTGGTAACCATCGGTCATATCCATGTCCACTTCCGCGGTGCTGTCGTCGGAGAGGAACTTGTCCAGCTGGATCTTGTTGCCATCCGGACGCCAGATAGCTTTGATCCGTGCCGGGCCGCGGGTATCCACGCCGCCGTCACCCAGGTGCGTTTCGATCTCGAAACCGCGCACGCTGTCCTGGGTGGTGGCGAAAGAGGTATCGATACGGGCGATAAAGGTGAAGTGCTTCGGATAGGTCGCGGCGTCACCGGGAATCACGTCGTCCAGGTCACCTACCGGCTTGATATCAAAGCCAATGGTATCCAGGGTCATAACGCCGAGATCGCTGGCCTCGAAGTAAGGCAGTTCTTCCTCGCTGAATGCGAAATTGGACGCGGAGCTGCCGTCGACAACCACGGCGCCCAGGTCACCCGGGTGCATACAACCGTCGTACACATTCCACTGGATCATGTTGGTCGCCGACGGATCCACGCTGGTGGTCGGAGAGCAGTTGTCGCCCACCGGTGCTACCGGGGTTGCGGAAGCGAGTTCACTCCACTCGGAAGCGCCAACATTGTTCACCGCACGTACCCACACGTTGTAGGCACTGCCGTTTTCCAGTTCGGTCAGGGTGGTGCTGGTCTCGGTAAGGCCTTCAACCAGATCCGCAGCGGCCACGTCGGTGCCGGTGCTGTAGGCCACGTCGTAGCTGGTTGCGCTTACGGTCGAGGCCCAGCTCACGGCGATCTGTGCATCGGAAGCAAACAGACTCGGCGCTTCCGGTGCCGCTGGCGCTACCGCCGGCTGGAACACGGTACATTCCGGCAGGTCACCCTGGCCGTCGTCGCTCTGCGGTTCGATCAGCAGATCGTCGAAGATCACCGAGCTGCCACCTTCCACGCGGAACTGCAGGAAGGAGCTGGCGGTACCAACCTGGCCCGGACGCTGGTCCTTGATCTCGCCGCCCTGTTCGTAAGTCACATCGCCGGGCACGTTGATCTGCACACGCTTGCCGGGAATCAGGTCGCCCGCGGGCACGTTGAAAATACGCGAGCCCTGGCTGCCACCACCCCAGATGGAGTTGGCTTCACCGGAGGTGTTGTTGTCCACGTAGACCTGCATGTTGCGGGTACCGGAGGAGTCCTTCACACAGAAGGAGATTCGGTAGGGCTGGCTCAGATCCAGCTCACCCCAGGTAGAGACATCGTCGGAGGTAGTGGTGTCTTTTTTCGGGTCCTGGTCATCGATATCCAGGCGGGTCTGGCCGACGGAGAAGCGGCCGGTATTCAGCAGCATGGCGGGGTTGCCGTTGTCGCTGACAAGGCCCATCTGATCCAGCGCAACTTCCGGGCCATCGGCCGGATTGTCGTTGGCAAAGAAACAGCAGGTGGGATAGTAGAAGGACGGCCAGGTGTCGTTGGCGTCACTGGTGTTCAGCGCCTTGTATTCCTGGCTGAAGAAATACTGGGTATCGGCTTCGTCGAAGTTGGCGAAAGAGCCATCGCCGAAGCTTTCGTACAGTGTGGCGCCCTCGCTGCTGCCGCCACTGGAGGAACCGCCACTGGAAGAACTGCTGCCACCGGTCGCGGGCGGCGGCGTGTTGACCACGTCCCCTTCCAGATTGGCATCACTACCACCACCGCCGCCACAGGCGGTCAGGGTCCCCATAATACAGAGCGCTAGCGCGGACTGAGTCCAGCGTAAAGGTTTCATGCTCACCCCTTTCTCTCATTGTCGATCGTTATTCTTATGAGCCTGGATACCACTGAGGCCCAGCTTGTAATACTTATTGGTTTGGCAGTCTAACCAAATTGGTTAGGCATATACAACCGTTTCTCGCAACTGGCCTGGAAGTTATTTGTGACCGACGTACCAGTGTAGAAATTCGCGACACAAGAGCACAATAATTGGGCGAAACAGGGGTTTTTGTAGCAAAACTACACGACTGTGTGCAGCGCGACGGAGACAGGTGCCCCTCCCCGTGGCGTAAAAATGATCACAAACCGGCCAGACCACATTGACCCGGAATGGCCAACCGAGCGCAAAGCGAACGGCTGCAGGTGATCGAAGCGGGTCAAAAGCGGGAACAGGAAGACAAGACAGATGAAAGACTGGCCATCAATGCAGGACGCAGTGAACAGGCCAATCTTCACCGCACCGCTACCAATAGGTGCTGGCAGCGGGCGGGAATAACAACCACAGACCCTTATTCAACGGCCTCGATAAGCACGTCGTCCACCACCACGGTGGCGCTGCTCTCGGTGCGCAGGGTTACAAAAGAGCTGTCACTGGCGGTGAGGCCGGTCACGGTGTAACTCTGCCCCTCTACCAGCTCGCTGAGCAGTATCTGGTGGAACTTGGAAGCGCCGCCCCAGATGGAATTGCTGCTGGAGGCGGTGTTGTTGTCCACGTAGATCTGGAAGTACTTACCGGTGTCGCCGCCGACACTCACCACCTTGAACGAGATCTGCCAGGGCACACTCAGGTCGAACACGCCGGTCGTCGCACTGTCGCTGCCGCTGGTGTTGACCGCCGGCGTGCTGTTGCCGATGGAGACGCGGCTGCCGGTAAGACTGAGGGCGCCGGTCTGGATTTCCGCGGTGCCGGTTACCCGGTGATACATGGGTGTGCCATCGCCGGGAGCGCCAGACAAGTCACGGTAGGCGTTGGTGAAAAAGGTACCGGTATCGGTGGCAAAGTTTTCTCCGTAGGGCAGCGCCACGTCTTCCACAGTCGGTTCCTCTTCCACCGGCACCTCACCTTCCGGCGTTACCGGGTCGGGAATGTCCAGGCTGGACTGATCCAGCTTGCCCACACCGGCGTTGGCAATCACGTAATCTTTCAGACCGTCGGTGGCATCCAGAGTGTAGCTGTAGGGCACCTGGTAGGTCGAAGTGGATTCGCCATCCTGGGCGGTAATATCGGTACCGCCACCACTGGTCCAGGTAACGCCACTGCCGAACACGTTGCCGTTCAGGTTCCAGTAGCCGATCACGTCGGAATAAAACGACACTACCGGGTTCTGAGTGTTTTCGAACAGATTGTGCTCGATCAGCATCTCGGCGCCGGCGCGGGAGTTGATCGCGGTGGAATTGATCTGGTTGTAGTAATTGTTGTACACGTGGCCCTTGCCATGGCGGTACAGGGGTACGCGGGATTCCAGATTTTCGAAACGGTTGTGGTGGAAAGTTACCAGCCGGTCGGTATCCGGATTGGTATCGTTTTCCGTGTGGCCGTGCAGTGAAGTTTTCCAGGCATCGTGCAGATAGTTATAGGACAGCGTGATATAGCGTGCGCCGCTCTTGGAATCGATCAGGCCATCGTAATAATTCTTGTCTACTGCCAGGGAGTTGTAGATCTCGCAGTGGTCGATCCAGATATGGCTGGTGGTGGAGCCGTCGTCATCGCCCTCGATACTGATATTGTCCTTCTCCTGCCCCGGCCAGGCTTCGTGGAACAGGATATTCTGCACAATGATATTGTTGGCGCGACGAATGTTCAGGCCAATACCGTCAAACTCGCCGTTTTCGCCCACGCCGATCAGTGACACGTTATCCATATCCTTGATCTGGATATCGGTACCGGTTCCGGTGTTGAAATCGGTAATGGTGCCATCGATGTAGAGGGTGATTGGCTGGCTCGCGTCTTTGGCCTCGTCCAGCTTGTCCTGCAGGTCGGCGCCGTTATTAACGGTATATACCAGGCCTCCGGCGCCGCCGGTCAGGTTATAGCTGTAGCCGGCGAAGCCGCCGTCGATACTTTCGTTGCCCCCGGAGGAGGATCCGGAGCTGCTGGAAGAGCCCGATGAACTTGACGAGCTGCTGGACGAACCGCCTCCAGATGAAGAGGAACTCGACGAGCTACTGGAACTGCTGGAACTGCTTGAGGAGCTGGATGAACTGCTGCCGGAGCCGCCGTTATCGCCACCACCGCCACCACCGCCGCATGCGGTGATGCCGGCACATAGCGCCAGGGTAAGCAGGAATTGCAATGAATTACGCATGGGTATTTCTCACAAGTGAAAAGCCCCGCGGCAGGACCGCGGGGCTTTTTTGTTTACTGAGTCAATTGAATATCTTCGAAAGTGAAGTTCTGATTGTCGTTGTAAGGTGCAGCAAACAGTCCCACTTTTATGCTGTCAGGCAGGCCGGTAAACGTGTTGGCCCCCAGCTCGGTGTAACTGACACCACCATCGGTTGAGACAGATGCGTAGTACGCCTGCCCCTGGCGCTCCAGCTTGAAGTACAGGCTGTCACCGGCAACCACGGCATCACCGCTGGCTTTGCCCCAACCTCCGGCGGCTTCGCGCACGTGGCCGTACTGGGTCACCCACTCGCTGCCGGACATGTGCATGCCCACATGTGCCAGTGGTGAGGTGGTGCCTGCGGTTGCATCGCACTCACACATCATCAGGCCAACCGGGAACTGGTTCGCCGCATAGTTTTCACCGACACTTTTCAGCTTGGCGGTCAGGATGAAGTCACCGGTTACCTGCTGGGATACCAGGTAGAACGACTGCGCCATGGTTTCGAATTTGCCATCGCTGGCGGTGAAGGTGACGCTGTTGTCGGTCTGCTCGCTGATGCTGCCGCTCGCCACGGTGGCGGAAGACTGGCTGCTGTCGCCCACCAGCAGGCCGTTGCCACTCCAGGTTTCACTGGGGCCACTGGCAACGACACAATCGTCATCACTGGTATCTTCCGGATAGGGATCCCAGCCTTCACCGCTGTTCCAGCCGGCAAAAATCTGCGCGCGCGAGCAGAAGCGGGTTGCCACTTCTTCCGCACTCAACTGGTAACAGGTGCCATCGTTGCTACAGCGGTTGCTGAGGTCCAACGGATTACCTGCGAGATCGGTGCTGCCGTATTCGCGCCAGCCAGAATCCGCGCTCGCGGTAGACGGGTTGGGGATCGGGTCCGGACGCCAGCCGATATCGGCCACATGGGTATCCATGGCTGTGTTGATGAACGCAATATTGTCGAAGTAGCTGCTGCTGCCGCCACTGCGCGCGAGGTAGGTAGTCCCCGGTTCGATGGTGACACCGGTGGGGCCAGCCCCGTGGGTCAATTTTGAGTTCAGGAATACAAAGCCCGGCACGGATTCAGTCGGGTTGCGCGCCTGCAGGATGTAGCCGCCACCGCTGGTCGCTTCGCTACTCTTGGAGTCGCCCAATGAACGGATCTCGGACTCCTCGAATACGGTAGCGGTGCTGTATCCCCAGATAAAGTCCACGTTACCGGCCACTAGCGTGTTGTAGAACCAGTTATAGCCCTTCAGCAAGAGGGTATCCTGCTCGGAGATAAAGCTGGCATCGCGTGCGATCAGACGACCTTCACTGTTGAAGTAGATGGTCTCCGCCTGATCACCGGCACCGGTGCGCTGATGGGTGTTTTCGATGGTGAGATCTGTCAGGGTGATCATGTCACCGCCCTTCACCAGGAACAGGCTGCGTCCCTCACTGCCACCGTTCAGGCCGTCGTAGTTCTCGTAGTGAATTCGGGTCTGATCGGCGCCGGCACCCTTGATGGTGAGATTGTTTTTACCGCTCAGGTACAGCATCTCACGATAGTCACCGGCGTTAATGGTAATGGTGGCGGGATCATCCGCTGCAACATTCTCCATCACATGGTTGAGGGCGCCCTGCACGGTGCGGAAATCACCGGCACCATCGTCATCCACGGTTACGTCTGCGCCACTGGGCAGTGCTGCGCGGGTGGTGAAGGTCCATGCCGCGTCCTTACCAAGACCCACAAAATCGCTGCCATTCAGCTTCGCGCCCTGTACCAGATCGGAGCTGATCGCGACGAAGTATTCCACTCCCGGCTGCAACACATCGGTGTGCGGGGAAACGGTGAGGGTATTGCCGTCGATGCTGAACGGTGTTGCGTTCAGGGTGCGGGTCTGCGCCTGGCCGTTGTAACCGAGGGTGTCGGTTTCACCCGCTGCGCGGATGGCGTCGACTTCTGTGTTGTCATCGGCGCGGAAGATACGCACAGAGCCAACTTCTGCATTCAATGTCGGTGCGTTATCGAAGGTGATGCTAAGGCGGGTGTCTTCGTATTCGCCGGTAGCGCCGGGCAGTGGAGTAACCAGGCTGCTGATATCGCCATAGGTTGCGGTGGGCATGGCAAAGGCCTTCGCCACCTCCACGTTGATACTGCGCTGCAGGCTGCTGTCGGATCCGCTGATAAAAGTAACTTCCGCGCTGCCTTCCGCCAGCGGTGACAGTTTCACCAGGTTACCGGATACTTCCGCAGACACCACACTGTCATCGCTGGAAACCACCTCGAAGGTATCCGCGGTCACACCGTCACTCTGGATTGCGGTGACATTGATTTCCAGCGCCGGATCACCGGCAGTGGCAGTCCAGGAGGGCTCAGCGTAGTCAATGGTGAGCTGTACTGGCTTCACCGCAGGATCGCCGACTTTTACATAGTCCACTTCAAACGAGCGGTTGTAGGTGAAAAACCCGATACGACCGGCGGTGGTGTACTTGCTGTCGGCATCGGAGTAGGTGCCCAGCTCTTCACCATCCAGATACACGGTGATATCGCTGCCCACTATGTCGTAACGGACGGTATACCAGCTGCCATCGGTGGCACCTTGCTCGCCCAGCAGGATCGGCTTTTTCGCCTGCACTTCGCGGCTCACGGATCCGGTCGCACCGGCGTCTTCGGTGGCGGCATAGCCCGCTTCCACCTGGGTGGACTCGCTGCTGTTCTGCATATTGAGGCCGCCGAAATACCATTGCAGCGGCCCCTGGTAGCGGCCGATGCCGTACAGGTATTTATTGCCGGTATTGCCGTTCTGGCGCGGCCGGATGCGGTATTCCACAAAATAGTCTGCGGGCACGCTGCCGAAGACCGCTTCCTTCACCAGGATCAGCTCCCCCTCACGCAGGTTTTCACCGCGGGTACCGGCGGTGAAGCGCAGGGACTTGCCCTTATCGCCTTCATCGAGGATATCGAAAACACCTGGATCAGCGAGTCCATAGCCGTCGATCACCGCATCCCAGCTGCTGGCGAATTCCCCATCTTCAAAGTCATCGCAGAAATAGAACCCGGAATCCGGGCAGGTAAATACCGTGGGCTCCGGATCAGGTTCCGGCTCCGGCTCCGGCTCAGGTTCTGGTGGTGGATCAATGGTTACCAATTCCTCGTCCGGCATTGGGTTTAGCTGGGTGAGTTCTCTCTTCGAGCTATCATCACTACAGCCAGCCAGCAGGCTGCCGAGCAATGCGGCTATCGCCACTCTCGTATAGGTGCCGTGTACTCGCATGGAATACTCCTGTTTTAGTTATCGGCTTGTTGTTATCCGGCAGCTCTGAAGGCTGCCAGCTCTCTCACTATCTCACCCCAATGGCGCCCGTTGTCCCCAATTGGCATAGGGTAAGACAAATGATTTTTGCGCTAATAAAACCGGGCTACGCACACTCGCTCATGCAACCCGGATATCGCTTTCTAAAAACTTTTTCCAATCGGCATATCTACTTCATGCTTAATACCGATCAGAATTGTCTTCAGTAACCAACGCTCTCGGCATAGGAAATTATTTTCTCTCCGTAGCCTCCACCCCAGCTGTAACCTTCGCGACGCTCTTCAGAGATATCCATGATGTCGTAGTAAGTTCCACCATCGCGGTCACTGAAGAAGCCGTCATTGGTATACAGGTTATAAAATCGGTACCACATCCGATCCCCCGGTGAATAGACAATTTTTTCCGTGGTCGACTTGTCGTATGTGTAATCTTCGAGAATGGTATTGGGACTGCGATACCAGCCGAGTGCGGCCTTCACGGCCGTGGCAACTTCTGGTGTCTGTGGTTGCGTCATCAGGAACGCGATGATTTCCACTGACTCGCTGCCACTGAGGGATTCCAGTTCATATGCGCGCGCAGCTTTTGGCAGATAGTCGGTAGCGCCGTGTTGCGCGCACCAGGCAGTCAGCACGCCGTTCTGCTTCCACTGAGATTTCAGGATATAGTCCACACCCAGATCGATAGCCGACCTGAACTGCGTACGATCAGCGCCATCGAAAATATCACCATCGAAGGGACCCGAGCCCTTTTCCGCGTGATACAGCACCGTCAGCACTCGCGACATCGCATCATCGTTAAATGTAACGTGATCCGCATAGCCACCCTTTAGTGGATAGAACTGCGGCCAGCCACCGGACGGATACTGCATTTCTAAAAGAAAATCCATCGCCCTTCTGGCGGCATCCCGATAAACAGTATTGCCGGTGCGCTTGTACATCTCCGCCAGGTACGTCATTTCCAGTGTGGTTGCGCCATTATCAATGGTCGCCGAACCGCTGCCGCCATTCCCCGCACTGCTGTAGGATTGATTTTTGGGCCAGCCACCATTGTCGTACTGGTAGGAAAGGATGATATCGGCCTGGCCGCTATTCAGGCTCCATTCGGTCAGGTAGCGATTGAATCGATCGTGTACCGGGTTGCCTTCCTGAGGCAGAAATACCGCCTCACCATTGAAGCCGGGCAACCAGCCATCGAAAATATTTGCCACGCTATAGCTCTGGGCTTCAGCGTCTGAAAGCTGGCTGGACTGAGACACCCGCTGGGAAGTGTCCGCCCCAGGGCCACTATTCTGGTATTCGGCAAATCGCGCGGTGTCCAGCGTGTTACTGCCCATCGCCTTCCAGCCTGCGGGCAATACATGGTCGCCAAGCTTTACCCCAAGATAAGTCGCTGCGCCGTAAGGGCGCCAGTTCCTGCCAAGAGCGACGCTGTCCGCGCTGACCGACGGCGATGCCGTTACCTCACCGCCCAGAAAAACGATTCCATAGGCCTGGGTTTCCTCGGTACTGGGGGCGGTAATTGAGCTACCGCCGCCAGCGCTGTGGATTGTGCAATTGTCGAATACCGCGGTGGCACCACCAAAAATATAATCGACGGTACCTTCGACATAGCAATCGCGAAAATACTGCGACCCACTGTGTACGTAGAGGGTGTCCTGGTTGCCGAGGAAGCGGGTATTCCGGAACTGCACCCGGTCTGCAGAAACGCGCAGTGCAACCGCCTGGATTCCCGGGCCGTGGCTGTTTTCCATGGTGAGGTTTTCAACCGAGATATCATCTGCGGTTATGGAAATACTTGTACTACCGGAAGTTCCGAGTGTGCCGCCATTGCCGTCGGAGGTATCCGCCGTATCGTCATAGGTCAGGACTGTCGACGCGGCTTGGCCCTTTTCTCCACACAGAGTCAGGTTGGGACGGTCGATCAGTAGTTTTTCATAGTAGGTACCCGGCTTGATGCGAATCAGCGTCGGCTGCGTATTCGAGGAGGAAATGCTATTGATCGCCGACTGTACCGTGTTGTACTGGCCACTGCCGTCTTTGGCGACAGTGACAACCGGTACCCCGGTAATATCGTTACAGTCGGCTGCGTCACCGTTAACCACGCCGCAGGCGCCTGTGGTCAGGCTGCTTCCGGCGGCGGTCAGCGAGTCGATATTCGGCAGCCCTCCTGAGGTTTGTGCAACCAGCCGGATAGTGTTTTCTCCCGCCTGCAACGGAAGCGTGGCGCTTTCCGTAGTCCAGCTTGTCCAGGCGCCGGTGGCGGTCAAATAGGCCGTACCGACTACAGCGCCGTTTACCTCGATATTCGCAGGACGATCACTGGTCGAAGCGTAGCGGATATCCAGCAGTGCACTATGGGCATACTCCGCGTTAATACTGTAGCTCACCGCCGCGCCGGCCTCGTTATTTGTATTCAGGAATCCGCTGCCTGAAAAACCGGTGTGATTGCTGTCGACGGAACCATCCACCGAACAGAAACCGTCGGCCTCTTCCAGGGTCAGAATGGTACTGGTGGTGGCGATGACCGCGTCATCACCATTGGAATTGAATACATTGCCGCTGGTGTCGGTGACCTTGATCCAGTAGTAGTAGGTACCATCTTGCAGGCCGCTGTCGGTATAGGTGTTGCCGCCAATACTCGACACAATACGGGTACGACCTTCCGGGTTTGAGTCGGTATCGCGATATATCGACTGGTACGCGACATCAATATTGCTGATATCCCAATTCAGGTTCGCATCGCTACCATTCACGCTGACGCCGAGATTGACCGCGCCTGTTGCTGCAGGTGTGCCGCTCGCGTAAGTTTCAAATTCAGCCACGGTCGGCGTGCCACTGCTACTCAGGATTTCAAAGTTGAGTTTGCCGAGACTGACCGCATCAAAGTTTATGGTTCCCACACCACTTCCTTCGGCCAACACCTCGCCGGTCTGGTGGTTAACCAGCTGCCAGGAGCCGATATTACCCTCGTACCCCGACGCCTCGCGGATGACCGCACTGGCAACCATGGTGGCACTGGACCACTTTACCGATACCCGCCCGGTTGCGCCTGCGGGTGCCCAGTACGAAGTCATATCTCCGTCGATCACATTGCCGTAGCTACTGCCACTCTGCTTGGACGAACCATCTGCTCCCGCACCGAGCGAAAGGTTACTCCCGGTCTGCGCCTGCAGACAGGTGGGCGCCAGCAAAGACAGGGCGACGCCGAAACCGAAAAATAATTTTTTCGCGGACATGAGATTATCACCACCAATTAGCATTATTTTTTTAAGCACTTCGGCCAAGCACAAAACTCTCGATTGCCGACAAACCGTGCTCGTTTTTTCTTTTTCTTCGAAATTTTAGTTTTGCTCAAAGAACACGAAGACCCATCCGCCAAAGGGCGGATGGGTCTGAGCGTGGCTCTCGATATTTAGCTAGTAGCCATCACTGGCAAATCACTTCCCCAAGCCCGATCACGTAACCCTGGTCATAGCCCAGCGGCGAGTTGAACGGGATCTCTCCGTCCTTGCCCGCGGTGGCGATGATGTAATCCGCCATCGCCTGGGATGCCGGCAGGTTCTGTGCGGCCATGACGTCGCGGGAATACTGGGTGTAGTCCTGGGACAGGTCGCCGACAGAGCCGGAGGCATTGGTAATTTCGTACTCGATCGATGGGTCCTGGTTACAGGCGGCGTCGGAGAACCAGAGCATGGAACCGTCGGTGCGGAAGTTGCCGTCGGCCACGTCCCGCGCCAGCTGGTCTCCGCGCTCATACAACGCCTGTACCGGATCATCCTTCTCCTGGAAATCGCGGTTGATCAGGAACATGTTGTCTTCCCACAGCACGCTCGCACCGACGCGCACACTGAGAATGTCCTTGCGATAGTTCATGAAGAAGTTGTTGAACATGTGCGAGGTACCGCGACGAATCAGCGGGATACGGCGCAGGGTATTGCCCAGCGAATCGTAGTGATCGTCGGTGGTAATGAACGCGTTGTGGTGCATGGTGGTGCGAATCTGTGCGTTGATCTCGCGGCTGTCGCTTGAACCATGCAGCGCCGCACGCTTCACATTCACCAGTTTGTTAAAGCTCATGGTGATGTTGTAAGCACCCACTTTCACATCAAACGCCGAGTCACCAGTGGTGTCGAAGGTGTTCTTGTGAATCCAGATTTCGTGGGAGGCACCGGTGTTGCGGATCATATCCGGATCGAGACCGTGGTCTTCGGTGTGACCGGCACCACGGAAATCCAGGTTGGTGAGGATCACATGCTCGGCGGTCTGGGTCGGTGCGCCCGAACTGTCGGCACCGATGGCGAAGCCGTTGAAGCGGAAGTAGGCGTTGGCCTGGCGACCGTCCAGGGTCTTGTGGGAACCGATCTTGGTATTGCGAATCGGCAGGCTCTTGTCGTTCAGGCGGTTGTTAAAGAATTCCGCCATACACGCATCGTGATCAGCATAGCCGTTGTCTGCACACCATTGCTGGTAGTCGATGCACTGTGCCTCGGAACCACTGATTGCGGCCTGTACGGAAGCATCACCACAGTGATTGCGGTACATCGCCACTTCGGTTTCGCTGGCAAAATCGAACTTGTCGAACACAATCCAGTTGAAATCATCACCGGTCACCGCATCCAGAATCTGCTGCTCGACACTGCGACCCTGGGGATCGTTCTTGGTGATGACCGTCAGCTGGCTGTTGCCATTCGGATCGTAACCGCCCATGGCGTTTTCACCGTAGCCCACTGCGCGGCCCAGAGTCTGGAACAGGCACTCTACGATTTCCTGGTCGGTGTCGAGCTCGGCGGAGTCGCGCCAGTTGACGTTCGGGTCGGTGGCCAGGATGTAACAGGCATTGCTCACTTCCGGAGACGGGAAGGCACCACCCGAGGAGGAACCGCCGCTGGAAGAAGAGGAGCTACTGCTGCCGCCAGAAGACGAGCTGCTGGAAGAGCTGGTACCACCGGAGGACGAACCGCTGCTGGAACTGCTGGTACCACCGGAAGAAGAGCCGCCAGAGGAACTGCTGGAGGAACTGCTTCCGGAAGCGCTACCGCCGGCACAATCACCGGCCACCGGGGACGCACCGGTTACTGACAGGCTGTCGATATTGGCGAGACCGGAACTGCCAGTCGCTTCCAGACGGATTTCGTTGTAGCCAGCGTTCAGGCTCACGGTAACGGAACCACTGTCCGCGTAGCTGCTCCAGGCTCCGGTATCCACCATGGTCACAGAGGCCTGACTGCTGCCGTTTACCAGCACCGCTGCCGGGCGATCGCCACCGCCATTGGCAAAACGCCAGTGGAGGGTGTAGTTACCCGCAGTGGGCACCACGACCGACCAGTTAATGCCCATGCCGCTGTCGTTGTCGGTATTGGCATAGCCGGCGCCCGCGTATCCCGCGTGCTCGGTTTCAATTGCGCCATCCACCGCACAGAAGCCGCTGTCATTTTCCTCCAGGGTCAGGGTGGAAATCGTACTGCCACCACCACTGGAACTGCTGGAAGACGAACTACTGGACGACGAACCACCGGAAGAGGAACTGCTGGAAGAGCTCGAAGAAGACGTATCTCCGGTCGCGTTGTAGATTTCAAACTCGGCAATTTGCGGTGCGCTGCTGGCGGCGTCGATCATCAGGTCGATCTTGTCCATACTCACATCGCCGAGATATACCTGCATCGCGGAACCGATACCACTGCCCGCAGCGAGCTCCTCGCCGTTGTCGTGGTTTACCAGGCGCCAGCTCTGAACACTGTTGCCGATCTCGCGAATGATCACGGTATTGAAATTGCTACCAAAGTTTTTCGCCGAAATACGCTCACCGCTGGTCGAACCCGGCTGCCAGTAGCTGGAGAGGTCACCGTCTACCGCATTGCCGTAGCTGGTGCCACCACCTTTACTGGAACCATCGGCATCACCGGACAGGGCGAGATTGCTGCCGAGCTCTCCACCTGAAGAGCCACCAGAAGATCCGGTACCGCCGGAGGAACTGGAGCTGCTGGATGAGCTGCTGGTGCCGCCGGAAGAAGATGAACTGCTGCTGGAGGTGCCCCCGGAGCTGCCAGAGGAAGAACTGCTGGAAGACGAGCTGCCGCCAGAGGAAGAGGAGCTGGAAGAGCCACCCTCTACTTCACAGGCGCCATCGCTCACCAGCAGCCCTGTATTGGCACCGGCGGCCGCCAGTACGATCTGCGGCACACAGGCTGCGTCGTCCAGGCTGTAGCTGTAGGGAATATTGATGGAAGTGGTCGATACCGGGTTGGGTCCTGCCGGGTGATTATCGGTATCGTCTGCGGTCCAGGTAATGTTGGACCAGATATTACCGTTCACTTCCCAGTAGCCCATGTCGTCGGTATAGAAAGTACCGAGCGGATCCTTCGAATCCTCGAAGTAGTTGTGTTCCGCCTTCATTTCACCGCCGATGCGGGGGTTCATCCCGGATTTGTTCAGCCCGCGGTAATAGTTGTTGTAGGCGTGCGCGGTGGCGTGACGCAACAGCGGCGTGCGGGAATCGATATTCTCGTACAGGTTGTGATGGAAAGTGACCGGGCCGTTGTTGCTGTCGCTATCGCTGGAGCCCACAAGGCCGCCGCGACCGGAATTGCGCAGGATGCTGTAGGAAAGCGTGACGTACTTGGTCTCCGCCTTCATGTCGAACAGCGCATCATAACCGTCACTTTCACCACCGGACGCCTCCAGGGTCAGGTGGTCCGCCCACACGTTGTAGACGTTGCTTTCCATACCGACGGCATCGCCACCGTTGGAGGTGGGAGAACCGGACTTCTTCACGTTGCGCACGTGCAGGTTCTGCAGAATGATGTTGGACGCGCTGCGCAAATGGATCCCCAGCTCGTCGAACAATGCCCCACTGCCCACACCAATGATCGAAACGTTGCTGACCTCTTTGATTTCGATTTTGTCGTCGGCGGTATTACAGCTGTCACCGGATACCTTACTGGTATTGCCGTGATTGATGGTGCCTTCGACGTGAATGATGATGGGGGTATCGCTGGAGGGGCGATTACATAGTGCGGCGTGGATTTCGGTACCGGTAGTGGCGTATACCACTTCACCCCCGGCGCCGCCGGTGGTGCCTCCGTTCTGTGTGGCAAAGCCGTCTTCCGCGACTGCTCCCGCGGACATCAGGCTGCCCAGCAATGCACTCAGCATCGCTGTTCTCTTCAGCTCGAATTGCATGTGACCTTCCGTTTTTATTTTTAGAAGTTGATCAGGACGACCGGCCACGGACCTATTTCCGGGAAGAGCAACTACCCCGGGATACAGCAGAAGGGGAATTTGGACCAATCATCATCGCTGTGGGCGGCAGGTACAGCGAGATCCGCCCGGGTAATTGGATTGCCGTTATTGTTATACCAACTCTGCAACCACAAGAGTTAATTGGCAATACCAAAATTCAGATCAAGGTTAGCCAGATGGAAATTTTATGTAAAGCCTATTTTTTGAAGTGTTTGTCCAATAACCCAGAACTGTGCAGCAGTCCCTGTCGACAACAATGAGGGATGCGCCAAATACAACGGCCTATGGATATTGGCGCCATATTTCAGGCAAAAAAAAGCCGGGCTGATAAGCCCGGCAAGTCCATCCTGATGATGATGCGAGGAAATTCAATGTGCGTTGCAGCCACCAACGCGAGTGCCGCGGCCAGTAGCCGGCGGCGATACAGCCTTCCGGTCAGGCCACTACCGGCTATTCAATCAACCCCAGCGCGCGCGGCAAAAACTCGCTGATGGCCGGTACCAGGGTCACCAGCGCCAGTACCACGAACATCATCAGGTACATGGGCAGCAGCGGACGGATCAGTGCCGTAATTGAGGTCTTGGAAATACTGGCCCCCACAAACAGCACACTGCCCACTGGCGGCGTGCACAGGCCGATACACAGGTTCAGGATCATCACGATACCGAACTGCAGCGGCGACATCCCCAGCTCGGTCACAACCGGCAGGAAAATCGGGGTAAAGATCAGCACCGCCGGCGTCATGTCCATAAAGGCACCGACCGCGAGCAGGATCAGGTTAATGGTGAGCAGAATCAGCAGCGGGTTGTCGCTGATGGTGATCAGCGCCTGGCTGATGGTCTGCGGGATATTCTGGTAGGACATGATCCAGGACATCGCGGAAGACGCCGCAATCAGGAACATGACAATGGCCGTGGTCTCCACCGACTTGGTCAGCAGTGCCGGCAGCTCAGCCCATTTCACTTCCTTGTACACCACACAGGAAAGCAGCAGGGAATAGAGCACCGCAATGGCACTGGCCTCGGTTGCGGTGAAGAAGCCGCTGATGATGCCGCCGATCACAATAAAGATCAGGAACAGGCTGGGCACCGCATCCACGGTTTTCTGCAGCGCTTCCTTCACGGTGGGCTTTTCACCTACCGGATAGCCCTTCGCCTTCGCCCAGATTCCGCACACGATCATCAGCCCGAGGGCCAGCAACAGACCCGGCAGATAACCGGCGATAAACAGCGCGGCAATGGAAACCCCGCCGCTGGCAAGGGAGAACACGATCAGGATGTTGCTCGGCGGAATCAACAGGCCGGTAGTGGACGAGGCCACGGTAACCGCGGTATTGAAGTTCTTGTCGTAGCCCTCTTTGGTCATCGACGGAATCATGAAACCACCGATGGCTGAGGTGGCCGCTACCGCAGAGCCGGAAATGGAACCGAACAGGGTGCAGCTGATGATATTCACAAACGCCAGGCCGCCGGGCAGCATGCCCACCAGTACCCGCGCAAAGTCGATAATGCGCCGGGCGATACCACCACTGCCCATCAACATGCCGGAAAAAATAAAGAACGGGATCGCGAGCAGCGCGAAACTGTCGATGCCACTGGCCATGCGCTGAGCCATGGTGATCATCGCCGGATCAAAATCGATGGTGCACAGCATGGTGAGCACGGTGGCGGCACCAATACTGATGGAAATGGGTACGTTCAGGGCCAGAAGAACCAGAAAACTGACCAGCAATACGATAACTGCGACTTCCACGGTGATTCTCCTCGCTTAGGCTTCTACAGCTGCAGACTGTTTTTGATTTTCTTTCTGCCCCGCAACAGAGTCGGAAGCTTCGGCAATGTCATCGGTATAGGGATGCATCTCGGAGTCGAATTCCGCAGGAAACTCCTGATCGCTGCTCACCAGTTCGATCAGGTGGTCGACCGAGAACAGGCAGATCAGCAGGCCGGACAGCGGCAGTACGCTGTAGACATAGCCCATGGGAATATTCAGCGCCGCGGAGTACTGCTCCAGCTCAAAGGTAAGCAGCATCAGCTTGGCACCACCGTAAACCATCGCGGCCGCGGCAAAGGCGAAGCACACCAGCACCACAAACACCTGCAAGGCCTTGCGCTTGGCGCCGTGCAGGGCATTGGTGAGCAGGTCGATACCCAGGTGGGATTTTTTGCGATAAGCGTAAGCGCCGCCGAGCAGGCCGATCCACACCAGCAGGTAGCGCGCCAGCTCTTCGGTGTAGGAACTCGGCTGCATCGGCAGGAAACGGGTAAGTATCTGCCAGGTCACATCCAGCACCATCAGTGCCAGCAGGGAGGCGAGAAATACGCCCAGGACCTTTTCAATTTTCTGCATCATCTTTGCCTTCCACTTTTTATATTTATTCAGTGGGATTTTTCGTTTTACGCGCGCAGCGAACACCTGGCGGACTGCGCGCGCCGGGCGAGCGCTCTAGTTGATCGCTTTGATTTCTTCCAACAACGCACCCACCTCGGTGCCCTGATAGCTGTCGTGCAGGGGCTTTACAGCATCGATAAACGGCTGCTTGTCCGGGTAGATCACCTCCACACCTGCAGCCTTGACCGCAGCCAGGGATTCCTCGGTGGATTCCTGCCACAACTTGCGCTGGTAGGCCACGGCCTCCTCGACCGCCTGCTGCAGCCATTCCTGCTGCTGCGGCTCCAGCTTGCTCCACACCTCGGTGCTGATCAGCAGCAGGTCCGGCACATAGGTGTGCTCGTCCAGGGTGTAGTACTTGGAGACTTCGTAGTGCTTGGAGAGATAGAAACTGGGCGGGTTGTTCTCGGCGCCGTTAACCACGCCCTGTTGCAGCGCGGTGTACAGCTCACCCCAGCTTACCGGCGTGGCGGCGCCGCCGAGGGTGTTGACCATTTTGATTGCGGTCTGGCTATTCTGTACGCGGATCTTCTGGCCGTTCAGGTCCTTCGGAGTCTGCACCGCAATATCGTTCATGTAGAAACTGCGGCTGCCGGCGTCCAGGTAACCCAGGCCGCGCAAGCGCGCGTCTTCACAGGCCACCAGTAACTCCTTGCCGATATCGCTCTGCAGTACTTTCCAGAAATGCTCGGAGTCACGGAATACGTAGGGAAGGTTGAAGACCTTCATTTCCGGCACGAAGCCCTCCATGGGACTGGCGGAAACCTTGGTCATGGCCAGGCTGCCAATCTGCAGCAGCTCGATCAGTTCGCGCTCGCTGCCCAGCTGGCCGCCGGAATAGATATCGATACGCATGGAATCACCGGACAGCTCCCGCAGGCGCTTGTCCATAAATACCATGGCACGGTGCACGGAGTGCTGCTGGTCCAGGGTATGGGCCAGCTTCAGGGCCACCTGTGACTCTTTGAAGCCGCAACTGGCGAGTATCAGGGTGGTTCCAGCCAGCGCTGTCGCCAGCAGACGGCGGAGGGACCGTGTCATTATCATCATCGTTACCTGCGGTTTATTTTTTTCGGCTACAGGTTCTCTGGTAGTTACCGCGAACTTGCGGCAACAATCCGTCACCTCGGGCAACGGCAGACCAAACTGGTCAGGCCATTGTAGCGAGCGCAGTCAGGAGGTGCAACGCACCTGCCCGGGATATATCCGCTGTGGCCCCGACGCGGGCCAGGCGGATGTGAAATATAACGCCAAATCGCACACTTTTTAACCATGAATGTGCGCAATTCGCGCCCGCTCAGCAGGCCTCCGCCGCGGGCGTTGCCGCCCCGAGGAATTCCGCACGGGGGATAATGGCGCCGCGATGGCCGATCACCCGCGCCGCACAGCGGTTGCCCGCAGCAATGGACCGCTCCGGAGTAGCGCCCTGCAAGCGCGCCCCCAGGTAGCCCGCATTAAACGAATCGCCGGCGCCCGTGGTATCCACCACGCTCGCAACCGGCGGCACCTCGAGGGCGGTCAATTCACCGTCAAACTGCAGCAATACCGGCTCTGCACCGCGCTTGATCACCAGCTCGGAGACCCCGAATCCGGTATTGCGCTTGATACAGCTACCGGGACGGCGGTCGCCCCACAGTGCCTGCTCGTCCTCGAAGGTCAGCAGCGCCATATCGGTCTGCCGCAGGAATTCCGCCACCGCATCCCGCGCCGCTTCCGGCGATGCCCACAGGCGCGGACGATAGTTGCTGTCAAAGGCCACACGACCACCATCGGCACGATATTCCTCCAGGAAGGCGAGCAGCTCGGCACGGGCCTGCGGGCTCATGATCGCGAGTGTGATGCCGGAAAGGTACAGGCAATCCATCTGCCGCAGATGCGCCTTGAGCGCCTCGCGACGGGCAGTATCGGCAAACAGCTCGCGCGCCGGGGCCTCGCCGCGCCAGTAGGTAAAGTAGCGCTCGCCATCGGGGGTATTCTGGATCATGTAAAGGCCGGGGCAGCGCCCGGGCAGACGCGCGATGGCGCCGGTATCGATACTCTCGCCGGCGAGAATAGTGAGCACTTCCTCACTGTAGGGGTCATCCCCCAGCAGGGTGACATAGCTGACATCGACCCCGTGACGGGCCACGTACACCGCGGTGTTGTAGGTATCCCCGGCGTAGGACTGGGCCAACAACGGCTTGCCCTGCTGCCCTCCAGCCCGGCCTGACTGGCCCGCGGCCTGCGGCGCCAGCTCCACCATTACCTCACCCAAAGCTGCCAGCTTCACTCGACTCTCCCAATCGTTATTAAGTTGCGGTCTAATAGTCATTATTACCATTTGGCGGGCATCAAAGCCACGGGGACGTACCGGGACACACCCACCAGGCGCTTACGCTAACATTTGCGCAAATGCCTTACCAGAATAGTTGACTGGTATAACCAATTTTTGGCAACATGGCAACAACCGGTGCAGATACCCGAATTTTTTCTGCACAGCGGTTTTCTCCATCGCCTGGCGCTCCCGGCGCAGTGGGACTGGTTTGGGCCCCTCGCCTTCTTTTAAGCGCATGCCGCCCGCTCCCGTTACAGTTTTTGCTGAACGGAGAGCCGGGCTTTTTCTTTGCGTGGCTTTCCCGCGACACCCACGCTCGTAACGTCCTAGTTAGTGGCGATGGCGATAGCACACAACAATAAGCGGAGCCGGCGCTTGCCCCCGACTCCAGATGGCAAACACGAAACCTGGAAGCCCCCAACATGACACGTCCTCTTATCCTGCATCCCGACCGCCTGTTTCCGGCCGACAAGGTAAGCCGGGATATCGCACGCAAGCTCTACGAGAGCGTGAAGGATTTGCCGATCATCAGCCCCCACGGCCACACGGATCCGTCCTGGTTTGCCGAGAACAAGCCGTTCGGCAACCCGGCCAATCTGCTGATCCGCCCGGACCACTATGTGTTCCGCATGCTCTACTCCCAGGGCATTCCGCTGGAGAGCCTGGGTATCCGCACCCAGGACGGTTCCGAAGTTGAGCAGGATCCGCGCAAGATCTGGCAGCTACTGGCGGACAATTACCACCTGTTCCGCGGCACCCCGTCGCGCACCTGGCTGGATACCGTATTCCACGATGTGTTCGAGCTGGACGTACAGCTGAGCTCCGAGACCGCGGACCTCTACTACGAGCGTATCGACAGCTACCTGCGCCAGCCGGAGTTCCTGCCGCGCGCGCTGTTCGAGCGTTTCAATATCGAGGTGATCGCAACCACCGAATCCCCGCTGGACGACCTGCGTCACCACCAGAAGATTCTGGACAGCGGCTGGAAGGGCCGGGTGATTACCGCCTTCCGCCCGGACCCGGTGCTGGACCCGGACTTCGAGGGCTTTACCGATAACCTGGCACAGCTGGCGGAAATCACCGGCGAGGATACTTCCACCTGGTCCGGCTACCTGGCGGCGCTGCGCAACCGTCGCGAATTCTTCAAGCAGATGGGTGCGACCTCTACCGACCACGGCCACCCCACCGCGACCACCGCGAACCTGTCTGCGGCGGAAGCGGAGGCGCTGTTCCTGAAGGTGAGCGCAGGGAATTGCAGCGCGGAGGATGCGGAGCTGTTCCGCGGTCAGATGCTGACCGAGATGGCGCGTATGAGCATCGAGGACGGTCTGGTGATGCAGATTCACCCGGGCTCATTCCGCAACCACAACAAGGTGGTGTTCGAGCGCTTTGGTCGCGACAAGGGCTGTGACATTCCGTCCCAGACCGATTACGTGCACGC
>Ga0207814_100154_pt1 | contig 64856 bp, 45 predicted proteins | sample TtaePargueraPR_7_FD_187755 | JGI IMG/M metagenome (GOLD analysis project Ga0207814, IMG submission 187755) | Aerobic enrichment media microbial communities from Bioluminiscent Bay, La Parguera, Puerto Rico - Tt and P1 (2) (SPAdes) | ecosystem: Environmental > Aquatic > Marine > Unclassified ... | reverse complement strand
CCGCCTTTATCGGGGCGCCATTTTTCTTCTGGTTGATCGTGAGTGCGCGGCGGGGGATGGCATTGTGAGCGCGATCAAGACGGAGTCGATTTCCTGTAAACAGCTCACCCTGCAGCGCGGTGAACGAGTGGTGCTGGAAAATATTAGTGCGCGGTTCAATCCCGGCGAACTGACCGCGGTCATCGGTCCCAACGGCGCCGGCAAAAGCTCGCTGCTGGCCTGCCTCGCCAGCGTGCTGGCGCCATCCACAGGCAATGTGTTTATCGGCGATTGTGACGTGTCGGCACTTCCCGCGACACGGCGCGCCTGCCACAGTGCCTACCTGCCACAATCCGAGTATCCGGCCTGGAGTATGGCCGCGGAAGATCTGGTAGCGCTGGGATTGCTGCCTTGGGGGCGCGTCACCGACAGGGCGCAAAGAGTACTGGCGGCCCTGCAGCAGGTAGACGCAGTACAGCTGGCGCGGCGTCCGGTGACCGAGCTCTCCGGCGGTGAATTGCGCCGGGTACAGCTGGCGCGGCTGTTGGTTGGCGATGCGCCAATCCTGATCGCGGACGAGCCCGGTACCGCGCTGGATATCCGCCACCAGCTGCAATTGATGCAGACTTTTCGCGCGCAGGCGGATGCAGGCAACACGGTCATCCTCGCCCTGCATGACCTCCCGCTGGCTGCGCGCTACTGTGATCGCATCCTGTTGCTGCAGAACGGTCGCCTGCGCGCCCAGGGTACTCCGGAAGATGTGCTGACCCAGGGGCAGATCGGGGATGTTTACGGTGTTCGCAGCGAACTGCGCTGGCGGGAGGGCCGCCCCGAGTTCGTCACCGGCGACCTGCTGTAGCTCCGCAGCGCATTCCGCTATAATTCCCCCCGCTTCAGGTGCCCAGCAGTCAAGAACGTCACAAGCGTCCGACTTGGCTGGGGTAAACGGGAAGTCCGGTGCAAGCGTGTTCACAATAACAGGCTAATTCCGGCGCTGCCCCCGCAACGGTGATGCGTATTCTGTACTTTGTAGAGAACGCTAAGCCCGATACCGGCCTAGAGCAAACCACTAACGATAAAGCGGAGGGCTTTGTCTGGGCTTGTTTGCGGTTTGGGCTCTTGTTGTTTGCTGAAGGCTCGCCGGTCTTGTTTCTCGCCCTTGTATTCCCCTCCCTCAATCGACCATTTTTCTGATTGGGGCTCACATGTATAAATTCCTTTTCTCCAGCCTGGCCAGCGCCATAGCGCTCGCCGTCCAGCCCGTTCTGGCTGAAGACACTAACCTGGAACAGATCACCGTTACCGCCAGCCGGGTGGAAATCCCGCGCGCGCAGACCGGTGTCTCTGTGTCGGTGCTCACCGCGGCAGACATTGAAAAACTCGGTTACAGCACCCTGCTGGACGTGGTCAAAACCCTGCCCGGCATCTCCGTCAGCAACAACGGCGGCCTGGGCAAGGTCAGCAATGTCTATGTGCGCGGCGAATCCGGTTCCCGCACCCTGGTTCTGCTCGATGGCGTAAATGTCGCGGACCCGACCAATACCCAGGTCACCACCCAGTTCCAGCATCTGCAGGCCGGTGATGTGGAGCGTATCGAGGTGCTGCGCGGCCCGCAGGGAATGATGTATGGCGCCGGTGCTGGCGGTGTGATCAATATCATTACCAAGCGTGCAGCGGAACCACTGGAATTACGCCTGTCGGCCGAAGGCGGGCGCTACGATACTGCGCGCACGCAACTGGCCGCCCGCGGCAAGCGGGATGGCTGGAATTACGCAGTCAATTTCAGCCAGCTGGAAAGTGATGGATTCAACACGCGCGAGAATGACCTTAGCGGTGAGCGCGACGGTTACCAGAATCAGTCCGCCAGTGCGCGCCTCGGCTACGCCTTCAGCGACAGTTTCTCTCTCGATGGCCAGCTCCGCCAGATCGACGCCGAAACGGAATTCGATGGTTGTTATGCGGGATGGCTGACCACCAATAACTGCGAAGATCTGTACACCCAGACCAGTTACCAGTTGGGCGCCAGCCTGTTGACCGGGGCAGCTTCCCACCGATTGACGGCTTCCCGCCAGCAGCTGGAGCGCGACAGTCTTTCCGACGGTGCCAGCAGTTACGCCGTTGAAGGCGCGATTGACGAGCTGAATTACTTCGCCAATGCCAGACTGGGCGCAGGAGAATTTTCCTGGGGCGCAGATCTGGACCGCCAGGAATACGACTCCGCCGGTGCCAGCGAAACCATCGACATTACTGGCGTTTTCGGCGAGTGGCGCGGTGACCTGGCCGAGGCAATTTACTACAGCGCCGGTTTCCGTCACGACCGTTTGGACAACGAGGATCACAACAGCTGGCGCTTCTCTGTTGCGGTGCCGCAACTGGTTGGTGAAAACCACCAGCTCAAATACCGCGCCAGTGCCAGTACCGGCTTCCGCGCCCCCAGCCCCTATGAAGTTTCTTACAACCTGGTGGAGGGGGTCGCACCCGTTGGCCCGGAGCAGAGTCGCGGTTATGAACTCGGCCTCGAATACGCGTATGCGCAGTCCGTGAAAGCCGAGCTGGTCGCATTCCGCCAGACCGTCACCGATGCAATTATTTTCGATAGCACGTTGGGATCAGGCTGGGGCGCCTATGCACAGGACAACGGTGACAGCCGCTCGCAAGGTTTTGAGCTTTCCTTCTCCGGGGGGCTGGGAGAATCCGGCAGCTGGTATAGCAACGGTACCTGGCTCGACAGCGAAGACGCCGAGGGCGAACAGCGTCTGAACGTGCCCCAGCAGGTGTACAACGTGGGGGCGAGTTACAGTCTACTGGGGGATCGCCTGACCGTCTCGGGCAACTGGCGCCGGGTGGCGGACCGCCTGAGCCCCGCGGTTAGCTGGGCGGATCCGGCGCAGGAGTTGGGTGCTTACGACCGGGTGGACCTGAATGCGGTGTACGACTTCTCCGAGCGCGTTGCCTTTACCCTGCGGGGGGAGAATCTGCTCGACGAGGATTACCGGGAGGTTGCGGGTTTTTATACCGCTGGCGCCGCGGTGTATGCGGGGGTGAAGCTTTCCCTGAACTGATGGGGGAGGGGCTGTGCGGGTGAACTTGCCCGCATGGCCTCCGCTCTTTTTTACCCATGGGCGCCCGCCGTCGGCCCGATGCTCCACAACCTGCCGGCAATCGTTCCGCAGCGGGCCGACGGCGGGCTTTCGCTCTGCGACTTTTTTGCTTTGATTCTTGTTATCCTGCCTCTAATCCAATTCAAGAAGTCCGTTCATGTCTGAATCCGAAAACAGTAAGCAGCAGCGCCACAAGAAACGTATGCAGGCGCGCAAGGACATTGTCGATGCCGGTGTCGCCAGGGCGCTGCAAGAGCGTGGGATCGTGATCGTCTATACCGGTGACGGTAAGGGAAAGACCACCGCTGCGGTCGGCACGGTTACCCGGGCACTGGGGTACGGTTATAAAGTAGTGGTCGGGCAATTTATCAAGGGCGTGTGGGAGTGCGGCGAAAAGAATCTGCTGAGCGCACTGCCCCAGGATCGCTATCCGCTGCAATGGCACGAAATGGGCACCGACTTCACTTGGGAGACCCAGGATTTCGAGGCCGATAAAGCCGCCGCCCTGGCGCTGTGGCAAAAGCTGAAAGCTGCCCTGGCCGATGACAGTGTCTACCTGGTGGTGATGGACGAGCTGACCTATGCGCTGAATTACAAGTGGCTGGATAAAGCGGAAGTGCTGGAAGCTATTGGTAATCGCCCCGAAGGGCAGAGCGCAATCATCACCGGTCGCGGCGCGAAACAATATCTGCTGGATATTGCGGATACGGTGACCGAGATGAAATCGCAGAAACATGCTTTTGAAAATGGCGTTTCTGCGCGCAAGGGGATCGAGTGGTAGTGGTACTCCTGGTAGCAAGTGCAGCGCCGACTGGCGCTGCACTCATTTATGTCTGACTTACATTTTCCAGTTAAACCGCATACCCGCAGTGCGCGGTTGTCCCCACACGCCATAGCCCCAGTCCGAGCCTAGCGTATTCTGGTAAGTGAAATATTCCTCGTTGGTCAGGTTTCTGGCGAACGCCTCGACGCTGTAGGTGTCTGAAGGCGAGTGCCAGCTGACCTTGGCGTTGGCGAGGCCGTAAGCGTCGTGCTTCGAATAGGGATCGTTTTCGATCTGCAGGAAGTGATCGTCCTGCCAGGCGTAATCCGCCTGGAATACCAGTTCGCCGTTGCCGCCCAGGCTCATGTAATAGCGGGCCATCAGGTTGTAGGTGAAGCCGGGGGCCGAAGGCAGTTCGTTGCCGTCGAGGGTGTAGGCATCACCGGCGACGAAAAAGAGCTGGTCCGAGTCGAACTCGGTATCCAGCCAGCCGGCACCGGCGATCACCTCGAAGTTGTCGCTAACCGGGGCTGTGAGTTCAATTTCGGCACCGGTGCCGGTGACGTCGCCGGCATTGGTAATCACGCTGCCATCGGCCACGGTGAGGAATACCTGGGCCTGGTAATCCTTCACGGTGTAATGGAAGGCGGCGGCGTTCAGTCGATACACTTCCGCGAGCGTGGTTTTCAGACCCAGCTCGAAGTTATCGATATTTTCCGCGCCCACCGGGCTGGTGGCCTGCAGGGAAGCGTTGTAACTGCCGGAGAAACCGCCACTCTTGAAACCCGTCGAATAACTGGCGTAGGCCAGCGTTCCAGCGACAGGACGCCAATCGAGGCCGATACGGCCGGTGGTGGCGTTATCGCTCAGGTCGTCAGTCGTATCAATTTCATCGTAAAAGCTCGGGCCGGCATCCTGGGTGAAGTTCCTTTTCTCTTTGGTATAGCGCAGGCCACTGACCAGTGTCAGCGTGGACGTCAGGTCGTATTCCAGCTGGCCGAACAGTGCCCAGGATTCGGTATCGAGGGTGACGATTTCGCGGTGCCACAGGCCCTGTGCCGCCCAGTCCGCGGTGGTGGGTGCTTCGGTCACCAGCCCGCGATCATCTTTGTAGTAATAGAAGCCGGTTACCCAGTTGCTGTTGTCGGTACTGCCGTTCAGGCGTACCTCCTGGGTGTATTGCTCCGCGTCTACAGCGTACTGTTCATCAAAATAAATCACCGAGGTTCCGTCACCATCGTCCTGCAGGAATTTATCCAGTTCTTCATAGGCGGTGATGGAAGTTAGAGAAAAATTCTCGAAATCCCAGTTCAGGGTAGCGGAAGTGCCAAAGGTGTCGATCTCGGTACCGAGGCCGTTGGCTGCGCCGGTGGCGACATGTTCGGGGTCAAATTTGCCACCGACGGCTTCCGCTCCGGTCATGCCAAAGGTGGCACTGGTACAAGCGCCGCTCTGGATGGCGCCGATGGAACAGGTCGCGGCGTCTTCGTCCGCGGTTTCCAGGTAGCCCATATGGGCAAAACCCACCGACTGCTGGTCGGCGCTGCTGCCGTGCACGTTGAGCAGCAGTCCCGCATTGTCGGCGAGGTCGATCTCCAGCTGGCTGCGGTAGCCGAAGCTGTCGGTATCGTTGAGCTTTTCACCGGTGACGGTGTTGGTCTGCCAGCCGTCATTCCGGGTGCTCTTGATCGCCATGCGCCCGCGCATATTGTCGGACAGTGGCCCGCTAACGGTGCCCTCGATAATGCGCTCGGCGTAGGTGCCGTAGCTGGCACTCGCGGTTGCTTCAAGGTTCTCGGTGGGCTTGCGCGAGACGTAGTGCACCAGGCCGCCGGTAGTGTTGCGACCGTAAAGAGTGCCCTGGGGCCCGCGCAGGACTTCCACCCGCTCCAGGTCAAATAATTGAATGGCCGAGCCAGCGGGGTTGCCGCGATAGACATCGTCCACGTAAATGGAGACCGGGGACTCCCAGGAATCGGAGAAATTCACCAGACTGATACCACGAAGGCTCACCGACGGGCTGGAGGCTTCGCCGAAGATGGCGAAGAAGTTCATGTTCGGCACCTGCTGGGTGATATCCAGCCCCTCCTCAAAGCCCATTTTATCGATGGCATCGCCGGAGAAAGCACTCACTGCGACGGAGACGTCCTGCAGGGACTGCTCGCGCTTCTGCGCGGTAACGGTGACTTCCTCAAGTACGGATTGTTGCGCGAGTGCGGTGCTTGTGCCGACAGAGCAGGCAAGTGCGATCGCGCTGGCCAGTAGCCTGGGTGCCGTCAGTGGTGGTTGCGGTTGCTGTGCGTCAGAATGGTGAAGGTTGCTGCCAAGTGGTGCAGTCATGTTGTTCTCCTTGTGATCGCGCGTTTTCCCTGTGCACCTCTGATTTGTTTACAAGATCCGAGGTGGATTGCGCGATTTGATAGCGGGCGTCGTTGCCCGGGATGCGCGATGATGTTGCGTCGTCGCGATTGGACTGGAATCTCTTTGCGATAAAGAGTCCAGGAAAAAAAGAGCGCCAGACTGGCAGTGCTCTGGAATGACCCTACCAAAAATTACACTTTGATCGCAATTATGTTTCTAGTTGAGGGGTGTTGGCCAATTGCGAAGGAAAAGTGCTGGGCACCTGTTTTCGAAAGCGTCGGCGACAGGGATGTCGCCGACGCAGCGTACAGGGATGTATCCACAGCGGTTTCGAAAACAGGTGCCCAGCGCTTTTCTGCCACCGGGCTTGCTTAGTGAAACCGCTGTAATTAGTTCCTCGTGTTACTTCGTCAAACGAAGCATTAACTTCATCATCTTGTCCGCCAGATTGCCGTAGGGCGGCATCAGTAGTTTCAGCGGGTCCAGCGGCCCCTGGTAAAACACCGGGCGCAACTTGGAAAAGGTGAGGAACCCCTCGTAGCCGTGATAGTGACCCATACCGCTTTCACCGACGCCACCAAAGGGAATATCGTGCTGGCCCACATGCAGCACCGCGTTATTCACGCTGACGCCGCCTGACATCACGTGGTCGATGTAGTAATCCCGCAGGGATTTGTCATTGGTGAACGGATAAATGGCCAGGGGGCGGTCGCCGCGGTTGATGTACTCGGCCACTTCCTCGCGATTCCGGTAGGTTTTTACCGGTAACAGCGGACCAAAAATTTCCCGCTGCATCACGTCCATGTCCTCATTCACATTGATCAGGATATGTGGCGGGAACTTGCGCAGCGGGTCGTCGCGATCGATCTCTTCCCCGGTCAGGTTGATCGCCGTAGCGCCCTTGTGTACCGCATCGTCCAGCGTTTTCCACAGGCGGCGATAGCTGCTGTCATCAATCACCGAGGTGTAGTCGCCGGCCTGAATATCCGGGTAGCGCTTCTTGAATACCTGCTTGGCCTTCTCCACAAAGGCATCCACTTTGCCTTCCGGCAGCATCAGGTAATCCACCGTGGTACAGATCTGGCCGGCGTTGAACAGCTTCCAGAACAGTACCCGCTCACAGGCGAGATCCAGATCGAAGTCGGGGCCAACGATGGCCGGTGACTTGCCGCCCAGTTCCAGGGTCACCGGGGTGAGGTTGGATGCGGCAGAGGCCATCACCTTGCGCCCGGTTTCACCGGAGCCGGTGAAAATGAGGTGGTCGAACTTCAGCTTGGAGAATGCCTGGCCCATACCGCCGGCACCCTCCATAAATACCAGTTTGTCTTCCGGGAAATAATCGCCGCTGATGCGTTTCAGCAGCTGCGCAAGATGGCCGGAGTTCTCCGACATTTTCACCATCGCGCGGTTGCCGGCGGCGAAGATATTGATCAGCGGGCCAAACGACAGGTTTACCGGGAAGTTCCACGGCACGATCACGCCAATCACGCCCAGTGGCTGTGGAATGACCTTGCTGGAGGAGGTGGGGAAGGCGGTGAAGTCCACGTGGCGGCGCTGGGGTTTCATCCACTTCTTCAGGCGTTTGATGGTGTCCTTGACGCCATCCAGCGCCGGGAAAATCTCCGCGAACAGTGTCTCGTGGTGCGAGCGGTTGCCATAGTCCTTGCTGACCGCCCGCACAATGTCATCCTGGTGGTCGCGGATCATCTGTGCCAGTGCCTTGAGGTCCTTTACCCGCTGCGGGTAGTCGGGCTTGGGGTTGGCGAGGTAGGCCCTGCGTTGCTGTGTCAGCAGGTCTTCCAGCATTGCGGCTTGGGCGTTGTCGGGGGTGAGGGTCTGGGTGTTCATCGGAGGCTCCGCTGAATGGAATCGGGTACTTCAAGTTGTACCCAGAATAGGGCTTTTGGGGCAGTGGGAATTGACCGATTGCGTCACGAATTTGACAGATGGCGCAAGCCGCTGCGCCATAGGGCGGCCTTGTTCCGGGTGCCTTAGCCCGGGTGCTGGCGCAACCAGGCCCTGGGGCTCGCCCCCATAATGCGCTTGAAGGCGCGGGTGAGCGCGCTCAGCTGGCTGTAGCCCACCAGTTCTGCGATCTCGGTGAGCGAAAGATTGCCCTCCAGCAGGTAGGTACACACCTGTTCAACCCGGGTGCGATCCAGCAGCTGCTGGAAACTGGTGCCCTGCTGGCTGAGGCGCAGCTGCAGCGTGCGCGGTGCCATATTCACGCTGTCGGCCACCTTCTCCAGGGTAACCGGCCCCCGCGGCAGCAGGTTAGTGATGGTCCACAGCAGTTGCTCCTGGAAACCGTCCAGCTGTTTTTTCTTCAGGAAATTGTCGATCAGGCCGCGCATTGCCGGGCTGGCGCCGGCAACGGGGCGCGCCAGCAGATCGCGGGAGAAGGCGATGCCGTTAAATTCCTGGTCAAAATGCACCGGGCACCGGAACAGCTCGCGATAGGCTGCTGTGGCAGCGGTAGTGGCAGGTGCCGGGCCGCAGAGATAAACCGCTTCCAGCTGCAGCGGCTCCGCCAGCAGAAAGCGGATCATGTTGACCCCGCCCGCCACCAGGTTGTCGCTGTGCTGGCGCGAGTGGGCTGAGGGGCCGTCAAACTCGTATTGGGAGCAGAGGCAAACCAGGTCGCGCTCTTCCCCTTTTCCCTGTCGCTCCTCCACCCAGACCTTCAGGCCCTGGGCAGTCTGGCCGATGGCGGAAGTCACGGTTTCCAGGGCATCACCCAGGGTTGCGCACTGCTGCAGCAGCAGTCCCACGGTGCCCAGGGCGGAAATGTTCTGTTGCTGCGCCAGCCTGAGCCCGAAATGCTCACAGCCACTCAGTTGCGCCCCCAGTTCCAGCAGCTCCACCTTGGTCTCCATGGGGATCATCAGGTCCGGGCGCTCCAGGTAATCCGCCGGCAGCGACAGGCGCCGCAGCAGGTCCCCGACATCGACGCCGAAACTGCTGAGCAGGGTTTTGTAGCCGGTGAGCGCACTGGCGCGGACCATGGGAAGCAAGGGCAGACCTCTGGGAAATTGCTTGTTCGCCATGATACCCAATTCCACCCGGGGGCGCGGGCGCAGATTCTGCGCGGGTGTCCCCGCGGCCGTGGGGAAAGCGTTCTTTTTGCAAAAAGAGGGTTGTTCAATTATTGTTCAATGTTTGCGTTTTCGCAGTATCCTCCTCCCCCCTGAAGGGGGAGGAGGCTGGCGCACAGCTAGGGCAAACTGTAAGGGCTGGCAAATCTCGCCCATAAAAAAATAACCGTGCCCGCAAACCCGTCAGATGAGAGAGACCTGCCCCTGTGGCCAGTATTGAATTCAAAGGTGTTAGCAAGCGCTATGGCGACGCTCCGGCCACGGTTCCGGGGCTGGACCTGCACATCCGCGACGGCGAGTTCATGGTGCTGGTGGGCCCGTCCGGCTGTGGCAAATCCACCACCCTGCGCATGATCGCGGGGCTCGAATCGATTTCCGGGGGCGAGTTGCTGATCGGTGGCCACAGGGTCAACGACCTGCCGCCCAAGGATCGCGATATTGCCATGGTGTTCCAGAACTATGCCCTCTACCCGCACATGAGCGTGTTCGAGAACATGGCCTTTGGCCTGCGGGTACGCAATATGCCCAAGCTCGGTATCGAGCGGCGGGTGCGGGAAGCGGCGGAAACCCTCGGTCTTTCCGACCTGTTGCAGCGCAAGCCGGGCCAGCTTTCCGGCGGCCAGTGCCAGCGGGTGGCCCTGGGGCGCGCCATAGTGCGGGACCCGCAGGTATTCCTGTTCGATGAACCCCTGTCCAATCTCGACGCCGAACTGCGGGTGCAGATGCGGGCCAATATCGGCCGTCTGCACCGGGAATTCGGCACCACTTCGGTGTACGTGACCCACGACCAGGTCGAGGCCATGACCCTCGGCACCCGTATCGCGATCCTGAATAAAGGCGCGCTGATGCAGGTGGGTACCCCGCTGGAGCTGTACAACGATCCGCAAAATACCTTCGTCGCCGGCTTTATGGGTTCGCCGCCGATGAACCTGATGCCGGTGCAGAATACCGGCGCCGGCCTGTTCAACGAATTGATCAACCTGCCCCACGACGGACTCAGCGGCCTGGGGGCCGAGCTGGTATTCGGGCTGCGCCCGGAAAAACTGCAGCACGCCGCCGCTGTGCCTGCGCACTGGCCCAAGGTGCGCGGCACCATCGAGCTGGTGGAAAGCCTGGGGGCGGAACTGCTAGTGCACCTGCGGGGCGGCGACAGCAAGATGATTGCACGTCTGCCCGGTATGCAGGTGCTTACTCCCGGCGACTCTCTGGAGCTGGCGTTCGATCCCGCCGCCGTCTACCTGTTCGATGCCGGCACTAGCCGGCGTATCCGCCCGCAGGCGCAATCGAGGACGTCCGCGGAGCGCACCCGGTGAGCCGCGGGCGGCGCATCTGGATTGCCTGCCTGCTGTGGTTGCTGGTGTGGCCGGTACTGGCGGACGGGCCACAGGTGCTCAGTCTCTGGCACGGCTATCGCGGCGCCGAGCGCGCGGCCTTCGAGCAGCTGATCGACGAATACAACAGCCGTCAGTCCGCGGTACAGGTCAAACCGCTGGCGGTGCCCTTTGGCGGCTATGCCGACAAGCTCGCTGCCGCGCTACCGCGGGGACAGGGGCCGGACCTGTTTGTGTTTGCCCACGACCGCCTGGGGGGCTGGGTCAGCGCCGGTCATACGGTTGCCCCCATCGACAAGCTGGTCAGTAAGGACCTGCTCACCCGCTTTCCCGCCAACCTGCTGGATGCGATGACATACGACGGCAGGCTCTACGGCCTGCCGTTCAATTTCAAAAGTCCCGCGCTGATTATCAATACCGATCTGGTGGACCGCGCGCCCGCCACCACCGATGAGCTGGTGGCCGTTGCCCGGCGTCACACCGAGCGTAACGCCGGTCGCTTTGGTCTCGCCTACAGCTATACCGAGCCCTTCTTTCACGGTGCGCTGATGAACAGCTTTGGCCCGGGGCCGTTCAGTGAGCGCGGGGAGCTGGCGCTGGACAGCGAGGCGAATATCCGTTCGCTCGAGATGCTGGTGCGCTGGGTGCGGCAGGACCGCATTCTGCCGGAGGAGCCCTCCAGCACCCTGGTGACCAGCCTGTTCAACCAGCAGCGCGCGGCGATGGTGATCAGCGGCCCGTGGATGCTGGGGGAGATCGCCGCGGATGTGAATTACCGGGTGGTGCCGTTGCCGGTAAACAGCGAGAGCGGCCGGCCGCTGGCGCCGTGGGCGGCGGTCGAGGGGCTGTTCCTCTCCCCCTGGTCAAAGCAGCCCGCCGCCGCGGTGGACCTCATGGGATTTCTCACCTCGCGCCAGGCGGCGGAGACCATGGCGGTCGAGGGGGGGCAGTTGCCCGCCAACGTCAGCGCCTTCGAGCATCCCGGGGTTGCCACCGACGACACAGCGATGGCGTTTCGCCAGCAGCTGGAAACGGCGGTGCCGATCCCCAACCTGCCGGCGATGACCCTGGTGTGGAAGCCGCTGGAGACCGGCCTGAAAAAAGTGGTGAAAGGGGCGGCAACGCCGGATGCGGAGCTGCACCAGCTGCAACAGCAGATCGGTGCGGATCTCGCGCGCTTGCAGCGCTCCCGCGACCGCGGCGACCGTTCCGTTGCCATGCCGGTATGGCTGTGGCTGCTGCCGTTCGCGCTGGTGATCGCCGCCTATTGCCTGTGGCGACGCTATCACCGCGCCATTGCCGCGGGCTGGCGACACAACCGCACCGCCTACCTGTATATTCTCCCCGCCATGCTGGGTATGACCCTGCTGGTGTTTTTCCCGCTGGCGTACGGCCTGCTGCTGTCGTTTACCGACACCACCGTATTCAACGAACACATGCCGCTGTGGTCGCGCTGGGTGGGGATGGATAACTACCTGTCTATCCTGGGGGACTTCCACCTGTGGCGGGGCGAGGGCGCCGAGCGCAGTATCGATTTCGACAACTTCTACTGGACCCTGCTGATCACCATCCTGTGGACGGTATCCAACGTGACCCTGGCGGTGGGCCTGGCGATGGTACTGGCGCTGGCACTGGACAAGCCCATTTTCGGTCGCGGCTGGTTCCGCCTGATCCTGATCCTGCCCTGGGCAATTCCCAACTACATCACCGCACTGGTGTGGAAGGGCATGTTCCACCCGCAGTTCGGGGTGATCAACCAGGGCTTGCAGGTGCTCGGGTTCGCGCCGGTGGCCTGGTTCGATTCCATCGGGGCCAGTTTTTTTACCGGCCTGGTGACCAATGTCTGGCTCAGTATCCCGTTTATGATGGTGGTCATCCTCGGTGGTCTGCAGTCGATTCCGAAAGAGCTGTACGAGGCCGCGCGGGTGGAGGGCGCCGGGCGCTGGTTTCAGTTCCGCACCATTACCCTGCCGCTGCTGAAGCCGGTGCTGGTCCCGGCAGTAATCCTGTCGGTGGTGTGGACCTTCAACATGTTCAACGTCATCTACCTGGTGAGCGACGGCGCTCCCGCCGGGGCCAACGATATCCTGATCACCAAGGCGTTCCGCATCGGTTTTGAAAAATACCAGTACGCCTACGCCGCCGCTTACTCGATAGTGATCCTGGCGCTGCTGTTCTGCTACGCCCTGTGGCAGACCCGGGTCAGCCGCTCCCTGGAGGCGGCGCGATGATTGACCAGGGCGCGACCACTGCAGCGGTAATCGCACCTTTCAAATGGCTGGGGCGGCGCCTTGCGCGCATAGTCAGGGATATATTCTCCTGGCGCTTCGCGCTGCTGGTATTTGCGTCGCTGGTTGTGCTCTACCCGCTGCTGTGGGTGGTGAGCCTGGCGTTTTCCGGCCAGCAGTCCCTGACCCTGGTGCGGCTGCCCGCAGACGCCAGCCTGGGGCAGCAGTTGCTGGCGCTGATTCCGCTGCCGGAGCAGTGGACCCTGGCCAACTTCAGCGCGGTACTCACCGAGCAGCCTTTCCTGCAATGGCTGCGCAACAGCCTGGTGGTGGCCTTTGCCACCACCCTGGTCGGTCTCTCCCTCAGCTGTACCGCCGCCTATGCCTTTTCCCGCTTCCGTTTTGCCGGGCGCGAGCGGGGGCTGATGCTGTTTCTGATTTCGCAGATGTTCCCGGCGGTGCTGATGCTGATTCCGCTGTACGTGATCGTGGTGCAGTGGCTGGGGCTGGGCAACTCCTGGCTGGGGCTGATCCTGGTGTATTCCATCACCGCGCTGCCGTTCTGTGTGTGGATGCTGAAAGGCTACTTCGACACCCTGCCGTACGAAATCGAAGAGTCCGCACTGCTGGAGGGGGCCTCCCGCTGGACCATCTTTACCCGCATCATCCTGCCGCTGGCGCGCCCGGCCATCGCCGTGACCGGTCTGTTTGCCTTTATGACCGCGTGGAACGAATTTATTCTCGCCTCCATCTTTATGGACGACGAATCCCTGTACACGGTACCCGTGGGGCTGCGCTTCTTTGTCAGCGATTACGCCTCCGAATGGGGTTACTTTGCCGCCGGTTCCATTCTGGTTTCCATCCCGGTTATGCTGCTGTTTCTCGCGCTGCAGCGCTTTCTGGTCTCCGGGCTATCTGCCGGTGCGGTGAAGGGCTGATTCCGCCTGCGGCGCGGCAGCAAATCCATGACCCCGATAAATACTGTGTGCCGATGAAAAGTCTTCTGCGATTGCTACCACTCATTCCCCTGATCCTCGCAGGCACGTTTTCTGTGAGCGGCGTGTCGGCGCAACCTACCGGTGAAAACACCATGAACAGCAAACCCCGCCTGCGCGGCGTGCAACTGTATACCCTGCGTGCGGAAATGGACCGCGACCTTGCCGGCACCCTGGAAGCCGTGGCGGCGGCAGGCTACCGGCAGGTAGAGTTTGCCGGCTTCTTCGGTCGCGAACCGGCGGAGATTCGCACGCTGCTGGAGGCCCAGGGGCTCACCGCGCCCGCCAGCCACTTCCCTCTCGAGCAGATGGAGGCGGACTTCGCCTCGGTAATCGCGCAGGCCAAGGCCCTGGGGAGCCAGTATGTGGTACTGGCGTGGCTGGAGCAGGGCCGGCGCAGCGCTGCGGACTATCGCAAGCTGGTACAGAACCTGAACCACTGGGGTCGCCTGTGCCGCGATGCAGGGCTGCGTCTGGCATACCACAACCACGACTTCGAGTTTGTGGAGACCGACGGCTTCATTCCCTACCAGCTGCTGCTGGACGGTAGTGACCCCGGACTGGTGTCTTTTGAAATGGACATCTACTGGATGCACAAGGCCGGGCAGGACCCGCTGGACTATTTTGCGCGCTATCCGGGGCGCTTTCCCCTGTGGCACCTGAAAGACGCGACCGCAGCTGGCACCATGGCGGATGTGGGGCTTGGTATCATTGATTTCCCGGCCCTGCTGGCGCAGGCGGAAAAGGCCGGACTGGAATACGCTTTTGTCGAGCGGGACGATGCCGCCGCGCCGCTGCAAAGCATTCGCCACAGCTTCGAAACCGTGACCAGCTGGTAGCCTTGAGGCTGCCGGTAGTGGAGTGCGAGTCTTCTCTCGCACCGCTCCGGTTCGCTGCCTGCCTTCTTTCCCGGCCTCTTCTTTAGCTTCCTCTTCAAGCCTTTCGCATCCCTTTCGCACCCCCTCCGCAACCTCGGTGGTTGGTAGGTCACAGAATCAGGTTGGTTGTTTTTTGTACTTCCTGTAAGGTTTCCCGCTTTGTGCTGGCGGGATTGCACAACTCTGGTGCAATCACCCAGGCATCCTTTAACTTGTTGAATACAAAGGGTTTTTCTGTTCCCGCTTTGTGGGAATCAAGGTGGGATAGTCCATTTTTGACGAAATTCTCAAGGTGGGACGATTCACTTTGAGGCATGGGGGGAATATAGCTTCGCGTCAAAGCGGGTGGTCCCTTTGCGGTCACGAGGTGCCCTGTTTTGACGAACCCAAATAACGACAATGACGTGACGATGGGGGAGACATCTCCATGAACAGAATGACCGGATTCAAGAAGAAATCTATTGCGGTTGCTATCGCGACCATGGCCGGCATCAGCGGCCAGGCCTTTGCACAGAGCGAACAGGAAACAGCACTCGAAGAAGTGGTGGTACTGGGTATTCGCGGCAGTCTCGAAAAATCCATGGACGTAAAACGCGATGCCAAAGGTATCGTGGATGCGATTTCCGCGGAAGATATCGGCAAGTTTCCCGATACCAACCTGGCGGAATCCATGCAGCGTATCACCGGTGTGTCCATTGACCGCGTGAACGGTGAAGGTAGCAAGGTCACCGTGCGTGGCCTCGGCCCCGACTTCAACCTGGTGACCCTGAATGGTCGCCAGCTGGCCCGCACCACCGGCGGCCGCTCCTTCGACTTCCAGGACATCGCCTCCGATATGGTTACCGGTGTGGAAGTGGCCAAGACCAGCGATGCCACCCTGCCGTCCGGCGGCATGGGTGCCACCATCAACCTGCTGACCGCGCGTCCGCTGAACACCCCGGAGCGCACCGTGCGCTTTGGCGTCAAGGGCGTAATGGACGAGTCTTCCGAAGACGCCGACATGACTCCCGAATACAGCGGCTTCTACTCCGACACCTTTGCCGACGGCAAGTTTGGTGTGGCCATCTCCGGCTCCATTCAGGAGCGCGAGAGCGGCAGCCAGCAGGCGCTGGTACCCGGCGGCTGGATCAGCGTCGAAGGCCAGATGGACAACAACTGGGACGGCGTCAACGACCAGTGGGGCGCGGTACCCCTGGAAAACCAGGTCAACCGCCCTGGCGAAGGCGATATCTACTCCGTTGCGCAGAATGCCGCGTTCAAGTTTGAAGAACAGCAGCGCAAGCGCACCAACGGCCAGCTGGTGCTGCAGTGGGCGCCTACCGACGACGTGACCGCAACCCTGGATTACAACGTCTACGAGAACAAGATCGCCAAGCAGTTCAACGATATCTCGGTTTACCACGCCTGGGGTGGTGACCAGCGCGGTGTATGGAGCGACGGCCCCATCTCCACGCCGATCATCTACTCCGAGTACTACGGCGCACCCAGCGACGTGGCCATGGGTGGCGGCAGCACCGCAGAAGTACACGAAGGCGATATGCTGGGTATCAACCTGGAGTGGCAGGTGAGCGACAAGCTGAACCTGTTCTTCGACGGCCAGCACTCCGAAGCCGAGCGCCGCCCGGACAGCCCTTGGGGCACCAGCAACGTGCTGACCGTTGCCGCCATGGTGCGCGACGCCAGCAGCGTGGATTTCACCGGTGATATTCCGGCGATCTACGTCGACAGTGAAAACGGCCTCAATGCCTCTGACATCATCGTCACCGGCTCCGTGTTCACCAACAGCAAGGATTACTCCGAGGTGGACCAGTTCCGCTTTGGCGGTAACTTCGAGGTGAACGAATCCAGCGATATCGATTTCGGCATCTCCCGTCAGGAAGTGACCAACCGCTCCCAGTCTGTGTTCGTACAGCGCAACAACTGGGGTGGCGCGGGCCCGGCTTCCGACCTGCCGGATGAACTGTTTACCGCGGATAGCATTTCCGACAAGTTCGATGAATCCTGGGGTGACTTCTCCGAGATCGGTGGCCTGGAGCCGCTGAACGTCTACTACCAGTGGGACTTCGAAGCGGTGCGCGCGGCGGCGGAACAGCTGTACGCCAACAGCGCCAGTGATCTGGGAACGATCAACCGCCTGGGTGACTGCGGCACCGCTTTCTGTGCTTCCACCGATTACGCGTCCGACACCGACCGCACCACCATCGAAACCTCCACCGCGGCCTACGCCCAGTACAACTTTAACTCCCAGTTCGGCAGCATGCCGTACGAGGTAAATGCGGGCCTGCGCTACGAGGAGACCGATGTCGACTCCGTCTCTGTGGTTCCCAAATACGACCGCGCCGAGTGGAACTCCAACAACGAGCAGGCCATCCTCGGCTCTGGCGAGCAGGTTTACCTGAGCGAGGAAGGTAACTACGACTACTGGCTGCCGAGCCTGGCGTTCAGGCTGGACGTGACCGATGACCTGGTAGCCCGCGCCGCGGTGAGCCAGTCCATCACCCGCCCGGATTACAACTCCATCAAGGGTGGTACCACCATCGGCTCCGCCGCCAACGGCGGTATCGGCGGCGGTTCTACCGGTAACCCGAGCCTGCTGCCGTACGAGTCCACCAACTACGACCTGTCTGTGGAGTGGTACTACGGTGAGACCAGCTATGCATCCATGGGCCTGTTCCGCAAGGATGTGTCCAACTTCATCAGCTCGGTCAAAACCGATACCACGCTGTTCAACATTCCCAACCCGGCAGACGGTGCGCTGGTGGATGAAGCGCGGGCGAACGGTGCCAACGATGCGGCGTCCATTCGTCAGTACATCGCGGAGAACTACGCCGATAGCGAGTTCGTGGACGTGACCTACCAGGAAGATGGCGTGACCATCGACAAGATCTTCATCAAGGGTAACCCGGCCACCGACCGCGATATGATCTTCCGCGTGGACACACCGGCGAACAGCGATGTGGAAAACACCATCAATGGTGTCGAGCTGGCGGTGCAGCACATGTTTGGCGAAACCGGCTTCGGTATGCAGGCGAACTACACCATCGTAGACTCCGAGCTGGAATACGACCCGTTCATCCTGGTGGATCAGGAAGCCATGGTGGGCCTGAGTGACTCCGCCAACCTGGTGGGCTTCTACGACAAAAACGGCTTCCAGGCGCGTATCGCCTACAACTGGCGCGACGAGTTCCTGAGCTCCCGCGGCCAGAGCACCGGCGCCAACCCGCAGTACGTCGAAGCTTACAGTCAGATCGACATGAACTTGAGCTACGAACTGCCGCAACTGGACGGCCTGCAGGTGTTCCTGGAAGGCATCAACGTTACCGATGAAGCACAGCGTGTGCACGGTCGCGATGAGCGTCAGATCCTGGGTTATTACCAGGGTGGTGCCCGCTGGCAGCTGGGTGCCCGTTACGCCTTCTGATCCATTTCACAGGATGGTCTGTTAGGCAATGGAAAGCCGCTGGTCCTCCGGGCCGGCGGCTTTTTTTATACCGACAGTTTTTTATACCGACGGTTAAAGCAATAACAAGATCGAGAAAGAGAGAAGCAAGATGACGAATGCGGTACTGCTGAACAATGTGGAGCATCGCGATCTGCGGGTAATTACCGAGCGATCCGCGGATCTCGGTGACGATGCCTGGTACGCGCTGACTTTCCCGCTGGAGTTTCGTGCCCTTCAGGGACACTACCCGATTTTTTTCCAGAAAGACGCCAGCAGTGGTGCTTTCTTTCCGCTGGTGTTGCTGGGGCTGCAACCCGGTGAAAACCTTTTCCTACGCGATGGCAAATGGGCAGCACCGCACATCCCGCTGACGATTCGTCGCGAGCCGTTCCTGATCGGCCGGCAGAATTTTGTCGAGGACGGCGTGCAGAAAACCCGCCGCGTGATTCATATCGACATGGACAGTCCCCGGGTCAACCGCGAGCGCGGCGAACCCCTGTTTCTGGAATACGGCGGCAACTCGCCGTTTCTCGACGGCATGTCTGACCTGCTGGAAGCAATCCACCAGGGCATCGAGCAAAGTGAAAAATTTGTCCGTGCACTGCAGATTCACGGCCTGCTGGAGTCTGTTGCCCTCGATGTTACCCTGGACAATGGTGAAACCAATCAGCTGAAAGGTTTCTACACCATCGATGAAGAGCGCCTGCGCGCACTGAATGCAGAAGACCTGACCGAGCTGCATCGGGCCGGCTTTCTGGAAGCCATCTACATGGTGCTGGCCTCGCAGTCGCAGATGCGCAGTTTGATCAATGAGAAAAACCGCCGTATCGCTGCCGAGTGAGACACGGAGCAATGAGCAAGCCATTTATCGAGACCGCCGCCCTGACGCCCGTTGACCAGGTCTGGGACGCCAAACCGGAAAAAATTTTCGAGCTACTCGCAGGCACCACACAACCGCTGGTGCTGCGAGGCTATTGCGACCACTTTCCCGCCGTGCAGGCGGGAAAAACTTCCGCCCGTGCGATGGCCGACTACCTGCTCGAGCAGTACAGCGGTAAACCGGTTAATGGTTGCTACGGCAGCGCGGAAACCGGGGGCCGGGTGTTTTATAACGACGACCTGAGTGGCTTCAATTTTGAAGCCCGTCGCGTACAGCTGGGGTCTCTGCTGGACGACATCCTGAGCTGTGCCGACGCGGAACATGCGCCGATGCTGTATATGCCTTCCAGCGAAGTTTCCTACTGGTTTCCGGAATTCTCTGCGGCCAATGACGCCGGGGTAAAAAGCGTATCTCCCATGGGCTCCCTGTGGCTGGGGAATAAAGTGCGGGTCGCAGCGCATTATGATTTTCCCGATAACCTCGCGTGCAATATTGCAGGCAAGCGACGTTTTACCCTGTTGCCGCCGGAGCAGATCGGCAACCTCTACCCCGGTCCGCTGGAATTCGCCCCGGGCGGGCAGGAAATCAGCCTGGTGGACTTTTACAATCCGGACTTCGAGCGCTTCCCGCGATTCCGTGAGGCGCTGGATCACGCGCTGGTTGCAGAACTGGATGCGGGGGATGCACTGTATATCCCCGGTATGTGGTGGCATCACGTGGAAAGCCTCGAAACCCTGAATGTGCTTTACACACACTGGTGGCGGGATTCCGCGGCCTATATGGGGCGGCCGACCAATGCGCTGCTGCACGCGGTGCTCGGCCTGCGCAATTTGCCGGCACACCAGCGCAAGGCCTGGAAAGCACTGTTCGAATACTACATCTTTGACGCGGAAACTGGCGCATCGGAGCATATTCCGGAAAGTGCCCGCGGGGTGCTGGAGCAGCCGCTGTCCCTGGAAGCGGCAATGCAGTTGCGGGCAAAACTGCAGAATGACCTGAAGCGTTGAGCCGAAAACAATAAATTGAGAGAGGTTGACGTGAACGCCGAGAAAAGAATTCGCAAAGTCATTGTTGCCGGTGGCGGTACCGCGGGCTGGATGACCGCAGCGGCACTGTCCAAGCTGCTGGGCAAGAACCTGGATATCAAACTGGTGGAGTCCGAGGCCATTGGCACCGTGGGTGTCGGCGAGGCCACCATTCCCACCCTGCACCTGTTCCACCAGCTGCTGGGAATTGACGAGCGGGAAATGATGGCGGCCACCAATGCCACCTTCAAACTCGGCATCGCGTTTGAAAACTGGAAGGAGGTGGGTGAGGACTATATCCACTCCTTCGGCGCTGCGGGCAAGGATTGCTGGGCGTGCAATTTCAGCCACTTCTGGGTCAAGGGTCGCAAGCTGGGTATCGACTATCCCATCGGCGATTACACCAAGGAACACCTCGGCGCGCAGATGGGGCGCTACGCCGTTTCACCGCGCAGTGAGCGCACCCACGCCTACCATTTTGATGCCAGCCTGTATGCCAGGTATTTGCGGGCGCTGGCGGAAAAACACGGTGCGGTGCGCATCGAAGGCAAGATCGAGCAGGTGCAGCTGGATCACCACACCGGTGACATCAGGGCATTGCAGCTGGACAGCGGCGAACTGCTGGAAGGCGATCTGTTTATCGATTGCACCGGGTTCCGCGGGCTGTTGATCGACCAGGCACTGCACTCCGGTTTTGACGACTGGGGCCACTGGCTGCCCTGCGACCGTGCGGTGGCGGTACAGACCGGAAAAAGTGCGAACCCGGTTCCCTACACCCGCTCCATCGCACGGGAGTCCGGCTGGCAGTGGCGCATTCCGTTGCAGTCGCGTACCGGTAACGGACTGGTTTTTTGCAGCCACTATATGGATGAAAACCAGGCGCTGGAGCAACTGCTGCAAAATGTGGAGGGCGAACCGCTCAACCAGCCGCGGGTCATTCCGTTCCGCACCGGTACCCGCCGCCAGCACTGGAAGAAAAACTGTGTTGCCATCGGCCTGTCCAGCGGATTTATCGAGCCACTGGAGTCCACCAGTATTCACCTGATCCAGCGCAGTATCGTGCGCTTGATGACCCTGTTCCCCTCCAACGGCATCGTCGCCGCGGATGTGGATGAGTACAACCGCCTGATCCGCGAGGAAACGGAAAATGTGCGGGACTTTGTTGTTCTGCACTATAAACTGACCGATCGTCAGGATAGCGAATTCTGGCGTTACTGCCGCGGCATGGATATTCCGGAATCCCTGGCGCGGCGGATGGAAGTGTTCGTGCAGAGCGGCCGCGTTTACCAGAATGGTACCGAGCTGTTTGGCGAGAGTTCCTGGCTACAGGTAATGCTGGGGCAGGGGCTGATGCCGGAAACCTACCACCCCATTGTGGATATGATGGGTGATGATGAACTGGCGCGTTTTCTCGGCGGCATCCGCAGTCAGGTTCGCGCTACGGTAGATGGCTGGCCGGACCATATGGAGTTTATCAATCACTACTGCAAGGCGAAGGCCGAATGAACGCGGTTCGCCACTTCGTTTTCTTTCCCGCCTGCCTTCAGAAGAACTAATGCCCGACGGCATTCGTGCGCACATCCGGTGAGAGGTTGCGCACGAATTAAAATCTACAAGACGGCGATATTATTGCCGGAAGCCGAAGCATAATTCGGAAAATTATTTTGACGCCTGCTTTGGGATAATTATCTGCACCAGATTGCTGATAGTGCCAAAGTGGGACGACGAAATACCGCCCGTTACCTAATTTCCTCCTTGCCGTAATAAAAAATTTGAAGCCAAAACCTGGCACAGGTGTGCCAGATTTTTCTGGCTCGAAAATTCTAATAATCAATAATTTTTAGCAAGGATCGACTATGCCTCTACTCCCTCTCGCGCGGGGTGCCTTTATGGCATCTGCATGTAATCTACTCGCGGCCTCGGCGTTGTTTGTGATGAGTGTCGCAATGTATTCTCCGGCCGCCCAAGGCCAATCGACCAATCTCGCCACCGGTGCACCCGTCACCGCGAGCACCGCGGACCTTCCCGCGAACAATGCGGTGGATGGTGACAACGGTACGCGCTGGGCATCCGCGGCGCAGACAGACCCCTCCTGGCTGAGTGTGGATCTCGGCCAGTTGTACAATCTGAATACCGTGGAAATTTACTGGGAAGCCGCCAATGCGGAAACCTATGAAATCCAGGGATCCGGTGATGGCAGCCAGTGGACCACGCTTTCGACCCAGACCGGTGGGCAGTTCGGGCATCGCACCGATTCCGTCCCGGTTAGCGGAGCTTATCGCTATGTGCGCATTAATGGGCTGAGCCGCAGTGCCGGTAACCTGTGGGGTTATTCGATCTGGGAGCTCGGTGTATACGGCTCCGCGATCAATTGCGACAGCGGCTGCCTGGTGGAGCTGGATGGTTCGACTGCACAGGCGCGTATGAGCGGTGGTGATATTGTCGACCTCCATTACTCGGTAAACGGCGGTGCACAGTTGAATGTGCGCATGAGCCAGAGTGGCAGTGAGTGGACCTACAATATTCCCAACCTGTCTGCCGGTGATGTGGTTTCCTATTACTTCACGAAAATAACCAGTGGCGTGGGAGAAACCACCGGATCTTCCCAGTACACCTTTTCCGGACAGGGGAGTTCGTCATCCTCTTCTTCGTCCTCCTCCGGCGGTGGTTCCGGTTCCGGCAGTTCGGGCGGATCTGGCGGTTCCAGCAGTGGTTCCGGGGGCTCTTCTTCCGGAGGTACAGATCTCGGCAGTATCGTTCCGCTGTATGATGGCAGCACCCCGCTGGAACCGGTGAGCCAGTACGAAACCGCCACCGCACTGGTCACGCGGTTTTCCGACCGCGCGCGGGACCGCCACGCCAAGGAAGACCATTTCCAGGCCTACGATCACTACCTGAGTTTTTATTGGGAGGACCGCACCGCATCGGTCGAAATCATCGACGAGGTCGCCAAGGGCGGGAATACGGTTCGCATGAATGTCCGTACCCAGTTCAAATTGAGTGACACCGAGGCGGAAAACCGCTGGTTCTACCGCGGTGTCGGTACCGTGGCCGAATATTGTGACAACGGCGTTATGACGGTGGTGGACCAGTACCATTATTTCAAGGAACGGAGTTTCAATTGCCGGGAAAACCGTCCGATCCAGGTGGGTGACAAACTGGAATTTGAAATCAGCCAGTTCCTGGATGCCAGCGTGCCCAATGGCCGCGCAAATTATTACGGTTCCACATTCCTGTATATCGTCGGCGAGGGCCTGGTGCCCTGGGACGTGGGCGGAGCGACTCCGTTTGGCGGCACCAAGGATTCCGTCAAAATTCCGCAAAGCGCCTGGCTGGGTGGCGATACCACCATTCACGCGCTGAGTTCCGGGGAAACCGACAACCATTTCATGCAGATGGCCACCAATACCGGCTATGACAATGCGCAGCCGTTTATGCGCGGCCGCCGTGTACTGCACACCTCGGCGGTGGATGGGGTCCACGATGAAAAGCCCATCGAGAACCCGCCCCTGCAGGACTTGATCGGCCTCGCCGGGCCCCATTACATCAGCCACAGCTGTGGCAGCTGCCACGAGCGCAACGGCCGCGCCGCGCCACCACCGGTGGGCGAGCCGCTGCAGAAATGGACGGTTAAAGTGGCGGATGCCAGCGGCAAGCCGCACCCAAACCTCGGTGCCGCCCTGCAACCCAAAGCGCGGGATGGCGCGGTGAGCGAGGGCAGTGTCTCCATCGCATCCTGGAGCGAACAGAATGGCCTGCGCTCCCCCAACTACGTGTTCAGTGGGGTGACACCGGCGCGCTTCTCTCCCCGTATTGCACCGAATCTGGTGGGCATGGGCTTGCTCGAAGCGATTGCCGAAAGCGCCGTGGTTGCCCAGGCCGACCCGAATGACAGTAATGGCGATGGTATTTCCGGGCGTGTGAACCGGGTGCGGGACCCGGAAACCGGTGACACCCGTCTCGGCCGGTTTGGCTGGAAGGCCGGTGCCGCGAGCATTCGCCAGCAGCTGGCGCGCGCGTTCAATACGGATATGGGGGTCATGACGTCTGTGTTCCCGCAGCCGGATTGCGGCAGCAGCCAGAGTGACTGCGGTAGTGGTGGCGCGGAACTTGCGGATGCGCACCTGCAGGACCTCACAAAGTATGTTTCGCTACTGGGCGTGCGCCCGCAGCGCAACTATGACGACCCCTCGGTGCAAAACGGCGAGCAGCTGTTTGCCAGTATCGGCTGTGCCGGTTGCCATACGCCCACCCAGCAGACCAGCGGGCTTCACCCGTTTGCGGAATTGCGCAACCAGACCATTCATCCCTATACCGATCTGCTGTTGCACGACATGGGCGCGGGCCTCGCCGACAACCTCGGCGAAGGTGAAGCCAGCGGCGGGGAGTGGCGGACTGCGCCCCTGTGGGGGCTGGGACTTTCGGCCTGTGTCACCGGGGGCGTGGAAAATCCCATCGGCGGTCAGGGCAATGAGGTGTGCACCCCGGAGCACAGTTACCTGCATGACGGGCGTGCGCGTTCCATCGAGGAGGCGATTCTGTGGCACGGCGGTGAAGGTGCCGCGTCCAGAAGCGGTTACCAGGGACTCTCGGTTTCCGCCAGGCAGGATCTGTTGAATTTCCTCAACTCTCTCTGATTTCCGCTAATTCTCGCTAACGGCGCATCAGGCCGGTTGTCGGGCGGGGCCAATGGCTCCGCCCTTTTTATTTCCCGGTTGCTCCCGTTGAAATCAATCGGCCCACATTGCGTGTTTCTTCAAGGTGGGGCGACGGTCTCCCCGCTTCCCCGTTACAACAACAGCCTGCCGCAGGTGAGCCTGCCAGCAAACTGTTCACAACAATAAGCAAGCGATGAGGGGACAGCGATGTCGAGATTTCTTTTCCGTGCCACCACCCCGGCCGTGATTCTGGCTTCGGTCATGGCCGCCAGTGCCTGTGATGGCGGAGCCAGTTCTACTAATACCGATACCGATACCGATAACGGACAGGTGGCGCCGTCGGTGAGCCAGCGCCCGCAGCGCTGCCTGGAAGCCCCGCTCAATTCCGGATACTGCCTGGTGTGGGCGGACGAATTCTCCGGGGACGCCATCGACTCCACAAAATGGGCCCATGAAAATAACTGCACCGGTGGCGGCAATCGCGAAGCCCAGTGCTATGTGGATGATGTTGAGAACTCCTGGGTCGCCGACAATCTGCTGCATATCAGAGCGGTCCGTGAAGATGTGGTGGGCCCCAATCGGGTGGACGACGCCCCCGACTACGACCCCGGCGATACCTCCGGTAGCGGTAGTTACACCTCCGCGCGCCTGCGCACAAAGGGGCTGGCGGACTGGAAATACGGCCGTTTCGAAATGCGTGCAAAGCTGCCCCAGGGGCAGGGTTCCTGGCCGGCGTTCTGGATGCTGCCCAGCGAGTGGGTCTACGGCGGCTGGCCACTGTCCGGCGAGATCGACATTCTCGAGGCGGTGAATCTTAAGGTGGGGGGCGAAGACCGGATCCACGGCACCCTGCACTACGGTGGCACCCGGCCGGACAATGTCTATACCGGCGAGGCCTACCGGATTCCCGGTGGGCAGAATCCTGCGGACGACTTTCACATCTACGCGGTGGAGTGGGAGGAGGGGGAAATCCGCTGGTATCTGGATGGGGACCACTACGCCACCCAGACCAGCGCCGGCTGGTTTACCGCGGCCAACCTGGAAAGTAGCAGCGCGCCCTTCGACCAGGCCTTTCACCTGATCCTGAATCTCGCGGTGGGCGGTGACTGGCCGGCCAACGTCAACGATACCGGCATTGATGCCAGCGTCTTCCCCCAGGAATTCCTGGTGGACTATGTGCGGGTCTACCAGTGCAGCGAGGATTTCGAAACCGGCAGGGGCTGCGCCAGTCGTGATGGCGAGTTCGTATTCAACCCGGGGACCACGCCGCAACAGGTAAATACCGTGAATCTCACCAAGTAATTCCTTCCCGCGCTCGTCCCATTTTGGCGTTCCGCGCAGGGTGGCAAGGTGGTGTGCACCATTTTGCCTGTGGGATTCAAAGTGGGACGACCCTTTTTCGGCCAGTAGGTACAACGGACGCTGATAAAGCCGGGTTTGCCTGAACCGGCCTGGATAAATGAGTCACAAGAATAATGGGAGTTCTACGGTGATGAAGAAGCGAATTCTGCTGGGGGTCATCTCCGGACTGATTGCCGGTGCCGGCCTCGCCGGTTGCGGCGAGCAAAATCTGTCCGCGGCACCGACACAGGACGGCAGCGCGGCTGCGGAACTGAATGCAAACTGGCCTAAATTGACCAGCCCGATCGCCAGGGATCCTGCGCTGGAAGCGCGCATCGACGCACTGCTTGGCAAGATGTCGGTCGAGGAGAAAGTGGGCCAGCTGGTACAGGTGGAGATTCGCTCAGCCACGCCGGAAGATGTGAAGCAGTATCACATCGGCTCCATCCTCAACGGCGGTGGCGCCTTCCCCAATGACGACAAGCACGCGACCGTGTCCGATTGGGTCGCGGTGGCCGACAGTTTCTATCACGCCTCCATGGACACCAGTGACGGCGGAGTCGCCATCCCGGTGATCTGGGGCACCGACGCGGTACACGGTCACAACAATGTGATCGGTGCGACCCTGTTCCCCCACAATATCGCCCTCGGCGCTACCCACAACCCGGAACTGATGCGTCAGGTCGGCGCCGCCACCGCGGCGGAGGTCGCTGCAACCGGCATCGACTGGATCTTCGCGCCGACCCTCGCGGTAGTGCGCGACGACCGCTGGGGCCGCACCTACGAATCCTATTCCGAAGACCCGGAAGTGGTACGCAGCTACGCCGGCAAGCTGGTATCGGGCCTGCAGGGGGCCGCAGGCAGTGACGAATTGTTCGACGGCAAGCACCTGGTCGCTACCGCCAAACACTTTCTCGCTGACGGCGGTACCCAGAACGGTATCGACCGCGGCGACGCGGTGATGAGTGAAGACGAGCTGATCGAGCTTCACGCCCAGGGCTACTTCTCTGCGATCGAAGCCGGTGTGCAGACGGTGATGGCTTCCTTCAGCAGCTGGAACGGCAAGAAAATGCACGGTCACAAATACCTGATGACCGACGTGCTGAAGGGCCGCCTCGGCTTCGATGGCTTTATCGTCGGTGACTGGGCCGGACACCAGTTCGTCAACGGCTGCAGCAATGTGAGCTGTCCGCAGGCGATCAACGCCGGCCTCGACATGTTTATGGCCCCGGACCCGAGTTGGAAAGAGCTCTACGCGAACACCCTGGCGCAGGCCAAGAGCGGCGAGATTTCTGCCGAGCGCCTGGACGATGCGGTGCGCCGCATCCTGCGGGTGAAAATGCGCGCGGGGCTGTTCGAAAAGGGCGCGCCCTCCGAGCGCGCCTATGCCGCAGATGAATCCCTGATCGGCGCACCGGAACACCGCGCCATCGCCCGCCAGGCGGTGCGCGAATCCCTGGTAATGCTGAAAAACAACGGCAACCTGCTGCCGCTGGCGCGCAACCAGCGCGTACTGGTGGCCGGGGAAGGCGCCGACAATATCGGCAAACAGTCCGGTGGCTGGAGCATCACCTGGCAGGGCACCGGCAACCAGAACAGCGATTTCCCCGGCGCGACTTCGGTCTACGGCGGCATCGCCGAGGTAGTCGAGTCTGCCGGTGGCAGCGCGGAACTTTCCGTCGATGGCAGCTTCGAGCAGAAGCCGGACGTGGCCATCGTGGTGTTTGGTGAAGATCCCTATGCGGAAATGCAGGGCGACGTCTCCAACCTGGATTACCGCGGTGAGCGCGACCTGGCTCTGCTGCAGCGCCTGCAACAGCAGGGTATTCCGGTGGTTTCCCTGTTTATTACCGGACGCCCGCTGTGGGTGAATCCGGAGCTGAACGCATCCGATGCGTTCGTCACCATCTGGCAGCCGGGTACCGAAGGCGGCGGCGTGGCCGATGTGATTTTCCGCAATGCCCAGGGCGAAGTGAATCATGACTTCAAGGGCAAGCTCACCTTCTCCTGGCCGAACGACGCGCGCCCCACGCTGCGCAACCGCGGCGAGAATGAGCAACTGGCGCAGTTCAATTACGGCTACGGCCTGAGCTATGGCGACCAGGTACAGCTGGCGACCCTTTCCGAAGAGAGCGGTCTGAATGCCTCCGATGCCAATCAGGCGCTGGCGGTCTTCAATGGTCGCGCGCTGGATCCGTGGCGCTTCCAGGTTACCGATGCCGGCAACAATCAGTCCGTGATCTCCAGCAGTGTCGCCAAGCTGCAGGGCATCAGCGTGCAGTCGGTGGACCGCAAGGTACAGGAAGACAGCCGCCGCCTGCAGTGGAGCGGTGAAGGCAATGCGGTTGCCGGTTTCTTTGCCAACAGCCGCACCGACCTCTCCGGTTACCTGGAAAACCGCGGCGCTTTGATTTTCGATGTGAAAGTCGACGGCGCGCCCAGTGACGGGGTGAGCCTCGGCATGTACTGCGGCCAGGATTGTGGTGCCGAGCAGTCCATTACCGAACTGCTCAAGGGCGCCACCCGCGGCGAGTGGAAAACCGTGGCGGTAGACCTCCAGTGCCTGGCCAAGGGGGGTGCCAAAATGGATATGGTGCTGTCGCCCTTCTATGTGCGCACTGCCGGTGAACTGGACCTGACCATTCACGATATCCATATCGCCTCCAAAGCGGAGGCAGATATCAGCTGCGGCTAAGTGACCGCGAACAGATATTGAGAACAATCCGGCTGTCGAACTTTACGCTTCCCGGCAGCCGGATTCCGCGATCTACCCACAAGGTAGTGGCCGGAAACGGATAACAACAATAACAACGCGTTTGACCGATCCTTCGGCTGCAGTGTTGCGGCTCGATACCCAAGTAGTACCCCCTGAATTTAGCAGTACCCGACTGAACCTTTCTGCCGCTGTGGAAACCGGCTGACCGCACTGGATTTCTGCACGCTGAAAAACCGTTCGGAAGGTATGAGCCGAGCAGTACATCCCTGTCCGACAAAAAAGTAAAACACTGAAAGATGGGAGAAATAATGAAAATAACCAAGCTGATCGAAAACCCGCGCCTCTGGCTGGGTGCCCTGTGTCTCGCCGTACAACCGCTGGTGTCGGCGACGGCCAGTGCCCAGGCGGCTCCGGTATGGGCAGACGAGTTCAACGGCGAACAGATAGACCGCAGCGTGTGGACATATAACACCGGCGGCAGCGGTTTCGGCAATGGCGAGCTGCAGTACTACACCGCATCCCAGAACAATGCCTATATCGAAGATGGCAAACTGGTGATTGAAGCGCGCCGGGAAAATTTCCAGGACAAGTCGTTCACTTCCGCGCGGTTGCATACCAACGGCCGGGTCGGATTCCGTTTCGGCACCCTGGAGGCGCGGATCAAACTGCCGGAACTCGACAACGGCCTGTGGCCGGCATTCTGGATGCTCGGCGACAACTACGGGGTGGACGGCTGGCCAAAATCCGGCGAAATCGACATCCTCGAGGCGGGCTTCCGCTCCGCCATCGACAACGGCACCGTGAACAATGCGGTTTCCGGCGCGGTGCACTGGTGGCACGAGACCGGCACCTGGAGTGACTGGCTGCAGGCGGATCACTCCCAGCATGTGGTGCTGGCGGATCCGCTATACGCCGACTATCACACTTACCGCCTCGACTGGACGCCGCAACAAATGGTGATTTCCGTGGACGACACCACGGTGCTGACCATGGATATCACCGATCCGGCGCTGTCGGAATTCCGCGACAATCCCATGCACATCCTGCTCAACCTGGCGGTGGGCGGCTGGAATTTTGTCGAGATTACCGACCCCGCGCAGATAACCGCGGATTTTCCGGCAAAAATGTATGTGGACTACATACGCCTGTATGCCAACGAGCACACCGAACTTGAGGTGGCGAGTGAGGACTACGCCAGTGGTGATTTCGGTGTGATGACCGAAACCCGGCCGGTTGCGAATGCCCTGGACTGGGAAGACAACACCAATCTCTATGTCTGGAACAATATGGTGGGTACCAGCCCCGTGCCGTTCGAGGGCACCGAGGCGTTGGGGTTCACCGTGCAACCCGGAAACTGGTGGGGGGCGGGCCTGCTGCACCCGGACTACAACCTGCACAACTACCGGCACGGCACTCTGCATTTCGAGATGAAGGTGCAGAGCGACGTGAATATCGAGCTGCACATGATGAGCACCTCCGGGGGGCAGGGCACGGTAGTGCTGGCCAACGGCGGTGAGCAGTACGGTCTGGTGCGCGACGGTGCCTGGCACCATGTAGCGATTCCGCTGGCCAAATTTGGCGGGGTGGATTTTGCAACGGTGCAGACGCTGTTTGCGATGTCCGGCCCGGCGCCGGCGCAGGCATTCGAGATCGCCGTCGACAATATCTACCTCAGCGAGAGTGAGGCTTTGCCGGCCCCGGCCGGCGGCAGCTTTGGCATCTATACCGAAACCGCCAGCAACACCTCTGCCGGTGCACTGGCGGAAGGCGAAGACAGCGATCTGTTTGTATGGGAGGGCACGCTTACCCTGTCCCACGGCAACCCGCTGGAAGGTGACAGCGCGCTCAATCTGGCCTCCAACGGCCTGGGCTGGTTCGGCATGGGGTTTGCCGCCCGTGAAGGTTTTGACCTGCGTGCGTTTGACAACGACGAGGCCGCGCTGCACTTCTCCATGCGCACCACCGACCAGACCGAGTTCCGCATCGGCATGAAGAGCGGCAACGTGCAGGACATCGGCCAGACCTGGGTGACCTTTACCCCGGGCAGCGATCCCTACGGCTTCGCGCGCGATGGCCAGTGGCACCACCTGGTGATTCCGCTGACTGATCTCGCGGCAGATCTGGATTTTGCGGACATGCGCCAGCTGTTCGAGGTACTGGGCTTCGGCGAGATCAGCGATCTCTCCATCGACAACATCTACCTGTCCGGCGGTGCCCACAGCGCGGGTCACCACTGCAAAATGGTGCGCTGGAAAAAAGCTCCGCACAAATGCCTGCCGGTGCGCGGCAAAAAGCGCGGATGGGAAAAACGTCGGCCGCCGTTTGTCCGGTAACCGGACAGGGGCTCTTTCGTTTTGCCAAAGGCGGCGACACTGCGTCGCCGCCTACCCGCCTTATGAAGTGGTTTCCGCGGCGAGCGCCTGTTTGCGGTACTCGGTGGGAGACATGCCAACCAGCCGGCTGAAGAAGCGGTGGAATGCGGATTTGCTGTTGAAACCGGATTCCAGCAGCACGTCCAGCACCGTCATATCGGCTTTTTCCGGGTCTGCCAGCAGGGTCTTGGCAGCTTCCACCCGGTAGGAATTCACGTATTCAAAGAAGTTGGTACCAAAGTGCTTGTTGATCACTCCGGAAACCTCTTTTGCGGGCAGGTCGATGCGCTCGGAAAACTGTTCCAGATTGAGGTTTTTCTTGAGGTAAATCTTGTCCACTTCCATTGCGGTGCGCACTTTGGCGATGGCGGGCTCCGAGGGTTCTTCCTCGCTGGTGGTCTCCCGGGTTTCCTCTTCCGGGTTGGTGCCCAGCAGCAGGTGCGCGTAGGTCAGGCTGTAGGCGAAAAACGCATTGATCAGGATAAACGTGAGGTAGTTGTCGGCGATGCCCATATAGTCGGCAACCACGGTACTGGAAAACTTGGCCACCACATGCACCACCATGGTCCAGCTCCAGGAGATGAATACCCCCCAGGTCAGTACCACCAGCCAGTTCAGTTCCACCTCGGAATAGTGGGAATACTCGTCTTTCAGCGCCTTGCGGTAGCGGCGGATCTGCAGCAGCGCGGCGGCGGCATAGACAAACGGGATCAGGGTGATCAGGTCCCAGATGAGCTCGATGGTGCGCGCCGGCAGTATCTTTCCCGGTACCTCGATCTGTCGCAGGTCGTTGCTGGAAAGGTTCAAAACAGCAATGCACAGCAGCACTGCCAGTGCCGGCAGCAAATGCAGTGCGTGTTTGCGCTGCAGCGTGAGCTTCTGCTGGGTCAGTGAGCACACGTAAAGATATATGGCGGGGCCCTTCAGCAGCAGTGCCGCAAACAACAGGTAGGGCAACAGGGTCTGTTCGAACCAGGGCGCCAGGGAGAACTGGTCGTTCCACAGCAGCAGGGTACAGGCGGACGCCACCGCGATAATCAGCAGGAACGCGGTGAGCAGCCGCCCGTCGTGCCGGGTGCGGGTGGGCAATATCGCCTGGAACACGGCCAGCAGTACGCACTCCGCCGCCGTCATCAGGAGCACCACGTCGTGAATATTGAAAATATATTGTTTCATCGGACCATCGCGAGTGAGCGGAAATTTTTATTGTTCTGGTAATTCTTCGGTAGTAAGCGCGAGTATAAGAGAAAAGCCCTGCGGGGAGGAGGGCGGGGCGTAGATGTGCGCCCTTGCAGGCTATCCAGTTGCTTCCCGCCGATAAAGTGACAATGCCCAGTTTGTACCCCCGGGCAAAGTGGGGCGACCTGCCGGGCAAATTTACGCAGACTGGCTCCATCGGTGTTGCTGCCTATGGGCGTAAACCGCCGGCGCAGACAACTGTCGCGCGGCGGACCTTGCGGGCAACCCGACATCATCTCTCTTCTCCCGCTAGCGGGACCTCCCGATATTTAGCTGGGCCGGCAGTATTTCTGCCGGCATTTTTTTGTCTACGCTTTGCCAATTGGAACCCGTCGGTCGGAAGCATCCCGTCAACAGCGGGTGCGGTGGGCGCCTACGCCTCCCATATTTGTGACCGCGAACCCCCGCAGGGGCTGGAGTTTTTGTCGGCAAATCATTACCTTATACCGCCATTTTTTTCAGGGGCGGCCATTGGGTCTCCCCGCACCGGGATAGCCAGGCTCATAAAGGAACGTGTAAAGGAAAGTGCCATGACCAGAATCGTTGCGGACATCGGCGGTACCAACGCCCGCTTCGCCATCGCCCATGAGCATCAGGGCGGATACCGGCTGGAAGCCATTCAGGTGGTGAATTGCGCCACTTTCCCGGATTTCTATTCCGCCCTGGGGCAGTGGCTGGAAAACCTCGACCAAGAGCGTCCCGACAAGGCGTGTATTGCCGTCGCCGGCCCGGTGGAGAAGACCCCACAGGGTGGCCGTGTGACCATGACCAATTTGGGGTGGGACATTCGCGCTGAAGAGCTGTGCGCCAGATTTTCCCTGGACCGCGCCCTGGTGGTGAACGATTTTGCCGCCCTGGCGCTGTCACTGCCGCGCCTGCAGGAAGCGGACAAGTGGGCCCTGCGGGATGTGCCGGCGCAGAAAAACGGGCCCATGACCGTGGTCGGGCCGGGAACCGGCCTCGGAGTCGCGGCGCTGGTGCACGATGGCGGCAACTACCGGGTGGTGCCGGGTGAGGGCGGCCATGCCAACCTGCCCGCCGGCAGCGAGCGCGAGCTGGAGCTGCTGAAGATCCTCGCCCGCGAGCAGATGCCGGTGTATAACGAGTTTGTGCTGAGCGGCGGTGGCCTGGTGAACCTGTACCGCGGGGTCTGTGCCCTGCACGGGCGTCAGGCGGACGAACTGACGCCGCCGGACGTCAGCAGCCGCGGCCTGGACGGCTCCGACCCGCTGTGCCGCGAGACCCTGATCGACTTCCTCAATTTCCTCGGCAGCGCCGCCGGGGATGCGGCCCTCTACTATGTGGCGCGGGGCGGGGTCTTCCTCGGTGGCGGCGTATTGCCGCGGATCGAATCCCTGCTGCCGGAGAGCGAGTTCGAGCAGCGTTTTGTCGCCAAGGGACGCCTGGGAGACTGGCTGCAGGGGGTGCGCGTGGAGGTGCTCAAGGCAGGTTATCCGGCGTTGATCGGCGCTGCGGCCTGGCTGGATTACTGATTCCCGCGGATTCCTCGCCTTCAAATCGTCTGAATACGTCACCTGCGGCTGCATATTTTTTGATCAGTCGCTATAATCCCCCGCCTGGTGACATGCCCGCCGGCCCCACCCCCTGATACCCGGCGGCTTCTCCCCCTCCTCCCCCCCTGGGGGTGGAGGATATGGACCTCGGGTCCGCCTAGGATGGCGTTACTCACCATAACGATAAGTCCAAGGGAGAAGATGATGAGTCTGACGAACAAAAGTTTCCGGCCGGCACTGCTGTCTGCAGCAATTGCCGCGTCCGTAACTTCCATTGGCGCTTTTGCTCAGGAAGAGGGCAGCAGCACCCTGGAAGAAATCACCGTTACCGGTTTCCGCAAGAGTGTTATGGACTCTATCGGTACCAAGCGCGATGCGACAGCGGTAGTTGAGGCGATCTCTGCCGAGGACATCGGCAAGCTGCCGGATTCCTCCATTGCCGAATCCCTTGCCCGCCTGCCGGGTCTGGCCGCGCAGCGCCTGGACGGTCGTGCCAGCAAGGTAACCATCCGCGGCTTCGGTGAAAACGAAAGTGCCACCACCTTTAACGGTCGTGAGCAGGTTTCCATTAATGACAACCGCGGCGTTGAGTTTGATCTCTACCCCTCCGAGATCATGAGCGGTGTCACCGTATACAAGACCCCGACTGCCACCCTCGAAGCCGAAGGTATCGCCGGCGTTATCGACATGCAGACCGTCAAGCCACTGGAGCGCGGTGAGCGTGTTGTCCAGTTCAATGGTCAGTACGAGATGACCAGCTTTGACAAGCTGAACCCCGATGGTGAGGATCAGGGCCAGCGCGCCACCTTCTCCTATATCGACCAGTTCGCCGACGACACCATCGGTGTGGCTTTCGCATACAACACCATGAGCTCCCCGAACCAGGAAGAGCGCTGGAACTCCTGGGGCTACCCCGAGTTTGAATACGAGGGGCAGAACTACTCCATCCTCGGTGGCGCCAAGCCATTCGTGCGCTCCTCGGTACTGGAGCGCGACAGCGCGATGCTGGTGGTTGAAGCGCAGCCCACTGAAAAACTGCACATGACCTTCGATGCCCTGTACGTGGATTTCTCTGACGAGAAAATCCTGCGCGGTATCGAGATTCCTTTCGCCTGGGGCCAGGGTTCCATCAGCCCGGATACCGCAGTGGTAGATCCGGAGACCGGCTTTATCACCCAGGCTACTACCGAAGGCCAGCGCGTCGTTGTCCGCAACGATATGGAAACCCGTGACGCGGAACTGAATTCCTTCGGTTTCAATACCAAGTTCGACGTTTCCGACAGCCTGCAGCTGGAGTTCGATGCCAGCCACTCTGCCGTAGAAAAGCAGATCTGGAGCTTCGAAAGCTATGCCGGTACCGGACGTGGCGATGCCGAAGGTATCGCTGACGACCTGACCTATTCCTTCTCCGGCGGAAATACCGGGGCGCAATTCGGCCACAACCTGGATTACAGCGACTACGGCCTGATCAAGCTGGGTGGCCCGCTGACCTGGGGCTGGAGCTCTGCGCTGAACAGCAGCCTGGGCCTCTCCTGTGGCGTCGAAGGCGTAGAGGACAGTGCTTACTGTAATGCGGGTCAGGATGGCTTCATCAACGCCCCTGAAATCGACGATGAACTGACCTCCCTGAAGCTCGCAGCCACCCAGATGGTCGAGGTGGGCATCATCAATGAAATTTCCTACGGTGTGTCCTATCGCGACCGCGAGAAGACCAAGAACTCCGAAGGTTACTTCATGACTCTGAAGAACTTCCCGGAAATGCAGGAAGTGCCGGAAGAGTACCGTCTGGGCAGCGTATCCCTGGACTTTATCGGCATGGGTGACATGATCGCCTATGACGCAACAGCATTGCTGAACGATGGCTATTACAGCCTGCTGGCAGAATCCCTGACCAACAGCAGCCACCTGACCAAGTCCTGGTCGGTCAATGAGACCGTGACTTCTGCTTTCGCCCAGGCCAACTTTGCAACGGAAGTTGCGGGTATGGAACTGAGTGGTAATGCCGGGATGCGCTACGTCTACACCGAACAGCAGTCTTCCGGTGCTGCTGGTCGTCCGGATAGCGACGGCCTGATCCAGACTTCCGCGACAGACCTCTCGCACGATTACAGCCATTTCCTGCCCAACCTGAACCTGGCCCTGGCGATCGACGAGCAGCAGACCCTGCGTTTCGGCGCAGCCCAGACCATCTCGCGCGCGCGCATGGACATGATGAACTCATCCCTGTCCGTGACCTACAGCGAAACCCCGAATAACGAAGGGTACAACTGGAAAATCGAGGGCGGTAACCCGGAGCTGGAGCCGAAGGAAGCCACCGGTCTGGACCTGTCCTACGAAAATTACTTCGTGGACGACGGTTACTTCTCCGTCGCGCTGTTCTGGAAAGACCTGAACAACTGGATTTTCGACGGCAACTACGAAGTTGACCTGGCAGGCGTTACCGACCCGGTAAGCGGCCAGGTGCCCGAGAACCCGATTGCCTTCGGCACCGGTAAAGTCAATGGCGGTGGCGGCACTCTGCAGGGTTACGAACTGGCCCTGTCTCTGCCGTTCCACGTGTTCAACGAAAGCCTGGACGGTTTCGGCCTGCTGGCCAGCCACACTGGCGTCAGCTCCGATATCAACGACCCGAACGGCAATGATTACGAGCTGCCCGGTCTTTCCGATACCATTCAGTCCATGACCCTGTACTACGAGAAGTCCGGCTTCTCCGCGCGCACCAGCGTGCGCAAGCGCTCTGACTTCAAGGGCGAGGTATACGGCATCGGTTTCGATAGCCAGCAGGTCGACGTAGTGGGTGAAACCCTGGTCGACGCGCAGATCGGTTACGACTTCGCTGAGTCCGGAATCGGCGGACTGGAAGGCCTGTCCGTGTTCCTGCAGGGGCAGAACCTGACCGACGAGCCGTTCACTACCCTGAGTGGCGATAACTCGCTGCAGGTTCGCGACTACCAGAGCTACGGCAGCACCTACCTGCTGGGTTTCAGCTACAAGCTGTAATTTTCAGTAGCTAGTCTCACGGGAAAGCCCTTGTAATCTCCGGTTACAAGGGCTTTTTTTATGCTCGGGCCAGACTATCAATAGGGCTGGTGAAGCGGAATGCGAAGCTGATAGAGGTACAGACTGTGCAAAATACAACAATAAAAAATCTGGTGATTCTCGGTGGCGGTACCGCCGGCTGGATGACCGCGGCGCTGATGGCCAAGGTACTGGGCAAGGTAATCAATATCACTCTGGTGGAATCCGAACAGATCGGCACCGTCGGCGTGGGCGAGGCCACCATCCCGCCCATTGTCAGTTTCAACCAGGCCCTGGGGCTGGAAGAAAAAGAATTTTTACGCGCGACCAGTGGCAGCATAAAACTGGGCATCCAGTTTGAAAGCTGGTCGCGGGAGGGCGAGCGCTATATGCACGCCTTTGGCGGCATCGGAAAAAACTTTCCCTTCTGCGATTTCTACAATTACTGGCTGCGCGCCCGGGCCGCCGGTGATACCGCCTCTTTCTGGGATTATTCGCTGAATTACCAGGCGGCGATGCAGAATAAATTCGCCCCGATAAAAAATATCCCCAACACCAACCTGCCGGGTATTTCCTACGCGTACCATTTCGATGCGGGGCTCTACGCGCAGTTTCTGCGCCGCTTTGCCGAGGCCAAGGGTGTCAAGCGAATAGAAGGCAAGGTCTGCGATGTGCGCCGCAACAGCGACAGCGGATTTGTAGAGAGCCTGTTGCTCGACAGTGGCCAGGTTGTCGAAGGCGACCTGTTTGTGGACTGCTCCGGATTTGTCGGACTGCTGATCGATAAAGCGGTGGCTAGCGAATACGACCAGTGGGACCAGTGGCTTCCCTGTGACCGCGCCATGGCGGTGCCGAGTGCGTCGGCGGGGGAAATCGTACCTTACACCCGCTCCATCGCCCGCGCCTGTGGCTGGCAGTGGCAGATTCCCCTGCAACACCGCACCGGCAATGGGCTGGTGTATTCCAGCCGGCACTGGAGCGATGAGCAGGCCCGTAAAGTGCTGCTGGCAAACCTCCCCGGTGAAGCACTGGCGGAACCGCGGGTGATTCCATTTCGCACCGGTCACCGCCGCCAGCAGTGGTGCAAGAATGTGGTGAGCCTGGGCCTTGCCAGCGGGTTTCTCGAGCCGCTGGAAAGCACTTCCATCCACCTGGTGCAGACTGCCGCAACGCGACTGCTCAAGTGCTTTCCCCATCGCGGAATCCGCGGCGAAGAAGTGGCGGAGTTCAATCGCCAGTCGCGGCTGGAGATGGAACGCATCCGCGATTTCATCATCCTGCACTACAAGGTCAACCAGCGCCGCGACAGCGACTTTTGGCGCCACTGTGAGGAGATGGCGGTGCCCGACAGCCTGCAGGCGAAAATCGATCTGTTCCGCAGCAGCGGCAAGGTATTCCGGGACTACGACGACCTGTTTACCGAGGTGGCCTGGCAGCAGGTGATGCTCGGGCAGGGAGTAGTGCCGCAAGACCATCACGTCATTGCCGATGGCCTGAGTGAGGGGCAGTTGCGCGACCTGATGCAGAGCCTGAAAACCCTGATCCGCGGCACCGTCAAGCAAATGCCGCCGCACCGGGCATTCCTGACCGCTGGTCGGTAATCGCAGCGGGCGGTCGCCGCGGCGCGGGGCGCGGGATTTGGTGCCGCAGGGCAGGTACAATACCTGCTTTGCCTGATCCCTTTCCCCGACACGAGGAGTGACCTGTGAAATTCCGATCCAAAATTGCGCAGATTGCGGCACCGCTGTTGCTCTGTCCGCTGGCTGCGGCGGCGAATGTTTCGCCGGTAGCCCAGAAGACCGCGGACTACGCGGTGGAGCACTACGAGGCGGCGATGACCGACACTCTCGCCGAGCTGGTGCAATTCAAGACCGTGGCGCGGGAAGACCTGCCGCTGGAGCAGAATCCGGAGTTCACCGGTTTCAAGCGCGCCCTGTGTGGCAAGGCCGAGGCGCTGGGGCTTGCGTGCGAGGACCACGGCTACGTGGTGATCGTGGCGCTGGGGCAGGGCAAGGAGAAGATCGGCATCGTCACCCACGGCGATGTGCAGCCGGCCAATCCGGCCAAGTGGAGCAAGAGCCCGTTTGAGCTGGATCGCACCAGCGAGCCGGGCAAGCTGATTGCCCGCGGCAGCGAGGACGACAAAGGGGCGATTGCCACCGCCCTCTATGCGATGAAGGCGATTGCGGACAAGGGCGTGCCGATGCAGCGGCGCGTGGAGCTGATTGTCTACCTGGGCGAGGAGTCCGACTGGGGACCGCTGCAGGCATTCCTGAAAGAATACGAGATGCCCGCCCACAACATCACCATCGACGCCAGTTACCCGGTGGTGACCGCGGAGAAGGGCTGGAGTGAGGTGCGCGCCACCTTCGCCGAAGCCGCGGTGGCGGACCAGGGCAAACCGTATCTGGGCGAATTCCACGGCGGCTATTTCCGCAGCCAGGTGCCGGACGAGGCCCACGCCAGCATCGTCAACCCGACCGCTGAGCTGGAAAAAGCGATCCGCGCCCGCGCAGCACAGCATCCGAAGGTGAAGTACGAGTTTGCAAGCAAGGACGGCGTGCTGGAAATCACTGCGCGCGGTGTCGCCACTCACAGTTCCGAGCCGGAACACGGTATCAATGCCATTGCCTTCCTGGCGGATGCGCTGGCTGCCTACGAGTGGCCGGCGAATGCCGCCGGCGCCACGGTGCGCTATATCAACGACCTGATCGGCACCGGGATCGTCGCGGAACAGTTCGGGGATATCGCCTACCGCGATGACTTTATGGGGCCGATGACCGGCGCCCTGACCATGGTGAAGGCCGACGACAAGGGGCTGACCAGCTACCTGAACCTGCGCCGCCCCACCGGCAAGAGCGCCGAGCTGCTGGACCGGCAGATCCACGCTGCCATCGACCGCTGGCAGCAGCACACCGGTATCCAGATGGCGGACGTGGGCGTGCACCTGGGGGAGCCCTACCGCGCGGATAACGCACCCCAGGTGGAGCCGCTGCTGCAGGTGTTCCGCCACTTTACCGGTATCGAGGACGCGGGGCCGGTAGCCATCGGCGGTTCCACCAACGCCAAACTGCTGCCCAATGCGGTGAGCTTCGGTCCGTCGATGCCGGGCAAGGCCTACACCGGGCACTCGGAGCACGAATTCATCACCGTGGATCAACTGCGCCTGAACCTGAAAATGTACACCGCGATGATGATCGAGATCGCGAACCTGCAAGCGGCCAAGTGATTCCGCACTGAGAGATCGACAACAAAAAAGGGACTGAAAATTCAGTCCCTTTTTTGTTTTCATTTTTGCTGCTGCTACCGTTGCCGGTAGACAGTCGGCCTCAGTGTTGGGTGGTGGTAAATGCGTTACACACCACCACATCGATATCCAGGGAGCCGATCACCCGCTCGGCAGTGTTGCCGCGCAGCAGCGAGCCGGTCTCGCCGTACTGGTTGAGCGTTCCCATCACCACCACGTCCGCACTGATCTCTCTGGCAATCTCCGCCACCACCTCGTTGGTATATCCGTGTTTCACATGGATGCGATCGGTGGGAACGCCGGTCTTGTCCGCCAGTTTGGCCAGGGCGCCGCGATCCGGATAGCGCATGGAGTCCAGGTAGGCATTCACCAGGTGCAGCTCGGCGCCGTACACCTCGGCAATGTAGCTGGCGCGCTCGGTGATCTGGCGGTTGAGCTGGCGCTGCTGGGTAGTTTTGGCCTGGTAGTTGACGGTAGCCAGCACCACCTTGCGGCGGTCCTTGGCACCGGGGCGGATCAGTACCACCGGGCACTTCGCCTGCTTCAGTACCTGCCACTTGGACTCTGCAAAGGTGAAGCGGCGGCTGCTGGTTTTGGCGTGCACCGGCAGGTAGATCATTTCTGCATTGCAGCGCTTGGATTCCTGAATAATCGCGGCCTGCCAGTCACTGGACCAGCACACGGAAATTTCAAACTCCACCCCGGCTTCCTGGATCGGGGTGCGGATCTGGTCGCGGAACCAGAATTCGTCGCGGAACAGGTGATCGTTCACCGCGCGGGTATCTACCGCCTCACCATCTACGGCGACGAATACCGCCAGCTTCGGCTGCGGATTGCGCTCGCGCGCGGTGGTCAGGGCGCGCTCCAGGGCAACGTGTTTGTCATCGTTGGGGTCTACCACAACGAATACCACGGGTTTCTCTTGCATGGTCACTCCTTAATGCTGGAATTTGCTTCCTTGGGATCAGTTTTTCTCTCTGGACCGCACCAACCGCCTGCGGCCGTGAATCATCGACTGCACGGTCAAGGTTATCACCGGGGCGCACAGTTTTCATCTCGCGCACGCCGACGGGCTACGCCCCACCCGGGGTTGATGCGAGCGCGCGGCAGTTGGTTAAAGTGGGCTGAAGTGATGACCGTTCGATAACGAATGAGAGAACATAATGAGAAAAATTGCCGGCATCATCGCCGCTCTGTCCCTTTCCACCTTGCCGCTGGCAGCCTGTAACGGCGAACACAGCGAGCAGGGTGTTGTGAAAGCAGAAGAATCTTTGCCGAAAGCGGCGGACGCCGCATTGACCCAGATCAAGGGCGGCCATCCGGACCCGTACTGGAACAACGCCACCATCTATTTCATGTTGCCGGACCGCTTCAACAACGGCAATCCGGACAACGATTTCGCCTATGGCCGCAAGGATGATGCCGCCTATATGCGCGGTTTCGTCGGCGGAGACCTGCAGGGCGTGATCGACAAGATCGAAGCCGGCTACTTTACCGACCTGGGTGTGGATGCCATCTGGATGTCGCCGGTGATCGAGAATATCCACGGCGCTGATGACGCAGACAAGCGCACCTACGCCTTCCACGGCTACTGGCCGAAGGACTGGACCGCGGTGGATGCCAATTTCGGCACCGAGCAGGACCTGGCTCGCCTGATCGAGGTGGCACATCAGCGCGGTATCCGCGTGCTGCTGGATGCGATCATCAACCACACCGGCCCGGTCACCGAACAGGACCCGGTGTGGCCATCAGACTGGGTGCGCACCAATCCGGTATGCGACTGGTCGAGTTTTGCCGGCAACGTGACCTGTGCAATTCACCCGAACCTGACCGACATCCTCACGGAAAGCGAAGCCCCGGTGGAGCTGCCGCCACAGCTGGTAGAAAAGTGGCAGGCGGAGGGCCGCCTGGCACAGGAGCAGGCGGAGCTGGATGCCTTTTTCGCGCGCACCGGTTACCCGCGCGCGCCCAAGTACTACATCGTCAAGTGGCTGACCGACTGGGTGCGTGAATACGGCGTGGACGGTTTCCGTGTAGACACCGTGAAGCACACCGAACCGGAAATCTGGGCGGTGCTCAAGAAGGAATCTGAACTGGCCTTTGCCGACTGGAAGGCGGCGAACCCGGACAGCAAAGTCGACGACCGCGACTTTTTCATGGTGGGCGAGGTCTACAACTACGGTGTGAATGATTTCTCCAGCAGCGACGGCCGCTTTTACGATTACGGCGACCGCAAGGTGAACTTCTTCAACTACGGTTTCGACAGCCTGATCAATATGGGCTTCGCCAGCCACGCCGCGCAGGATATGGACAGCATCTTCACCAGCTATTCCAACATCCTGCACGGTGGCGAACTGGACGGCGTGTCCATTCTCAATTACCTGGGCTCCCACGATGATCACGGCTCGTTCGATCGCGAACGCAAGCAGGTCAGGAGCGCAGCTCTGAAGCTGATGCTGGCCCCCGGTGCTGCACAGATTTATTACGGCGATGAAATCGCGCGACCGATGATCGACGAGCGCGCCTTCGGCGATGCTTCCATGCGTGTGCCGATGGACTGGGGCAGCCTGCAACAGCAAGGCACCCGCGAAATCCTGCATCACTGGCAGAAACTGGGGCAATTCCGCAAGGCGCACCTGGCGGTAGGTGCCGGTATACACCAGAGCCTGCAGCAGACGCCGTATGTTTTTTCCCGCGCACTGGCGGACGACAAGGTGCTGGTAGCGCTGGATATGCCCCCGGGCAAAAAGACCGTGGACGCATTCGGCGTGTTTGCCGAGGGCACTGTGGTGCGGGACTACTACTCCGGTGCGGAAGCGGTGGTACAGGATGGCAAGCTGCTGTTTGATACCGAATTTGATCTCCTGCTGATGGGCGCGCCATCGTCCAGCAGCGTGGTTTCGCGCTGACCGGGTCGGTAGATAGCTGATGAATCGTTTGATGGATCGTTTTGGTGCGGATCTTTTCCGTGGCGGTGTCTGACCGCATGTGACTCACTCTCTTTCCTCGTCGAAAGATTTGCCGGCATCAGCGTTGCGCTGTTGCCGGCTTTTTTATGCCTGCGTCCCGCCCGGGATGTGGCCCGGGGCGCCAGTTTGGCACCCGCGGCGTTTCTTAAGTTTGTCTTAATTTACCCCCCGTACACTGCCAGTCATTGCAGTCCAATCGGGAGAAATGGCAATGGCAGTAGATGTCCCCGCACAAATGACACCGTCCCCCCTTCTATTGAACGGTGTGCCTGGTGGCCTGGTGGTAAAGGGTGAGCAGGTGGTCGGGACTTCCCGTGCCCGCAGCATCGCGGGCAATAGCCCCCTCGGTTTTCGCCTGTGCGGCATCGACGGGGATCAGCGCATCCCGGTCGAAAGCTATATCACAGCCCAGTTTCGGGATGTTTACGGCGCCCGTATCCGCCACTTCCTGCCCTGGCTGCTGACCTGCGGCAAGGGCGATGAATTGCACGGAGTACTGGGGTTGCGCCGCGCCGAGCAGGAGCCGTTGTTTCTCGAACAGTACCTGGGGCTTCCGGTAGAGGAGGTGTTGAGCGCCGCGGCGGACGAACCGGTGGCGCGGGACGGCATCGTCGAAATCGGCAACCTGGTCGCCACCGCCCGCGGCAGCAGCCGGCTGCTATTTCTGATGCTGGCGGAGCTGTTCGCCGCCGCAGACCTCACCTGGGCCATTTTCACCGCCACCCCGGAAGTGCAGCACCTGCTGCAAAAGCTCACCGATAACCAGCGCGTGCTTTGTCGGGCCGACGGCGCCTGTCTGGGGACAGCGCTGGCGGACTGGGGGAGCTATTACGCCTGCCGCCCCGCCGTGGTCGCGATCAACGTCGATGCCGAGCGCCGCAAGCTCCTTGATCGCCCCCTGGTCGGGGAACTCCTCGCCGCCTGCCGGCCACAGGCCGCGGTCTTTGCCCGCCTGATGCAGGAGCAATGACGATGAACACCGCAAACACTTCACTGTTGATTGCGCAACTGCGCGAAGCGGCGGCAACCTTTCCCGGCCGTGCGGCACTGCTGGGGGACCGCCAGGGCTATACCTATGGCGAATTGCTGCAGGCGGTCGAGGCGCTCGCCGCGGACCTGCAAGCGCGCGAGTTGCGGGTGCTGGGGCTGTATGCCAACAACGGGCCAAACTGGCTGCTGGTGGATCTGGCCTGCCAGCTGGCCGGGGCTACCCTGGTACCGTTACCGGGATTCTTCTCCCCGCAGCAGTTGCAGCACACCATCAGTGCCAGCGGTATGCAGGCGCTGCTTACCGACATGCCGCTGAACTCTGCTGCCACCTTCGCCGACGCTTTTGCCGGCGACAGTGTCGAGCTGCCGGGCGGCCTGACCCTGCTGCGGGCGAAGTCGGTGCACCCGGCGGTGCTGCCCGCGGCCACCGCCAAGATCACCTTCACTTCCGGTTCCACCGGTACGCCGCGCGGGGTGTGCCTTTCCAATGCAACCCAGTTCGCCACCGCTCAGGCGCTGGCGACACGCCTTGCACCACTCGATTGCGCCACCCATCTGTGCCTGCTGCCGCTGGCAACCCTGCTGGAGAATGTCGCCGGTGCCTACACCTGCTGGCTGCTCGGAGGCACGGTGCTGGTGCCGGGACTCGAGCGTATCGGCTTCTCCGGCAGTTCTCAGCTGGACATGGCGCAGCTGTGTGAATGCATTGACGACCACCAGCCCGACAGCATGATTCTGTTGCCGCAGATGCTGAAGGCATTGCTGGACCGGGTCGAGCGCTGTGGCTGGCAGCCCCCGGCAACCCTGCAGTTTGTCGCCGTGGGTGGCGGCAAGGTGTCGGCGGATCTGTTGCGCTCGGCACACCTGCACGGGCTGCCGGTTTACGAGGGGTACGGGCTGTCCGAGTGCGGCTCGGTGGTGGCGTTGAATGTACCCGGCGCAGTGCGCGAGGGTGCGGCGGGCAAGCCGCTGCCTCACTGCGAAATTGCCCTGCGCGACGGCGAAGTGGTGGTGCGGGGCCCGCGTTACCTGGGGTATCTCGATGATGGCGATGCCGCACAGGACGAATGGCTGGCCACCGGTGACCTCGGCTCACTGGATGCCGACGGTTACCTGCATATCACCGGACGCAGCAAGAACATTCTGATCAGTTCCTATGGTCGCAATATTTCTCCGGAGTGGATCGAGAGCGAGCTGCTGCGCAGCCAGTCGATTCTGCAGTGTGTGGTCGTGGGCGATGCGCGCGCCTATTGCAGCGTGCTTTTACTGGCGCGCCCGGGAACCGAAATGACGGAGATCGAACAGTGGCTGGCAACGGTCAACGGCCTGCTGCCGGACTACGCGCGTGTCCGGCGCTGGGCACTGCTGCCGCAGCCGCTGTCCTTTGCCGACGGTCTGCTCACCGCCAACGGGCGCCCGCGCCGCGACGCTATCGCGCAGCGTTACGCAGACATCATCGAAAACCTGTACCCGTCATCCGAAACGCACGGTGCCGCTGCTGCGGAAACCTCTGCCGACGTATCTAAACCTGGAGTTGCCTGATGAATTTCTTTGACCAGTTACAGCGAGAAACCGAAAGCGAGCGCCAGCAATTGCTCGGTATCCCCGTGATCCAGCGCGGTGCGCGGGGGGAGATTCGCCTCGAGGAATACGTCGGTTTTCTGTCCCAGGCCTACCACCATGTAAAGCACACGGTGCCTTTGATGATGGCCTGTGGCAGTCGCCTGACAGACCGCCAGGAGTGGTTGCGGGAGGCACTGGCGGAGTATATCGAGGAGGAAACCGGTCACCAGGAGTGGATCCTGAACGACATCGCTACCTGCGGTGGCGATGCCGAGGCGGTGCGCCACGGCGCGCCCAACCTGAGTACCGAACTGATGGTGGCCTATGCCTACGACACCATCACACGGGGCAACCCGCTGGGCTTTTTCGGCATGGTGCACGTGCTTGAGGGCACCAGTATCCAGCTCGCGGATATGGTCGCCGGTGCCATCCAGCAATCCCTGGCACTGCCGAAGAAGGCCTTCAGTTACCTGAGTTCCCACGGCGCCCTGGATGTGGGCCACGTCGAATTTTTCCAGGGGCTCATGAACCGCATCGAAGATGACGATGACCAGCGCGCGATTGTGCACGGGGCAAAGGTTATTTATCGCCTGTACGGGGATATCTTCCGCGAGGTCGAATCCCGCGCGCGCCTGCCGGAGGTGGCCTGAAATGACTGCTGAGAAACTGGGACTGAATATCCTGTTGACCGGTGCCAGTGGCGGCATCGGCAGGGCCCTGGCCCACAGCCTGGCTGCCCGTGGGCACTGCCTGCTACTCCAGGGGCGCAACGCCCAGACGCTGGAACAGCTGCGCGAAGCGCTGCCCGACAAAAGCCGGCACATGACGCTCGCCGCTGACCTGTGCGATCCGCGCCAGCGCCAGCAGGTGGTTGCAACCTGCGCAGGGCTTGCCGGCGGTGTGGATGTGCTGATCAACAACGCCGGCGTCGCGCGATTCGCCCTGCTGGGCGATACCGATGATGCTGAGGTACGCAAAATTCTCGAGACCAATCTGCTGGTACCCATGGCGCTGACCAGGGACCTGCTGCCGCTGCTGCAACGCAGCGCGCAGGGGGCGGTGATCAATATCGGTTCCGCCTTCGGTCATATCGGCCACCCGGGATTCAGTATTTACGGTGCCAGCAAGTCGGGGCTGCACGGATTTACCGAGGCATTGCGCCGCGAGCTCGGAGACAGCCACGTAAAAGTGCACTACCTGGCCCCGCGCGCGGTGGACACCGCGCTCAACACGGAAGCCGTCAACGGGCTCAATCGCGCCCTCGGCAATCGCTCTGACTCGCCGCAACTGGTGGCGCAGCGCTGCGTGGACCTGCTCGATGGCAAGACCAGCGGCCGCCGCTTTATTGGCTGGCCGGAGCGTTTGTTTATCAAGGTCAACGCCCTGCTCCCCGCCGTGGTGGATGCGGCACTGATCAAGAAAATGCCGGTTATCCGCCGCTTTGCCCAACAAAACCTGACTGCCGGAGAATCCCTATGAGAATTTTACGCGCCACCAAACCAATTTTGCGTCCGCTGGTATTTGTGCTCCTCAGCGCACTTGCGTCACCTCTCCTGGCGGAAACCGCCGATGACAGTGTGCAGGCACTGCAGCGCCAGTGGGCGCAAATTCAATACCGCACGCCCGAGAAAGAGCGCGCCGACAAACTCGGCGCACTCACCCGGCAGGCGCAGGCCGCCACCGAGCGCTTTCCGCAAAGTGCGGCGGTGTGGACCTGGAGCGGTATCATTCGCGCATCCCACGCGGGCGCGATTCGCGGACTCAGCGCACTCTCCATCGTCAAGGCCGCCAGATCTGACCTGGAACGCGCGATTGAAATCGACGGCAGTGCGCTGGATGGCGCAGCCTATACCAGCCTCGGATCCCTCTATTACCACGTGCCCGGCTGGCCGATCGGCTTCGGGGATGATAAAAAGGCCAGAACCTATCTGTTGAAAGGGCTGGAATACGGCGCCCAGGATGTGGATGCCAACTATTTCTATGCCGACTATCTTTTCCAGCAGAAGGATTACACCCAGGCTCTGGATTACGCCGGCCGCGCGGAAAAGATCCCTGCAGACCCGCAGCGCCCGCTGGCCAGCGAGGGGCGCCTGGGTGAGATCAAAAACCTGCAGGCCAAAATACAGAAGAAACTGCACTGATACTGTGTGAATTTCCGGGGATATGTCCGGCGGGGGTATGCGGATAAGGTATGCGGATACTGTTGATTGAAGACGATCAATCCCTGGCGGATGGCATTGCCACGGCGTTGCGCCGTGAAGGTTATGCGCTGGATCACGCGCCATCCGGCAAGCAGGGCATGGCCCTGGCCCGGGCGGCGCAGCCCGACCTGATCGTGCTCGATCTCGGCCTGCCCGATGTTGACGGCCTGTCGGTACTGAAATCCCTGCGCGGTTACCAGATTAAAACCCCGGTGCTGATCCTGACCGCCCGCGACGACCTGCCGTCAAAGGTGCAGGGCCTGGACGCCGGCGCCGACGACTACCTCACCAAGCCCTTTGCGGTCGACGAATTGCTGGCGCGCCTGCGCGCGCTGGAGCGCCGTGTCGGCAGCGCCGGGTCCGCGGAAGTTGTCATCGGCAAGGTCGCGATCAACCTGGCCACCCACTCGGTCAGTTATGCCGGCGATCCGGTGCGCCTGTCGCGCCGGGAGTTCAGTCTGTTGCGCGCGCTGGCGGAGCGGCCCGGGCATATCCTCAGCCGCGAGCAGCTGGAGGACAAACTGTACAGCTGGGGCGAGTCGGTGGCGAGTAACACCGTCGACGTGCACATCCACAACCTGCGCAAAAAAATCAGCCCGGAAATCATCCAGACCATTCGCGGTGTCGGTTACAAACTCGGGTCGCCCCAGTGAAGTCGATCCGCACGTTTCTCCTGATTGCCCTGCTGTCTACCATTACCCTGGTGAATTTTATCGCCGCGCTGCACGGTTACCGCGCCAGTATGGAGGAAGCGCAGAAGCTGTTTGACCGCCAGATAATGGCCACCGCGGGACTGCTGGCGGCACTGCCGGTGCCGCAAACCGGCGACCGGGTTGTGGAAGAAAATGACCTGCAGGCATTTCAGGTCTGGAGCGACGGCGGACAGCTGTTGTTGCGTTCGGGCAACGCCCCCGAGACACAGATTGGCCAGAGGTCCGAAGGTTTCAGCGAACTGAATTTTTCCGGCTTCCGCTGGCGGGTATACAGTCAGCGAGGTGCCGCCGGTCACTGGATTCAGGTGGCAGAGCGGGTGGACCTGCGCTACCGGCTGGCGGATGAGGTGATACTGCAGTCGGTACTGCCAATCCTGCTGGGATTGCCCGCCGCCGGGTTGCTGATCTGGCTGGTGATCGGGCGCGGTCTCTCGAGCCTCAGGAATCTTGCGGAGGAATTGCGCAACAAGCGCGCCGAAGACCTGAGCCCGCTGACTCTGGCGGCGCCTCCGGAGGAACTACAACCGCTGGTGCACTCCACCAATGCGCTGTTGAACCGGTTGCGTGCCTCGTTTGAGCGGGAGCGGCGCTTTTCCGCGGATGCCGCCCACGAGCTGCGTACACCCATCAGCGCGATACAGGTGCACGCGGAAAACCTGGCAAAGGAACTGCAGCTGCGCGATGGCGGTGAGCCGCCGGAATCACTGGCGCAATTGCAGCGCAGCGTTGCGCGCATGACGCATCTGGTGGAGCAGATGCTCAACCTGTTCCGCACCACACCGGAACACTACCCGGCGCGTTTCGAACCCATTGACCTGCACCGGCTGGCGCGTGAAATGATCGCGGAACTCTACCCCGCCTTCGCGCAAAAAAATCAGGAAGTGGAGCTTGAGGGGACCGCTGCGCAAATTCAGGGGGACCAGTTTGCGCTGGTAATACTGCTGCAGAACCTGCTTGCCAATGCCAGTAAATACACCCAGGACGGCGGCCGTGTCGTGGTCACAGCCATACCCGAGGGAGAGCAAGTTCTGCTGCGGGTGGAAGACAACGGCCCGGGCATTTCCGATGCCGAGCGTGAACGGGTATTTGAGCGCTTTTACCGGGTCGGTGGCGACCGCCACGCCAGTGCGACGTCCGGCTGCGGCCTCGGGCTTTCCATCGTACAACACATTGCCGAGCTGCATCGTGCGCAAGTCCGGTTGGGCACGTCTTCATTTGGTAGCGCACAGACGCCGGGGTTGTCGGTAGAGATTGTGTTCCCGAAAACAATAAATACCGTGAACGATACGGCTGAGGATATCCCCGCTAATGAAACTACCCTCTGAAAACCCGGTGCGGATTTTTGTTGCTCTCACCGCACTGTTGTTGCCCATGGTGGTGAATGCCGCGCGCCCGGTACTGGAGCTGGAAATCCGCGATCATCTGTTTTATCCGTCGGTATTGAAAATACCGGCGAATACCAAGGTAAAACTGATTGTCTACAACCGCGACCCGACACCGGAAGAATTCGAGAGCTACGAGCTCAACCGGGAAAAAGTGATTATGGGCGGGCAGAAGGCGATTGTGTTTATCGGGCCACTGGCGCCCGGCGAATACCCCTTTTTCGGCGAGTTCAACCCGAAAACCGCCCAGGGCAAGGTGGTGGCGGAATGAATAGGGTGAGAATAACAACATGTTGCTGACCAGTGTCATTCTCGTGCTGCGCGAAGTGCTGGAGGCAGCGCTATTACTCAGCATTCTGCTGGCGATGAGCCGCTTCCTGGCGCTGCAGACCCGCTGGATCTATATCGCGTTAACCGCGGGGGTTCTGGGTTCGGTGGTCTATGGCCAGTATCTGGGCACGGTATCGGAGCTGTTCGAGGGCATGGGCCAGGAAATCGTGAATGCGGCACTGCAGTTCACGATCTACGGGTTGCTGCTGCTGATCGGTGTGTTGCTGATTCTCAACCGCAGCGGGGAAGCGCGATATCTGCAGCTGCTGCAGTGGGCGATGGTGCTGGCGGTTGCGCTGGCGGCCCTGCGCGAGGGGGCGGAAATCTATATCTACCTCATCGCATTCCGCGAGCAGGCGGAATTGCTGCAGGGAGCGCTGCTGGGTGCCCTGATCGGCGGCGGCATCGGGTTCAGTATCGGTGCGCTGTTTTATTACCTGTTACTGGGGCTGCCGCGCCGCCGTCGGCTTATTTGCGCGCTGGTGTTGTTGTCGCTGGTCGCCGCGGGACTCTGCCTGCAGGCGACGCAGTTGCTGGAACAGGCCGACTGGCTGCCGGCACAGCAGCCACTGTGGGACACCTCGGGATTGCTGTCGGAAAACTCCGTAATGGGGCAGTTGCTGTATGCGCTGTTGGGCTACGAGGCGACGCCCACGCCGAATGTCATCGCGGCGTATTTGATCGGCCTGGTGTTGATGGTGACGCTGTTGATTTCTGTGTGGTTGAAAACCCGTATGCCGGGGGTGGCTGTTGATGTATATGTGTAGATTCCGCTGGTTGTTGTCACTGCCGTTGTTATTGCCAAGCCTGCCGGTCCTGGCCGACGGCAATCTGGTGGACCGGGTGTACGATCCCTACGTGCAGCCGCTGGAGACCGAAATCGAATGGCGCACACTGCGGTTGCGGGACACTGATGACCCGAGCAGGGACCGGCAGTGGCTGCACCGGCTGGGGATTGGCTACGGCTTTTCCGAGCGGTTTTTCGGCGAGATCTACGGCATTGGTGAAAGGCGTCCCGACGAAAGCTTCGAGCTGGAGGCGGTGGAGCTGGAGGGAAAATGGCAGCTCACCGAACAGGGAGAGTACGCCGCGGACTGGGGCATGCTGTTTGAACTGGAGCGGGAGTTTGGCGCTAACGCCTGGGAGGCATCGGCCACCCTGATTGCGGCCCGCGAGTGGGGGCGCTGGGTTGGCACGGCCAATGTGGCGGCGATTTACGAATGGGGCAGCGGCGTGGTCGACGAGTCCGAGTCTGAGGTCCGCGCCCAGGCGCGCTATCGCTGGTCGCCGGTGTTTGAACCGGCGCTGGAGCTCTACGCGGCGGAGGATCTGCTCGGAGTAGGGCCGGTAATCGTCGGTGCCTGGCGCCTGTCCGGAGGCCGGCAGTTGCGCTGGGAGGCGGGGATTATCCAGGGGCTGACGGACGAAAGCCCGGACCAGAGCCTGCGCCTGTTACTGGAATACGAGTTCTTTTGACCGCGGCCTGTGTGCCGGCGCAGGTTTGCGGGCACACAGGCGCAAGCGCCGGGCAAGCCTGTTATTCGCTCGGCAGGTTCTGCAGCGCCGCTTTCAGCTCCCGCAGTTTTTCCTTCACCCGCGCGGCATTGTCCGGTCCCATGCGAATCATCAGTTTGTGCAGGCCGGGCATTTTTTCCAGCTGCTCGTCTTCAAACTTGTAGTACACGGTGGGGCGCACCAGCTTGACCGGTCCTTCGATTTCCGGCGCTGCCAGCGCCTGGTCGATGGCCGCCAGCACTGCCGCGTGGAAATTCTTGTTCTTGAGGCCCAGCTCGCCGTAGGCCTGTTTCAGGCGCGGGTACCAGAACTGGTAGAGGCCGACGGCCTTGTCGGTGTCCACCATGGCAAACAGGCGCACCGGCTGGTCGTAGCGCTGGTAATTTTCCTGGGAGAGTACATACACCTTGGCGCCGTCGGTGCGGGTTTCCAGATCTTTGACCGCGATACTGCCCTGGAGGTTGGTAAAGGGGCGGTTCTTGTGCATCAGGTCGCCCTTGGTGGCGGTATTCACCGCGGCAACCCATTTGCGCACCACTTCGTCCGGCACTATCCATTTGGCCAGGGCGCCATCGGCGGACAGGCTGATGATATCGTTGCGGGCTTCCTTGTCACTGTCATTCAGCGCGGGCAGTTCCCGCGGAGGCTCTTTCGGCTCGGCGGGTTCCGGTGCCGGTGGAATTTCCGGCTCCTCGGGCTCCTCCAGGTCGACGCCGCTGTCGGCAAGCGGGGGCTGTTCGGTCACCGGTGCGGGTATCTCGGGTTCCGGCGCGTCCCGCATCGCAAACCAGTAGATGCCAAACAGCACCGCTGCCACCACCAGCAGTGCAATGAACCAATCCCGTATAGACCCGCCCATCTGCCTTCTCCTCCTGTTGAATTCTGCGCGCTCTCATCAGTGTAATCCACTGACTGTGAAGTCTACGACAGTATCCGGTGCTTAAGGTTTCCGTGCAAACGGTGCGGGTATTACTGCGGGATTTGCCCTTATCGCTGTAGTTTCAGGATGCGGCCGGACAGGGGCGCCAGTTTGAGTGTGGCCGCGCCATTGCCCTCGCTGTCGACCACCAGTTCCGCGCTGCCCTCCTGCAATTGGTCGGTAAGTGCGTACTTACCGGGAGCCAGTTCCCAGCTCTCGGTCAGGGCCTGCGGCAGTTTGAGCGCAATCTCCCGCGCGCTGTCGGCGAAGTTGGCGATCACCAGCAGTCTTTCGCTGTCGTCGAACCGCGCAAAGCTGAACAGCTGCTCGTCGTAACCTTGGCCGTGCTCGCGGTTGAACCTGTGCAGGTCGCGGTATTCGCCGGTGAGTGCGCTGCTTTCGCGGGTGAAATTCAGCAGCGTGCGGTAGAAGCCGCGCAGCGCCTGTTCGTCTTCACGGAGATTTTCGCTGTTAAATTCACCGTGATTATTCCAGCGGCGAATGGTCGGTACCGACCAGTAATCGAAGATGGTGGTGCGGCTGGCCTTGCCGAAGCCCGCATCGCCGGCGCCGGGCTCGCCCAGTTCCTGGCCGAAGTAGAGCAGGGTGGGTGCGCCGCTGATGGTGGCGGAAACGATCATTGCGGGAACGCCCGCGCGCGGGTTGCCGGCAAACTCCGGACTGGCGATGCGCTGCTCGTCGTGGTTTTCCAGGAAGCGCAGCATATTGTCCTCGATACCTGCGAGGCTGGTCTGAATGCCTACCAGCGGATCGGTGCCGGCCTTGCCTTCCATCACCGCGCGGATTGCATCGTAGGTGCCGACCTTGTCGTAGAGGTAGTCCATCTTGCCCAGGTGAATGTAATCCCGGTACAGGTCGGGCTGGTAAATTTCCGCAAGCAGCAGGGTGCCCGGTTGCTGCATTTTGATCCCGGAGTTGAGGTAGCTCCAGAACGCCACCGGCACCATGCCGGACATGTCGAAACGGAAGCCGTCTACCCCCAGCGCAAGCCAGTAATCGGTGATCTGGCGAAACTTCTTCCAGCTGTCGGGCACGTCTTTGTCCGCCCAGAAGGCGGCGTGGGCACGGTAATCCTTCTGCGCATAGTCAGCGGGCAGCTCGGGGAAGTCGTGGCTGCCGTCCGGGCGCACACCGAAATTGATTTTTACCGCCTCGTACCAGTCATTCTGGGCCGGCTGTGGTGCACGGCTGCCGTTGCCGGTCCACTTTGCGGGCACTTCTTCGAACTTGCCGTCCGCCAGCGGGTGGCTTTCTCCATTCAGGGGCTGGTAGCCATCTTCCGCCGCCGGCACCCGGAAGGGTTCGCCCGGCACATAGTAGAAATTATTGTCGCGGGCATAGGCCACGCTGGTGTCGTCATCGGCACCGAAGTCGCGCACGCCTTCCGGCTTCGCCAGCGAGTGATATTTGCGTGCAACGTGGTTGGGCACGATATCGATAATGACCTTGAGGCCGGCGTTGTGGGAGCGCTCGATCAGCGCGCGGAATTCCTCCAGGCGCCTGGACGGGTCGTCTGCCAGGTCCGGGTTGACGGAATAGTAATCCTTGATGGAGTAGGGAGACCCGGCGCGGCCCTTCACCACATCCGGATCGTCGTTGGCAATGCCGAATTCACTGTAGTCGCGCACCATCGCGTGGTGCAGGGCGCCGGTGTACCAGATGTAATTGGCACCCAGGTCGCGGATCTGTTGCAGCGCTTCCGGGGTGAAGTCGCTGAACTTGCCCACGCCATTTTCTTCGATGGTGCCCCAGGGTTTGTTGGTGGTATTGGTGTTGCCGAACAGGCGTGTCAGCACCTGGTAGATCACCGGCTTGCCAAAGGTGGACACCGGCGATTCAGTCTCCGCGGTGGATGTAGTTGCGGCAGGCGTAGCAACAACCTGTTCAGCGCGCTCGGTTTTAAACTCGGTCTTTTCGTCAGAGGGTGTGGAATCACAGCCAGTGAGTGCGGTGGCGGCGATTGTAGCGGCCAAAAGCAGTCGGGAAAAATTTTTCATAACAGCGGATACTTTCTTTGATTATTCGGTGATCGCGAGGGCGAGGTCTTCTTTGCCCCAGGGGAATTTCACCCGCAGGGTCTTGCTGCGCTTGTCGAAGTAAGCGGTGTTTTCGGTCAGCTCGGACTCCCGTTTTACCAGCGGCACTGCCACGTTGCCGAGCGCAATGCTCGCGGGTGCCTGCTGCCAGTTGTGCAGTACCAGATCCAGCGAACGGGTGTCTGGGGCGCCGGCGTAGCCGTTGCCGCTGCGGGCAAAGGCAAAGCGACGGGTGTTGTTCTCGCGTTTGCTGCTGAAACTCAGTTTTTCGTATTCCCCCCTGGCGAAGGCATTCGCGGTTACACCGTCATCTTCATAGATGTAGGCAGACGAGGCATCGACGGATCGATCCGCGTAGTAATCGAGGCGCAGATAGCGACTGGAGTACTCGCGGGTATTCTTCATATCCGCCACGGTGGGGATAAAGGCTCCGGCGCGCACCAGCACCGGAATGGTGTCCAGTTCCACTTCCACTTCTGCGGTGTCGCCGCGGTAGGCGTCGTCGGTCCAGTAATCAAACCAGACACCACCGGGCAGCTGGATCTCCACCTCGTCGATATCCTCATCCGTAACCGGTGCCACCAGGAAGTCGTTGCCCCACAGGTAGGCATCCTTGTTGTCCATCAGCGCCAGGTCGGAATCGTTTTCGAAAAACAGCGGGCGCATCAGTGGCATACCGGTCTGGCTGTTTTCAAATGCCAGGGTGTAGTTGTAGGGCAGCAGGCGGTAGCGCAGCTTCACATACTCCCGCAGGATGTTGCGGGTCTTGCGGTCGTGGAATACGGGCTCCGGGGCAATGTGTTCCTGGGCGTGGGGGCGGTATACCGGCTGGAATACACCGTACTGCAGCCAGCGGATATACAGTTCGCGATCAAACTTCTCGCCGTCGGCAAAGCCGCCGAGGTCGGAGTGGGTGTAGCCGAAACCCAGCAGTCCCATCTGCAGGGCCAGTTCCACCTGGGGTTTGAGACCGCCCCAGCTGCGGGCCACATCACCGGTCCAGGGGATCATGCCGAAGCGCTGGGAGCCGGGGAAACCGGCGCGCATCATGATGAACGGGCGCACGTCGGGGCTGCCCGCTTTCTCGTTATCAAACAGCATCTGTGCCCAGCGGTGGCCGTAGGCGTTGTGGATTTCGTCGGCCATACCGATTTCGTGCACGGTGTCGGAGGGGTGTACTTCCGGCTCACCCAGGTCGCCCCACCAGCCGGCCACGCCCTGATCCTTCAGGCCCTGGTAGATATTCCAGAACCAGTTGCGGCCGTCTTCGGAAAAAACATCAATCAGGCCGGTGTTGCCGAAGTAGAAATCGAATTGCTTGGGGTCGCCGGCCAGGTTTTTCGCCAGCGCATTCTGCGCAACCGCATCGTCCCAGCGCTCGGAGGTGGAGAGCACGAAAGGCTCGGTGACCAGAATGGTATTGATGCCGCGCTCCTGCAGGTCCGACATCATTTTAACCGGCTGCGGGAAGGCATTTTTGTCCCACGCCAGGTTGCCCATATGGCCCTTGATATCCGGGCCGAACCAGTAGAGGTCCAGCACCAGTGCATCCAGCGGGAAATCTTCCTCGGCAAACCTGGTCACGGTATCGCGCACTTCCCGCTCACTGTGATAACCGAAACGGGAAGCGAAGTTGCCCAGTGCCCAGCGCGGCGGCATCGGCTGGTGGCCGGTGACGTCCACGTAGTTGTTGATCAGCTGCGGGTAGGTTTCGCCAGCGACCACGATATAGGCGGTGCGCCCGGCAACCGCTTCAAACTGCATCACATCCTTTTCACTGGCACCGAGATCCATGGTGCCGGTGGCGCTGTTGTCGAACAGCAGGATGTATTTGTTGCTGCTCATCACCGCCGGTAGGCCGAAATACATCTGCTCGGATTCGGTGGAGTAGCCGTAGTGGGCCTTGTTGTACAGCGGCAGGCGATGACCGCGGCGGTCCATGCCCAGCACACGCTGGCCACCGCCGATCAGCTTTTCCTGATCCTGCAGGGCGAAGCGGAAACCGCGCATGGTTTCATTGGCGAAGAAACCGTGCTCTTCCGCCAGCAGCGGCTGGCCGTCGCGCAGGTATTCGATGGAGAAGGGCGACTTCTGTACCACCGCGGTCAGGGTGCCGAGGGAGTAGTGCAGGGCAGTTTCGGATTCACTGAGGTTGCCGGAAATGGCCGGCAATGACTTCTGTGAATGCTGGTCTGCGCGCGCAAACGACGGCAGCTGCTTGAGTCCCTCGCGCTGGTACTGCACTTCAAATGCGGCGTTATTCAGCGGTGTCAGGGTAACCTGGCTGTCGCTGGTCTGGATAACCAGGGCGCCGTCCCGTAGCTGGTGGCTTAGGTAGGCGCGCTGTTTTTCTGCCGCGTCGGCCGCCGCGGCCTGCAGGGCCGTAAACGGCAGTGCCAGCATCATCAGTCCCAGGCCCCAGCCAAAGCCTAAACCCAGTGTCGTGCGCGGCTTATTGTGTTCTCTCATTCTTTCTCTCTTTTTCCTCGCAGCGCCTGCGCGCTGTTGCAATTCTGTGTTTCCTGACGCTCAGTGAATCTCGAAAACCCGGGCGTCATTGGCGGCAAAAGTAAGATCGGCCAGTGCGGTCTGCTGGCCGCTGACCACATCCCGCGCGGCAGACTTGCCTTTCAGCATTTCTGCGTAGTGTGCGCGGTCGAATTCGATGGCTTTATCGCCTTTGTTGATGACCACCATGACCGTGTCCTGGTCGTCGTGGCGGAAATACACGTATAGCCCGGCGATGGGCGCGAAGTGGGTCAGCTTGCCGTTGTGGACAACTTTACTGTCCTTGCGCCAGTTGAACAGGGTGCGCACAAACTGTTGTGCCGCTTTTTGTTCGTCACCGAGGTTCTCGCCGCTAAAGCCGTTGACGGAGTCGCCAGCCCAGCCGCCGGGGAAGTCACTGCGCACCACACCGTCGTCGCGCTGCTTGGGGCTTTTCGCCAGCAGTTCATCGCCGTAATAGAACTGGGGGATGCCGCGCATGGTGGCGAGGTAGGCCACCGCCATACGGAATTTGCCCGGGTCTTCATCCAGCTGGCTGTAAAGGCGGCTCATATCGTGGTTGCCGCCGAGGATCACCAGGTTGTTGGGGTTGGGGTAGAGCACATCATTGGCCAGGGTCTCGTACAGGGTGACCAGACCGGTGCTCCAGCTCTCCGGTTTTTCCAGCCCGTCGCGCAGGCCATACAGCAGCGGGAAATCCATCATGCTGGGCATGTGCGAGACGTAGCCGTTGCGGTTGTTGTTGCCCGCCTGCCAGTAAGCCACCAGCGCCGGCTGGCGGGTCCATTCCTCGCCCACCAGATTGAAGTTGGGGTACTCGCGCATCAGCCGCCCGGACCACCGGGTGAGGAAGTCCGCATCGGAATAGGCGTAGGTATCCACGCGAATGCCGGACAGGTCCGCGTACTCCACCCACCAGATGGCATTCTGGATCAGGTAGTTGGCCATACGCGGGTTGCGCTGATTCGGGTCCGGCATGGAATCGGTGAACCAGCCATCGGTAAACAGCTGGTGGTCCCTGTGGCTGGCATAGGGGTCCATGTGCACGGTGCGCGCGTGATTGGTGTACGCGTACTCGCCTTTTTCAATGCCGCTGCCGTTCAGCCAGTCGTCGCCGGGCAGGTCCCTGAGCCACCAGTGCCCGTCGCCGATATGGTTAGGCACCATGTCCTGGATGACGCCGATGCCTTTTTCCCGCGCCGCCGCCACAAACGCGCGGAAGCTGTCGTTGCTGCCGAAGCGGGAGTCGATGCGATAGAAATCGGTCGCCGAGTAGCCGTGGTAGGAGTATTCGGGCTGGTCGTTCTCGATCAGCGGGTTGGGCCAGATCTGGGTGAAGCCCATGCCCGCGATATAGTCCAGGTGTTGCCGCATGCCGGCGATATCGCCGCCGTGGCGGCCGCTCGGGTTGCTGCGGTCTGGTCCTTCCTGGGTGTCCGCGGTGCGGTCGTTGGTGGGGTCGCCGTTGGCGAAGCGGTCCGGGGTGATCAGGTAGATGGCATCGCTGGAGTCGAAGCCCTGGCGCTCGGCAGAGCCGGGGCGTCGCTGCCTCAGCTCGTAGGCGAGGGTCTGTTGCCAGCCGTCTCCGCTGAGTTCGATCAGCAGGGTACCCGGTTGCGCGCTATCGGCAATGGCCAGGTTGATAAACAGGTAGTTGGGGTTCTGCTCGCGTTCAGTGCCGGTGACCGTCACCCCGGGATAGTCCACATCCACCCGGGCTCTGTCCAGGCGCTCGCCGTGCAGCATCAGCTGCAGGTTGGGCTCCGCCATATTTGTCCACCAGAAGGGCGGCTCTACCCGTTCAACTCGTGACCGCTCATGCGCCTCCTGGTCTCCGGCCCGGACACCGCCGGCCGCCAGGATCATCAGCAGCCCAACCAGTAGGGGTCGGAGTCGGAAAATACGGCGGCTTGTGATCTTTGTCATCGCGGGCACCTGTGGACATTGGACTGGCGGGCATTTGATCGCACTTTTTTCGCCATTGTGCCCGCCCTGCCGGCGGCTGTTATCCCCCTCCCCGCAGGGGGGAGCCGCTACCGCCGGGGCAATTGGGCTCCGTGGCCTTGGGCAATGCCGTGATTCTGGCGTTGCCAGCACCGCCGCCGGTCAATGAAACGAGAGTTATGCTACATTGCGCGCGCTTCCCACTCTTCCCTATCTCCACCCACCTACTGTGAGCGTTTGCGATGAAACCCTGGATCGAACTTGGCACCGCCCAGATACCCAACAATGGCGGCGTGCTCACACTGCGCCAGCGCGACCAGGAGTTCTCCATCTCCCTGTCCGGCCCCCGCGGCGAACTGATGAACAGCCGCCGTTTCAACAGCGAGCAACAGCTGTCGGTACTGGGCTGCGCCCACCTGAAAAGCCGCAACAACGCCCGCGTCGTCGTCGGCGGTATGGGCATGGGCTACACCCTCGCCGCCGCCCTGGAGGTCATTCCTCCTGGCGCTGAAGTCATCGTAGCCGACCTGATTCCCGAAGTTGTGGAGTGGAACCGTGGGCCGCTGGGGGAATGTGCCGGCCGGCCGCTGGATGACAGCCGCGTAACCGTGCATATCGGCGATGTCGGTGAGTTGCTGGTGAAGCCGGCAGAAACATACGATGCGGTACTGCTGGATGTCGACAACGGCCCCGAAGGGCTGACCCACAGCGATAACAACTGGCTGTATTCCGTCGAGGGCACCAGCAGTATCTACGACTGTCTCTCGCCCGGTGGTGTGCTGGCAGTTTGGTCGGCGGGGCCCGATAGCATGTACGTCGGCCGGCTGAAGAAGGCGGGGTTTCGGGTGGAGGTAAAGACCGTGCGCGAGCGCCCCGGCAAGGGCGCGCGACATACGATATTTCTGGGAAGGAAAGTAGCTCGCCGGAACGCGAACAAGGCATAGCAGCGAAGTGCCGCAAACACTGGGTGTCAATCGTGATGCCGAAATTGTGGTTCAGTCTTGCTCAGAAATTTTGTAGTGACGCTCGACGTCTTTGGTTACCTTGCCCCAGTATGACGCTCTGACGCGCTGCTGATGGTAATCAAAAGCTTCACGACTGGAGAATTCTTCATACACGTTGAAGCGACCCGTAACATTTGGGTCTTGTTCGACGGTAAATTTTAGGCAGCCGGCCTCTTCCCTTGTCAGCTCGATATGGTTTGCCAGTTCACTTTCGACGATTTCGATATCTGATTCAGGCACGACGATGTGCCCCTGCAAAATAATCTTGCTCAATATTGGATCCCTGTAGATGCAAAGAACTCGCAACTGGCATAAGCAATACCAGGGTTGGATTCCGTATGTTATGTACCTCGGATGTCAGTTTTCAACAAGATTGACTGGGCATAACAAAAGGTTGGAATGGCAACTTTTTTCCACACCACGGGCAGTAGTTAATTACTGTCTGTCCATTTAGGAACCATTGCAGCCCGGAATCTCGTGCCATTGAAAGTTGCAGTCGAAGGTTTTTTGGCTCTTCAACCGCCCCAAACATTTGCGGGCAGCAGTACTGCGACAGCTTGCTTTGCCGCTCCATGAGCGAGGGGCCTGCATACTCATGAATCCATTCTCTACACGAGTCGCACGTGCGCAAGTGCTTTACTGCTTCACCGTCTACTTCCGGATCAAATGTATTGTTGGCGATTCTGGGAACTTCAAAGTCAGAAAAATAACGAAGCGCAACAATAGCTTTATCTTTATATTGCGTTTCCATCCAGTCTCTAGCTATTGAACAGTTCATCCGTGAGCTCTCTAAAATTGCCTTGTGCCACAGTCAGTGGCGGTCGTATCGCCCGGTACGCGTTGCAGACATTGGTATAGCTGCAGACTGCAACACCGAGCGTTGGGGCGCCTCATTGCCCTGCAGGTGGTTGCCACAACTCAACCTTGTTTCCCTCGGGATCGATTACCCAGGCAAACTTGCCATACTCAGAGTCTTCGACCTTTTCAAGCACGTTGCAGCCTTCCTGCTTAAGTGCCGCCACCAAAGCAGCTTTGTTCGTTTTTTTTCATGATATGTATTTTCTCTTCCGTTGAGTGTTAACTGACATATAGCGCTGCCGCCAGGGCAGCTTACCTGGTGCGCGTTTTGCGCGAAAATGGGAGCGCAGAGACCGTGCAAAAAAAAGCACAAAGTAAGGCGTCGGCTGCATTGCTTGTTAACCTGCTTCATTGGTGTTGCAGACCACTTCACCAGATGCTACAAGCCAATTACGACACTGATTGACAACACATCGAAAGTCCTCAAACCGAGATTCTTCCTTTCTTATGACCGAAACATCACTTTGATATCCGCTCGGACATAGCTCACTGGATCTTCTATGAAACTTCTTTAAAACGGAGTCATCACTTGAAAATCCGTTACCGTAGTATTCGACTAAATATCTATTTTTATCGATTCTTTGATTGTGATAACCGAGCCAAGTGTTAAAAGATCCTCCAGGTATCGCCGCTCGATATGGAGCGCAACCCGATAGAATGCAGGCAATTAAAGTTGTAATTAATGTTATTTTATTCATTGCTCATCTTAGGTAATCTGTCCCGCGGTGGGCCATAGGCCCGTAGCAAACTGCCCGGCTTTGTTAAGCAAATGACTGCACAAGTGCCATGGCCAGTCCCGCTATCATTATGATTAGGCCCAAGATAAGACCATATCTTACTCTACGAGCCTTTATATGTGCCCTTTTTCCTTCTGCAACGATCTCCGGATTATTTGAATCCAAGAATTTCTTAGAAAGAACCCAACTGTAAAGTGAAAGCGTATTACCTAGGTCCGCGAAGGAGAATCCTGATGGTGCCCCCAGGAATCTCCAGGTTGTCGGCTCTTCATTTTTTAAAAGAACAGCTAAGTTTGGAAATCGAATTTGCAAAATACTTACAACGAAAATCAGACATCCGAAAATAGTTACGATCATCTCTGACTCTCCATTGCTTAACGCCCGGCTTTGGGGCGGCCGTGGAGCCGCGAAGCGGCGGAATGGCCGTCCCAGCGCCGAAGGCGCGACAATAGTCGCTTGTTAAATGCATTTGCTACGCAAGGGGCATGCGCATAAACTATGCACATGAGCCACGCGAGGACTGTGACCATGAAGTCAATTTATGACCGTTCAGCGGCCAAGAAACCCACAAACCTTAGCCTAAACAAAGACTTACTCACTAAGGCAAAGCAGTTGAATATTAACCTTTCCGCGACACTTGAGAAGGCTTTGGCTGCCGAAGTCAGTAAACGACAGGCTGAAGAATGGCTAAAAGCCAATCAAAAAGGCCTTGAGGCATGCAATGAGTTCGTGGAAAAGAACGGCCTTTTTTCTGACGCATTTAGGGATTTCTAGTGAGCCAGTTTACTCTCTACGAAAACACAGATAAAACCACCAAAAAGGCCTATCCGTATTTTTTGGGTGTTCAAACTGACCTTATCTCCGTATTGAACTCCAGAATCGTGATTCCGGTAATTCCCGCCCAGAACCTGGAGAGAGAAGCGCCAGAACGTTTATGCCCAATTTTTCAAATTGATAGCAATGAGTACGCGCTACTTACACATCAGCTAACCAGTGCTCCGGCGTCGATTTTGAAGCGCCCCGTCGAAAACCTAGAAGCTTTTCGCGATGAAATTATAAACGCGATAGATTTTCTGATTACTGGCATTTAACGCCGTGCGCAAAGTAAGACGTCGGTCTGCCGCACCTTGTTAACTGCTGAGCGAAGTGATGATACCCTGGATATTGCCTTTCCACTCTGGGTAATCGTCTTCATTCTCTTCCCAAAGTTCATTTAACTCGGAATTTGGGCCAATAACTCTTTTAAGCAAAGATACCAACTTCATCTTGCTCTCAGCTATTGAGTTTGGATCTTGACGAGACAGCCAGATTTCAGCACCCTCCAACTTACAATGGCTTGCACCATTTAAAAGAGAATCAACCATGGCTGCGGACACAATAATTTGATGGCAATCGTCATATTCAAGATATTCTGATTCATCGATCGAAGTAGACTTTTCAACCATTGCTTGAATAGTTGTCTCATCGTCTATCGCGTCCTCGATAATGTCACAAGATGTATCATCATCGAAAACACCCATTCCCCAAGCGCCCATGTTTGTTCTCCTTATTGCAGTTAACGCCCAGCGTTGGCTGTCGCTCTGCCGCTGTTTGTTACGTGTTTCCGGGGTTTAGGAGCGACGTCAAGACGTGATTCTCCCAGACTCCGTTTATTTTCAAATATCGCTTTGCCTCGCCTTCAATACTAAAGCCAAGACTCTCAAGCAACTTGGCTGATCTATGGTTTTTCGGCATTTAATTTGCCATTACACGATTAAGCAATAGATCTTCAAAGGCGTAATTTATTACATATTGACAAAGAGCTTTCATAACTCCTTTGCCTTCATGCTTCTGATCTACTGAAAACCCCATATGACACGCCATGAAGGGACCTCTCACAATATTTGTGAGTGAACATGTGGCCATGACTTCGCCGCTTTCTGGCGCCACAGAGATAAAGTGAATTGATGTAGCATTTCCGTTCGGCGAGCACCAGTCTTGCAACCGTTGCCTCCAAGCCTCAACAGTATGAAACCCTTTCTCTCTAGCTGGTTCCCAGGCACGCAGATGTGAGTCGTTTACCTCATAGAATTTTGACAATCGAGAAGCATCATCTAAAGAAACGATTTTTACATCCATGCTTTATTCTCAATGACACGTAACGTCCCAGCCCCGCAGGGGCGATAACAGCCGTTTGTTAAGCGTCCGGCGCGCTCGGCTTCGTTGTGCCGATAAGCTTTGGGTTAAATCTAATTTGTAATGGCTCATCATCCTTCCATGCGACGATATGTACATGAGGGGCTCTAGACATGCCATTGTTTCCGATTAAGCCAACTTTGCTCCCTGCCGATACAAGCTGCCCCTCACTTACGAAAATTTCACCCAAATGAACCAAAATAAACGATACGCCGCCTTCTGATATTAAGGATACATAACCGACTTCATCACGGTTTCCCGTCATTCCAGGCACATTAACTTTATTGCTCCTTGAAATCTCCTTTACAAGGCAATCACATGGAGAAAGAACCGGCTGTCTCCAACCATAGTAATTCTCGTTTTTTAATCCTTCATCAGAATATATTTTGAGAAACTTCTTTTCTCCGACCTTATGCATTCTAACGATTACACAATCAGTTCCGGTCTTCCTAAAAACGTCGGGAGCCTGGTCGTTGTAAGAGTGATCGCTACAGGTGTAATTCTCTTCATATGGTGGATGCACTAATATATCGTTTAGCCTATCCTCGGCCACCGCATTCCCACCTAAACCCAGCAATAAAATAAATAAACGTATCATGCTTTCCTCGCTTAACGCCCAGCGCAGGCGCAGCCAGCGCGGAGCGCCTTTTGTGTTAATGTTTGAGCGCCAGCGAGTAACACAAAAGGTGCGTAGCGTTGGCTGTCGCTCTGCCGCTGCTTGTATGGCCTAATTCCCCAAATATTCGGTAAGGTGAGACCCGTAACTTACCACCATAAGTTACCGGCCCGGCAGCCCGATGAGCGATAG
>Ga0207814_100153_pt1 | contig 65145 bp, 48 predicted proteins | sample TtaePargueraPR_7_FD_187755 | JGI IMG/M metagenome (GOLD analysis project Ga0207814, IMG submission 187755) | Aerobic enrichment media microbial communities from Bioluminiscent Bay, La Parguera, Puerto Rico - Tt and P1 (2) (SPAdes) | ecosystem: Environmental > Aquatic > Marine > Unclassified ... | reverse complement strand
GTTGGGGCCGCCGCCGAGCACCATGATCTTTTTCTTGTCGGACGGATTCGACTCGCACTCTTCGTCGTAGGTGGAGTACATGTAAGCGGTGCTGGTGGCGAATTCCGCAGCGCAGGTATCCACACGCTTGTAGGACGGGAATACCCCCATCTTGTGGCGGAATTCGCGCACGGTTCTCTGGCTCACGCCCAGCAGGTCGGCGAGGCGCTTGTCGGAGAAGCCCTTGCGCTTGAGGAAGCGCATGGTCTTGGCGTCCAGCGCGGAAGTCGGCATGGACTTCAGCGGCTCTTCAATGTCTATGAGTTCCTTGATCTGTACCAGGAACCAGGGGTCGATGCCGGACAGCTCGTACACCTCGTCGACGCTCATGCCCATGCGGAAGGCATCGCCCACGTACCAGATGCGATCGGAGCCAGCCACGGAAAGTTCGCGGCGCAGGCGTTCCATGGAACCCGCTTCCGCCGGATCCAGTTTCGGCTCGAAACCGAAGGAACCCACCTCCAGGCCGCGCAGGGCTTTCTGCAGGGATTCCTGGAAGTTGCGGCCGATCGCCATCACTTCGCCCACGGATTTCATCTGGGTGGTCAGGCGCGCGTCCGCTTCACCGAATTTCTCGAAGGTGAAGCGCGGGATCTTGGTTACGACGTAGTCGATGGACGGCTCGAAGGACGCCGGGGTGGCACCGCCGGTAATGTCGTTCTGCAGCTCGTCCAGGGTGTAGCCCACCGCCAGCTTGGCCGCGACCTTGGCAATCGGGAAGCCGGTGGCCTTGGAGGCCAGTGCAGAGGAGCGGGACACCCGCGGGTTCATCTCGATGATAACCATGCGGCCGGTCTTCGGGCACATGCCGAACTGCACGTTGGAGCCGCCGGTCTCCACACCGATCTCGCGCAATACCGCGATGGACGCGTTGCGCATCAGCTGGTATTCCTTGTCGGTCAGGGTCTGCGCCGGGGCCACGGTGATTGAGTCACCAGTGTGCACCCCCATCGGGTCGAAGTTCTCGATGGAACAGACGATGATGCAGTTGTCGTTTTTGTCGCGAACCACCTCCATCTCGTACTCTTTCCAGCCGAGTAAGGATTCGTCGATCAGCAGTTCATTGGTGGGAGACAGATCGAGGCCGCGCTTGCAGATTTCCTCGAATTCCGGCCAGTTGTAGGCCACACCGCCACCGGAGCCGCCCATGGTGAAGGACGGGCGGATGATCACCGGGAAGCCGAACTCCTCCGGTACCTTCTTCGCCTCTTCCATGGAGTGGACGATCTTGGCGCGTGGAGTCTCGAGGCCGATGGCTTTCATCGCCTTGTCGAACAGGTCGCGGTCTTCCGCTTTCTCGATCGCGTCTTTGTCGGCGCCGATCAGCTCACAACCGAATTCTTTCAGCACCCCGTGCTTGTCCAGCGCCAGCGCACAGTTCAGTGCGGTCTGGCCGCCCATGGTGGGCAGGATCGCATCCGGGCGCTCCTGTTCGATGATCTTGGCAACGGTCTTCCACTCCACCGGCTCGATGTAGGTGGCATCGGCCATCGCCGGGTCGGTCATGATGGTGGCGGGATTGGAGTTCACCAGGATCACCCGGTACCCCTCTTCCCGCAGCGCCTTACAGGCCTGGGCACCGGAGTAGTCGAATTCACAGGCCTGGCCGATAACGATGGGGCCGGCACCGATGATCAGAATACTTTTAATGTCTGTGCGTTTTGGCATCTTTCTTCCGTCTTGCTCCGGCGGCTGTAACCGGCCACCGGTTGCGCTGAAATTCTTTGTGCGTGTTGGGTGTCGCTTGAGAGTCCGGTGAGTGGCGCTTTAGCGGCGCGCGGCCATCATCTCGATAAACTGGTCGAACAGCGGCGCCACATCGTGGGGACCGGGGCTCGCTTCGGGGTGCCCCTGGAAGCTGAACACTGGCTTATCTTTCAGGGCAATCCCCTGCAGGGTGCCGTCGAACAGCGACTTGTGGGTAATTTCCACATTCTCCGGCAGGGAGTCGACATCCACCGCAAAGCCGTGGTTCTGGGCAGTGATCATCACCTTGCCACTGCGCAGGTCCTGTACCGGGTGGTTGCCACCGTGGTGACCGAATTTCATCTTGGCAGTCTTGCCGCCTACCGCCAGGCCCAGCAGCTGGTGCCCCAGGCAGATGCCGTAGGTGGGCAGGCCGGTATCGAGGATTTCCTTGATCGCGGCAATGGCGTAATCACAGGGCTCGGGGTCACCGGGGCCGTTGGACAGGAAAACGCCGTCCGGCTTCATCGCCAGCACTTCAGACGCCGGGGTTTCCGCCGGCACCACGGTGATATCGCAACCGCGGTCCACCAGCATGCGCAGGATATTGCGCTTGACGCCATAGTCGTAGGCCACAACCTTGTAGGGCTGCGCCGCCGGCGCCGGCTTGTGGCCCTGCCCCAGTTCCCAGGTGCCCTCGTTGAAGTCGTACTTCTGTTTGGTGGACACCACCTTGGCCAGGTCCATGCCCTTGAGCCCGGCAAACTCCCGCGCCTTGGCCAGTGCCGCGTCCTTATCAATATTCTCGCCGGCGACGATGCAACCACTCTGGGCACCCTTGTCCCGCAGGATGCGGGTCAGGCGGCGGGTGTCGATATCGGCGATGCCGACGATGTTGCGCGCTTTGAGGTAGTCCTCCAGAGACTGCTCGTTGCGGAAGCTGCTGGCCAGCAGCGGCAGGTCGCGGATCACCAGGCCGGCGGACCAGATCTCAGCGCACTCTTCGTCTTCGCTGTTGGTACCGGTGTTGCCGATATGGGGATAGGTGAGAGTAACGATCTGGCGGGCATAGGATGGGTCGGTCAGGATTTCCTGATACCCGGTCATGGAGGTGTTGAATACCACCTCGCCTACGGTTGAACCTTCGGCACCAATGGCGCGGCCGTGAAATTCACTGCCATCGGCGAGCACCAGCAAAGCCGGGGTAGTGCTGGGCATCAGGGATTCCGGCGTGGGAACAGCGTTGTTCAATTCAATCTCCAGTCGTCAGAACAGCTTCCGGGCGGGTTGCGAGAGCGCGGGCGGCACCGGGCCGACAGGGACCGGCGCCTGGAGGTAGAAGCGCCTCCGGCACCGGGACATCTCCCGGCACTTTGGCAACTTCTATAAAAAAGCGAGATGAAACGCTTGCTTCATCTCGCTTTTTTATGAATTTATTCACGCGCGGCTCTCAGTGTGTGGCCGGCGCTTGCCACCGGCTCTAGCTGGGTTGGAAAGCCACCTTCCGGCGCCGGACCGGTATCGAAACATGCTCGATCGGCGCGGTTTACTTCGGTGGGACCTTTCCAAGCCGGGCGCAGATTCTACGGGAAAATGGCCGCGGCCGCCAGTATAAATATACGCCAACCGGGTAAAAATCCGCCGCGCCTCAATTGATCTGACGGCTCAATCTGAACAGGCTGCTGCCCTCTTTCAGTTCCGCGCGGTCGAGGCGGGTCTTGTTCAGCTGCAGCGCCATGTTGCTACCGCTACCGGCAAACTCCACCATGCCTCCCAGCAGCACGAAGCGCTCGGTATCGCTCACGGTCAGCACCGGGAAAAACTCCAGCGCACTGATCGCCTTGGCCAGGCTGGCGCGGTCCATCCCCTCCATCACCACAATCTGGCAGCTGCGCGCGCGCATCAGTTCGCCACCGTTGACCTTCTCCAGCGCGACCATGCGCCCCTGGATCCGGTGGCGGTGCAGCCGCTCATTCAGGGGAGCCACCAGCTCATCCTCTCCCATCACGCAGATACGGAAAGGGGCGCCACTGCCATTAAACACCTCGATGGGCCACTGCAGGTGGTGGGCGAAGTGCACGATGTAATCCACCATCACCTGGCGCCGCACATCGCCGCGGGTCGCCTCCTCAGCCGGCGCGGGCAGCGCCGCCAGACACAGCAGCAGCGCCATCCAGATAGCGGGCAGGCGACCGGGAGCAGATGTCGGGGAAGGCGCTACATTCAACTTCAGCATGGCGGCGATCGTTATAGGGATGTAATCCCGCACAGAGCGCGGGGCCACTTCAAAGGGTAGTACCGCCGCCGCCCGGCCACCAATGGCGGCCCGACAGGCGCACGCCAGAAAATCAGGCGCACGCCAGGAGCCCCCGGTCACCCGACCGGGGTCACAACATCAGTCGCCCGCCGGTTCCTTGGGAGGAATCGTCGGGCGCCATTTGAGGGCCTTTTCGATCGCCATGATCATCGAGCCCGCCACATCCTTGCGGGTGGCACTTTCGATACCCTCCAGCCCCGGCGAGGAGTTGACCTCCAGCAACAGCGGGCCCTTCTTGGAGCGAATGATGTCGACGCCGGCGACCTTCAGCCCCAGGACCTTGGCGGCCTTGATCGCCAGCTTGCGCTCTTCCGGAGTGACCTTGACCACCGAGGCAGTACCGCCCTGGTGGATATTGGCGCGGAACTCTCCCGGCGCGGCCTCGCGCTGGATTGCCGCCACCACCTTGCCGTCGATCACAAACAGGCGCAGGTCCTTGCCTTGGGCCTCGCGGATAAACTCCTGCACCAGCAGGTTGGCCTTCAGCGACTTGATCGCATTGATCACCGACTCCGCCGCCTTGCGGGTTTCCGCCAGCACCACACCGCGGCCCTGGGTACCCTCCAGCAGTTTCACGATCAGCGGTGCGCCGCCCACCATGTCGATCAGCTCGTTGGTATCCATGGGCGAGTTGGCGAACCCGGAAATGGGGATATTCAGCCCGCCTTCCTGCAACAGCTGCAGCGAATACAGCTTGTCACGAGACTGGCTGATGGCCGCGGAGCCGTTCAGCGCATAGACCCCCATGCTCTCAAAGTGCCGGGTCAGGGCGCAGCCGTAAAAGGTCATGCTGGGGCGGATGCGCGGAATGATCGCATCCAGGTTGTTGAGGATGCGGCCATCGCGGTAGTGCACCGCGGGCTCGGCGGAATCCAGCTTCATATAACACTGGCGGATATTCAGGAAGGTCATGCGGTGGCCGCGCTCGGCCCCCGCTTCCATGATCCGCTGGTTGCTGTAGAGATCCGGGTTGGACGCCAGCACGCCGATACGCAGGCCGGTGCCGGACATATGGTGCTCGTCCCGGTAGAACTCTTCCAGCTGGCTGGGGGGAAGTTCCCCCAGGCAGAAGCTCTCGGACGGATCCACCAGCATGCGCCCCATCATGGCCTCGCGGCCCAGCAACATGCGGTAACCCATGGTGTCGCGGTTGGTCAGGGTCAGTTCGATATCCCAAACGCTGCCGCCGATACTGAGACTGGTCTTGATGACAAAACGCTTTTCCGCGTCGCCGGAGGAGCTGCGCACCGTGCGCCGATCCAGCAGGCGCGCCTCGCAGCGCACCCGCGGGCGGCGCAGGTTCTGCAACGGGTGCGCCTCGAAACTGACCCACGCCTCGCCACCGCGATTGAAGGTCTGGATGTTGTACGCGTGCAGCGAAGATGTCTTGGCGCCGGAGTCTACCCGCGCTTTGATTGCAGGCACGCCCAGCCCGGGCAGGCCGCACCACTCTTCACTACCAACAATGAGTTTTTCCACCAATTAAGGCTCCAGATCAGATTAGGTTCTGTTATTTAAGCGCAAGAACATCGCGCATATCGTAATGTCCGGCGGCGCGACCGTTCAACCAGGCCGCGGCGCGCACCGCACCATTGGCAAATGCCAGGCGGCTGCTGGCCTTGTGGGTGATTTCCACCCGCTCGCCATCGGCAAAGAAACTGACGGTGTGCTCACCTACCACGTCGCCACCACGCACGGTAGCAAAGCCGATGGTTTCCCGCTCGCGGGCACCGGTCTGGCCCTCGCGGCCGTATACCGCAACCTTCTGCAGGTCGCGTCCCAGGGTTTCCGCCACCACTTCGCCCATGCTGAGCGCGGTGCCGGAAGGCGCGTCTACCTTGTGGCGGTGATGGGCCTCGACAATCTCGATATCCACCTCGTCCCCCAACACCCGCGCGGCGGTTTCCAGCAGGTTGAAGCACAGGTTCACCCCGGTGGAGAAATTGGAGGCAAAGCACAGTGGGGTCTTGTCCGCCGCACTCAGCATCTGCACCTTCTGCTCGGGATCAAATCCGGTGGTGCCGATCACAATGCCCTTGCCATTGGCGGCACAGTACGCCGCGTTATCGATGCTCACCTGGGGGGCAGTAAAATCGATCAGCACATCGAAATCCGCCTGCTCCAGGCTGTCGACAATCGCCAGCCCGTTGCGCCCGGTGCCCGCCACCTCGCCGGCATCCGCACCCACCAGGGAAGAGCCGGGGCGCACGATGGCCGCGGACAGTTGCGCCTTGCCAGACTGTTGCGCCAGCTTGAGTGCTTCCGCCAGGGCCCGCCCCATGCGCCCGCCAAATCCGGTTACTGCCACTTTTATTGCCATTGTTTCCCTCCTGGTTACGGCTAGTCGATAGGGGTACTGCTGTAGCGGGCCGCTGCGACCCGCAAAGGCGCGGATTCTACCCCGTATTTCCCGGGCGGGAATACTGATAACGGATTTAGTGGAAGCGCGGCCCGCGCGCAACTGACTGGCGGGTATTTCTTGCGCAGGCACCGGCCTCAACTAGGCTTTTAATATCGCAATGATTGGAGCGCCAAGCATGCAGTACGAAGCCCGCGAGCCATTCTGGTCCTCTTTTTCCGCCGCCCTGTGCGCCCTGCTACTTTACACCTTCGTCTCCACCGGCCACGGGGCCACATCAAATGATGATTTCTGGGAGAAGTATGCGGATGTTAGCAACTGGGCAAGCATACGGCTCAAGTTGACGCCGGAGCAGGAGGCCAAGGCGCTGCCCATTCTGGAAAAGAATTTTGACAGGAAATTGCAGGTACTGGAGGAGTTCGGCTTTACCGATCAGAAGACCCCCAAGCTCACCGAGCAGCAACTGGAACAGATTGACGCCAAGTTTATCGCCATACGCGCGGAAACACGGGCGGAAATGGCGGCGATTCTGAACGCCGAGCAGCTCGAGGAGCTGAAAAAAATCCAGAGGGAATACCACGAGGAGTTCCGCGCGCGCATTCCCAAGATCTGACGGGCTCAACCCGCTGTTTCGCTTTCCCACAACCCAAAAGCCCGGCTGAAGAGCCGGGCTTTTGGGTACTGGCGCAGTAACAGGTCAGCAGGTTACAGCTTCATATCGCCGAAGAAGTTCTTCACCCCTTCAAACCAACCGGTCTGCCGCGGAGAATTTTTCTTCTCGCTCAGGGTGCCGGCGAATTCCTCCAGCAGCTCTTTCTGTTTGCCGGTCAGGTTTACCGGTGTTTCCACCACTACCCGGCACAGCAGGTCGCCGGGGGCGCCACCGCGCACCGGGGTCACGCCCTTGCCGCGCAGGCGGAACAGCTTGCCGGTCTGGCTCTCCGCGGGAATCTTCAGCTTGACCTTGCCGTCCAGGGTCGGCACTTCCATTTCACCACCCAGCGCCGCGGTCACAAAACTGATCGGCACCTCGCAGTAGAGGTTCTTGCCGTCGCGCTGGAACAGCTCGTGCTCGCGCACCATTACCTGCACGTACAGGTCACCTGCGGGTCCGCCATCCGGCCCGGCTTCACCTTCGCCGGCGAGGCGGATGCGGTCACCGGTATCGACACCGGGCGGCACCTTCACCGACAGGGTCTTGGTCTCTTCCACGCGGCCGCGACCGTGACAGCTGGTGCAGGGGTCACTGATCACCGTGCCGCGACCGCGACAGTTGGGACAGGTCTGCTGCACGGAGAAAAAGCCCTGTTGCATGCGCACCTGGCCGGCGCCGCCACAGGTGCCGCAGGTCTGGGGCTTGGAACCGGCCTTGGCGCCGGAGCCGTGACAGGTGCCACAGTTGGCCAGGGTCGGCACCTTGATCTTGACGGTGGTGCCGCGCACCGCGTCTTCCAGGTCCAGGTCCAGGTCGTAGCGCAGGTCGGAACCGCGCTGGGGACCGCGGCGGCCGCCACCGGCGCCGCCACCAAAGATATCGCCGAACACATCACCGAAGATGTCAGAGAATCCGCCGAAGCCACCGGCACCCGCGCCGCCGGCCTGGCCGTCCACACCGGCGTGGCCGAACTGGTCGTACGCCGCCTTCTTCTGCGGGTCGGACAGGACTTCGTAGGCCTCGTTGGCCTCCTTGAATTTATTCTCAGCCTCTTTGTCGTCAGGGTTGCGGTCCGGGTGGTATTTCATCGCTACCCGGCGGTAGGCCTTTTTCAGTTCCTTTTCATCCGCGCCTTTGCTGACACCGAGGACTTCGTAGTAATCGCGTTTGGACATAGCTCTGTGTGTTCTTCTCAAACTGCATAAGGCGCGAGAGCCCTGTGCGAACCCCCGCGCCTTCTGAAGCCCCGCGGCTGGCCGGCGAACGGCAACCGCAGGGTTGGGTCAGACAGTAATTACTTACTTGTCTTCTTTCTTGTCTTCTTTAACTTCTTCGAACTCGGCGTCCACTGCGTCGTCACCGCCACTCTGACCACCAGAACTGGCCTGCTCGGCCTGGTCTGCGGCCGCTTCGCCGGCCTGGGCCTGCTCCGCGTACATCTTCTGCGCTACCGGGCCGGAGGCTTCGGTCAGCTTGGTGGTGGCGGCTTCCATGGCAGCCTTGTCGTTGCCCTTCACCGCTTCCTCGGCTTCCGCCAGGGCGGCGTCGATCGCGGCTTTTTCTTCCGCGGTCGCCTTGTCACCGGCTTCTTCCAGGGTCTTCTTGGTGGCAGAAATCAGGCCGTCGAGGGTGTTGCGGGTGGTGACCAGCTCCTCGAACTGCTTGTCCGCTTCGGCGTTGGCCTCGGCGTCCTGCACCATTTTTTCGATCTCTTCATCGGACAGGCCGGAGGAGGCCTTGATCACGATGGACTGTTCCTTGCCGGTGGCCTTGTCTTTGGCGTGCACGTGCAGGATGCCGTTGGCATCAATATCGAAGGTCACTTCGATCTGCGGCATGCCGCGCGGCGCCGGCGGGATGTCGGCCAGGTCGAAACGACCCAGGGACTTGTTCTGTGCCGCCTGCTTGCGCTCACCCTGTACCACGTGAATGGTCACGGCAGTCTGGTTGTCATCCGCGGTGGAGAAGGTCTGGGACTTCTTGGTCGGGATGGTGGTGTTCTTGTCGATCAGCGGAGTCGCCACACCGCCCATGGTTTCGATACCCAGGGTCAGCGGGGTTACGTCCAGCAGCAGTACGTCTTTCACGTCACCGCCCAGTACCGCACCCTGGATGGCAGCGCCAACGGCAACCGCTTCGTCCGGGTTCACGTCCTTGCGCGGCTCTTTGCCGAAGAACTCGGTTACCTTGGCCTGTACCAGCGGCATGCGGGTCTGGCCGCCCACCAGGATCACTTCGTCGATGCCGGAAGCAGCGATATCCGCATCCTGCAGGGCAATCTTTACCGGCTCCAGGGAGCGGGTGACCAGGTCTTCCACCAGGCTTTCCAGCTTGGCGCGGGTCAGCTTCACCACCAGGTGCTTGGGACCGGTGGCGTCTGCGGTGATGTACGGCAGGTTCACTTCGGTCTGCTGGCTGGAGGACAGCTCGATCTTGGCTTTTTCACCGGCTTCCTTCAGGCGCTGCATGGCCAGGGGGTCGCCCTTCAGGTCGATGCCCTGTTCCTTCTTGAACTGCTCCGCCAGGTAGTCGATCAGGCGCAGGTCGAAGTCTTCACCACCGAGGAAGGTGTCACCGTTGGTGGACAGCACTTCAAACTGCTTCTCGCCGTCGACGTCGGCAATTTCGATGATGGAGATATCGAAGGTACCACCGCCCAGGTCGTATACCGCGATGGTGCGGTCGCCACCGGCCTTGTCCATGCCGTAGGCCAGTGCAGCCGCGGTGGGCTCGTTGATGATGCGCTTCACGTCGAGACCGGCGATGCGGCCGGCGTCTTTGGTCGCCTGGCGCTGGGAGTCGTTGAAGTAGGCCGGTACGGTGATTACCGCGGCGTCTACCTTCTCACCGAGGAAGTCTTCCGCGGTTTTCTTCATTTTCTTCAGGACTTCGGCAGAGATCTGCGGCGGCGCTTTCTTGTCGCCCTTCACCTCTACCCAGGCATCGCCATTGTCGGCTTCAACGATGGAGTAAGGCACCATCTTGATGTCCTTCTGCACCACATCGTCCTTGAACTTGCGGCCGATCAGGCGCTTCACCGCGAACAGGGTGTTGGTGGGGTTGGTAACCGCCTGGCGCTTGGCAGACTGGCCTACCAGCACTTCGCTGTCGTCGGTGAATGCGACGATGGAAGGGGTGGTGCGGTCGCCTTCGGCGTTCTCAATAACACGGGCCTTGTCGCCGTCCAGCACTGCCACACAGCTGTTGGTAGTACCCAGGTCGATGCCGATGATTTTTCCCATTGGTTTGATTCCTCACTTTACCGTGCCCCGGGTTCGCTCCCGGCTGCACACGTTTGTATTCGGTTGCTGCTTATATTGGTGCCGCCGTTCCGATTTCAAGGGGCGCCACCTGCAGGAATTCTCTGATTGCGTTACGGCGCCTTACTGACAACCACCATCGCCGGGCGCACCAGACGGCCGTTGAGGCGGAAGCCCTTCTGGAAGACGTCGAGCACGGTATTCGGCTCCACGTCACCGTTGGGCACCTGGGTCATGGCCTGGTGCAGTTCGGGATCAAAGGGCTCGCCGGCCGGGTTGATCACTTCCACTCCGGACTTGGCCAGGGTGTCGAGGAAAGACTTGTGAGTCAGCTCGATACCTTCCACCACCGCCTTGTGCGCCTCGTGTTCACTGTCGATGGTGGAGATGGCCCGCTCCAGGTTGTCGACCACCGGCAGCAGCTCCTTGATCAGCTTCTCGACACCGAACTTGTGTGCCTTTTCCACATCCTGCTGGGCGCGGCGACGTGCATTCTGCACCTCGGCCTGGGCGCGCAGCACCATGTCTTTGTGCTCTGCCAGCTGCTGGTGCAGGGAGGCAATCTCTGCTTCCTGCGCGCTTTCACCGGTCAGTTCTTCTGCCAGCGCATCTTCCGCGTCGTGCTGCTCTTCCGCACTGGGGTTCTCTACGTGCGCCTGCTCGCCGGTTTCGGTCTGTTCTTCTTCGCTGCGCTCTTTGGCCACTGCTATCTCCGTCTGTGTCCGTCGGCCCAAGGCCAATAGGGTCAAAATTGAACAATCACGCCGGCTCCGTGCGGTGCCGGAACAGGCGATGCAGGGCTATATGGGGGCGACCTGGGGCAGTTCAAGTGATCGCGGGCCAGATACAGGCAACACATAAACCGCACAGGGTAATGTGGCGAGCGGCGGGCCACGAAACAGAATCGGGGCACATTTAGCCCGCGCAATGATTGAAAGGCCGCCGCCAAATACTGTATAAACAACCACTATTCAGATGGCCACAGAAGCTATTTCCATGTTGCTGCACCTGTCTATCAGTCAATTCACCCTGGTCGACCAGCTGGAGCTGGAGTTCGGCCCCGGTACCAGTACCCTCACCGGCGAAACCGGCGCGGGCAAATCCATCACCCTGGACGCCCTGGGGCTCGCCCTCGGCGACCGCGGCAATGCCGAGATGGTGCGCGCGGGCGCCAAACGCGCGGATATCCACGCCACCTTTGATATCAGCAGCCACGAGGATGCCCGCACCTGGCTGGAAGAGCAGGAGATGGATGCCGGCCGCGAGGTAATCCTGCGCCGCACCATCAGTGCCGACGGCCGCTCCCGGGCGTATATCAACGGCCAGCCGGTCACCCTGCTGCAACTGCGCACCCTGGGCGAACAGCTGATCGACATCCACAGCCAGCACGAGCACCAGTCGCTGCTGAAGAAAGACACCCACCGCCGCCTGCTGGACGAATATGCCCACGCCGAGAGCGCCGCGGCCGAAGTGCGCATTCACTTCAAGACCTGGCAGGACCAGTATCGCCGCTTCCGCAAGCAGGCCGACAACGCCGAGGAGACCCAGGCCCGCCGCGACCTGCTGGAGTACCAGCTGGAGGAGCTGGAGCAGCTGGGACTGAAACCCAATGAACTGGAAGAGCTCGAGAGTGAACAGCGCCAGCTGGCCAACGCCGGTGAAATCCTCAGCGGCAGCTACCAGCTGGCGGCACTGCTGAACGGCGGCGAGGGTGATATTGCAGAACAGCTGCACCGCGCCCTGCAGCTGGTGGGCGCGATGCCGGAACAGAGCCCGGCGCTGGCGGAAGTGGCGCAGATGCTCGACAGCGCGCGCATCCAGGTGGACGAGGCCGCCAGCACCCTGTCGCGGCATATCGACGGCTTTGAAATGGACCCGGAACGGCTGGCGGAAGTGGAAGAGCGCCTCTCCGCCATCTATTCCATTGCCCGCAAACACCGGGTGCAACCGGACCAACTGCCGGAACTGCAGCTGCAGTGGCAGCAGGAGCTGGAAGAAATCGGCGCCCCCGACACCCTCGACAAGCTGGAGTCTGAGTGCACGCAGCTGGAGCAGGCGTTCCGTAACAGTGCCGCCAAACTCAGCGCACTGCGGGCAACCGCCGCCAGCCAGCTGGCGGACGCGGTGAACGCGCAGCTGGCGGATCTGGCGATGCCCCACGCCCGGGTTGAGTTGGCGCTCACTGCGCTGGACAAGCCCGCTGCCAGCGGCCTGGAAGAGGTCGAAATCCTGATATCCACCAACCCCGGCCAGCCCGCCCGCGCCCTGGGCAAGATTGCCTCCGGCGGCGAGCTGTCCCGGGTCAGCCTGGCGATTCAGGTGGTCACCGCCCAGACTTCCCGCACCCCCACCCTGGTATTCGATGAGGTGGACGTGGGCATCGGTGGCGCCACCGGCGACGTGGTCGGCAAGCTGCTGCGCCAGCTCGGCGAACGCGGCCAGGTAATCTGCGTCACCCACCTGGCACAGGTGGCCGCCCGCGCCCACCGCCAGTACCTGGTGGAAAAACACAGCGATGGCGCCTCCGCTTTCGTGGCGCTGCGGGAGCTGAAAGATGCCGAGCGCAGTGCGGAAGTGGCGCGCATGCTGGGGGGCGAAGCCACCGCACAGTCCCTGGCCCACGCCGAGGAAATGCTCAGCCGCGCCTGAAGCGGCAGGTGCGCCCGGGCGGTCACAGATAGCCGCCCCGGGGACCGGAATTGACCGAAAGTGGCTGTAGATTCACATTATACTGGCGCGCTTTCCATCAGAGTCGCCTCCCGTGGGGGGCGGTCGGTCCACACTACACGGTGCGGACAGTTTTTTCGGTCAGGTCATGCAAACAACCATATTCAACACCCCCATCCTTACCCCGGTCCTGCGCCTGCTGGCGGGATTGCTGCTGAAGCTTCACGGCTGGAAAGTGGTCGCGGACGAGCGCGCACTGAAGCTGAAGAAGTACGTCATGCTGGGCGCCCCCCACACCTCCAACTGGGACGGCTACTTTTTTATCCTCGCCGCCCTCAAACTCAAGGTGACGCCGCAGTGGATGGGCAAGGACAAGCTGTTCAAGTTTCCCCTGGGCGGCACCATGCGCTGGTTCGGCGGTATTGCGGTGGACCGCAGCAAGTCCAACAACCTGGTCGAGGCCACGGTAAACCAGTACAAGGCGCGGGATGCGCTGATCATCGCGGTACCGCCGGAAGGCACCCGCGGGCGCGCCGAGCGCTGGAAGACCGGCTTCTACCACATCGCCCGCGGCGCCGCGGTGCCGGTGGTGTGCGGGTTTATCAATTTCCCCAAGAAGGAAGTGGGCCTGGGCCCGGCGATGGAGATGGGGGAAAACCTGGCCAGGGAACTGGCGCGGCTGGGCGCCTTCTATGCGGACAAGATCGGCAAGTACCCGGAGCACTATACCGCGCCGGTATAAGCCCCCCGCGGGCGGCTGTTACAAACACAAATTACCGGTACAAAGTACAGACACAAAAAAGGGGAGCTCAAGGCTCCCCTTTTTATTGCTTTATTATCGCGATCGCGCGCCCGGGCGATCAGCCTTCTTTCTTCTTCACGTACAGCACCAGGCTGTGGCCGGTCAGCTCGTAACCGTGTTCTTCGGCAATCTGGTGCTGGAGCTCTTCGATCTTCTCGTTGTGGAACTCGATCACCTTGCCGGAATCGGTGCACACCATATGGTCGTGGTGGTCGCCGCGGTCCAGCTCGAATACCGAGTGGCCACCATCGAAGTTGTGACGGATCACCAGGCCGGCGCTCTCGAACTGGGTCAGCACCCGGTAAACGGTGGCCAGGCCGACATCTTCCCCGGCCTCCAGCAACATCTTGTACACATCCTCTGCACTCAGATGCTGTTCACTGGCGTTTTCCAGCAGTTGCAGAATTTTGACTCGCGGCAGGGTGACCTTGAGGCCTACCTTGCGCAGTTCCTGATTTTCGTTCGACATGAGTAATTGTTATCCGGATGTGTGTGCTCGTATTCATTTGGCCGCGCCTGTCGGCAGGCGGACAGTTCGGGTATTATCCATGCCCAGCCGATACAGCGGAACCCCAGATCATAATCTGGCCACTGCGCCCAATCTCTCGTGAAATGCCATGTTACCGGGAATGCTTTCCCAGGGAACTCACGGGCTGGGACTTTGTCGCACTATACGCAACAAAAGCAACAGGCTGGCGCCGGGGAGCGGGTGTGGTCTATCCTCTCGCCCCTGTTACCGAGATGACCGGTCAGATAGCAGCTATGCTGACCCGGAGCTGACCCGGACAAACTGGATCAAATAAAAATTCAAGATGGAGCATTCAATGCCATCAGTTGTACGAATTCTGGCCATTGCCGCCCTCTGTAGCCTGTTCACTGCCTGCGGCATGATTAAATTCCCCGGCGTGCACCGCATCGAGGTTCAGCAGGGCAACATCATCACCCAGGAGATGGTGGACCAGCTCAAGCCCAACATGACCCGCCGCCAGGTGCGCTTTGTGCTGGGCACCCCGCTGGTGGAAGACACCTTCAACCCCAACCGCTGGGACTATATCAACCGGGTGCGCAGCCCCAAGGGTGAAGTCACCCAGAAGCGCTTCACGGTGTACTTCAACGGCGAAATGCTGATTGCCACCAGTGGCGACTGGCAGCCCGCAGGCTGGCCGCGCTAAGCGCCAGTCTTTCCCTAGCCAGCCTTGCCCTCGCCGGCCTTTTCCATCGCCTGCCGCTTGGCTTTCTCCGCGCGCTGCTTGCGCGCTTCCTTGGGATCGGCGATCAGCGGGCGGTAGACCTCTACCCGGTCCCCCGGCTGCAACACGTATTCCGATGCCACTGCCAGCCCCTTGGTCCCCAGGGCCTGGCCAAAGATTCCCAGTTTGGCGCTGGCCGGATCGACCTCCGGGTACTCCCGCGGAATCCCCGACAGCTCCAGTGCCTGCAGCGCCGTAGTCCCCGGCTCCACCAGCAGGCTCATCAGGCGCTGTTCGTGGGGCAGCGCGTACACCACCTCCACCGCAATGGTCTTCTTGTTGCTCATGATTCGGCTCCGTAAATCTGTTTCGCCCGCTCGCACATGGCGTCCACCATCTGGTTGGCAATACCGCTGAACAGTTTGCCGGCAGCGGCCCCCAGCAGGCGGTTCTGCACGCTGAACTGCAGCGAGAAGGCCACCTTGCAGGCGTTCTCCGCCAGCGGGGTAAAGGTCCAGCTGCCGCTGAACTCGCTGAAGGGGCCGTCCACCAGCACCAGGTCCATGCGCTCCGGCCGGAACAGCCGGTTGCGGGTGACAAAGCTCTGGCTGATGCCGGCGCGGGACAGGTCCAGCCGCGCCTCCAGGGTCTCCGCGTCCCGCTGCAGGATTTCTGCACCCCGGCAGCCGGGCAGGAACTGCGGATAACTGGCAACATCGTTTACCAGGTCAAACATCTGCTCTGCGCTGAACATTACCAGCGCGCTGCGTTCAATATTCGTCATTGATCAAACCTTGCCCGACAACCGTCTCTATCTTGCCTATCTTGTGGGTAACCGGGCGATTTTGGCCACTGACGCTACTCAAGGCGGGTAATTCCTGCAACAATCGGCACCTTTATCGGCGCCGCGGTAACCTCTCGGTCCCGCAGCCACAACAATCGTTCTGGCGACAAGAATAACAGGCAAGCGAGAAGATTATGTCCGCAGCAAGAGAACATTTTGGCTCCCGTCTCGGGTTCATCCTGGCCGCCGCCGGCTCCGCCGTCGGTATCGGCAACCTGGTTTCCTTCCCGGTGGCGGCCACCAAAAGTGGTGGCGGTGCGTTTCTGGTGGTGTATGCCCTGTTTGTGTTTTTCATCTGCCTGCCGGTGATGATGGCCGAGCTGGCGCTGGGACGTAAGTCCGACAAGGACCCGGTGGGTGCCTACCGCCAGCTGTCCGGCGGTTCACACCTGTGGCGGATTCCCGGCTGGATGGCCCTGATCACGCCGTTCATGATCGCGGTGTTTTACATGGTGGTAACCGTGTGGATCCTCGGCTACCTGGTAGAGACCCTGAAGGGCAACCTGGACCTGCTGACCACCGAAGCCTACTTCGGCGAGTTTATCAATTCCAAGTCCGTGTTCTTCTACCTCATTGCGCTGATGCTGATCATCAACGGGGTGCTTTCCATGGGGGTCAGGGACGGTATCGAGCGCGCGGCCAAAACCCTGATGCCGATGCTGTTTGTGATGCTGGTGGCGCTGGTGCTGTTCGTGCTGACCCGCGAAAACGCCATGCTGGGTGTGAAGTACTACCTGGTCCCGGACATGTCGAAACTGAGCTCTGAAGTGATCAGCAAGGCCATGTCTCAGGCCTTCTTCTCCCTGTCGCTGGGTATGGGGATCATGATCACCTACGGTTCCTACATGAAGAGACGCGACTCGGTACCCGGTTCCGCCCGCGCGGTGGCCGTTACCGATACCCTGGTGGCCTTCACCGCCGGCCTGCTGATCCTGCCGAGTATTTTCCACTTCAACCCGCATATCGACACTGCCACCCTGAGCGACTCTTCCGCCGGCATGATCTTCCTGTTCCTGCCGAAAATCTTCCTGTCACTGCAGGACAGCATCGGCTATGCGGGCGCAAGCATCTTCGCCGCCGCGTTCTTTTTCCTGGTGTTTATCGCTGCGCTGACCTCACTGGTTTCCATCATCGAGGTACCGGTAGCCACCCTGCGCGACGAGCGCGGCATGTCGCGCAAGAAGGCCATCTACACCATCGCCGCGGTGCAACTGGTGCTGGCGGTGGGCTGCGCCATGTCCTTCGGCATGGCGGGCTGGTTGACCCACTTCGTCACCCTCGCCGGCAGTGAAAAATCCTTTTTCGACTTGGTAGAAATCCTGTTTTACGACACCATATTGCCCCTCAATGGCCTGCTGGTGTGTATCTTCGTGATCTACAAGTGGAAGCGGGCCAACTTTGACGCTGAGCTCCAGGTGGGCGACGAGAGCTTTGCCGGCTCCCTGTCGCAGAAGTACGTCAACTTCTCACTTGGAACCTTTATCCCCGCGATTCTGTTGCTCGTATTCATCAACACAGTGCTGCTGAAGTTTTTCGATACGAGCCTGTTCAATTTCATTTAAGTTGTATTCATGGCGAAGAAGAAAAAGGCCCCATCCTCGAACACCATTGCCCTCAACAAGAAGGCAAAGCACGATTACTTTATCGAAGAGAAGTTCGAGGCGGGCCTGGAATTACAGGGCTGGGAAGTGAAATCCTGCCGCGAGGGCAAGGCCCAGCTCACCGACAGTTACGTGCTGTTCAAGGACGGCCAGGCCTGGCTGCTGGGTGCGCGCATCCAGCCGCTGGCCAGCGCCTCGACCCACTTTGTCACCGAGCCCGACCGCACCCGCCGCCTGCTGCTGAACAAGCGCGAGATCGCCAAACTGGTGGCGGCGGTCAACCAGAAGGGCTACGCCTGCGTGTGTACCGCGCTCTACTGGAAAAAGCACCTGATCAAGTGCGAGATCGCGCTGGCAAAGGGCAAGGCCTCACACGACAAGCGTGAGACCGAGCGGGAAAAGGACTGGAACCGTCAGAAGCAGCGCCTGATGCGCAGCGACAACCGCTGATAGTGATTTTCCCCGGCGCCTGCCTGCAGGCGCCCGCGACGCAACCTTTTACAGAAGAATAATTACAGGATTTATCATGAGTGCTCCGCGAGGACAGTTCAGCTCCAACCTCGGCTTCCTGATGGCCGCTGCCGGCTCTGCCGTCGGTCTCGGCAATATCTGGGGTTTCCCCACCAATGTGGCCGCCAACGGCGGTGCCGCCTTTGTGATTTTCTACCTGGTAATGGCATTCTTGCTCGCCTACCCGGTACTGATGGCGGAACTCACCCTCGGCCGCCACGCGCGCCGCAACATGGTGCAGGCCCTGCGCGGCATTGCCACCGGCCCGGTCAGCAAGGGTGTCGGTACCATTGCCGGCTTCTCGGGCATTGTCGTCGCGTCCCTGATCCTCAGCTTCTACGCCATTGTCGCAGGCTGGATGGTCGCCCATTTGGCGGATCCCTTCGCGCAGCTGTTCGGCGCCGGGCACACCGCTGAATGGCTCACCGGCGACAGCGTTTCCCGCAACTTCACTTTCACCGCGATTTTCAGCGGCCTCACCATGCTGATCATCGCCAGTGGTGTGGAAAAGGGAATCGAGCGCTGGTCCACCCTGCTGATGCCGACCCTGATCATCCTGCTGCTACTGCTGATCGTGTATGTGCTGACCCAGCCCGGCGCCATCAAGGGACTCGAGGCCTACCTGATCCCGGACTTCAGCAAGCTGTCACCGCAGCTGCTGCTCTCCGCCATGGGCCAGGCGTTCTTCTCCCTCTCCCTGGGTGTGGGCACCATGCTGATATACGGCTCCTACCTCAGCAAGCAGGAGAGCCTGCCGCGCCTGGGCGCGCTGGTTACCCTGATCGACGTCGGCATCGCGTTTACCGCCGGCCTGCTGATCCTGCCGGCCATGTATGTGGCCCAGGAAGCCGGCACCCAGATTTATTCCGCCAGCGGTGACCTGATTGCCGGTCCCGGCCTGATCCTGCAGGTACTGCCCGCACTGTTCGACACCATGGGCACCAGCGGCCTGTTCGTGGCGATGGCCTTCTTCGCGCTGATGGTGATCGCCTCGCTGACCTCCTCCATCTCCATGCTGGAGGTGCCGGTGGCCTTCTCCATCGAGAACCTGGGCCTGCAGCGTCGCCCCGCCACCCTGCTGATGGGCCTGGTCATCTTCGCCATCAGCAGCGTGATCATCTTCAATTTCGAAAGCCTGTTCGGGCTGGTAGTCTCCATCAGCACCGAATACGGCCAGCCGCTGCTCGGGGTAGTGCTGTGCATCTTCGCCGGCTGGATCTTCCGCAAGGACCAGCTGTTGAGCGAACTGAAAGAGGGCCACCCGCATATCGAACGGACCCTGTTCTGGAAAATCTGGCCCTGGTACGTGCGCATCGTCTGCCCGCTGCTGATCCTGGCCGCGTTCGTTCAGACCATTATCTGATTACTCTCCCCCCGGCCGCGGAATGCCCCGCGGCCGTCTTTCCCGAATATCCCTCTCTTCTTTCATCCCGGCCATAAACGCGCAATTCTCCCCGCTGCGGATTATCATTGCCGCCCGCTCGTCTACCATAACCCCAGAGTACGCCGGAAGCCGCCGCAAAGATGCCAGCCAGACGCCCACCATTCCCCACCAGTAAATCCCGCAAACCCGTGCCGCCAAAGCGCGCAACAAGGGGCACAACCAAGCCCCCGGCAAGCACGCCCACGGTAACCATCGACGCACTCAGCCACGAAGTGCGCGGCATCGCGCGCCTGGACGGCAAGACCCTGTTCGTGGACAACGCTCTACCCGGGGAGACCGTCAAGATCCGCTACCTGGCGCAGCGGGCCAAGTTCGATGACGCCATCGCCACGGAAATTATCGAGAGCGCGCCGGAGCGCCAGGCACCGCCCTGCCCCCACTTCGAGCAGTGCGGTGGCTGCGCCATCCAGCATATGCAGCCCGACGCGCAGATCGCCGCCAAGGAAAAGATCCTGCTGGACCAGCTGCAACGCTTTGCTGCTGCCAGCCCCGCCGAAATACTGCCGCCGCTGAGCGCAGACATTGCCGGCTACCGCCGCAAGGCGCGGCTCGGCGTGCGCTATGTCAAAGAGGCACACAAAAAGGGAAAGGCCAACAAGCCGCAACTGGTTCTCGGCTTCCGCGAAAAGCGCTCCAACAACCTCACCAATATCCACGAATGCCTGGTGATGCCGGAGACCTTTTCCAGCCAGATTCCCGCGCTGCACCAGCTCATCGAACAGTGCCGCGAAGGTAGGCACATCTCCCATATCGAAGTCGCCGTCGGCGAGGACACCACCGCACTGGTGGTGCGCCACCTCAGGCCCCTGCCGGAAACCGACCAGACGCTGTGGCTCGATTTCGTACAACAGCGGGGCTGGCAGCTGTACCTGCAGGCAGAGGACACGCCGCACAAGGTCTGGCCCGAGGACGGCGAGGAACGGCTCGGCTACACCCTGCCGGAATTCGACCTGACCCTGCAGTTCCATCCCCAGGACTTCGTGCAGGTCAATTTCGCCATCAACCGTCAGATGGTGCACCGTGCGCTGGAACTACTGGACGTGCAACCCCGCGAACGGGTACTCGACCTGTTCTGCGGCCTCGGCAACTTCACCCTGCCACTGGCGACCCGGGCGGCAACGGTAGTCGGGGTAGAGGGCGCCCTCGAACTCACCCAACGCGGCCGCGAAAACGCCCGGCGCAACCAGCTCGACAACGTGCAATTCCAGGCCGCAGACCTGACCGAAGACTTCTCCACCAGCCCCTGGGCCCGCGGCGGCTTCGACAAAATCCTGCTGGACCCGCCCCGCACCGGCGCCCTGGAAGTGGTGCGCAACATTGCCCACTTCCAGGCGCAGCGGATCGTCTACGTCTCCTGCAACCCCGCCACCCTGGCCCGGGACACCGCGGAACTTTTACAGCGCGGCTATCGTCTTAGTAAGGCAGGCGTAATGGACATGTTCCCCCACACCACCCACGTGGAGTCCATCGCCCTGTTTGAACGCCAATAGCCGAAAAGGTACCGGATGGTCACAAAATGTTTCCCCCACCCTATGGTGGCCCGAGACCTTCAGGTATAATGGCTTTACGCAAATGCGTTTCGTACTGACCAGTGAACAGAGCCTGTCCACTGAGTAGATTCCGGGGATGACTTGGATTCGACGCCGGTGACGAAACCATGGGTGCATGCCGTGAGGGTAGCGAATCACGTAAATCCAAAGCTGCATTTTATTAGTTGCCAACGACGACAACTACGGTGCCGCTCTGGCTGCGTAAGCAGCCCGTAAAGCACTACTAAGGGTTCGCCCCTTAGCGGCCTCCAGCAAGGTGCCAGTACCGCGCTGTTGGCTGTCATACAGAACTGGATCGCCGTGAACCGTGCCTGTCGGGGATCAGTTAAAACTTTTACAGGGTCGCCAATTACGTCCTGCCCATCGGGCTGTATGCGGCTAAATCAATAGATGGATCTAAGCATGTAGAGCCTCTGGCAGAGTGCTGACGGACGCGGGTTCGACTCCCGCCATCTCCACCAAATTATCGTCTAAGACGATCTCAAAAAGCCCCGCAAACGTAGAGTTTCCGGGGCTTTTTCTTGCCTTTCTCGTCCCAGTTGATCTAACTTAACCCGTCCAAATCTAACCCCAAGTGGCCGGGTTTATGGACGGGTTGAGCCTACCGCCACCCTCCAACCCGTCCAAAGCAGCAGGAAGGCCGCAGCCATGCCGCTCTCAGACACCAAGATACGAGCGCTCAAGCCCCGCGAGAAAAAGTACATCGAGGCCGACGAGAAGGGACTAGCCGTCGAGGTCACTCCCACCGGGGCCAAGCGCTGGGTATTCCGATTCCGCCTCCACGGCAAGCGCCCTGAGATGGCGCTAGGGCTCTACCCTGATGTGACCCTTAAGCGGGCACGGGAATTACGTGATGAGGCGCGCCAATATGTAGCCGAAGGCGTAGATCCACGTGACGTGAAACGGGCTCGCAAGGAATCCGCCCTAGAGGCTAACCGCAACAGCTTTGCGGCGGTCAGTGAAGAATGGTTCTTAGCTAGGATGGCGCATCTGTCAAAATCGTCCAAAGACCGAGCCCAGCGCGCCCTAGACAGCGACTTGCTACCCTACCTGGGTAAACGCCCCGTTGCCGAAATCACCGCGCCGGAAGTACTGCGTTGCCTGCGCCGGATCGAGAGCCGCGGCGCCCTGGAAACCGCTCACCGCGTAAAGCGCGTAGCCAGCCAAGTATTCCGCTTCGCAGTGGCCACCGGCATGGCCGACCGCGATCCCACCGCAGACCTTAGCGGTGCCCTCACGCCCACCAAGAAAAAACACCTGGCGGCCATCACGGACCCCACAGAGGTGGGTCGCCTGATGGCTGCCATAGATGGGTATCAGGGTACCCCAGTAGTAAGAACTGCTCTCAAGCTGTCCCCGCTGCTGTTTTGTCGGCCAGGAGAGCTGCGCAAACTGGAGTGGTCGGAAATCAACTGGGAGGCCAGCCAGATAGAGCTGCCGGCTGAGAAAATGAAAATGGGCGAACCACACATTATTCCGCTAGCTGAGCAGGCCCTGGCGCTGCTGCGGGAACTGAAGCCCCTCTCCAGCCGCGGCAAGTACGTTTTCCCATCTGCCCGAGGCCTGAGTCGCCCCCTATCCGATAACGGCGTCAGAACGGCACTCAGGTCACTCGGCTACGACAACAACACCATGACGGCCCATGGTTTCCGCGCGATGGCCCGCACCCTGCTAGATGAGGTATTGGGCTTTCGCGTGGATTACATCGAGCATCAGCTGGCCCATGGAGTGAAGGACACACTGGGACGCGCATACAATCGCACCAAGCACCTACCTCAGCGTGCGGCCATGATGCAGAAATGGGCGGATTACCTTGAGCACCTGCGCGAACAAACTAGTGCTGGCAACGTGATTACCGTTCAATTTGGCACCCAGCAATGATCGAGCTGAAGCAACAAGGTTCGCACCTGAAGTGCTTCATAAGTTATCTGGAAACGCTCCATGAAATAGTGAGAAATGCGTGTAAAGGGGGTTTTACCTATGGCAAACGTTAGTGAGGAAGAACTGCTGGCGCAGATCGAAAATGAGTACGACGCTGAGCAAGCTATTAATGAAAAGGCGTTCGGCTACTGGGAAAGCAAATTATGGGAGATTTTTGACCCCGAAAAGCACTGGTTTGCTTCTGACGCTGTAAGGGCTGAATTTTTTCCGCAAGATTTAATTGAGCGATCCAGGAAATACCCTCATTGGGTTCCCACGGTTGTACTCATCACACTGCTAAACACACAGGAAGATGCTAAGCAATCACCAGAAACATGCAACCTAGCGAAAAGGCTTGCCGTTCTTGAACAGCTCTGCACGCATCCTGAAATGAAAAAGATCTGGCGGAGGCTCTTTAAAAGAAGGAAGTCTGGCGACCCTAGACTTGATCCTGCGGTTAACTCAATGGATCTTGAGATTTATCACGCACTGCACTTCCGAAGCCCATGGGAAGGAATAACACCTGCCGCGCGTAAAGCCGAGTATGAACAGATACTAAATCTTACAAAGCAATTAGCTGGGAAACTAGAAACTTATGGCATTAACAGGCGTACGCTTTCACTGTTTCCAGATAAAGCTCTCAACAGCATATTGGGGCCTAAATTCGAATTACACCCTGCTCGCATCAGCCAGAGCCCAACGATAGCCGCCCTCCTTGATCGACTACATGCCGATCTTGTTTCGAACCCGCCGCACGAAGAGATAGCACTTAAGACTGCAACAAAAAATGATTCTTTAACAATCTTTATCAGGCATTTGTCGATATTTTTTAATGACCAATACGGCAGTAATTTAATCGACAACCTAGCGAGTCTTGCCAAAGTGTTCTTTGGTGAAGATCTTACTGAGAGCCGCGTCCGAGCCATCGTGAAAGCTACTCCAGAGGGCGCAAAATATCGGCTGAAATAGCCTTCGAATTTTACGGGTCAAATATCTCCCTCAAGCCAACCGAAATTTTGCGTCTATTTTTTATACAGATAGTGTAAATAATCCGTATCGACCTTAGCCAACTCACAGAAGAGTCGATACATGCAAGCAAATTCAAACTATACCCAAACGATCACTCCATCAGCCATGTACCGGGCCCGTGACTGCGCCCGTTTTTTCTCGATTGGATTGTCAACCTGGTGGCACTGGTGCAAGACCGGCAAGGCCAAACGTGGCACTAAACTATCGCAGAAAGTCACATGTTGGGATGGCGCTTACCTACTGGAACTGAAGCAACAGTTAATCGCAGAAGCTCAGGGACGGGAGGGATAACCATGGAAAGAATCGAAACCGCCCCGGCACAGAGCGGCCCCGAAACAACAACTATCACCAGCAATAATAACAGAAAAGCCAAAGCCCCAACCAAACTGGAGCGTGTACTTACTTATCTAGCTACAGGCCGCAGCCTTCACCGCTTCGAAGCGGAACGCGAAGTGAATGACCACTGTCTCCACAGCACTATGAGCGACATAAAGCACAGCCTAGGCATTCCCTACCAAGTTAAATATGAAACGGTACCCGGCTGGGAAGGCCACCCTACCCGCGTAGCCCGCTACTGGCTCGATGCCGAAGCACAGGTGGAGGCCTGGAAGTGTGTTCATGCCATGCGCCGGAAACGCGGTGCGGGGGGAAGCAAGTGAGCAACAAAGATATACTTTCTGACTTCCAAAAAGCCATGGAAGAGGCTGGCATAACACCTCCCAACTCTCTGCTTGCGGACGGCGAGCTTCATCGCTTCTATGTGGAAGGAGATAAGCATGGTAGCAGTAACGGATGGTACATACTCCACCAAGGCAAAGTTCCAGCTGGCACCTTCGGGTGCTGGAAGCGAGATATCTCCGAAACTTGGTGCGCAAGGAACACTGGTGACCTGGCACCGGAAGAGCTGCGAACCCACCGGGTACGAATGGAAACCGCGAGACAGCAGCGGGAAGCCGCCCAAAGGGAGCGGCAGCGAGAAGCACGAGAAACCAGCCAGGCGATATGGGAAAGCGCATCTCAGCAAGTAGACGCGGATCACCCCTACCTCGCAGCAAAGGCGGTAACCGCCTTTGGCCTGCGCCAACTCCGCGGGCAGTTGCTAGTCCCAATCCGGGACGGTGATGGCACTTTGTGTAGCCTGCAAACTATCACGAAGGAAGGGAGTAAGCGCTACCGCTCAGGCGGTAAGAAACAGGGCTGCTGTCACATCATAGGCAAACCCCGTGAGCGACTGTACGTCTGCGAGGGATACGCCACCGGCGCTAGCATCCACCAGGCCAGCGGAGAGGCTGTGGCCGTAGCCTTTGACGCGTCCAACCTGAAACCAGTGGCCGAGAGCCTTAGGGCAAAGTACCCGACACTGGAACTCATCATTGCGGCAGATAATGACCACTCAACTGACGGCAACCCTGGCCTCCGCAATGCCACAGAGGCGGCTACCACCGTAGGTGCCCTGCTGGCTTTCCCCGACCTGTCCGGCGATGAAGGAACTGACTTCAACGACTTGGCAACGTTACGAGGGCTGGAAGCAGTACGAAAGACTCTAGAGGGGGCTCAACATCCGGGAGAAAACGAGCATTCTGCGGAGCAGGGGCACAACAGAAGCGAGGACGAGACCGAGATAGTGCGGCTGTCCACCCTATCGGACTTGGAATACGCCCGTCAGCGCAATGCGGCCGCCAAGACCCTGGGTGTGGGAGTGTCTTCCCTCGATAAAATGGTCAGGAAACTCAAAGCAACAGAGAAATACTCCGAGAGCACCGCCGACGCATGGGAAGTTCGGGACGGTATAGCCCCTTGGGACGAGGAAGTGGACGGCCGTCAACTAGCAGCGGCAATACTCGGCACCTTCCGCCGTTACTGCATTCTCCCAACCGGAGGGGATATAGCCCTGACCCTGTGGACGCTGGGGACCTACTGCTACAACGCATTCAGCATATTCCCCAAGCTGCTGTTCTCCTCACCGGAAAAGCGCTGCGGCAAATCCACCACAATGGACGCCCTCGCCAGCCTGGCCCACCGGGCACTGCCCACCTCTAACACCTCAGCCGCGGCGATATTCCGTGCGGTGGAAGAATGGGCGCCGTCTTTGCTGATCGACGAGGCTGATACCTTCCTGAACAGTAAAGATAACTCCGACATGGTTGGAATCATCAACTCCGGCCACCGCAAAAGCATGGCCTATGTACTACGGGTAGTCGGAGACGACCATAGGCCAAAGCGGTTCAGCACCTGGGCGCCCATGGCCATAGCCATGATCAAATCCCCTCGAGACACCATCAAGGACAGATCCATCACTCTTACCCTGCGGCGCAAGCTGGCAAGTGAAAAAGTTCAGAGGCTACCCGCTGATCTGCTGGAGCAAAGTCTCCCAATCCGCCGGCAGTGCCTGCGCTGGGCTACTGACCACTTGAAAGTACTTTCTTCAGCATCGACAAATGTGCCGGAGATAGGCAACGACCGGGCAGAGGACAACTGGCTACCCTTATTGGCCATTGCAGACAGCCTGGGGGGAGATTGGCCACTGCAAGCTCGCCACGCCATGTCTCAACTAGAAAGCCGGCAGGACGAAAGCCAGGACCCGGGCACAATGCTACTTGGCGACATTCACACAGCCTTTGAAGACGCCGGAGTGGATAGGTTGTTTACTCAAGAGCTGATCACCGCACTGGCGGATATGGAGGACCGACCCTGGTGCGAATGGCGTGGCGGCAAACCCATTACCACCCCAAGCCTATCCAAGCTGTTAAAACCCTACGACATAAAGCCGCGACAATTTCGTAGAGGGTATGACAACAAACGCGGCTACCAGCTGGCAGATTTCGCGGATGCTTTTGCTCGCTACCTACCCCCAGCCCTTACTCAAAGTGTTACACCGTTACAGGCCACGGATGACGGGATCTCAGGTGTATCAACCGGCAATGTTATCCCCCACCAAACCACTGAAGATGTTACACCGAAAGCGACGCGTGCTCGGCTTTGTAACGGTGTAACGCCTTTTAAGAGGAGTGCAAGAGAAAGAGCCGGAGATCAAGCGGATAACACCTCGCCCACGGAGGAACTAATTCTGTGAACGCACATGAGTTACTTCACAAACTGAGGGCACACGGTATTGCCCTGAGAAATTAAGGCTAAACGCTCCCACTGACCGACAAACGGCAGACAACTAGTTGATAAACACACTAAGGATACAATCATGAAGAAGCTGACCCACAAACAGGCCCTTTTTGTTCAAGAATTCCTTGTCGACATGAATGGAACACAGGCCGCGATACGAGCCGGATACAGTAGGAATACAGCTCAAGAAATCGCTTCCGAAAACCTATCAAAACCTATCATTGCGAACGCTATTGAAGAAGCCATGGCTGAACGTCTAAGACGCACGCAAGCCGATGCTGACGGCGTACTAAAGCGACTTCTTGAAATCGACCAGCTTGATTTGAGAGATCTCTTCGACGAAACAGGAAAGCTCAAAGCAATTCGAGAATGGCCGGACTCCTGGTGTAGAAGTATCAGCGCATTCGAAATAAAGATGTCTACAGAGGAGGAACCGGATACCGCAGCGCTTAAGATCAAGCTTCCGGATAAGTTGAAGAATTTAGAATTGATCGGTCGTCATGCGCAAATTGGCGCTTTTCGAGAAAATTCAGATGCAAAGTCGAGTATTGAAGACTTGATCGACGAACTGACGAACTAACGAACAAGTTCCACCCAAGACAACCATTCTGATGCATCAAATTGCCTGATTGTCTCTTGCTGGATATCGCGAGACCAGACGCGCACATGTCTACGACAACTAATAACTTAAAGCACTGTAAGGGAGAAATTTATAGCTAAGCAGGAAAAAATCCAGGTAAGAGGATGGGCAGAAGGAGGCGGTAATGCCCTCCTCTCTTACCAATTAACAGGTAACAGTAAGAACGACAGCTCCTCGAGCCCTATAAGTACAATCACTGCGCCCCAGAACTGCTCATTTTTTAGCCGCTTCGTTTCAGCACCAAAGTGCCTTTCGACAATCTGCCCTCAAAAAACCCTTGACCTTTGAGATAAACACCTTCGCGAAGACCAAAAACCACTCAATTAGGACCTTTGCCATCAACAGCGAGCCACGGAACGACAACCGCTTTTAATTCAACCTTGTTGAACGCAGGCGCTACTTTTATCCTACAGCAAGAATAGGTTGTTACGAGCCCAAACCGGGCATGACCCAACAGTCATGCCCAAGCAACCAAGCTGAACCTCACTGTCTGTATATTTTTTGGTCTCTCTATCAGAGAGCGGCTGGGCACTCAATCGGCGAGGTTAAGTAATGTAGCATCTCTATAGCTACGTGGGCGGAGTAAAAAGCCTTCGCAAAAGCGAAATCAAACATACAGGCCCAAAGAGAGTCCGGCTTAAAGACCGAATAACCTCAAAGCGCCTTCCGCACTTGACGATTTGTTTCGTGCAATCCATTTAGGTTGGAGAAATTACTACATGTCGTTCCGTTACATTGGATCAAAGGCTCGGGTTGTCGACGCCATACTAGAGCGTGTCGGCAAACCCAATGGCGGCATGTTTATTGATGCATTTTCTGGCACTGGAGCTGTAGCTGTAGCTGCCTCTAACGCAGGCTGGCCGGTCCTAGTAAATGATAACTTAAGCTCCTCTGCGATAATGTCGTTTGCACGAGTGATATCCGAAGAGCAAGTTGCCTTTACCCATTTTGCTGGGTATGAAAACGCGATTTCTGCTTTGAATGAAGCCAGTCCGATCAGGGGCTTTATCCATCGCGAGTACAGCCCAGCATCTGCTGATCATTGCGATGTTGCCCGCATGTACTTTACAGAAGACAACGCAACAAAAATTGACGGCGTAAGAAAAGTAATTGAGTCTTGGGCAGAAAAATCACTAGTGACCAAGCTAGAAGAAAAGCTCCTCATCGCCGACGTTATGGGCGCTGCAAATCGTGTAGCCAACACAGCGGGTACATACGGCTGCTTCTTGTCCAAATGGCAAAGACAATCACGAGATCAGTTCACGCTTACGCCTCGAGCCCTCCCTAAATTAGCACCGCCAGCCAGCATGTCCATTGGGGATGTATCTAATATATCTTGCACTCCAGATGATACCGTCTACCTCGATCCGCCCTACACAAAGCGTCAATATGCTGCTTATTACCACATCCTAGAAACTATCGCTCTAGGGGATGAACCGCTAGTTAAAGGTGTCTGTGGCATTCGTCCTTGGCAAGAAAAAGCATCGGACTTTTGCTACAAGGTGCGAGCAGCAAAAGCACTGAATAACTTAATCCAATCTCTACCAGCCAAAAGAATATTCCTTTCATATAGCACAGAAGGACATGTGGCTATAAGTGAGCTAGAGAATATTCTTGGAAATCTGGGCAAAGTTGAGACATGCGAGCTCGATCAGATTGGAAGATACAGACCGAACAGAGCCGCAAGTGAAGCAGGCTCATTAGTAGGAGAAATTCTATTCTGTCTTGAGAAGAGACCACAAAAAGGTCGCGCGGCAGCATGAAATCGACAAAAACTACCGAAGCAAAACGACTTCTTAAAGTTGACGCGCTCGTCAACGATCTTGTCGAGCGACATAGTGAGGATAAAACAGAATTACGCTTACAATTTCTTGAAGCTGCCGCGTCCAGAATTGGCGGTTTCAGCCTTAAAAAATTTCAAAAGTGTTTTCAGATCACCCCCATAATTGACAATAGAGATCTTCTTGAAGGCGCTCAAGATATAGTTCAAGCGCTAGATGATACCGGCATTCACACTGCGCTTTGCTTAAGCGCATTAGCTAGAGAGTCACTAGATTCAGCAACGCAACGTCGAAATGGTGCCTATCATACTGATTTCCGTCTAGCCCTTCATCTAGCCCGAAGCGTGGAAGAACATATTGAGCCAGGAATCAAGGTTGTTGATCCCGCATGTGGAGCAGGAATCTTGCTTACCGCAGTATCGATAATTGCATGCGGATCTGACCGAATTCTTGCTAATGAGTGGCTAAAAAACTCCGTATACGCCTCAGATTTATCACCTTTAGCACTAAGAGGCACACTCCTTTCTCTGTCATCACTGACAGACGACATTGAGTCTCTTAAGGCTATGCGTTCTAAGTGGCTAATCCAAGATAGTCTTCTCGCCGATGATTACGTTTGGTCTGAGCTTGCACCTAGCGGCTTCAACATTGTTGTTGCCAATCCACCCTGGGAAAAGGTTAAGCTCACTCGCCACGAATATATTAAATCTAAGGGAGAAACTAGGAACTATGGCACTAGCTATGACAGCCAATCACTAACAGGATATGAGTCCGAAAAGTCTAAAAAGGCTAATCATGCTACGGCCTTAGTAGATCGATATCCGACACTTGCTCATGGGGAGCCTGACCTGTATGTCGCGTTCACCGAGCTACTATTAAAATTGACCGCACCAAATGGTAATGGCGCAATTCTTGTACCTGCGGGCTTAATACGCTCAAAAAACACGATGAACCTTCGTAGCGAGCTCATTAACTCATCAAAGAAGCTCACGTTCACCGTGATGGAAAATAAAGCGCGCCACTTCGCAATTGATACCCGTTTCAAGTTCACTCTCGTCAACTATACGAAAGCCACTTTGGGCTCAAAAGCTATCAAGAGCGTAAACATCTCTCACGCAACCTCCAGCGAAGACGAGGTATGCAGTGAAATACCTGTAACCATCCCGGTTAAAACACTTAAAAGCCTTCGACCTGACCTCACTCTTCCGGAAGTGCGAAGCGATCTCGAATGGCGCCTATTCAAAAAAATGCAAGCCAAGCAGCCTCAGACTTATGACACTGACTCACCGTGGCTACCGAGTTTTTGCCGCGAAGTCGACATGACACATAGCCGGCCTTGGTTTTTGAAGAATCCAAAAAAGAACGCCCTACCGCTGATAGAAGGCAGAATGGTCCAGCCATTTAGACTGGGGTGTAAATCTTACGTTTCCGGAGAGGGCAGAAGCGCAAAATGGGAGAACCTACCGCCTGGCTTTAGCGAAATTTCACCTCAATTTTTTATGCCTAGCGATGCAATCTCGGAAAAGGCTAGAGAACGAACGCTCCGTACGAGAATAGGATTCTGCGATATAACCGGGCAGTCAAATGAACGCTCAATGATGGCAACACTCATTCCTGCCGGTGTCGTTTGTGGCAATAAGGTACCAACGCTCGAGTTTGTTAACGACCCTTCAGAAGATAGGCTTCTGCTGTGGATTGCAATTGTAAATTCCCTGCCTTTTGATTGGCTATTACGCCGAGTAATTACCACAACCGTCAATTATTTTGTGCTCTTGTCCGTTCGGCTCCCAGCAATCGACATTGACAGCTTGCCGGCACAGCGACTTATTAAGATCGCACGCAAACTAATCGAGCTTGACTCAAAGAGGGTCTTATCCGTTAGCCACTACTGGAAAATCTCTGAGCTGCGCGCAGAAGTAGACGTAATTGTGGCAAACGCATACGGCTGCACAGAAAATGACCTGAAAATAATCTTAAGGGATTTCCCTCTTTTGGATAGACAGCAAAAAGCACTACCCGATGAGAGAAAGTCAACTGTTACTTCTGACCTGCTCATTAGCACTTGGCAACGGCGAACTAGAAAAACAAACAAACACCTAACTTCGAGGCTATCCGAGGCCAAGGCTATAGGGGCAATCCCTTATCTCAGCTCGGAATTTTCAGCCTCAACTTTGGCTCTGGGGAAAACCAAGAATGAACAATAACGGTCTCAATGTAATTCGTGTTTTATTTCAAATTATTGAAGGCGGTGACCGTAGGAAATTTCAAGCTCTCTCAAACGACTCTGATACAGGTGGGGGGGCTCGTGACCTGCGCTTTCGACCTGAATCTGAGTTTTGGCCCTTTTTTGAAAAGGTATTCCCAGACAGGCAAACTACGAAACGGACTTCAAAAGGTTCCACAACGACTATTGAAGTGTTGAGTGGAACTATTCATTGGGATCAGCTTGCATCGGCGAAGCATGCGACTCTGGAAGTCTGGCCTGCCACAAATGCCCGGCCTAATGAGTCTCGTTTTTCCAAGATATCAAGACTTGATATGCACGATCTCATCGTGGATGACCCTAATGGTGGAAAGTCAATCTTCATGCTTTTCCAGCAGCAAAATGGCGTCATCCGGGTCCACTTCACAACTGAAACCAGTCTTCGAAACGACAACTGGGACCCAACAATTAAGAAATTTGCAAAGGAATGGCTGGACTCGGGCTCGAAATCTGCATTCCTTGATCTCGTAAGTAAAAGGCGCTATCCAAATGTCTGAAGCAGATGAGGTATTAAAACTACTCGCTGAACATAAAAATGTTTTGCTTTCTGGCCCTCCTGGTACGGGCAAGTCAATGGTCCTCAGTAAAGTGGCAGCACTATTTTCCATGCAAACTGGTGCAGGCAATCCGACCTACAACCCAACAACAGGGGTGCCAATACCCGCGACACCAGCCGCTAATCTGCCCGGGCATATTAATCAAGCAGCAAACCGAAAGGTTTTTCGAACAGTCCTCCACCAATCTAGTAAACATAGGGACTTCTTCACTGGACTGATTCCAGATGCTCGGAGCGGTGCCACTCCTGGAAAGTTCCGAATTACCGAGGGCACCCTCTACAAAGCCAGCGAATTTGCCAAGCAACCAGGGTGCGCTTCTCTGCTTATTATTGACGAAATCAATCGAGGCCCCACCGTTCAAGTTTTTGGTGGTGCAATAGTTGCAATAGAGCCAGAAAAACGACTCGACGATAGCGGTAATGCCACCCCAAGCACACAATTCTTTGACCTCTTGGACCCAAGTAGCGGGGACATAATTGAATATGCATTCCCCGCCAGGCTTTACATTCTCGCGGCAATGAACCAAGCAGACGTTTCTGTAGAACCTCTTGATGTAGCTTTTTTGCGAAGGTGGGCTCCCTTTAGTCTTGAGCCTTCTGAGAAAAAGCTACGAGACCACTTCAACATTACAGCTGCGACGTCTCCTCTACCGACGTCCCCCTCCTCAAGAGATGAAGTTCTTGAAGCCGCGGTACAGGCGTTTTCTGCAATAAACAACAGAGTCTCCCTCGGCCGCGGCCCAGAGTTCCAGATCGGGCACGGCATGCTCATGGCTACCGGCTCCATGCCCACAACTAAAGATGAGGCCTTAACACACGTTGCTGTTGCGTGGCGTGTGATTAAGAACCATATCGATGAGGCTTTTTTCGGAGATGTAAGAGGTACGGCTATTGTTCTAAACGCTGACAAAGGCCTTCAAGGAAACCCTTACGTTCTAGAAGAGAACTCTTTCGGTGATACTCCGAGAGCTCAAATTAAGGGGCCAGGCATGATTTCCGAAAATCAAATATACGATTTACTTTTAGCTCTAGCTAAGATCGCCTAGAGGGCAATATGCGGCAATCCCAGCGCCTTACTGCGATCGAGTATGCAGAACCTGTCGCACTTGTAGAGGATATAGTCCGGACTCACTCGATGCCCTACGGGCAAGCAAGAGAGCTTATACAGTTGGCAGGCGATCGCGTTCGTACGATTCTTGGCTTAAAGAGTATTCCAATATCATGGTCTGCAGACCAAGTCCAATTCAAAGGGTTTGCCGGACTGCTAGTGCTTTCGCCGAGATTAGAGCTAGAGGTCGCGCCAAAGTTCTTAGGCAATGCCCAGGGCTGGAGAGAAGATTTTTTTCTGCTGGCAACATTGTCGCACCATGGTCGGCTACTTGACAGTGAGACGTTACAGGGGTCAGCTTCTTCAAGTTCTGATCTCGCAACCTTAATTGGTCGCTCTTTAGTGCAGATGTATTGGAAGAACCAACGAAGACCTCTTCGCTCTTACCGGCGACTACCCCAGCAAGATTTTGCGATAGAAGGTGACTTCGATGCCGAAGATTTAGTCATCCCGAATGAAGAAGGGTTTTCACAGCAAGTAACTTACTTCACACGAGAAAACCCATATAACGCGGTAATCCGGTCCGCCGCAGCGCAGTTAGCTCCTCACGTAAACGATAGTGAAACTCGAGCCCGCCTAGAACGGACCGCGCACCATCTTCCAATTCAAACTCAGCCAAGCAGGCTAAAAAATCGTAGACTTCCGAGCCGGTCGCGGGGATGGCAGCCAACATTTGATCTCTCATTGGATATTTTGCGTGGCCTTGGCGGGACATACGATTTGGGGACTGCCCTAGCCCCAGGTTACGTCATGAGCACCTGGCAAGTGTGGGAACATCTAATTTCATCGACGCTACGTATTGGGCTAGGTGGCCCAAACGTAACTATTCACCCTGGGTATAAACTTGGCGAAAGGGAAACAGGAGGCGCAAGAAGAAATGTAACGGTAATTCCAGATGTTATCGTGTCACTTAATTCTGGAGGAGGTCACCGCCAAATCATTGTCGATGCGAAATATAAGGGTAACATCCAGGACGGTTCCGCCTCGATTTCAAACGCCGATATATACGAATCGCTAGCATTCTCTAAAGCGACGGGAATCAACGAGGTCGCGCTTATTTACCCACAGATAGACGACTCTTCTGGTCCCCCTAGGAAAGAGGTTGGAAATGCAGAGGAGTTCTCCAAGGTAATAGTTGATGGCGTAAATATTCGGGCCATCGGGGTGGGAGTATGCGGAATATCTCAGCGCGGAGGCCTGAGCCGCTTTGCCAGCACCTTGGTTGACACCTTATGACGTGTCCCAATTTGCCTCGGCGTCGAGCAAGCATAGGGAGATTGAGAGGCTTCATCCCTAGGTAAGCTCCCCCAAGGGTCGACTCGCCCAGATACTATTCTTATGCTGTCACCGTCAACGACCATTGAAAAGACACAAAAAAGAATCATGCCTAGAGGCTACCTGTTACACAAAATTGGCCAGCCGTAATGAATCCGCCACAGTCTCTCTATAGTCTCAGAAAAGGCCTGATACTCGTGAGGACTAGCGAACCCTACTTCATTCCAAAGGACGTATGAAACCCTCCAGCGTGCAAGGTCGTTCAATGAACTATCATTTATTGCCAAGGAGCCCGTCCCATCTCCACCTCTGTACTCACCAAGAATGCGCTCTCTTAGGCCACCATGCCCCTTCGGTCCAATGCCGCCAATTCCGTTGTATACAAGCCTGAAACCTTCAATTGATACCTTGCATATATTACTAAGAGCAGAATGCCGTCTGACCATTGCTGAAAGATCTATAGATCCAGCCTTCGCACTGGGCCGGGACGTTAAAATGTCCTCCTCAGTGTAAGACGTATAAATCCAATAAAGCCCATCACAGCGAGTACCGGGGCCACCTGCATACCTCAGTCGATTATTGACAAATGCGATGGGCTCCAACCTGGTTTGCTGGAGAGAATTTACCTTTTCGACGATACCTTTATACACTTACAGTCTCTCAATAACTTCTAGGGGTAATCGCGCTTTATTGAAACGAAGGCGAGAGCCTCACCCATTAACCCGATGTTTTACTTAGGACAACACTGACGAAGTACTGTCTTATATCAGATATCACGTCTTACGCGAAAATACAGATTTCGTATACTGACTACGTCATCTTGCGAAGCGGCACTCGACTCAAGGACCGAGCACGTCCGCCGTAGGCGCCTGTCCAGACAGTCATGCCCGCAGGGAACAAATTGCCCAGCCTCAGCAGTAGAAGATTATTTTGCGGCGATTCTGCCTAGGACCTCGCCCAGGTGGACGGGTTATTTGACGGGGTTCAGATATGGCAAGGGAATAAACCCTGATATTTCAAATACTTATCTCAACATTTCAACTCCCGCCATCGCCCTCACATCCCCCCTTTAAAGTCAGGGAGCTCAGTCCAGATACGCAGAATAATACATCCTCGGAAATGTGCCTTGAGCGCATCTATCGCCATTTATGCCTGCTCCCTGATCAGTGGGTTGGGAAACCACCACTGAAGACATTGAACTGGCGGCGCACGGGCTAATCGAGGCCTGGCCCCACCTAACACTAGAATAAAAAGAAGCCTGACCAATATGGACCCCAACACCACTTCGTACGACCACTATCGCCACGGCATCCGGGAGAATCTGAATCAATTCAGCCATCAGCTGGGCCAGGTATTCCTGGTCGGTCTGACCATCGGCATGATGCGCACCGTGGTTCCGGCGCTTGCAGAATCGGAATTTGGCGTTGCCAAAGGATCTTTCCTGATGCTGACCTCGTTTGTGGTGGCCTTTGGTCTGGTCAAGGGGGTTCTGAACTTTGTGGCCGGCCGGCTTGCCGAACGAATCGGGCGAAAAAAGGTTCTGCTGTACGGTTGGCTCGCTGCCACTCCCATCCCGGTGATGGTGCTGTTGGCTCCCTCCTGGGGCTGGATTGTCGCGGCTACCGTATTGCTTGGCGTCAATCAGGGCCTCTGCTGGTCCATGACTCAGACCTCAAAAATGGACATAACCCGGGCCGATGAGCGGGGCCTGACCATGGGCCTGAACGAGTTCTCCGGCTATGTGGGCGTTGCCGTCGCCGGTATCGTGACCGGCTATCTCGCCATTGGACTCGGTCCGCGCATGGGTTTGTTTGTGTTTGGTGCCGTTGTCATCGGCGTGGCCATTGCCCTGACGCTCATCGCCATCCGGGAAACGCACGAGTGGGCGAAGGCCGAAAGCGCACGCCATGCCAGTGGAGCGGCCACTGGCCCCAAAGCCCGCTTGCCCGGGAACATATCCAATACACCGACCACCCGTGAGGTGTTCACGCTCATGAGCTGGCGCGATCGTCGCATGGCGGCGTTCAGTCAGGCCGGTCTGGTTGAAAAATTCGTCGATGCGCTGGTCTGGGTGTTTTACCCGGTCTACCTGTACCAGCAAGGCCTGGGGCTTGGCGCCATCGGCTGGATTGTCGGGATTTACGGGTTTGTCTGGGGTGGTTCCCAGTTTGGGACCGGGCGCCTGTCTGATCACATCGGGCGCCTCAAACCAATTGTGTGGGGCATGTGGTTGTGCGGGGGCGGCGTTGCAATGATGCTGCTTGGCCACGACGTTATCTGGTGGTCTCTGTCAGCCGCGGTCACCGGTTTAGGTATGGCACTGCTCTACCCCAACCTGAGTGCGGCGGTGGCAGACATTTCCCACCCCAACTGGCGCAGCTCTGCCATCGGCATCTACCGTTTCTGGCGTGACCTTGGCTACGGCATCGGTGCGCTGGCGTTCGGGATTATCGCCAACGCTACCGGAGCGGTAACCAGCGGTTTCTGGTTTGTAGCGGTTGCGATGTTCCTTTCCGGTGCCCTGGTCATGCTGTGGGGCGAGGAGACACATCCACGCCTGAATCCTCAGGACGAATTCAAATAACAACTGCAATAGCCCCCAGAGACCAAAGGGCTTTCAATAACCGCATATCCCAGATGGAGTGATCCATGGCCGATTGTTGCGAATCAAAGTCCGAAGACCTTGTGCACCTGCAGACCGGCAAGCGCCGGCGCACGCTGTGGATCGTGCTGGCCATCAATGCTGCGATGTTCATGGCCGAGCTTTCCGCCGGGCTACTGGCACATTCACAGGCGCTGATCGCGGATTCCGCGGATAACCTGGGGGACGCGCTCGTGTATGGGATGAGCCTGTTTGTGGTTGGTAAAAGCATGCACTGGCGCGCCGGCGCGGCCTTCGTCAAGGGTTTGATTCAGCTCGGATTTGCGCTCGCGGTAATCGCAAGCATCGTCGCAAGCCTGTTCGGCGAGCCAAGGCCTGTAGGGGGCGTGATGATGGCCGTCGCCACCGGTGCTCTCATCGGCAACCTCGCCTGCTTTGTTCTCCTGATGCAGCACCGCGACGAGGATGTGAACATGCGCTCCGTATGGCTCTGCTCCCGCAACGACGTTATCGGCAATATCGGCGTAATCCTCTCCGGCGCCCTGGTACTGTGGCTGGGTTCGCGCTGGCCCGATCTGTTGATCGCCAGCGCCGTCGCCCTGGTGTTCCTGCACACCTCGTATGTTGTACTGCGAGATGCCTTTCGCGTATGGCGCCCAGGTTAAGTCACACCATCGCTACCAAAGGGTAAAGCGCAGCACCGAACGACGCCCGCCCTTCACAAATGGCACCCAACTATTCGAACATGAATGGAGAGAGCCTAACCTGATAAGCAGATCATCCAACAGGACTCAATTATGCGCTTACAGGGAAAGGTAGCCGTTGCCACAGGCGTCTGCGGCGGAATCGGCAAGTCAATCGTCAGGAAGCTTGTGGATGAGGGGGCCCGCGTTATTGCGGTCGACCTCTCTGGGGAATCGCTGGACAAGCTGAAGAAGGACTACGGTGACGAGGTGACCACCACGGTTGTCGATGTCACAAAATATGCTGATGTAGAGGCGATGATCGCCAAGGCGATCGATCAGTATGGACAGGTCGATGTGGTCATCAACAACGCCGGTATCGCTTTCCCCAAGCCGCTGCTCGAGCACGATCCGGACAAGGACTTTGACGGTATCACCGCGGTCAACCAGAAAGGTGTCTACCACGGTATTCTCGCTGCTGGCAAAGCAATGAAGAAGCAGGGCCGTGGCGGGGTCATCATCAATACATCTTCGGTGTACGGCACCATGGCGTCGGAGCTGACCTTCACCTACAACGTCAGCAAGGCCGCCGTCGATATGATGACCAAGTGCGCCGCGCTGGAATACGGCCCGCACAAGATTCGCGTGTGCGCCGTTGCGCCCGGACGTGTGGATACCCCGATGCTCCATCAGTACAAGGATCTCGGCCTCTGGGATCATATCAAGCGCGAGCAAATGCGCGACGAGTTCACTCAACCGGAGGAGATTGCCGACGTCATTGCCTTTCTCGCCAGTGACGCCGCCAACTGCATTAACGGCACCACCATTTACGCCGCTGACGGCTTCGAGAACTTCAAATACCCGCTGAAGCCCGGGTAGCTGAAATGCTTGCGCGAATATCTGCTATCACTTTACTGGTTTAGCACATTCGTTTCGCAATCCATTCGGCCTACCCCCGCCGGCCTTTTTCCGGCTTGCAATAAAGACAACGGCGATCGAGGTTCCCATGCGCTTGCTCTTTTCAGCTCTGTTCCTTTGCCTTTCCATCAGCGGTTGCGGCGGTGAAGACAAGTCCGCAGAAAACACCGCCCAGGTGTCGGCTCCTGCCCCGGATGCTGCGGAAACTGCGGATACTAAAAGTACAGCGGAGGGCAACCAGAATACGGAAACCGCCGCCAAGTCAGCAGCCAGTAGTGGCAATGGCGAATGGCCAGAACGCAAGCACCTGCCAATCCCCTTGTCCCCGTTCGAGGGCAAGATCGGCAAAACCTACAAGGAATCGGAACCGGACTGGCAGGATGGCCCCATGCCGCCGGAGGGCGCACCCAATGTCATCGTGATCCTGCTCGATGACGTGGGCTTCGGTCAGACCTCCACTTTCGGCGGGCTGATCCCGACACCCAACCTCGACAAGCTGGCCGAGGAAGGACTGCGCTACAACCGCTTCCACACCACCGCCATCTGCGGTCCTTCCCGCGCCGCACTGCTCACCGGCCGCAATCACCACGAAGCCGGTAGCGGCTTCCTGATGGAGTGGGCCACCGGATTCCCCAACTATTCCACCTACATCCCCAAAAGCACCGCCACCATCGGCGACATCCTCAAAGGCAACGGCTACGGCACCTGGTGGTACGGCAAGAACCACAACACCCCGGACTGGGAAACCACTGTGGCCGGTCCCTTCGACCACTGGCCCACCGGCATGGGCTTTGATTATTTCTACGGTTTCAATGCCGGGGAAACTCACCAGTATTACCCGGTACTGTTCGAGAACACCCTGCCGGTAGAGCCGGATAAATCCCCGGAAGAGGGTTACCACTTCATGAGCGACATGACTGACAAGGCCATTGCGCGCATGAAGTTCGCCAAATCAGTGGCACCGAACAAACCGTTTTTCATGTACTTCGCCCCGGGCGCCATGCACGCGCCGCACCACGTCACCGCCAAATGGCGCGAGCAGTTCAAGGGCAAGTTCGATATGGGCTGGGAAAAGTACCGGGAACAGGTGTTCAAGCGACAGAAGGACATGGGGATCATTCCCGCCGACACCAAGCTGACACCGCGTCCGGAGTGGGTGCCCGCGTGGGATTCTCTCAGTGATGAACAGAAAACCCTGTACAACAAGCTGATGGAAAACTTCGCCGGCTACTTTGCGTTTACCGATCACGAGGTAGGCCGACTGCTCGACGCGGTCAAGGAGTTGCCCGACGCCGACAACACCCTGGTCATCTATATTGCCGGCGACAATGGCGCGTCGGCCGAGGGTGGTCCCGATGGCACCCTGAATGAGATCCGCGCGCTCAACGGTATCCCCACCTCCATCGACGAGAACCTTGCCAATATCGACAAACTGGGCGGTCCGGAATCGGAGCCACACTATCCCGTTGGCTGGGCCTGGGCGGGCAATACGCCCTTCCAGTGGGTCAAGCAGGTGGCCTCCCACCTCGGTGGCACCCGCAACCCGATGGTGATCAGCTGGCCTGCAAGGATTAAACCGGATGGCCAGGTGCGCGATGCGTTCCTCCACCTGGTGGACGTGGTGCCGACGATTCTGGAAGCGGCGAATATCCCCATGCCGGAAACCGTCAATGGCATCGAACAGAAGCCCCTTGCCGGCAAGTCATTCCTCGCCAGCTTTACCGACGCGACGTTCGAAGGCCGCCCCGACCAGTATTTTGAGGTATTCAGCAACCGCTCCATGTACTCCGACGGCTGGAAGGCCAACGCCCAGCATACCCTGCCCTGGCGTCAGGATCTGGCGCCGGGTAACTGGGACAAAGACCAGTGGGAGCTGTACAACCTTGATGAAGATTTCTCGGAAGCCAACGACCTGGCACAGCAGAACCCGGACAAGCTCGCCGAGCTACAGAAAAAATTCGAGGACACAGCAAAGGACAAAGAGGTCTATCCACTGGATGACCGGGGTTCGGCGCGGCTGGGCCTGCCTAAACCACCAGTCCCGGGCGCCGATACCAGCTCCGGAACCTACACCTACTACACCGGTGCACGACGCATCGCCGAGGTTGCCGGTCCGCCACTGAAAAACGGTTCGTGGACCATGACTGCCGAACTCAACACTGAGGGCGCCAAAACCGAAGGCGTCATCATGGCGGAAGGTGGGGTCGCGGCCGGTATCGTCCTCTACCTGGATAAGGGTGTTCCCGTATTCGACTACAACTATTTCGAAAAACACACCACGCTGAAAGGGAGCAAACCCTTGCCCGCTGGTGACGCCAACGTGACGGTGGACTTCGATTACAAGGGCACAGAGCCCGGCGGCCCGGCCACCATTACTTTGAAGGTCAACGGCGAAGACGTCGCCAGCGGCAAGATGGAGGCCACCGTCGGCGCCCGCTTCGGTATCGACACCTTTGGTATCGGTGAGGACTCGGGCCAACCGGTGACCGATGCATATAAACCACCTTACCCGTTCACTGGCGAGATCAAGAAAGTTGTTATTTCTACCGGAGAGTCTGGCGGATCACCTTAAGGTGGCCCAGCCCCACCGCAAGTAGGCACTTAGTACTCATGGAGGGGTTTATCGCGGGGCTGAGAAAAAAACAAGCCAAAGGCCAGGCTATCACGGGCTGTACGACTTAGCTTTCGACTCCCGCAAAATTAAAAAGGCCCGATGCCGCGAAGTGCCTGGCCGTTTTAAAATTTGGTGGAAATCGCGGGAATGGGTACTATTACATTTCAGTACGGTTGTCCAACTTGCCTGATTTTGTCGTAATTGCAGACAAGAAAAAAACCAGGTGGCGTGACGCTTCCCTGAAACTCGTTGCAAAGAGATAATCCGCAGCCAATTGAGGATGTATCACGCCAAACCAATTGTGTGTAATACCCACATAATCCGCCTTCATTGCATTCGTCATTTTCGTAATCGTAATCAGATGCGGTATCCGCCCAAAGCTGAAAAAGTGATAGAGCGCTGTTACCACCAGCTGCGATGTTCTGTCCAATCAACAAAGAAGATATTGACGTCGTATCAAATTCGAATATGCATTTCTCTGCATGGGTTTGAGCCAATGCTGCCAACTCTGGGTCCCACGACAAGGACGACAAAGGGGGATTTGGCACCGGAATGGCATTGGCACGCACGCCGTTATGCGCTCCCAGCATATCATCAATGAAACCTTCGTAGACTGCGCTGCTGCCCCCATTATTGGCAATACCATCAACACCATCACAATTGGAATCTACCTCATCACCTGGTTCATCTCCAAAACCAGGATTAATTTCGCTATTAGAGTCATCACAATCTCCGCTGTTAGGTGTGTAGCCATCGGCATCGAAATCCGAATTACTGAGCCTTGCCTCAATTCTTGCTAATGCTTCAACTAGCGGACTAAGATCAGGTGTTTCTCCGGGCGGCCCCTGTATGCCTTGAGGGCCCTCTGGCCCAGGAATTAGCTCAATATCATTAATCTGATTCTGCAGTTCTACGATTTTTGCCTTAAGATTTTCTATTTCAGTTTCTAATCCTTTTCTTCCACTATCCTCCTTCGCAATAGGTGTCATGGAAAAATGCATACAAAAAATTGAAGTCGCTATCAATCCCAAGCGCATGAAACATCCCCTTTATTATTGTTGATTCGCCAACCCTAGCTCAAACATATCATTTTTCAACAAATTCAAGTCCCATCAAGCGACAATTAGTACAAATCTGAACAACACAATAGATCCAGTCATTTAATTTATCTGCCAGTTCCTTTGCCACTAAAGTCTGTACACCTCTCCCCTTTACTGGAAAAAATTCTTGAAGTATTGATAGAAGTAGTAAAAATTGACGACCATGATCGAAATCATGACCCGGCAATTTTCGCGGAACTGATAGAATTACCCCAAAATTCTACGGGAACTTCCCCTCGAGATTTCACTCTTCTTCGTTTTCTGTCACCTCTCTTCCATGCGCCATTTGGTAAGGCACAGCAAGACCTTAGGAATATTTTTCAATTCCCGTCATTGCCAAAATAAAAAAGGCCCGTTACCGCAAAATAACGGGCCTTTTTATTTTTACAGAATAAACAACAATAGACGGCAAAGCCTCAGCAAAAAGATTACCTAAAAACTTTTTCTGCTGGACTACCCCGCCCCACTACTGAAACACCAGGTAGCCCACTTGCTCGGCAGTATGCGAACGCTCGGCCTGTAAAATCTGGTCTTCATCCACAGACAAGGTAATTGAAGTAGCAGAGGTAACATCTCGCAATACGGCCCAGCTGCCATCTATACCATCCATTGCCGCCTGGGTCAGGATGGTCGTGGCAGGGCTAGAAAGCCCGCTCAACGGGTAACTGTATTTGCCGTTGCCATACCCCCTAACAGAATCACTGCCAAGGCCTGCAACATAATCCCTGCCACTGATATTTCCACTTCCGGACTCTATAACCACATAACCGAGAGTTTCCTGTGCACGAACATATACAGTGTCTTCGCCCACATGCTTGCCGATACGGATGTCGGAAGTGCTGGCCACCTCGGTTTCAGATGCCCCACGACTCCAGAACACAGACCAGTTGCTGTCGTTTGCGCTCATCACCTGGCCAAATACAACCGGCGAAGCATAACTGTTTATGAGAGATATCGACTCGGCATTCCATTTTCTCTTGCGGTCAGTCACCGAAGATTGGTAAAGCGCCGCCTCCATCGTGATTCCGTGCACCGCCTGGCTATAGGTACCAGCTTCGACAGCCATATAGTGCACGGGAAGGCTGACGGGGTCGCTGGCGCCGTCCACTCTCTGCAGCATAATGTCGAACTGGTTACCGGAAGCATTGCGAATACGCACCACCACCGGGGGAGTATCGGTGCCATATAACGGCGTGGTCACAACAACCGGCTGCTGGTACACATGATTGAGCGTTACCGTCATCCAGGTGTCAGTTGTTACCGATGGCAATACCTCGGTCTGCAAAAATGGATTGCCCGGGTCCAAGACATTGGTGGGATCGGAACCGCGATGGAATTCGTCCAAATTACTGAGCTCATCGCCATCCAGGTCAGCCAGCGCATCTGCGGGGTTCAGCGGATTCAGGCCGTACTGCAGCTCCCAGGTATCGGGCAGTTGGTCATTATCGTCGTCAAGATCGGCATTGTTACCAATTCCATCATCATCTGAATCGAAGGATTCGCGCTCATCCAGAGGGAATGCATCGCTACCGTCGACCACGCTATCACCGTCGCTGTCGGCATCGAGCGGATTGGTTCCAAGCGCGGCTTCCTCACCAGTATTCAGCCCGTCATTATCCGGATCGGAATTTTGCGTGCCGTCATCCACAGCCGGGTCGAATCCGTGCTCGAGCTCAAACCCATCAGGTAGCCGGTCACCGTCGCTGTCTGGATTGTCCGCATAGGTACCGGCCTGGAACTCTTCCAGGTTGCTCAGGCCATCTTTGTCGTGATCCTCATCGGCATCATTGATCCAGGGATCGAGCCCGTGAGTGTTCTCCCAATAATCCGGCATACCATCCCCATCGGCATCCCCTAGCTCATCCACCAGCGGGTTGCTGCCCGCATCAAATTCGTAGCGGTTGCTGATGCCGTCACCATCGGGGTCATCATTGCCATCCAGCGCGGAGAAATAATCAAAACCGTATTGGGATTCCCAGCCATCCGGCATAGAGTCCCGGTCGCTGTCCAGGAAATAGAGGGAGTTGAGAGGGTAACGATCCATTTGATCATTGGCATAATCGCCATCTGAATCATCATTGTGAGGATCCGTACCCAGTTCGAATTCACGCAATGGCGTCAGGCCATCCGAATCACCGAAATACGGGTCGTTGGCATCCCAGGCATCAAACTGGTTCAGCCCGTTCGCGAGCTCCCATTCGTTTGGCAACCCATCACCGTCGGCATCCAGGCGATAGCGATCATCCGCCGGAGCAAAGTCTTCACCATCGATAATACCGTCACTATCGGAGTCCATAGCGGAGGGATCCGAACCCGCAACAAACTCTTGCAGATTTGTCAGGCCATCACCGTCGAAGTCCTCACTGGCGTCCTGAGCATATGAATCATCCATACCATTGGCCATCTCGTAGAGAGCCGGCAGTCCGTCGCGATCCTTGTCTTTGTAATAGCGCGCGTCAGTGGGCCAAACATCCAGGCCATCCAGTACCGTGTCGCCATCGGTATCCGCTACCGTCGGGCGGCTGCTCGCCAGGTATTCATAAAAGTTCGCAAGCCCGTCACCATCGAGGTCCCAGGTTGCATCTGAAGGGTCGTATGCGTTCAGGCCATGGGATTCCTCCCAGGCATTGGGCATACCATCGGCATCGTCGTCTCGAGCCTTGCTCGGGTCCAGCGGCCAATTGTCTTCTCCATCCCGCGCGCCATCGAAGTCGCTGTCTTCGTTGCGAGGATCGGTGCCGAGGGCAAATTCAAGATAGTTACGCAGGCCGTCGTAATCCGAGTCTTCACCACCATCGTAGGTGTTGTTGTCGTTGAGGCCGTGTTCCATCTCCCACATTTCCGGAATGCCGTCGCGATCGCGGTCGAAGCGGTAGCGCATGTCCAGCGGGTAGCGGTCTTCACCGTCGTACACACCATCCATGTCACTGTCCATTTCCTGCGGGTTGGTGTCGCGCTGGTATTCCTGCAGGCTGCTCAGGCCATCGCCATCGAAGTCGAAGCCGGCATCCCAGGGGTCGCTGTCATACAGACCATTGGCCAGTTCCCACTCATCCGGCAGGCCGTCCCGGTCCAAATCTCGGCTGTAGGCGGCATTGGTGGCTACAGGGTCTTCACCGTCGAGGGCGCCATCGCCGTCGCTGTCTGGATCTTCCGGGTCAGTGCCCGCAACAAACTCCTGTAGATTACTGAGGCCGTCACCATCCATATCGTCTGCGGCATCGCCAGGATAACCATCATCCAGGAACGTATAGTGGTTTTCGTAGGCTTCCGGCAGGCCGTCCTGGTCGAAGTCATGTTTATAGGCGGCATCAAGTGGGGCAGTATCTTCGCCATCAATCACGCCGTCCAGGTCACTATCGGGGAAATCGTGGCGGGTGCCGGCCTGATACTCCTCGAGATTGCTGAGGCCGTCACCGTCCCAATCCATCGCCGCATCGTTTGAGTCAAACTCATTCAGGCCGCGGGTGATTTCCCAGGCATCGGGGATACCGTCAGCATCGTCATCTCGGGCTTTGCTCGGGTCCAGCGGCCAGTTGTCTTCTCCGTCCTGCTCGCCATCGGAGTCGCTGTCGCTATTGTGCGGGTCCGTGCCCAGGGCAAATTCCCGGTAGTTGCGCAGGCCATCGTAGTCCGCGTCCTCACCGCCGTCATGGGTGTTGTTGTCGTTGAGGCCATGTTCCATCTCCCACATTTCCGGAATTCCATCGCGGTCGCGGTCGAAGCGGTAGAGAAAGTTCAGTGGGTAGCGGTCTTCACCGTCATAGACGCCATCCCTGTCGGTGTCCATTTCCTGCGGGTTGGTGCCGCGCTGATATTCCTGCAGGTTGCTCAAGCCGTCGCCATCGAAGTCGAAGGCGGCATCCCACGGGTCGCTGTCATACAAGCCATTGGCCTGCTCCCACTCGTCCGGCAGGCCATCTTGATCCTGATCACGACTGTACTGCGAGTCGCCAGGTTTAAGATCCTCACCATCTAGCACACCGTCGTTATCGCTATCCGGATTTTCCGGGTCCGTGCCTGCGGCGAATTCCTGCAGATGGTTGAGGCCATCACCATCCATATCGTCTGTAGCATCGCCGGGGTAGCCATCATCCAGAAATGGATACCGGTTTTCGTAGGCTTCCGGCAGGCCATCTTTATCAAAGTCGTTTTTGTAGACGGCATCAAGGGGGACAGCATCTTCACCATCGAGAACGCCGTCCTGGTCGCTGTCTGGGAAGTCGTGGCGGGTGCCGGCCTGATACTCCTCGAGATTGCTGAGACCGTCACCGTCCAAATCCATCGCCGCATCGTTTGAGTCGAACTCATTCAGGCCACGGGTGATTTCCCAGGCATCGGGGATACCGTCACCGTCCTGGTCCTGGGCTTTGCCGGGATCTAAAGGCCAGGCATCGTCACCATCCGGAACTCCGTCCCAGTCGCTATCGCTATTGTGCGGGTCCGTGCCCAGCGCAAATTCGAGGTAGTTGCGCAGGCCGTCGGAGTCCGAGTCCTCACCACCATCGTGGGTGTTATTGTCGTTGAAGCCGTGCTCCGCCTCCCACATTTCCGGAATGCCGTCGCGGTCGCGGTCGAAGCGGTAGAGAAAGTTCAGTGGATAGCGGTCTTCACCGTCATAGACGCCATCCCTGTCGCTGTCCATCTCCTGGGGATTGGTGCCAAGCAGGTATTCCTGCAGGTTGCTCAGGCCGTCGTCATCGAAGTCAAAGGCGGCATCCCACGGGTCGCTGTCATACAGGCCGTTGGCCTGCTCCCACTCGCCCGGCAGGCCGTCTTGATCCTGGTCGTGACTGTAGGTGGCATTGGTGGCAACTGGATCCTCACCATCGAAGGTACCGTCGCCGTCGCTATCCGGGTTTTCCGGGTCGGTGCCCGCAGTGAATTCCTGCAGATGGTTGAGGCCATCACCATCCATATCGTCTGTGGCATCGCCGGGGTAGCCATCATCCAGGAATGGATACCGGTTTTCGTAGGCTTCCGGCAGGCCATCTTTATCAAAGTCGTTTTTGTAGGCGGCATCGAGGGCGGCTGCATCTTCACCATCGAGTACACCGTCCCGGTCGCTGTCGGGGAAGTCGTGGCGGGTGCCGGCCTGATATTCTTCTAGGTTACTGAGGCCGTCACCGTCCCAGTCCATCGCCGCATCATTTGAGTCATACTCACTCAGGCCACGGGTGATTTCCCAGGCATCGGGGATACCGTCACTGTCCTGATCCAGGGCTTTGCCGGGATCCAGCGGCCACCGGTCTTCTCCGTCCCGAATACCATCGTAGTCGCTGTCTTCGTTAACCGGATCGGTACCCAGGGCGAATTCAAGGTAGCTGCGAAGGCCGTCGGAATCTCGGTCACCACCACCATCGTGGGTGTTGCTGTCGTAGAAGCCGTGTTCCGCCTCCCACATTTCCGGCATTCCATCGCGGTCGCGGTCAAAGCGGTAGCGCAGGTTCAGAGGGTAGCGGTCTTCACCGTCATAGACCCCATCCCGGTCGCTATCCATTTCCTGCGGGTTGGTGCCGCGCTGGTATTCCTGCAGATTGCTCAGGCCGTCGCCATCGAAGTCAAAGGCGGCATCCAGCGGGTCGCTGTCATACAGGCCGTAGGCCTGTTCCCACTCGTCCGGCAGGCCATCCTGATCCAGGTCGCGGCTGTAGGCGGCATTGGTGGCGACGGGATCTTCACCGTCAGGGGCGCCGTCGCCATCGCTATCCGGATTTTCCGGATCAGTGCCAGCAGCAAATTCCTGCAGGTGGTTGAGGCCATCGCCGTCGATATCGAATGACGCGTCGTCAGGGAAAGAATCATCCAGGAACGAATACCGATTTTCGTAGGCTTGCGGCAGGCCGTCGTCGTCGAAGTCAAATTTGTAAGCGACATCGAGCGGCGCGGCATCTTCACCATCTAACACACCGTCCAGGTCGCTGTCGGGAACATCGGGGCGAGTATTGGCCTGATATTCTTCAGGGTCACTGAGACCGTCGCCATCCCAGTCCATGGTGGTATCGTTCGGGTAAAGCTCACCCAGGCCGCGGGTGATCTCCCAGGCATCGGGGATACCGTCACTGTCCTGATCCAGTGCTTTGCCCGGGTCTAGCGGCCATACATCTTCATTATCCAGGACACCATCCCAATCCGAATCTTCTCGTACAGGGCTGGTTTGCAACCCGAACTCGGCAAGGTTATCGAGAAGATCAAGATCCTCGTCTCGACTAGCGTCCATCGGATCATATGCATTGAGCCCATAAATGGCCTCCCAATAATCCGGCATTCCATCAGCATCCGAATCGAGCGCTTCGGCATAACTCAGGCTGCTCAGCACAGAAATTGAAAAAACAGAGGAAATCGATGTAGTAAGAAAGAATGTGAAAAAGCTTTTATTACGCGTACGGCTCATAAACCCCACCCCGAATAGGGAGTTATTATTTTTTTAAAATGAATTGAGATCAGTACTTCCGAGAACAACAGAAGATGAAATCTATAAAAGTAAGAAATGGATCCGGATTATTACAGGCAGCGCAACGAAAAAAAAGAAAACTGTAATACGATGTAATATGCCCACCCCCATATGACACTCAGATGTATGCAAGTACTTACCGACAAAAAATAAAGCTATAAAATGAAATAAGCGCCAGAAATCTTACTAATCCATTCACTCAAATCCGGAAAGAACTGGCCATCACGAATAGTCCGATGACCATAGCGGATTAAATCAATAGATGGATAGCTGAATAGCAAGCCTTATGCAGAGCCCCGCGGCAGTATGGAGCCACGGATCAAAATGATGCAGGTCACGGGTAATTTCGGGATGGACCGGTTTCCACTTCCTCCACTTTCGCCTCCATCCCATGCACCATCCGGTAAAGCGCCGGCAGCACGAGAAGCGTCAACAGGGTCGACGAAATAATTCCGCCGATCACCACCGTGGCCAGCGGGCGCTGCACTTCCGCGCCGATGCCGGTGTTGAGGGCCATGGGCACAAACCCCAGTGACGCCACCAGCGCCGTGGTGATCACCGGACGCAGGCGAATCAGGGCGCCTTCGATGATGGCATCGTCGAGGCCGTAACCCTGGTGGCGCAGGTCGCGGAAGAAGGAAACCATCACCAGGCCGTTGAGGATGGCAATACCGGACAGGGCGATAAAACCCACCGCGGCAGAAATCGAGAACGGAATGCCGCGCAGCATCAGTGACAACACCCCACCGGTCAGCGCCAGTGGCACACCGGTAAAAATAACCAGGGCATCGCGCGCCGACGCGAGCGCGAGTAACAGCAGCCCCATAATCAGCAACAGCGTAGCTGGCACCACCACCCCGAGCCTGCGTGCTGCCGACTGCAATGTCTGGTAGGTGCCACCGTATTCCACCCAGTAACCCGCCGGGATTTCCACGTTGTCGCTAATCGCCCGCTGTACATCGGCGACAAAACTGCCCAGGTCGCGACCGCGCACATTGGCGGTCACCACCACCCGGCGCTTGCCGTTTTCGCGATACACCTGGTTGATGCCGGTTACCAGATCCAGCGCAGCCACTTCTTCCAGCGGGACATAGTCGCCATTGGTGCGGTGCACCGGTAGCTTTTCCAGGGTCTCCAGGTTCTGGCGCAGCGCTTCCGGCAGGCGCACCACGATATCGATCCTGCGGTCACCCTCGTAAAAACGCCCGGCCACCGCGCCGCCCATGGCCGTGGCCAGCTGCCCCTGTACCGTATTCACATCCAGCCCGTACTGTGCGAGCGCGGAGCGGTTGGGTGCGATGGTCAGCATGGGTAGCCCGGTGGTCTGCTCCAGCTGGATATCCGCGATGCCGTCGACATTGCCGATAGCGGCCTCGATGGCACTGCCCAGCTGCTCGAGCTTTGCGAAATCATCACCGAAGACCTTGATCGCCAGCTCGGCACGCACACCGGCGAGCAATTCGTTGAAGCGCATCTGGATCGGCTGCAGGAATTCGTAGCGGTTGCCGGGAATTGGTTCCACCAGTTGCGCCAGTTCCTCAACCAGTGCGTCGCTGGACTTGCCCGGGTCCGGCCACTGTTCCCGCGGTTTGAGGATGATGAAGTTATCCGCCACGCTTGGAGGCACCGCATCGGTCGCCACTTCGGCAGTGCCGATCTTGGCGAACACCCGCTCCACTTCCGGCAGTTCCTTGATGCGCGCCTCCAGGGATTCCTGCAGGGCAATGGCCTGGTCCAGCGAGGTGCCGGGGATACGCAGCGCGTGCATGGCAATATCGCCTTCATTCAGGTTGGGCACGAACTCGCTACCGAGCCGGGTCGCCATATAGCCGAATATCCCTACCAGCAGCACCGCGGCCGCCACCACCAGGAATCGCTGCCTGACGGCGAACTGCAATAGCGGGCGATACACATCCCGCAATTTGCTGAGCGCCCAGTTTTCCCGCTCCACCACCGGCTTACGAAACAGTAGCGCAACACATGCGGGCACAAAGGTCACCGACAACAGCATCGCCGACAGCAGCGCAATCACCACTGTGGTCGCCATCGGATGGAACATTTTGCCTTCCACCCCGGAGAGGGCGAAGATCGGCAGGTACACCGCGGTAATGATAAACACCCCGAACATCGCCGGGCGGATCACCTCACGGGTGGACTGGAAAACCACTTCCAGCCGCTCGTCCATTTCCAGTTCGCCATTCTCGCGGGTAGCCTGGCTCAGCCGGCGCAGGCAGTTCTCCACAATGATGATGGCGCCGTCTACCAGCAGGCCGAAATCCAGTGCCCCCAGGCTCATCAGGTTGGCGCTGACCCGCGTCTGCACCATCCCGGTCACCGTCATCAACATGGCAATGGGAATCACCAGTGCGGTGAGAATGGCCGCGCGCACATTCCCCAGTAGCAGGAACAGAATGACGATGACCAGCAATGCGCCCTCGAGCAGGTTGGTGCGCACCGTGCCGAGGGTTTTGTCCACCAACCGGGTGCGGTCGTAAACCGCGGTGGCGGTAATCCCCGGCGGCAAGCTCGCCTTGATCTCCTCGAGCTTCTCGCCCACCGCGTGCGCCACCGTGCGGCTGTTTTCCCCCACCAGCATGAACACGGTACTCATCACCACTTCACGGCCATTCTGGGTGGCCGCACCGGTGCGCATCTCGCGGCCCTCACCTATTCGCGCCACGTCCCCCAGGTGCACCGGAACACCATCCACTTCCGCCACCAGGAAGTCGTTGAGGGATTCCACCGTTTCCGCCTGGCCGGGCACCCGCAGCATCCACTGCGCGCCGCTGTGCTCGATAAAGCCAACGCCCCGGTTCTGGTTGTTTTTTTCCACCGCGAGGATCAGGTCTTGCTGGGTAAGGCCGAACGCCAGCAGGTTTTCCGGCTCGATGGCGACGAGAATTTCCCGTTTGAAGCCGCCGATGGGATTGACCTCGACCACCCCGGGCACCCGCAGTAATTGCGGACGGATAATCCAGTCGTGCACGGTGCGCAGGTCGGTGGGGGTAATTGGTGTACCGTCGGCACTGGTGGCACCGGGCTCCGCATCCACCGTGAACATGAAGATCTCACCGAGACCGGTGGCGATCGGCCCCAGTTCCGGCTCCACGCCAGCCGGCAGTGCACTGCGCGCGCCGGCAAGGCGTTCACTCACCAGCTGGCGGGCGAAATAGATATCCGTGCCATCTTCAAAAATCACGGTGACCTGGGACAGGCCATAACGGGACAGGGAACGTGTATAGGTCAGGTTCGGCAGCCCGGCCATGGCGTTTTCCACCGGATAGCTCACCCGCTGCTCCACTTCCAGCGGGGTATACCCGCGGGCTTCGGTATTGATCATCACCTGTACGTTGGTGATGTCCGGCACCGCGTCGATCGGCAGCCGGGTGAAATTCCAGATGCCGATGCCGCACAGCAGAGCCACGACGGCCAGCACCAGGGCCCGGTTCTGGATCGAGCTCCGGATCAGGTACTCGAGCATGTCGAAGCCCTAGTGATCATGCGAGGCACCGGATTTCTCGATATCGGCCTTGATGATGTAGCTGTTCTCGGTGACATATTCGGCGCCGGCCTCCAGTCCCCCGAGCACTTCCACCCAGTCGCCGGCCTCACGCCCCAGTTCCAGCATACGCACCTCGTACTCGTCGCCGATCTTGATATACACCACCGTGAAATCGCGGTACGCCTGCAAGCCCGAGCGCTTCACTGCCAGTGGCACCTCGAACTCCGCCACCTGAATTTCTCCGGCCACAAAGCCGCCGGGAGCGAGATCCGCGGGCGGATTGTTCAGCGCCACCCGCACCACGCTGGATTGGTTCGGGCGGATCATGGTATCGATCTGCTGCACCACGCCCTGTAGCTGGACATCCAGGCCGCGGATATTCAATGCAACCGGAGCACCCTGCTTGATACGCGCGCGCGTTGCCGGGAAAACATCCAGCTCTGCAAGCAGGGCATTGCTGTCCGCGATCGTCAGCAGTGCGCGACCATCGGTCTGCTCGCCCGGGTTCGCCAAGCGCTGCAGTACCACCCCTTCTATGGGGGAAGTAATGGAATAGGTCTTCAGGTTTTCATTGCTGTTGATCGCAATCAGCGGCTGGCCCTTGCTGACCCGTTCCCCCAGGCCGACCCGGACCGATTCCACCGTGCCGTCGAAGCGCGCGCTGATAACCCGCACGCGCTCGGGGTTCATTACCAGGCGACCGTATGCCTTGCGGGTTTCCCGCAGTACCGCGGGCCCGGCAATTCCGGTACCGATATCCATGGCCTCGGCAATACTTGGTTCAATGCGGGTGCGGCCTTCGAAGCTGTCGTACTGCCAGTGGTGGCTGTTGCCGTTGTATCTGGCGGTAACTGAAACAACAAACGAATGCGGTTCGTGGATCACCGTGTCACCGCGCAGAAAATTTTCCTGCGGGGCAAAGCTGACATGCTCCTCTTTCCCTCCTAGTCGGGTCAGCACGACCTTGAGGTGGACCTTTTTCGGATCCACCGGTTTTCCGCCATCGGTAACCCACACGCGGAATTCTGGGGGCACGCCAGTTTCGAAGATAGCGAGTTCAACGGCGAAGTCGCCCTCACGCAACATTCGCCCCCGGTTCGGGCCCATTTCAGGATCCGGCTCCCCCTGCTCGGCTTCTGCCGCTGACGCCGGAACATCGGTTCTGTAGCCCATTCCCCAGATCAGAATGATGGCGAGGGCCAAACTTAAAAATACAACGGCTTTCATTTCACGTTCTCACTTAGCTGCATCAGGGACAGCCCGGTGAGTTTTTCGATTTCGATCAGATACAAATGCGCCCGGTATTGGGCCTCGAGAAAGGACAGGCGCGCCTCGATCAGGTCCTGCTGCGCGGCTACCAATTCGTAATAACTGTACTTGCCCTGGCGGTATGCCGTGCGGGTATCGGAGTGTGCCAACTCCAGGCTGGGGATAATTTTCAACGACAGCGCCTCGGCAACGTGGCGGCTGTGCTGTAGCTGTTGAGCAAGCATATAAACCCGGGTTTCCAGCTCGATTACTTTTGCATTCATCTCCGCGCGGTAGCGGTTTTGCTCGGCCATCAGCGCTGCGACCCTGTCGCGATTGCGCTCGCGGCTACCGAGCGGGATGGCAATTCCGGCGACCAGGCTGTAATCGTCTGTGGACTCTAACCGTCGGATACCCGCATCGATACGCCACTGGATACCGGCTTCTGCGCGCGCCAGTGCGATTTCCGCCTCGGCTACCCGCTCGCGGCTCAGGAAAATAGCCAGGTTCGGATTGCCTACTACCTCGGCGCGCAGCTGTGGGATATCGATGGCCGGAACAGGCGTCACAAGTGAGCCTTCGAGCGCGCCGAATCCGGGGGTGCGCTCGCCCCACTGGGCCGCCAGGCGGTATTTGGCAATGTCCAGTTCATGCTCGACGTCCTCGGCCGCCAATGCGCGCCGCTCCAGTTCCGCTTCGGCGCGGGATGCATCGGCCTGCGGCACCTTGCCCGCAGCAACCTGACGCCGAATATCCACAAGCGCATCCCGCGCCTGCTCCACAGCACTGTGCGCCAGTACCATGCGCTCCTGCTGGGCCATTGCCTGCAGGAAATAGCGTGCAGTATCCGCCGCCACCTCAAGTTCCAGAATCTGACGCTGAATCTCAATCACCCCGGTCTTACTGCGCGCAGCCTCTATCCGTTTATCAATTAACTCGCCCTGTAGCAGCCAGGTGATACCCAGCGTTGTCTGTGCGCTTTCAATATTATTGAAGTCACCGGTGCCAGCGACATCTTCAACCACCAGGCCCAGCTCGGGACGTGGTCTGATGCCGGCTTGCGCCGCACGTGCAGTGGCCGCCTCAAGCTGATAGTTGTATCCCGCAAGCTGCGGATGGCTCTGCAGGCTTTTCAGTACAGCCTGTTCGAAAGTGAGCCGCGACGTAGGGATAGGTTCCTGAGCCCAACCGATTGCACTCGCGAGCAGGGACAGCGCAACAGCGCCAGTTCTCAGCAGCCGGTACCGATCGCGGAGTAACGTTTGACCGATAAATGTCCGTATCATCTTGCGCACTTTGCGTCCTACGCAAGAGAACGAGGTTGTGTCGGTTTGAAGAAAAACATTCACAGAGAATAGACGGTGGCATACCTGACGATATACAGGACACCGATTCGGCCCGGCGGCAACAGGCTCGCTCCTGAGGAACCCCGATCGGCAGGCCTGAGTTGTCGTCCGCCGGACCTGGTCGACCTGACCGCACAGAACGTCGACTCCAAGACTTTACTGGCGGCGCGCTCCCCGGCCCCCCGGCAGAAATGGCCCAAACCTGCTATCCCTTTCAATAGATACAAATCGCTGTTATCGAGGAACACCATGCGCCTACTTACTTCCGCAATCGCGCTTTCATTGCTCATGGCTGGTTGCACCGGTGACGATCGCTCGGCGCCGAGCCCCGGAAGTGGTGATAACCAGGTAGAGAAAACAGATAGCGATACCGCAGCCGAGTCACCAGCGCCTGCAACTGACTCGGCAACGGAGACAGTTGCTGAGACAGTGACGGAGACAACAACGGCCGATACTTCTCTTCAGGATGCAGAAGGCGACGCCCCACAAAACCCCCTTCGCGACGCCTATTTCGGTGAAACCCACCTGCACACCGGGGTCTCCATGGATGCCTTTATTGGCGGAAACCGTTTGACCCCGGACGACGCCTACCGCTTTGCCAGTGGTGAGGAGGTCAAGGTCAATGGCAGCATGCACAAGATCAAGCGGCCGCTGGATTTCTGTGCCGTCACCGATCACGCCGAATTTATCGGTGAAACCTATACCCTGATGACTCCCGGGGCACCGGGGCACGACGACCCCCTCGCCGTGAAATTTCGTGACGTCACCGACCTGAAGGAAGCACTTGGCCTGTATAACAAGTACGTGCTTACCCCGTTGGCGACCGGCAAGGATCCGCATCCACCCTTCTTCCAGGGGGCCGAGTCCATCAAGTCTTCCTGGCAAAAGAATTACGAGGCCACCGAAAAGCACTACAAGCCCGGCGAGTTCACCACCATCCACGCCTACGAATGGACCTCGGCGCCCGGTGGCGCCAATGTGCATCGCAACGTGTTTTTCCGCGACACCAACATTCCGGACATGCCTTTTTCCGCCAATGATGGCAGTGATCCGCAGGAGCTGTGGAAATGGATGCAGGCCCAGCGCAACGACGGAAAGAAGGTATTCGCCATACCGCACAACGCCAATGAAAGTAAGGGCAGGGATTTCCCCGAAACAACGATGGATGGCAAGCCGATCACCAAGTCCTATGTCGAGACCCGTGCCAGCATGGAGCCCTTGATCGAAATGATGCAGGTCAAGGGCAACTCGGAGGTGGTTCCGGATTTCTGGCCCAACGATGAATTTGCCGATTTTGAAAACGCCCGCACGCTGCAGGATTACAGTGATCGCAAGTTCATGAAGCAGAACTTCATCCGCTACGGACTGACACGGGGCCTGAAGTATCAGGTCGAACTGGGTAGCAACCCGTTCAAATACGGCTTTGCCGGCGGTACCGATAACCACAACGGCGCACCAAGCAATGTCGAGGAAGACAACTACAAGGTGGGCAGCCACGGCCTGGTGGATCGCACAGCAAAAGATCGGGCCAACAATGTGCTGGAGGGCGAGATGCTGGTGGCCGACACCAATCCCGGCTCCATCACCGGCGTGTGGGCAACCAGCAATACCCGGGGCGCCATCTGGGATGCCATGCTGGCAAAAGAAACCTTCGCCACCAGCGGCCCACGTATGAAAGTTCGCGCCTTCGCCGGCCAGGGTTATGCGCCCTCCTACGATTCCTATGAAGCCATGGTCGAGGATGGTTACGCCAAGGGCGTGCCCATGGGCGGCGACTACAGTGGCGACGGTGATGAAAAAAAGGCACCACAGATCCTGGTGTGGGCCGTGAAGGACCCCATCGGCCCCAATCTCGACCGCATCCAGATCATCAAGGGCTGGCTGGAAGATGGCGAGATGAAAGACACCATCTACAACGTGGTGGCCTCCGGTGATCGCCTGCAGGAGGATGGCTCGGTGACCCCAGTCGATGCACCAATCGATATGAAAACCGGTGCATTCAACAAGGAAAAAGGCAGTCCGGAACTGATGGGCGTGTGGACCGACCCCGACTACGACCCGTCGCAGATGGCCTACTATTACGTGCGCGTCCTGCAGCTGCCCACCGCGCGCTGGTCGCTCTACGATGAACTGCGCGAGGGCGTTGAGTTCCCGGAGGACACCAAGATGCAGATTGTCGAGCGGGCCTGGGGGTCCCCGATCTGGTATACGCCCGGTAGGCACGAGTGAGAGGCACGAGTGAGAGGCGCAGTAGGCGAGATCAGGAAAGAGGCCGCGGATAAGATCACAAGGAAAATGACTGCATGCTCAACCGGTTGATACGCGAGCCCTTCCTGCACTTTATGGCCCTGGGAGGGTTGATTTTCGCCGCCTATTTCTGGCTTGAACAGGAGCAGGACAGCGACCATCGCATCGTGGTTGATCAGCAGGATCTGGATCACCTGGTCAACCTGTGGAAACTGCAATGGAAGCGTGACCCCGGCCCTGGTGATGTGCAGGCGCTTATCGACCGCTATGTCCGTCGCGAGGTGTTCTATCGGGAAGCCCTGCGCATGAACCTCGATCACAATGACGAGATCATCAAGAAGCGCCTGGCCCAGAAGATGGAGGCCGTGGCTATCGACCTCAGCGCGTTGATGCATCCGGTTACCGAGGAACAGCTGCGGGAGTACTTCCACCGCCGGGAAGACCTGTTCAAGCTCCCGCAGGCCTATGCCTTCCGCCAGGTACTGTTGCTGCCGGAAGAAAAGACCGAAGAACAGATGCAGGACTTACTCACAGCGCTGAGGCAAGGCGAAGAGATCCCGTCCGCGCGCCGGCAAAAACTTTCGATACCCAACCAGTGGCCGCTGACTGCCACACAGGAACTGGACAATGCCTTCGGCGGGGATTTCGCACAGGGCCTGAACAAACTCCCCACCGGCAAGTGGGGCGGGCCGATTCGCTCCGGGTACGGGTGGCACCTGGTACTGATCGAGCGCAAGCAGGAACCCGCCATGCCGGACTTCGAGCAAGTGCAGGATTTTGTCGCTCAGCAATACGAATATGCGTCCGGCATCAAGGCACAGGACCGTGTATACCAGGAACTGCTCGCGAAGTATCAGGTGCAGGTCACTGCCGAGGATATTCCCGGCGCAATCAACGTTTCGTTTGCGGAAGAATGAGCAGAATAGTCCCGTGGCTGCTGGCCATCGCCTGGATGCTAGTTACCCCAACCCTGTGGGCACACGAGATCCGGCCGGCGTATCTGCAGATCGAGGAGACCGCGCCGGCATCCTATGATGTTTTGTGGAAGGTGCCCAGCCGCGGCGACAGGGTCATCGATATTACGCCAAGCTTTGATCAGGCGCTGAAACTCAGCGATGCACGGGAAACCCTGCTCGACGGGTTCGTGCTCTACCACTACCGGCTTACAGCCGGTAAAGACAACACGGAATTGCCCGGCACCCGGCTGACCATAGACAAGCTCCCCAGCACCACGATTGATGTTCTGGTGAATATTCGCCTGCTCGAAGGTGGCGAGTATTCCTTCCTGCTACAGCCGTCGGAAAACACGGTCACCATCCCCCGCGAGCCGGACAAGCTCGGCGTGCTCACCACCTATGCCGTGCTGGGAATCGAGCATATTCTGGAGGGCATCGATCACCTGCTGTTCGTGCTCGCGCTGATCATCCTGGTGCGCGGCTTCGGTCAACTGGTAAAGACTGTCACCGCTTTTACCGTTGCCCACAGTATTACCCTCGGTATGTCGACGCTCGGCTATGTGCACGTTCCCGGCCCGCCCGTGGAAGCAACCATCGCTCTGAGCATTCTGTTTCTGGCCCTTGAAATCCTGCGGGGCCTCAAAGGCAAGGCAACACTCACCGGGCGCATGCCGTGGCTGGTGGCTTTTACATTCGGGCTGCTGCACGGCTTCGGTTTTGCCGGCGCACTGACGGAGATTGGACTGCCGCAGGCGGAAATACCCCTGGCGTTGGCAGCCTTCAATGTGGGCGTGGAGTTGGGGCAGCTGATATTTGTGGGAATGGTATTGCTGCTGATTGCCGCCCTGCGCCGGCGCCAGCACTGGCCCAGTGCCGCGCAAAAAGTCCCGCCCTATGCCATTGGCGCTGTGAGTGCCTTCTGGGTGATCGAAAGAGTATGGGCATTTGCGGTCTAGAATCAGTCGACTTAAACGTATTTAAGATTTCAACAAAGGATCACTACCCATGTCCCTGCGCATAAACGATACCGCCCCAGACTTCACAGTGGATTCCACCGCCGGCAAGCTCAAGTTCCACGAGTGGATCGGCGACAGCTATGCCATCCTGTTTTCCCACCCGAAGGATTTCACCCCAGTCTGCACAACCGAGTTCGGTGCCGTTGCCCAGCTTGCCAGTGAATTCACCAAGCGCAACACCAAGGTGATTGGTGTATCGGTAGACAGTGTTGAAGAACACAAGAAGTGGAAGCGCGATATCGAGGCCTTTGCCGGCGCGCCCGCCGATTTCCCGATTATTGACGACACCTCGCTGGAGGTTTCCAAGCTCTACAATATGTTGCCTGCTGACGCCTATCTGCCCGACGGTCGCACAGCGGCGGACAGTGCAAGCGTGCGCACTGTATTCATCATTGGCCCGGACAAAAAGATTCGCCTCACCATGTCATACCCCATGTCGGTGGGGCGGAACTTCGCTGAAATTTTGCGCGCCCTGGATGCCATCCAGGCTACCGACGGCGTGCCGATTGCAACGCCGGCAAATTGGGTGGCAGGCCAGGATGTCATTGTTGCGCTGAGCCTGAATGATGACCAGGCAAAGGAAAAGTTCGGCAAGGTTGAGATCAAGCTGCCCTATCTGCGTTTTTGCGCGTCGCCAAGCAAGTAATAAATTCGGCCAGAGCTGTATTTCAGAAATGTATCTGGCTGATGAATGCAGGTAAAAGGGAATAGAGAATTGAGCAGTACAGAAAAACGCCCCGTATGGGTCTGGATAATCTTTATCTGGTTCCTGGTTTCCGCAGTATCTGGCGTATTCCAGTTGTACGCGATGTACTCCGGCGCGATTGAACTGCCAGAGGGATTTGAAAGGCCAAGCGGCGCTTTATTTTATTTAAAAGCGTTTATTACTCTGGCTTTGGCAACAGCCGCGGCTGTACTGCTATTTCTGCGTAATTCAACTGCCCGCTGGCTATTTTTGATCCTGCTCTTCGTGTCCCTGGTTTCAGGCGTGCACACCCTGTTTACCCAAAAGTTTCCCGCAGAAAGCGCCACGATGATCAAGGTGACATCGGCCCTTACCTGGGCGCTTTACGCCTTGATTGTTTGGTATACCTTCAGGCTTAAGGAAAAAGGCTACTATCGAGATAGCCGATGAAGACGCGCCTTAATCCACGGTTTTATGGCAGAGAACAGGATGTTTGAGTACCTAGGCAGAGCAATTGTTTTCGTTGGCTAAATCCCGTCCAGGGTAAAGCGAAACCCCGCATCATGACGAGGTTCGCCAAGGATAGCGTTACTTGCCAACTACCAAAGAAGGCAGCTTGAAAGCTTATGATTCCCTAATCTGATCGAACAAGGCTTCTGCCACCCGTCGAGCCGCGGCATCCTGCTCTGAATCAAGCGGCTTTAGCGTTACCGCATCTCTCCCCGCAACGAACATCGACCCGCCAATGTCATCGTCATATAGAGAGCCATCTTCATTAATCGCGTAGTGGTCACTTTGAGACAGATCACTTCCCACCAGCTGTGACAGATACATCCAGATCCAGCACTGCTTCAGATCACCGTGGTCATGCTCCTCGATAAGCTCGAGCATAGCGTCGGTATCGCCCTGCTCCGCGGCGAGGGTTAGCCAGTCTCTGGCATCAGCTTTGCGCCCCAGAGACTTCGCAATATCTGCCACAGCGATGGGATCTGCATCAATATCGAATTGATTCTGCTCAAAAAATGATGGATCCGCAAAACGTTCAGCCAGGTCGAGGCGTGCACGGGCGTCGCCCAGTCGCGCCGCTTCACGAAGGTGGAGGCCGTATTTTTCGTCCCGAGCGATACGTGCTTCATAGGCATCTGCCCATTCTTTTTCGGCACCCGAAAGCAGTCGCCCCATTTGCCGTTGCTCGTACCAGTAGGAACCCCCAACAACCGGGCGGCTCTCGTATTCAGAGGGCGCAAAAATCAGTGCCAGTGCGTAATGCGCCTCACTATTTCCTTTGTTTGCCGCAATCTCCAGGCTATTGATCAGCAACGGGCCCGGCCAGCCCTCACGTTCAAACTGAATGAACTCTTCATCATCCTCATCAAGGTAATCACCATAAATATGGCTGTGCGCCTGAAGCAGGCCAATAAGAGTGGAAATACTGACAGGGCCAATTTGGCGCTGGACAAGAAAGTCCAGCAGCCCGGACACACAGGAATCAGCACTGTCGGCCGGACAACCGAGACCCAGGCAACGTGCCTTGAGCAGCGCGCCATTCTGGGATATTTGTCTGTCATCACGAATACAGTCCGACAGGACGATATCCTTTCCCAGGGAGGCGTAAGATTTGAATCCGTAGCACGCGGCCATCAGTTCGTAGATATGTGCACGCTTGAACTGGAAGGAAATGAGCGATTGGAGGTATTGCTGTACGGCGTACGCAAGCTCTTTGGAAGTCATGAAAAACCTTTCTGGTTAACCACGCCATCACGGGTCGAGTACACACGTTTAAATTCCCGAGGGCGAGGCTCAGAAGAGAGTTTTTCAGTTGTCGGTCGAACAGGCCTTTTTTTACTCGTGTGCAAGTATGGTGGGCACCGACGGTCATACTAGCCGGAGTTCACCTTCAGGTCTACAAGAAGTCCAGGGCTCGCAGGGGTAATTATTCCGGAAACACCTTCTCCCGATCACTCCGCCGCAGCCGACTGAAATGCCGCAACTCCCACGGCCGCAAGGCCACCATCAGGCTCGAGCCGTAGCGTTCGTCCAGCGCAAGGCTGGTGTCCGCATCGTGCAGCTCGTCAAACTGCTCCAGCAGCCGGTCCATTTTCTTCATCAATTCCGCGTTCGCCCCGCGTGACAGCATGCCGGTGCGGAATACCATTTTTTCCCCGGGGCCGGAGAAGCTGGAATCGAGGAAGTCCGGTTGCACCTGGCTCTGGAAAAAGCGCTGGATCGGGCCGTTGGGTAGCCAGCGGAATTCCTTGGCGACGATCACCCGGTAGCGGTTCAGCGGCAGCAGCTCGATCAGCTTTAGCCGGTCCAGCCTCGCCAGCAGCTGGATACACTCCGGTTCACTGAGTTCGTAGGTTTGCAGAATCTGCTCGACGGTCCAGTGGTTGAGCACACACACGGTCACCAGTAGCAGGCGCGGGTCACCGGCGACCTCCCGCTCCTGTTCCTGCGTGAGCATGGTGATGCCGCTGCGGGCCTCGGCGGTCTTGCGCACCAGGTCGGAGAAATCCATGCCGGCAATTTCGCACAGGGTCTCCAGCCTCGCCAGCGACAGGGATTCGCCACCGAGCAGGCGCTTGATACTGCTCTCGGACATTTGCAGCCGCCTGGCCACTTCCGCATAGGTAATGCCCCGCGCCCTGAGCTCCCGCTTGAGGGTCTTCATCAGTGCCTGTGTCTGGCTCATCTCACCACCAGGGTATCGCTATTCAATACTTTCAGTTGCATTTATCGGGACTTTACCGGTTTTGGGTGATTATTGTGAGCCCCTACCGCTAAATACTCCGGCGTCCCGGTGGTCCGGTAACCCGGCAAATCCGGCGCACTTTTTATTTCAGCCCCGAGACGGCATCCGGAGGAACCGACAATGCAACGTTTATGGCGCACCCCCATTCACTGGCTCACCTGTTTACTGCTGGGCTTACTGGCACCGCAGCTGGCAGCCGCAGCGGGCCTGTTGACCCCCGCCGACGGCAGCCTGCCGGCACTGGAAATCAAGGAGCACCATGTCAACGTGGTGATAGAGGATGGCTATGCCATCACCCAAGTGGACCAGACCTTCTTCAACCCCCACGACCAGGCCCTGGAGGCGGTATACAGCTTCCCGGTACCGGTAAAAGCCTCGGTGGGAGAGTTCACCTACTGGATCGACGGCAAGCCGGTGACCCGTGAAGTACTGCCGAAAAAGCAGGCCCGCGCCCTGTACGAACGGGAGAAGGCCCAGGGCAGGCGGACGGCGCTGACGGAGCAGGACGACTACCGCACCTTCGACAGCCGGGTTTACCCGGTGCAGCCAAACGATGCGGTGCGTATCCGCCTGGTATATATCCAGCCGGTACACGCGGACCTGGGCATCGGCCGCTACGTCTATCCGCTGGAGGAAGGCGGCGTGGACGAGGAGCGCATGGCGTTTTTCACCTATCAGGAAAATGTGCAGGAGGCATTCAGCTTCAATCTGAGCATGCGCTCCTCCTACCCCATCGACCAGTTTCTGTTGCCGGCACATCCCCAGGCCGGGATTCAGCAGCAATCCGCGCAGGAGTGGAAGGCATCTTTCGCGAATACCGCGGGCACTACTGTTGCTGCCGCAGGGGAAGAACAGGCGCAAAACGCCGTGCCTTCTAGCGGCAGCGCATTCACCCTGGACAAGGACATCGTCGTGTACTGGCGCCACCAGCAGGGCCTGCCGGGCGCGGTGGATATGGTGACCTACCACCCCGAGGGCAGCGACCGCGGTACCTTTATGCTGACGCTGACGCCGGGGGATGACCTGGGCCCGGCAATCCAGGGCCGCGACTGGACTTTCGTACTGGATATTTCCGGTTCCATGGCGGGCAAATATCACAGCCTGGCGGAGGGCGTGCGCAAGGGCATGGGTAAACTGCAGCCGGCGGACCGCTTCCGCATGGTGCTGTTCAACAATTCCGCCCGGGAGCTGACCAGCGGATTTGTACCGGTAACCGACGCCAATGTGAACCGCTACCTGCAACGGCTGGAGTCGCTGCAGCCCAGCGGCGGCACCAACCTGTTTGCCGGTCTCAAGACCGCCTACCAGGGGCTGGACGCCGACCGCCCCAGCGCGGTGATCCTGGTGACAGACGGGGTCGCCAATGTGGGCGTGACCGAGAAAAAAGCCTTTCTCGAATTATTGGAGCAACACGACATTCGCCTGTTTACCTTCGTGATGGGCAACAGTGCCAACCGCCCGCTGCTGGACGGCATGGCCCGCGTTTCCAACGGCTTTGCCGTGGCCATTTCCAACAGCGACGACATTTCCGGGCGGCTGGTGCAGGCGGCGGACAGGCTGCAACACGAAGCCTACCGGGATATCGACCTGAAGATCTCCGGGGTCCCGAAGATCTCCGGGGTAAAGGTGCGCGATATCAGCCCCCGGCATATCGGCTCACTCTACCGCGGCCAGCAGCTGATCGTATTCGGGCACTACTGGGGCGACGGCGCGGCCAGGCTCACCATCGATGGCAAAGTGTCCGACCGCAAGGTGCAATACACCTCCCCCCTGCAGTTCCCCGCCAGTGATACCCGCAACCCGGAACTGGAGCGGCTGTGGGCCTACGCCACCATCGAAGATATCCAGAACCGGATGGACTACCTGGGCCAAGATGCCGACAGCGAGGATGCCATCGTGGACCTGGCGGTGGAATACGGCTTGGTGACACCATACACCTCACTGGTAGTGGTGGAAGAGCCGGTGTTTGAGCAACAGGGCATCCAGCGCAATAACAAGGCGCGGGTTGAGCGGGAGCGCGCCGCGCGCCAGAACCGCAGCTCTGCGCCGGTACAGGATCACCGCCAGGACGGCGCGCAACCGGCATTCCAGGGCAACCGCTCCTACCCGAGTACCAGCGGTGGCTCCGCGAGCCCGCTGCTGATGCTGTTACTGCTGACCCTGATTTTCCTGCGGCACAAGCGTCGCTGGTAATCCGGTCAACTCGCTGCATAAATTCCCTCAGGGCCCCGCGGGGCCCTGATATTTTTCTGTCAAAATCGCGGCCACCTCTCTCAGCGGTATTTCCCTGCAGCATTCCCACGCCATGCTACTTTTACAGGTGCTTGCAAACCTTATCCGGCAGTTTATAAATTCATAATTGCCCGCCATCAAAAAGCTTTTCGCCCCGAATGAGTCGCGTCATAACAA